>Ga0207644_10000648_pt1 | contig 21996 bp, 17 predicted proteins | sample KBSS73metaG_FD_184326 | JGI IMG/M metagenome (GOLD analysis project Ga0207644, IMG submission 184326) | Switchgrass rhizosphere microbial communities from Kellogg Biological Station, Michigan, USA - KBS S7-3 metaG (SPAdes) (version 2) | ecosystem: Host-associated > Plants > Roots > Rhizosphere... | reverse complement strand
CTCGGGAATCATCATAGTGATATGGTGGGTCGCCGTCTGTCCATCGGCGAAACTCTGATAAAGGGTAAAGTCAGGCAGCGACAGGCATGACAGCGGCGAATAAATGTTGTAGCCGGTGTCGATGCCAATCGCGCTGTTGTGAAGATATATCCCGTGCCGCCCGAGACGTCCCCGCAAAGGAAGAAATGGCGTCGGCGTGTGACCGAAGACGCATGGTTTGCCGTGATAGTTCTTATAAAAGTCTGTGTCGCGCGTCCAAAGCAGCGCGTGCGGCGAGCTGTCGCGCGGATGCTTCCCGTCTTCCAGTCCGGCATGAACGTAAAGCGCGAACTCATCTTCATGATAGAGAGGCAATGACCTCATGAATTCAAGCTGCTCCGCCGGAACTGATTCAGCAATTGCCTTCTGTGCGGCCTTGAAATCTGCCTCGACTTGCAACGTCAAAGGCTTTCCCGAGTATTGCGAGAAACTGTGATCACTTCCCGTCGAAGGTTCCATCCAAATGTTGTTCGCGCCGTCGATGAAATCCAGCAACATCTGCTCGTGATTGCCGCGCAGACAAATCACGCGCTCGGGATTTGCGAGGCACAGTTCGCGCACGTGCGCAACACAGCCCGGAACGTCCGGGCCGCGATCGACGAGGTCACCAAGAAACACCAGCGTGTCAGTTGATTCGTCACGCGGCAGCATCTCGAGCAGTCCGTGGAGCTGAGCGCAACGACCGTGAATGTCTCCGACGACAAAGGTTTTCATAGTTACCGTTCAGATGTCGGCACTTTAATCGAATCAAGAATCGCGCGATGTTCGGGATCGTTGCGCAAGGAATCCCAATTCTTGTCGCGCTCGAACCATGGCCGATTCTCGTTCCCGAGTTGAATAGCCCGACGCAGCCATTTGAAAGCGTCCGCGCGCTCGCCTTCCATTGCATAGGCCGACGCCAGCCAGTATGCCACGTCGTGATCCGTGTCGGCGGTATTCCGAACTTCTTCGGTCAACTGCGCCCGCGCCTCTTCATTGAATCCGAGCGCGCTGAGAAACGTCGCATAGATCGGACGGATGCCGTCGAGTTGCGGATGCTGCTCTAGAACCTCTTCGAGAATCTCGGCGGCCTTGGTCGGCTCGCCGTGATAATAAAGCGTGCGCGCGCGGAAGGTGCGAACTAACGGATGATCGGGTTCAATTGCGGCGCCTTCGGCGAGTTCGGCAAACGCCTGATCATATTCGCCCTGGTAAGTGAAGATGCGCGCGCGATTGTAACTGGCCACCACGCGGTCGGCGGGGTTAAGGCGGGCCATCCGTTCAAAGCAGCGCAGAGACTTTTCCCATTCTCCATCCAGCCGCGCTACTACACCCCGCGCAAAATGGACTCCCGGATCGTTGGGTGCTTCGCGCGCCAATTTCGCGGCCGTCTCGCGCGCGCGCCGTTTTTCACCGAGTGAGAGATAAATCAAGACCATGTGACGCCGCGCTTCCAGCAGATCGGGATCGAGGGCCAGGGCCTTGTCGAACGACTCCTTGGCAGCGTCCGAATCGCCCAATTCGCCGTGGCCTTTGTTCACACGATTTGTGTAAGCCTTCCCCAAAGCGCCGTGCGCCACAGCAAATGATGGATCGAGATAAGTCGCGCGTTGGAGGTGCTCGATTGCTTCGTCGATGTCTTTGCGCGCGATGGTGTGATAGATGAAACGGCCCAAAGCATCACGACCGCGCAGATACTCTTCGTAAGCTTCCGCGTTGGCTGTCTTCTGCTGCTCAAGGCGGTCCTTTTCGTCGGACGTCAGTTCCAGCCGCAGTCCTTCACAGATTTCATGCGTGATCGTGTCCTGGACGTTGATGATGTCGGTTGCATCCGCGTCGATGCGGTCGCTCCAGAGCAGATCGCCGGAATTCACGTCGACCAACTGCGCCGTCACGCGAATGCGATCGCCGGCGCGGAGAAAGCCTGCGGACAGCACGGCTGAGACGCTCATTTCGCGACCAGCCTGTCGCGGATCAACTTGCTTGCCCTGATACCTGACAATCTCTGACGAGGGTCGCACGACGAGCGAACGTACGCGCGCGAGTTCGGTAATCACGGCATCAGCCAGCGAGAACTCATAGAAACTCGAATCGGGATCGTTGCTGACATTTTTGAATGGGAGAATCGCGACGCTCTTGCGCTCGCCTTCACCCATGCTCGTCACTGGCGTCTCGTGGCCGCGATAGTCGGACGTCGAGCCACGCTGTGACACGGTCCGATCGCCTGTCACGCCGCGTAGCCAGCGCATTGCCCGGCCGACGGGGCCGGTGCCGGCAAGATGTTTCGGTGCAATCGGCGTGATGGGCTCAGTGAAAGCGACGCCGCTGTCCACATCCCGAAGAACCTCGCGCAAATCGTCGCGCAAGGGTTCGGCTTTCTGATATCGATCCTTCGGATTCTTTGCCAGTGCGTGGTCGAGAATCGCTTGCAGCCGTGGCGGCGTAGGACTCGGCCGGGCTTGATCGAGGGGCACGGGATCTTCATGCAGCACCGCGTGACGAACATCGACGCTGGTCTTGCCTTGGAAGGGCCAAGTGCCTGTGAGCAATTCGTAAAGCAACACTCCAGTAGAAAAAATATCGGCGCGCGCATCCACGCGTTCGCCGCGAGCCTGTTCGGGAGCTGCATAAGTCGCCGTGCCATACGGAATTCCCACCTCGGTCAGATCGGTGTGATGGATTCCGCCGAGGTCTTCACTATCCAAAAGTTTCGCCAGCCCAAAATCAAGAATCTTTACCTGCCCGGTCGGCGTGACCATCACATTGCCGGCTTTGATATCGCGATGGACGATGCCGCGACCGTGCGCTGCCGCCAGAGCATCAGCGACCTGTATCGTGATCGAAAGCGCGCTGCGCAAATCCAAGGGCCGCCCGTTCACCAGCTCGCGCACGTTCTTGCCTTCGACGTACTGCATGGCAATGAAATGCACGTCGCCGATTTCGTTGAGATCGAAAATTGTGCAGATATTCGGGTGATCAAGCGCTGAGGCGAGGCGAGCTTCGCGCTCAAAGCGTTTTAGGTTGGCTTCTTTGACCGTCAGTTCCGGGGGGAGGACTTTGATGACGACAGCACGACCGAGTTTTGTGTCGGTCGCTTTGTAAACTGTTCCCTGCCCACCGGCGCCAATCTTCTCGAGGATCCTATAGTTCCCAAGCTTTGCGCCGATCATTCTTTCGCCTATTAAACGCCGAGATGGTTATGACTGCAAATCACCGCGTCAGAAGCCCGACCGCCAGGGAGGGCAACCTACGATTGATTTTCAGTTGAGGATCGAGTGACGACGCAGCTAGCCCTCCATTGCGGTCGGGCTTCTGACACTATCTGCGGCCGTGCGCGATGTTCGACGCCTCCGGCAGTCCGCGCAGGCGCAGCATCGAAATTACTCCGAATAACGGACCGGGCGCGAGAATCATGAATGCGTATTGCCATCCGACGAGCTTCTCGACGACGGAAATCAATTCAATTGAAACCGTCGTCAACAAAAATCCGATGCACGTTTGAATCGTCAGCGCGGTGCCGATGTATTGCGGATCGCCAAGCTCAGTGACGCAAGCCGAGAACTGCGCCGAATCCGCCACGACGCTGGCGCCCCAAATGGCAGCGATGCTCAGCAGTAGAATCGGATGCGCGCCGAACGCTAACCCGATTACGAGACAACAACCGCCGCTCAAAGCCATCGCGACTGAAGTCACAACTGTGCGGCCAATCCGATCGGCAAACAGCCCGGCGATCACACAACCGAATGCGCCGCAGCCGATGACGAGAAACGAAGAGACTTCAGCCAGCGCTGGATCGCTTCTTCGCGATGCGAGACTGGCGCGGATCATGAACGGAATCCATGTCCACATCGCGTACAACTCCCACATGTGGCCAAAGTAACCAAAGTTTGCGAGTCGCACACTGCGGTTGCGAAATATTTTTCCCAGTTGCTTCCAGTCAAAGCGCGCGGCCGGCAATGCCAGCGGCCCATCGCCGACAAACAACACAACTATGACACCACCAATCACAGCGAGCAGCGAGACAAACAGCACGTTGTATCTCCAGTTCTGACTGCCGACGCCGTTGACGAGATAAGGCGTCGCCTTGCCCAGCGTCAATGCGCCGACGAGTACGCCCAACGCGAGGCCGCGTCCGTGCCTAAACCATGTGGCGAGAATTTTCATCGCCGGCGGATAGACACCGGCGAGAAACATTCCCGTGAGAAAACGCAGGACAATCGCAACGCCGGCACTCTTCGCGCCTAACCCGAATGCTCCATTAACGACGGCACCGGCGATCGCGGTCAGCGTGAACAAGTGTCTTGGGCTGGTGATGTCGGGAAGATTAAGGAGCGCGCTCAACAACGTGCCGGCGACAAATCCGAGTTGCACTGAAAGAGTCACCCAGCTGGCGGCGCTTTCGCTGAGATGCCACTCGCGCGAGAGCGCCGGCACAACGGCAGAGCCGCTGAACCACAGCGACATGCCGAGCAGTTCGGCAATTGCCAACACGGCAAGCGTGCGCCAGCGATGCTGGGCGGCGGTATCGCCTATGACTGTGGCTTCGGGCAAAACAGCGGAATTGTAACCTACGGCTCCAGAGGAGCCTGATGTTTATAGAACTAAACACCAAATTATTTGGCGCAGTCAGAAACGAAGTCGCTTCACTTCTGACTGCGCCTTAGTCGGCTTTCAGGCAGCTGTTCTATAAACATCCCGCGCCTAACGGCGCGAAAACACTCTCGCTCATCAAGCGATGGCTACATTTTGTGTAGTCAAGATTTCGGCCGGCAGTGGCTGCGACTGCTTGCGACGCTTCTCTTCGTACATGTTGCGATCAGCGCGCGCAGTAACATCTTCGATCGAGTCCTCGTCAACATCGAAGTGCATCACCCCGACACTGATGGACAGTTTGTATGGCAGATTGGATTGTGCGTTGTAAGTTCCAAACGCGAGTTGGAGACGATCGATGAGCGAATCGGCAGTTTCTTCCGGACCAATCGCGGCCAGCACCACGAACTCGTCGCCGCCCAGCCGCGCCACGATGTCCGAGGTGCGAAAGGTTTCTTTCAGCAGCTCCGCGGTCTTGATAATGGCAGCGTCACCTGCCTGGTGACCCAGCGAGTCGTTGATCTTCTTTAGGCCATCGAGATCGGCATAGAGAATCACCGGCACTTTTTTGTGGCGGCGGATTGCCGCGAGATGTTGAGCGGTGACCGCCATGAAGCCGCGGCGATTGTAAAGACCCGTCAGCTCGTCGATCAGTGAAAGATTTTCCAGCGCAGCTTCGAATCGTTTACGTTCGGTGATGTCCTGAATCTGGAAGATGAAGTGCACCGGCGTGCCGTCGTCTTCGCGCACGAGCGAAACATTATTCAAGGCCCAGACAGTGTTGCCGGAGCGATGAACGTAACGCTTCTCAACCTGACAGGTGGGCGTCTCAGCCTGAATCAGTCGATAGAGATTAGCCAGATCATTGTCGAGATCGTCGCGGTGAGTAACCGCCTGGAAATTCGACGCTAACATTTCTGCTTCGCTGTAACCCATCAAATCGCACAGCGAACGGTTGACGCGCAGCCAGCCTCCCTGCGGTGACACCAGGGCCATGCCGATGGCCGCGTAATCGAACGCGTTGCGGAAGTGCTCTTCACTTTCGCGCAAGGCTTTACTGATACGTTCTTGTTCGGCGATGTGTCCGCTGAGCTCCTCCACGTGCTGTCGCGCCTGTTCGGCTTGCGTGGAAACCGCGGCGACGTTTTTCATGTATGTCCAATAGGTGAAGTAGACGATGGCAATTATCGGAATCGTTGAGACGAACGCAAAGAATCCAACATTGCCGATGAATTTAGCGATTAGCGAGGCAGCGGAAGCGCCGGCAAAATATGTGATCGATGTCCAGAGGAAGTTCTTTCGCCAGGTCATCCACACCGACGTTTTGGCTTTCAACGCGGCGCTGGTCGCAACCAACAACGAATTCGTCGCGTATTGAATGATGGCCATCGCGGAAATCGCAGCCAAATGGTTTGTCGAATATGGATCATGCCAATTGACTGTCTCGCCGAACAGAAGTCGCAGCGACCAAACTGTCACGAAGGTTGAAAATGCCGTCGCGCCCGCGTTGAACATGTGAATGCGGACTTGCTTGCTGATGCGCAGTGAAGAGCAGATCGCTTCGGCAGTCGCCAGTAGGATAGCCGCTTCCCCGCCAAACAACAGCAGGGCGAGAAAGATGAATACGTCCGAAACTGAGATGTGGGCTCTGACTCGAGGAATCTGAATATTTAGTCGCGGACCGACTAAAATTGTCGCCAAAGTCAGAATTAAGAACGGAATATTAATGAGGCGCAGAGGGAAAGCGCGCAACGTAAAAACGAGTGTCACAGCGCCGAGGGCACTGACGAAATAGATGTAGATCTGATTCAGTCGGGAGTGAGACATTTGCCAAAGTGGGCAGGCGGGGCGGGACTGTCCCAAGCCAAACTTAGCAATGTGTGTTCCATGTCGCACATAACGATTTTCCCAGCAAAACCTGCGAGCGCGCCTTTTGAACATCAATTCAATCGGTCACGCTGGCAAGTCACGACTTCAATTTGACATGTCGTCAGGAGTGATTTGGGAAGCAATCACATCATGCTAGAATTCAAAACCCGCGCGCGCTTTTGGCCGCGATTATCGCGGCTCTTCTGATCGACAGCATGTTAGCAATACTCGCAAACGAAGTTATTCCGTCAAAGTGTCTTGAATTCGGGACCAACTGCCCCGCGCCGTTGACCGGGGATGCGTGCATCGATTGGCCCGGCTTCTGCGACATGGTCAATAAAACGGCCGGCAACATCAGTCCACTCTATAAACTCGACACGTTTGATTGGACCGTTCTGATTGTGTATTTCGGCATTCTCTTTGTGCTCGCAATCTATGGCGTCTATCGGGTGAAGCAGGTCATCGAATTCTGGCGTTACGCGAAATTTCCACCCAAACCGAAAGGTCACTTCGAAGAAGATGAGTTGCCGTTTGTGACCGTGCAACTGCCGCTCTTCAACGAGATGTATGTCGTCGAGCGACTGGTGAAGGCGGTAACGGAAATCGATTACCCGCGCGAGCGTTTGGAGATCCAAGTCCTCGACGATTCAACTGACGAGACGGTGAAGATTGCCAGCGCTACTGTCGCCAGGTACGCCGCGCAAGGGTTCGACATTCACTACGTTCACCGCGAAGATCGCACGGGCTTCAAAGCAGGTGCGTTGGAAAATGGCATGAAGACCGCAAAAGGAAGCTTGATGGCGATCTTCGACGCGGACTTCGTACCCAAGCCTGACTTCCTGCGCAAGCTTGTGCATTTCTTCACCGATCCAACCGTCGGTTGCGCACAAATGCGTTGGGCGCACATCAATGGTTCATACAATTTACTGACCCGGCTGCAAACAATCATGCTCGACGGGCATTTCGTTCTCGAGCAAACGACGCGCAATCGCAGCGGCAACTTCTTTAACTTCAACGGCACTGCCGGAATTCTGCGCCGCGAAGCAATCGAATTGAGTGGCGGCTGGCAGCACGACACGCTGACCGAAGACACTGATTTGAGTTTTCGCGCGCAGTTGATGGGCTGGCGTTTCGTTTATCTGCTCGACGAGGAAGCGCCCGCGGAAGTGCCGGTTGAAATCAATGCCTTCAAAGCGCAACAGCGTCGCTGGGCCAAGGGCGTCCTGCAAGTATGGTTCAAGCTCTACCGGCGCATCTGGTATGCGCCGCTGCCTCTGCGGGTGAAGCTGGAAATGTTTTTCCGCCTAACCGGCAACATCAGTTATCCGCTGATGATCGTGGCGAGTTTCATGCAGTTTCCGCTGCTGCTCGTGCGCTACAACCAGGGGCTTTATCAGCTCATGGTGCTCGACGTGCCGCTGCTTTTCTTCTCGACGGTTTCGGTCGTGATGTTTTACGGCAGCGCTGTGTGGTATCTCGATCGCTCGCGCAAGCGCCTGCTGCATTTGCCGCTGGTGATGGGACTGGGAATTGGACTTGCTTTCTCAAATGCGCGCGCGGTGCTGGAAGCGCTCGCCGGAGTTAAATCAGAATTCGTGCGCACGCCCAAATATCGGGTCGAAACAACTACGGACGAATCGTGGAAGCGCAAGAAGTACAAGCGCAAACACGGCTGGCTGCCACTCCTGGAACTTAGTTTTGCGATCTATTTTGTATTGGCGATCGGCTATGCCGTGAAGATGCACATGTGGGGCCCGATCGTTTTTCTGTTGCTGTTCTGTTTCGGCTACGGCTATATGGGCACGATGAGTTTGTTGCAGACTGCCGGCCTCAATCGCCGCCGCACCACGCGACCGGCGACGGCGTCGAGCAACTAATACGTCACGCGGATCTTTTCGGTCACCCGCGATCTGGATTACGTCGCTACAGCCTTCCGGCATTCCCATTCCACGCAAACGCCGCAGCAATCTGCGTATTCGGGCTGGCCGGGATCGGGATACGGCTCACATTTTTTCCAGGAAACTTTGAAATTAGGTCGCTTCGCCGGGGCCGCCTCCACAAACCGGATGGTTATGTCCTGTTTCATCTTTAGCGCGCGAATGAGTGTAAGCGCGAAAAGCTCAGTGGTTTCGGGCTGATTGAACTTTGCCTCGAGATTCTTTATCTGGTCGGCGGTGAGTTTGAATCTCTTCTTTGCAAAGCCCGCTATATCGGTGCGTATCTCTTTCACAGCAGTTTCGAGAAACGCTTTGTCTTTCCTGGTGGCTTCGCAGAATTTCTTTACACTGCGCGTTGAAATGTCACCGAAATTATGTTCCACGCTCATTTGTTTCTCCTTAACCTGGGAAGAAGTATTTTGAGTTGAAGCCTGGAATTATTAATTGATCACGCCGTCTTTCGCGGCCGGCCCGCAACCGCCGCTACCACAATCGAAATCACGTAGAGCACCAGCATCGGCAACGCGAACAGCAGCATGTTCGGGATATCGTTCGTCGGCGAAATTACTGCGGCGAGAACCAAAATTACAATCACCGAAATACGCCAGGTCTTGATCATCCAACGCGCGTTCACAATTCCCAGCCGCGCTAGAATGTAAGTAATCGCGGGCATCTGCGCCACCAGACCCATGCCCAGCATTAAGAGGATGATGAAATCAAAGTACTCGTCTGCTTTCAATAGCAAACGAAAGTCTTCACCCAATCCGAGCAAGTACTTCGCCGCCGGCGGAAAGATCACGTAGTAAGCCGTCGCTGCTCCTAAAATAAAAAACACACTTGAGAGTGTGATGAAAGGCGTCACGTACTTACGTTCGTGCGGATAAAGACCTGGCGCGATGAAAGCCCAAATTTGATAAAGAATGAAAGGCACTGAGACGGCGAGCGCCGCGTACAGTGAAACCTTGACGTAGATCGCGAACGGCTCGAGCGCGGTAGTCACAATCAATTTATCATTGGGATCCGTAAGCTTCTCGTAACCCTTGTTCAGATCAACCGGCAACCGCACATCCTTCGGCACCACTTCATTGCCGGCCGTCAGAGGCTCATCGGTCACGAGTACTAAATTGCCGGAGCTATCTTTATCGACACGCCCGACCACAGACGAACCAGCAGGAATTGAGGCAGGGCCAAGCCGCGTGTTTTCCGGAAAGACAAATCGGATTTTGTCATTCTGTTTCAGCGATGCTAAAGAGGCGGCGGAAATTTTTCCGTTGAGTCCATCAATCGGAACTTGTCTCTGTTGCTGCGCCTGCGCCAGCGCGCGCTGCACCGGTCGCGCGAGAAAGTTGTAGATGCGATCGGAAACGATCCACGCCAGTGATGCGGCGATGAACACAAAGATGATGCTGCGAATCAGACGCGTGCGCAGCTCGTCCAGGTGTTCGAGAAAAGACATCGCCCCCCCGAGATCTTCCTCGCCCGATTCTCTCTTTTCAGGTCTCTTGATTAAACGCAGGCTGGGCATGATATTTCAGAACCGCGAACGGTAGTGAGTGGATAATTAATTCAACATTGAGGTTTAGTGTCCCGCTCGCTACCGCTCGCGGTTCCGTATTTAGAGCCATTCGTGTTTTGGTTGATTAGTCGGTAACGCTTCAGGCGATGACTCGGTCGTCCGCGGCTCAGCGAATTCGGCTTCAACGGGTGTGATCGCGGGTGCCGGCTGTTTGGGTTCTGCTTCGAGCATGCTGTTCAATTCGCGAGAAGCAGCCTCACGCGCGGCGCGAATGCGCTCAGACGCGTTGCTAAGAAAAGACGTCTCCGGCTCGACGCCGTTTTCGAAATTGTCGAGGTTGACTTCGCGTTCCCAAGTCCTCTTGAAGTCGTCCGAGGCTCGCCGGAACTCAGCGAGGCTCTTTCCCAATTGCCGCCCGAGTTGCGGCAACCGGCGCGGGCCAAAGAAAATCAAAGCGGCGGCCAGAATCAACAGCAACTCTGAGTTGCCAAGCGAATCGAGAATGAATAAATACATCGTTACTACCTGAACCTTAGATGCGCCAAAGGCGAAACGGATTGTAGCGCGTCCCGACGCGTTTGACACGACCGGTGGCCTCGCGCAAGCTCGAATTATGCCGGATTTGGCTGCAAATTCGTTCGAACAGTTCGCGCGCGTCGCCGAAAAAGTGGCGGCGACCACGAAAAAACTCGAGAAGGCGCCGCTGCTGGGCGAGTATTTTCAGCAACTGTCCGACGAAGACCTCGCCCGCGCGGCGCGATATTTTGCCGGACAGGTTTTCGCGCTTCATGATGCGCGGACCACGAATGTCGGCGGCCGCATTTTGACCGAGGCGCTGGTCGCCGCAACAGGACTGCACGCGGATCTCGGGGCGCGATATGCACGCTGGGGCGATGTCGGCGACGTAGCGTTCGAAATGTTCACTGAGGCAAACGCGGGTAATGAACCAAGTCTCGTTCTGGCAGATACCGAATCCTTGCTGGTGAAGTTGAGTGAAACCCGTGGAAAGAATGCAAAGACTGATCTGCTGACGAAGACGCTCTCGAAAGCTTCGCCGTTGGAAGCGAAGTACCTCGTCAAACTCTTGTCTGGAGACCTGCGCATTGGCCTGCGCGAAGGGCTGGTCGAAGACGCGATTGCGCGCGCATTCAAAACGTCGCTCGCCGACGTCTCGCTGGCGAACATGTTGCGCGGCGACATCGGCGAGGCAGCCGTGCGCGCGCGCGCCGGCGTACTTCACGAAGTTGAGATGCGCCTGTTTCATCCCTTGAAATTTATGCTGGCGACTCCGGCTTCGGATCTCGCGGACATAAGCCGCACAATGCCTGACGAATTTTTCGTCGAGGACAAGTTCGACGGCATTCGCGGACAGGCGCACGTCAAAGACGGTCGCGTCGCAATTTATTCCCGAACGCTCGACGAAATCTCGGCGCGCTTTCCTGAGTTGATCGAGCCGCTGGCGGCGCTGGCCACCGACGTTATTATCGACGGCGAAATTCTGGCGGCGCGCGGCGAGGAAATCCTTCCGTTTGCAGATATGCAAAAGCGCTTCGGCCGGAAGGTCATCGGCGCCGAACTTCTGGCGAGTACGCCCGTCGTTTTCGTCGCCTGGGATATTTTGTACGCGAGCGGGAATGTCTTGATCGATGACCCGCTGCGAACGCGGCGCGCACGCTTGCAGGAGATCATCAGCAGCAAGTCAGGCACTGTGCGACTTTCACAAACACAACTGTTTGACGATGTCACGGCGCTCGACAACGAATTTGATGCGGCGCGCGGCCGTGGTAACGAAGGTTTGATGATCAAGGACCCGGCGTCCTCTTACAAACCCGGCCGCCGCGGACGCGAATGGTTGAAACTCAAGAAGGCGTTGGCAACATTGGATGTGGTGGTGACCGCAGTTGAACTTGGGCACGGAAAGCGTCGCGGTGTCTTGTCGGATTACACGTTCGCGGTGCGCCGCTCGGAAGATGATCCGGAATTACTGAATATTGGAAAAGCTTATTCCGGCTTGACTGACGTCGAAATCGCCGAGATGACCGAGTGGTTTCGCGCTCATACTTTGCAGGAGTACGCACACGGTCGCGTGCGCATCGTCGAGCCAACCGTCGTCATCGAAGTGACTTTCGATCGCGTCCAACCATCGAATCGGCACAAGAGCGGCTACGCTTTGCGGTTTCCGCGCATCGTAAGACTTCGCCGCGACAAGACTGCCGACGAAATCGATACGCTTGAGACAGTGAAGCAGCTTGCGGCCGTAAGTTGACAATCACCTGCACCAACAAGAATCATGCACTCTATGAATCGCACAGCCCCTTTTGTTTTGTTTTTTGCGTTGACGATTGCGACGGTAGTAGCCGCCCAAACTAAGCCCAAGCCCATCATACGCAAGACGAGTAGGCCGCCGTCATTTCCGGCGGCCACGACGAAGCCTAACACTGCGACTGCCGCCGCGGCTGCAACGCCGCAACCATCGCCCACGGAGACTTCCACTTCGCCGTCACTCGCAATCGTTAACGACACCACGTTCACTGCGGCGGACATTGATCCGACGGTCTCCGAGGTTATTGCCAGCGATCCGGACTTGTATCTTCGCGATTTTTATCAGGACCGCGCGAAAGCGATTCGTGAAGCGCGCCAGCGCGCGGTTGACGCACGCATCAGCTCTCTGCTGATCGCGGCCGAAGCAAGCAAACGCAAGATGACGACTGACGCGTTTCTTGATGCGGAGGTAAATGGCAAGATTGCCAATCCGACCGACGCGGAAGTTCGCGCGGTCTTCGACGCGAATCGCGCTCAACTTGGTAACGACTTCGATGCCGCGCGTTCGACGATCATTGCCTACCTCCGAACTGAGCGCGCTGAAGCTGCACGCGGTGAATTGGTCAATCGTTTGAAGATGACGAACACCGTGCAAAAAGGCGCCGACGTTAACGCCGCGAATCTTCCTCCGGGTACCGTGCTGGCATCGGTGAATGGACAGCCGTTGCGCCTTGAAACAATCAACGAACGGATGAAGGCTTATGTCTACAAAATGGATCGGCGAATTTACGACATAGCCATCGGCGTACTTGATCGTCGCGTCAACGACATGTTGATTGTTGGGGAAGCAAAAAAGAAGAACGTCGGCGCGGAAGTGATCATGCGGACCGAGATCACTGACAAGTTGAAGCCGCCGACCGACGCCGAGATCACGAAATTCTACGAAGAAAATAAGTCGCGCATCAACGGCGACCTGGCCTCGAACCGGGCGGCGATTGCCGACTATTTGCAGCAGCAGCAACAACAGCAGCTAGAGGCGGATTTAGCGACACGCCTGCGCGCAGGGGCGAAAGTTCAAATATTGCTGCAGGAGCCGGCGGCACCGGTTTTCAACGTCACGGTCGGCAAAGGCTATGGCCGCGGCGACGTTAATTCACCGGTAAAGATTGTCGAGTTCACGGACTTCCAATGTTCCGCTTGCGGGGGAATGTATCCTGTGCTCGAAGAAGTGCTGAAGTCCTACGGCAGTCGCGTCTATTTCGAGGTTCGCAATTTTCCTTTGACCTCTCTGCATGCGAATGCCTTCATTGCTGCTGAGGCGGCGGCGGCGGCGAATGCCCAAGGCAAAGTCTGGCCGTATATTGATTACCTTTTCAAGAATCAGACTTCACTCGATCCGGAGTCTTTGAAGAAGTACGCGACACAAGTGGGACTGGATCGCAAACGTTTCGACGCGGACTTTGAGAGCGGCAAATTCGACCCGGACATTCGCCGGGACGTGGAAGAAGGCGAAGCATACGGCATCGAAGGCACGCCCACGATCTATATCAACGGCGTGATGCTGACGAGTTTGAGTGCAGATGCATTGAAGGCAGCGATCGAGAAGGCTTTCACCCGCAAATAATCCCGCGAATCCCCGGAAGCAATCCCGCTCACTGGGCGGCCTTGGCGGCCGTATTAGGACTGGGGCCAATAATCGCCTGCAAGGCTTCAGTCGCGCGGCGCGCATGGGCGCGCTGATCTTCGCCTTCGTTTTGATCCACCACGAACAGCGGATGGTAAACAATCTCGACGCGGCCGAGTCGCGGAAACCTCTTACCCGGCGGCCAAATTCTGTGGCCACCGTGAATCGTCACCGGCAAAATCGGCACGCCGGCTTCCATCGCCATACGGACAGCTCCTGGCTTAAACCTGCGCATTGAGCCATCGGCGTTACCGCGTCCACCTTCCGGAAATATCACGACAGCCCCGCCTTCGCTGACGAATTGCAGCGAACGGCGAATTGGCGCGGGATCGCTGCCTTCCAATTGCAATGGCCAGCAGCCCAGCAGGCGTAAGCAGTACCCAACGATCGGCCAATTGAAAGCTTCATCCCAAGCGAGATAACGCACCGGCCGCTTAATCGGACATGAAAGCCAAAATGGATCGAGGTAAGTCTGATGGTTCGAGGCGATGATGACCCCACCGCTCTGCGGAATGTACTCGGTATTAATCCAGCGCGTCCGCCAAAGAAGCCGGGACAGAACGCGGACAATCGGACGGAAGATCTCCAGCGCCCATTGCGGCGCCATCGGCGGATAGGCCCGCGAGCCGTTGCCATTACGCGAACGGTCGAGAGAGGTGGTGCTTTCGCTCAAAATCTATTTTTCAACTAACTAATTTGATGTTGAAGTATCGCGCCCCAACAGGATTTCATTCCGCCACGATTCCGGCAACTCAACCGCCTCGACTGTGTCATCATTCCAACGTTCGCACTTTGCGCAATCGAAGCCACGGTACTCAATCGCCTCAGATTTCGTCAAACCAATACCATTGCGCCATACGCAATCGGGAAACGCACAGTAACGCTCGATTTCGACGAGCAAGGTCTCACGTGGAAATTCGAAACGCGTTGATGACATAGAAAACTCCATTCACAACGGCCATTCAGAGCCTACAAATTCCAGGTGCAGCCGGGTGATGCCACCCGCGCCAGTACGGCGTGCGCGCACCACCGCGAGCACCCTTGCGTTGTATCGCTCGCTCGTCACTTTGACAAACGTTCCTGGTGCGACATCCATCGCGGTGAAGACAGCAGCACCGCTGCGACTGATGTTCTCAGTCACGGTCTGTTCATCCTTCACCAACTTGTCGCCGTCGAACACCTGCATGACAACATCGACCGGGATCATCTGCCGGCTCTCTTTCCGTTTATCCTCGGTCGCAACCTCAGTCAGTTGTTCGACGGAGTCTTCGCGAGTTGACCACGTTTGACTCTCCAGTTTCGTCTGCGCGATTTCGTAACGCCGTTCAGGATTCGTTTCGAAACTCTTGGGTGGACGCTTGCCGATAAAGGCGACGCCGATTTCGACCAGATCGTCCTTCGGCTTCTGCTGCTCCAGCAGTTTTAGATTTCTGACGATTGCCCAGATGCGATATTGATCCTCAGTGTGATCGAACACTCTCAACGCGCGCGGCATGGCCATCGTTAGTTGCAGCAGCCGTCCGATATCGATCGGACGTGGCAGGCGTAGACGCGCGCCGAACGGCGTCACGTCGACGAGGCGGGTCATGACTGTCCACTCATTCGCAGCACTTTCGCGCACGAAAATACGAGCCGGCAGCGCCAGTCGGATGCGCTCGCGCAACCTCCGGGATTTCTGATCAGATTTCGCAGATTGATTAGCCAAAACCGGGTCCCACCGTGAACCTATTTTCGGTCAATCGACCAGCTCGACCGCGCGCGTGGCGAATAGGTCATTTTATCAGCAATTATCGAGGTTTTGACGCTTTGAGAATGCCGCTTTATGCGGTAAAATAACGACTTAATTTAACCGCATGATTGGCTGCTGCCGCGAACCCCTGAAGTCCCAAACAATTCAAAAGTTCGTGCCACAAAAATCGCCGGCTTTCGCGTTAGAGGGCCTGCTCGAGCAACGCGTCCGCGGATTGTAACGGAAAGGTTTGACGAATGGAAACACTTGAACGCCAGCACATAACGATCGAAGAAGAGATGCGCCGGTCGTATCTCGACTATGCGATGTCTGTGATCATCGGTCGCGCGCTGCCAGACGTGCGCGACGGTCTGAAGCCGGTACATCGTCGTGTGCTGTGGGCGATGAACGAACTGGGCAACAACTACAACAAGGCTTACAAGAAGAGCGCACGCGTGGTGGGCGACGTTATCGGTAAGTATCACCCCCACGGCGACATTCCGGTTTACGACACGATCGTGCGCCTGACCCAGGATTTTTCCATGCGCTATCCCTTGATTGATGGCCAGGGAAATTTCGGATCTGTCGATGGTGATGCGCCCGCCGCCATGCGTTACACCGAAGTTCGGATGGCAAAGCTCGCCAACGAAGTTCTGGCCGACATCGAAAAAGAGACGGTTAGTTTTCAACCAAACTACGACGAAAGTTTAAGCGAGCCGACGGTTCTTCCGACGCGCATTCCGAATCTGCTGCTGAACGGTTCTGAAGGGATCGCCGTCGGCATGGCCACCAAGATCCCGCCGCACAACCTGACCGAAGTCGTTGACGCGACCATGGCATTGATTCGGGATCCCGAAATCACAATCGACAAGCTTTTGAAGATCGTGAAAGGGCCGGACTTTCCGACCGGCGGGTTCATCTGCGGCCGCACCGAAATTGAAAATTCTTATCGGACTGGTCGAGGCATTCTGCAAATGCGCGGCAAGGCCACGATCGATCGCATCGGTCGCGGCTCGCACGAACGCGACGCCATTATCATTACTGAGATTCCCTTTCAGGTTAACAAGGCAAAATTAATCGAGCGCATCGCAGAACTCGCCAACGAGAAAAAGCTCGAAGGCATTTCCGACGTGCGGGACGAATCCGATCGACATGGGATGCGTATCGTTATTGAGCTCAAACGCGACGCGGTGCCACAAGTCGTGCTCAACAAGCTGTTCAAGCTGACTCCAATGCAATCCAGCTTCGGCGTTATCAACCTCGCGATCGTGAACGGCCAGCCGCGCGTACTGAACCTCAAGCAAATGCTCGAGGCGTTCGTCGACTTTCGTCGTGAAGTCGTTCGCCGGCGCACCGAGTACGAGCTGAAGAAAGCCCGCGCCCGCGCTCACGTGCTGGAAGGATTGACGAAGGCGATCGACGCGCTTGATTACATTGTCACGTTGATTCGCAACTCGCGTTCAGTTGACGAAGCCAGGCAATGGCTGACTGGAAATCTGAAAACGACCAGCGAAGTGAAATCGTGGAAAGGCATTCCCTCGAACGAGCCGCTGGCGAAGTATCTGCCGAAACTGAAGAAGGGAATGGAGCGCCTGGCGTTTTCTGAAATTCAGGCGCAGGCGATTCTCGACTTGCAGCTGCGACGCTTGTCAGCGCTCGAGCGCCAGAAAATCGTCGACGAGTACGAATCGATCATCAAACTAATTTCGGAACTCGAGAACATTCTCGCGAACGAGCAGGCCTTGCGCGGTGTAATCATCGATGAGTTGGAAGCTGTGAAGAAAGAGTTCGGCGACGCGCGCCGCACCGAAATCACAGACGAAGGCACCGAGTACACAATCGAAGATCTGATCGCCGACGAGGAAGTCGCCATTACCATCACCAAGAATGGCTATATCAAGCGCACACCTATCACGACTTATTCCCGCCAGGGTCGCGGCGGTAAAGGCCGGTTCGGCGCCATGGCCAAGAACGATGATTACGTCGAACATTTGTTCATCGCTTCGACGCACGCTTACTTAATGGTTTTTACCGACGATGGCCTTGTGTACAAGATGAAAGTTCACGAAGTCCCGGACGCGGCGGCAGCTTCGCGCGGCAAAGCGATTGTGAACCTGATTCAGATTCCGTCCGATCGAAAGCTGGCCGGCGTCGTGCCCGTACGTGAGTTTTCGGAAGGCCGCTACGTCCTCATGGTCACGCGCAAGGGCGTGATCAAGAAGACCGCACTCTCCGATTTCCAGAACATTCGCTCGAATGGAATCATTGCCATCAACATCGACGAAGGCGACGAGCTGCTCGACGTGGTGCTGACTGACGGAACAAAGAGAATCTTCATCGCGACGCACAACGGTTTCGCAATTCGCTTCGATGAGAAGAATGCTCGTCCGATGGGGCGCGCCACGCGCGGCACGCGCGGCATCGACCTGCGCAAAGACGATTTCGTCGTTTCGCTCTGCGCGGTTTCCGCCGACGATTCGGAAAAGATGCTTTCAGTTTCCGAGCAGGGTTATGGCAAGCAGACGCCCATTTCGACTTACCGGTTGCAATCGCGCGGCGGCAAAGGCGTCATCAACATGAAGACCACCGACAAGACGGGCAAGGTCGTCGCTGTATTCCCCGTCGAAGCCGAATCGGAAATCATGATCATTACGCAGCAGGCGAAACTGATTCGTCTGGAAGCGGGCGCCATCCGCAAGACGGGACGCAGCGCTCAGGGTGTACGGTTAATTAAGACTGATGAGGGCGACATGGTGACGAGCGCATCGCTGGTCGAGCCGAGTGCTGATGAAGAGACGGAAGAAGTTTCGTCGTGACGGAGTTTATCCGCAGATTACGCGGATTACGCAGATAAGATAACCTCGTTTTGTTGGACGGCGAGGCATCCGAGTCTCAATGTCTCATCTGCGTAATCTGCGTAATCTGCGAAATCTGCGGATTATTTTTGTTGGCCTTCTCCTTCCACCCAAACTTCACCGTCCTCGAAGACTTCTTTCTTCCAAATGGGCACAGTGCGTTTGAGTTCGCGAATGGCCCATTCGCAAGCCTCGAAGGCCGCGCGGCGGTGCGGGGCGCTGGCGCTGATGACTACTGACGTCTCGCCGATTTCCAGACGGCCGGTGCGATGGACGATCCCAATGTGCGCAATGTCGAACTTTTCGTGAGCTTGCGCACCTAGTCTCTTCATTTCGCTCACAGCCATGGCTTCATACGCTTCATAGACCAGGTAAAGCGTCCGCCGGCCTTTGGTCCATTCGCGCGCATAGCCATCGAGCGTCACCGTTGCGCCACACTGTGGCAGCACGACGCGGCGCGCGACGGATTCCACCCCGATTGGATCAGTGGTTAATTCGAAGAAGTCTTTGTCGCCGGAAGATGCGGGCAAGATGCCCGCGCTCCCAGCACTCCCAGCACCGGAGCCGCCACTGACTGGCGGGAAAATAGCCAGCTCATCGCCATCGGACAAAATGCGGTCGTGTTTCGCATATTCCTGGTTCACCGCCAACAGCAGAGACTCGCCAAACCGTTTGAGTTCCGGATGGTCAGACCTCAATTGCGCAAAAGCCTGGCCGGCCGTGGAGCCTGCGGCGCACTCCAACTCGATCTGTTCGCATCCGGCCGCATCACGCGCTGCGCCAAAGAAGAAAACCCGAACCGTGATGCGTGGCATAGACTTTAGTGTTTGAATTCAGCGGTTCAGACGGACCAGGAGTTACTCGTCAACATCGACGTGCTTACCGCCATGGCCATTGCCCTTCGCAATCGAATGGAGACGCGCCCGCTCTTCGTAGTTCTTGACTACGCGCGCCAGAAAATCACCAAGCCGATGCAGGCGCTCAGACGTAGAACGAAGCTCGAGTAACTGCTGCTTCACCTCTGGCTCCAACTCCATCGCGGCCGAGACCAGAAAAGAAAGTTTCTGCGGCTCAGTGTCGGTAATGTCGGGCAGATTGCCGCGCTCATCGTTAGTAACCCTGATTGCATTGGCGACGCGCATGAACATGGCCGCGACCTCGCGCGCATCTGAGCGCAACTTCTCGCCACTCTCTTCTTCGTCTTCGAAAAAGTTTGCGCGCACAACCAGGTACGGATCGTCGCGGTCGAGATAATCCTCGACTTCGTACCGCACTACACCGACTGCGAGCACGTTAGATCTGCCGTCCGGCAGCCCCTGTGTTTCGGTTATCTCGGCGACGCACCCAATGTGACCGGTCGGCGGGATTTCTTTGCCGGATTCGCCCGCGTCGAAATACGACAATCCGAACAGGTTGTCGCTGGCGCGAATGTCAGTGAGCATTTGCCGGTAACGCGGCTCGAAGATGTGCAGCGGCATCGGCATGCCCGGAAATAACACGACCGGCAAGGGAAACAGCGGCAGTTCGCGCACACCACGCACTTTGTCCAAAGCTTCACTCATCTTATTCGTGGCCTGGTTGCTGAAACGAAAGAAAGCTGGCTTATTATCGCAGACGACTTATCGGAAGTCAGCACCTGCCGCCGTCTCGGAGCGGCCCGCGAATTTGTGATAGTGTTTCCAGCACACGCCTAAAAGTTTGCGTTGGGGTTTTTGAGGAGGGCACATGAGTGATTTGGCTGCGCGCGAATGCGTTCCGTGCCGAGGCGGCGTGCCGCCCATGCAAGGCGCAGAAATCCAGAAGATGCTCGATCAGCTCACCGGGTGGGCTGTTGTCAGCGAGCATCATTTACGAAAGGAATTTAAGTTTGCGAACTTCCGCGAGACACTCGACTTTGTAAATCGCGTCGGCGAACTCGCGGAAAGTCAGGGACATCATCCTGATATCTGCTTTGGCTGGGGAAAAGCGGACATCACGATCTGGACGCATAAGATCGACGGGCTGACGGAAAGCGATTTCATACTGGCGGCCAAAATTGATAAGGTATAAAACACGACACAGAAGTCACACGAAAGCCGTCACGAGGGCAACTGCCATTACAAGCATTCGCATCGAAATGCCGACTGCAAAATGACTTCCAGCCGGGCCGAAAATAATCAATGAATCGAGTATTTGCAGGAATTTCAACGATGGCGGTGGCGCTGCTACTGGCGTTTGCGGCCACGGCGCAAAATCCCCGGCCACAGAATCCAGCGCCGACAGCGACGCCCGATCCCAATCAACCTGAAGTGGTCAACATCCGGCGCGTCCGCCTGCCGATTACCGTGAAGGACAAGAAGGGAAAGTTCGTTGGCGGTCTGACGCAAAATGATTTTGTGGTCCTCGAAGACAAAGTGCCGCAGAAAATCGACTCGTTTGCGAACGAAGAAAGCAACAGTCTCCCGCTGTATGTCGGTGTCCTGATGGATACATCGCCTTCGACGGCTGCCAAACTGAAGTTCGAGCAGGAAGCGGCGATGAACTTCATCCAGACGATGGTGCGTCCACGGAAAGATCGCGTACTGTTTGCGACCTTCGATCACGAGATTACTCTGCGACAGGATTTCACCGATCGCCTGGAACTACTGGATCGCGCGGTGTACGCGGTAAAGAAAACGGGCCAACAAACCGCGCTGTGGGATGCCGTTTGGCAGTTTTGCGATCAGAAGATGCGCTCAGTGCCCGGCCGTCGCGTGCTGGTCGTCATCACCGATGGCGAGGACACTTACAGCCGCGCCGACATTAACGATGCTATTGACATCGCGCAACGAACCGAAACAACAATCTTCGCGATTTCTACGAAGGCTGGCCTGCTCAGCACGGTTGTCGGCGTTGAGGCGGGTACCATTAAGGGAAAAGCGGACAAGAATCTCGATCGGATTAGCGACGAAACGGGTGGCGTCGCGTTCTTCACGGGCGACATGCTTTCGCTCGAAAAATCGTTAAATGAGATCGCGAAAGAAATCCGATCGCAGTATCTAATCACCTACAAGCCGATGAATGACAAGTACGACGGCAGTTACCGGCGCGTGGAAGTGAAGCTTACCAATAGCCAGGGGTTCAAGCTACAAACCAAAAAAGGTTACCGAGCGGTTGCCGACGCGGTCAAAACTGGAAGTTGAAATGAGAGCGCGTCTGTTATTTGCGGCTGTGCTGTTCGCTGCGATGATCGTCTTCGTCGGAGCGGAACTCGGAATCAATACCCGAGCGCAGAGCGACAAAGCAACGACCACTCGTGAGCGGGTCGCTAGCCCTTCACCCAGCCCCACGCCTACTTCTACACCGCGGTCGCCGGACGAAGAGACGTTGCGTTCAGATGAAGTGCTGCGCGTCGAGACAAACCTCACGAACGTTTTTTTTACCGCCGCCGACAAGCACAAGCGTTTCATCTCAAATCTCAAACGTGAAGACGTGCGGATACTGGAAGATGGAGTGCCGCAGCAAATTTTCACTTTCCAACAGAATATTGATCTGCCGTTGTCACTCGCGATTCTCAT
>Ga0207644_10000644_pt1 | contig 22078 bp, 24 predicted proteins | sample KBSS73metaG_FD_184326 | JGI IMG/M metagenome (GOLD analysis project Ga0207644, IMG submission 184326) | Switchgrass rhizosphere microbial communities from Kellogg Biological Station, Michigan, USA - KBS S7-3 metaG (SPAdes) (version 2) | ecosystem: Host-associated > Plants > Roots > Rhizosphere... | reverse complement strand
CGAGACGCATTTCGTCGACGGCCATCCGCTGAAGGGGCCCTATCCCCAAGGCACGGAGCAGGCGGTCTTCGCCATGGGCTGCTTCTGGGGCGTCGAGCGGATGTTCTGGAAGCTGCCGGGCGTGTGGGTCACGGCCGTGGGCTACGTCGCCGGCCTCACGCCGAACCCGACCTATGAGGAGGTCTGCTCCGGGCGCACCGGGCACACCGAGGCGGCGCTGGTGGTCTACGACCCCAAGGCGATCAGCTACGCCGAGCTCCTGAAGGTGTTCTGGGAGGGCCACGATCCCACCCAGGGGATGCGCCAGGGAAACGACGTCGGCTCCCAGTACCGGTCGGGGATCTATGTGGCGAACGACGCCCAGGCCCAGGCGGCGGAGGCGTCGAAGGCGGCGTTCCAGACCGCGCTGTCGCAGAAGGGCTTCGGCCAGATCACGACCGAGATCGCGCCGGCGGGGCCGTTCTACTTCGCCGAGGATTACCACCAGCAGTACCTGGCCAAGAACCCGCGCGGCTATTGCGGCCTCGGGGGCACCGGCGTGACCTGTCCGGTCGGGCTGGGAGCCTGAGCCTCAGGTCTCCAGCTCGGCGGCGTTGGTGTCGGGCAGCCGAAGGGCGATCACCGTGGCGGCGGCCATCGTCAGGGCGACATACAGGTAGAAGCCGCTCTCGTGGCCGACGTCCTTGAACCAGAGGGCGACATATTCCGCGGTGCCGCCGAACAGGGCGTTGCCGATGGCGTAAGGCAGCGCGACGCCGAGCGCGCGGACGTGGGTCGGGAAAAGCTCGGCCTTCACCGCCGCGTTCACCGCGCTGTAGCCGGACAGGATCACCACCAGGGCGGTCATGACGGCGAAGGCGATCCAGGGAGTGTCCGTGGCGGCGATGAGGCTGAAGGCCGGATAGGTGACGAGCGCGCCCACCGCGAAGCTGGCGGCCAGGGTGCGGCGACGGCCCACATGGTCGCTGGCCCAGCCCACCAGAGGCTGCACCAGCATGTAGACGATCAGCGCGCCGGCGGTGACCGTGGTGGCGGTGGCCTTGGGGAAGCCCGCGGTGTTGACCAGGAACTTCTGCATGTAGGTGGTGTAGGCGTAGAAGGCCAAGGAGCCGGCGCAGGTGAGGCCAAGGATGGCCAGGCTCTCGCGAGGATGGTCGCGCAGCAGCAGCCGCGTGCTGGCCCGCGCCGCGCCGCTCGCCCGCACCGCCTCGAAGGCGGCGGTCTCCATCAGGCCGCTGCGGATCCAGAAGACGACAACCGCCAGCCCGCCGCCGATGGCGAAGGGGATGCGCCAGCCCCAGCGCTGCAGGTCGGCCTCGGGCAGCAGGCGCTGCAGGACGATCAGCACGCCCAGCGCGCAGAGCTGCCCGGCGATCAGGGTGAGGAACTGGAAAGACGACCAGAGCCCGCGGCGCCGGCGGCCCGCCATTTCGGTCATATAGGTGGCGCTGGCGCCGTATTCGCCGCCTAGCGACAGGCCTTGCACCAGGCGGGCGGCGACCAGCAGGGCCGGCGCGCCGACGCCGATGACCGCGTAGTCGGGGATCAGGGCGATGGCGAAGGAGCCTGCGCTCATCATCGCCACCGAGACGGTGAGGGCCGCGCGCCGGCCCCGCCAGTCGGCGTAGAGGCCCATCAGCCATGCGCCTGCCGGGCGGGCCAGGAAGCCGATCGCGAAGACCGCGGCGGCTTGCAGCAACTGGGCGGTCTGGTCGCCTTTGGGAAAGAAGTGGGGCGCGAAATAGAGGGCGAAGGACGAGTAGGCGAACCAGTCGTACCACTCGACCAGGTTGCCGGCCGAGCCGCCCAGGATGGCCTGCATCCGCGCCAGCGGCGAAAGCTCCGCCCCGCGCTCAGGCGCCGTTCCAGCCCGGTTCGCCATGCATCCCCCCTCCTCAGAGGGGAGATGCTAGCAAATGGCGAGGGTCAGAGTCGTCCCATCACCACGAGGATGATGATGATCACCAGCACGATGCCGAGGCCGCCGCTCGGGAAATAACCCCAACTGCGGCTGTAGCCCCAGCTCGGCAGGGCGCCGATCAGAGCCAGGATCAGAAGGATGATCAGAATGGTGCCAAGGCCCATGGGCGATGTCTCCTGTGGTCCCCGACCTTCGCCACAGAGAACGGAATGGCGCCGGTCGGGTTCCGGAGAGAGCCCCCGGCGGGCGGGCCCTCAGTCGACGGCGTCGGCTGTATGCAGGCGTGCGTCGGAGCTGCGCACGCCCAGCGCGTACATCAGGCCGATCCAGGCGCCCTTGACCAGCGGCAGGGCGGTGAGCGTGAGCATCGCCATCCCGCCCAGGACGATCGGCACCGAATAGACCGCCGGCGAGCGCCAGATGATCGGGAACAGCAGAAGGGGCGCGACGATCAGGTGGCCGATCAGCAGGATGGTGACATAGGCCGGGCCGTCGTCGGCCGGATAGCGCGCCAGTTCGTGGTCGCACTTAGCGCAGCGCTCGCTGACCTTCAGGTAGCGCCAGAAGAGCTTGCCCTCGCCGCAGGCGGGACAGCGCCCCTTCAGGCCGCGGAAGACCGAAGGGCCGAGAGGATGTTGGATCTCACGCATGGCGCCCATATGCGCGTTTCCGCCCGCGTGCGTAAGCCCGTGGCGCGTTTTTGCCGCGGAGGTGTGGCGCGTTCGCTTGCGTCTTAGCGCTTGGCGTCGTTGGCGGTCCCGGCGACGGCGCGGCCGGCCGCTTCCACATCGCGGCCGACGCCGGCCACCGTGTTGCAGCCCGCCACGAAGACGGCGGCCGCCGCGGCCGCCAGCACGATCAGCTTGCGCATGGTCATTCCCCCGATCCGCGCGATTCGATCCGCTGTATAGTCAGGCTTGCGGCGGGAATAGGGCAAGCCGCTCCGGTCGCAAGGACGCGCTTTGCGGGCGCCGGACCGGCAGGCATGCGATTAGATACTGCGCCGGCGAATCGCTCGCTGCTTGCGTTCGCGGCGCGCCCACGGAAGTGATGCCGAACCTGCTGGACCCGGAGACCCGATGCCCCATGGCGACAGCCTCGTCCTGACTCTGGTCGCCGCCTTCGTCCTGGCCTTCGTGCTGGGCATGGTGGCGCTGAGGTTCCGGCTGTCCCCGCTGGTCGGCTACCTGGCGGCGGGCGTGGCGGTGGGGCCGTTCACGCCGGGCGTGGTGGCCGACCAAGGCATGGCCGGCGAGCTGGCGGAGATCGGCGTCATCCTGCTGATGTTCGGGGTTGGGCTGCACTTCGCGCCCAAGGACTTGCTGCAGGTCCGCCGCATCGCCATCCCCGGCGCCTTGCTGCAGATCGCCCTGGGCGTGGGCCTGGGATGGCTGTTCGGCCGGATCGCGGGGCTGCCGCAGATAGAAGCCCTGCTGCTGGGCTTTGCGCTTTCGGTCGCCTCCACCGTGGTGGTGCTGCGCACCTTCGAAGAGCGCAAGGCGATGAAGACGGAGGTCGCCCGCATCGCGGTGGGGTGGCTGGTGGTGCAGGACCTGGTGGTCGTGGCGGCCATGGTGCTGCTTCCCCTCGTCGCCAAGGGCGAAGCGACCGGGTCCTGGGCTTTGGCGGGCGACATCGCGCTGCGCCTGCTCCTGATCGCTCTGTTCGTGGCGCTGATGTTCATCGTCGGCGGCCGCGCCCTGCCGTGGCTGCTGGTGCGGATCGCGCACACCAAATCGCGGGAGCTGTTCACCCTGGGCGTCCTGGCCATCGCGCTCGGCATCGCCTGGCTGGCCTACGCCGTCTTCGGGGCCTCGTTCGCGCTCGGGGCCTTCGTGGCCGGCCTGGTGCTGAACGGCTCGCCGCTTGGCCACAACGCCGCCGAGCGGGCGCTGCCGCTCAGGGACGCCTTCGCCGTGCTGTTCTTCGTCTCGGTGGGCATGCTGTTCGACCCCGCCATACTCCTCCGCCAGCCGTTGGTGGTGGCCGGCGCCCTGGCCGTCGTGCTCGTCTCGGGCGCGGCCGCGGCCCTGCTGGTCGGGCGCCTGGCCCGGATGGAGCGGCCGGGGGCCGGCCTGCTCGCCGCCGCCCTGCCGCAGATCGGCGAGTTCTCCTTCGTGCTCGCCGCGCTCGGCGTCAGCCTGGGCGCGATGACGACGAGCACGCGCAGCCTCATCGTCGGCGTGGCGATCCTGTCGATCGCGCTCAATCCCCTGTGGCTCTGGATCGCGGACCGTCTGGGGCGCAAGGCTCAGGAGGCGGCGGTCCCAAACTGAGCACCGAAATGGGGCGTCCTTGGAGCGACGGCGCGGGAGTGCTAAAAATTCGCCGTGAGGCGCCAATGCAACGCGACTGATGCGCCGCTTCGTGCGGCGCAGCTGATCGGCCCCTGCCTCGGTTTTTGGGAGGATTTATGGAACAGGTACTGGAGCGGGCCCGCGCCGAGTTGTTCGACAGGACGCTCGATGCGGATGGCCATGAAATGGCGCCGTCGCACACCTGGGGAGAGGTGTTTGGGCCGAACGCCGGCAGGATCGGCGAGCTCGCCGAGGGCATGATCAGGAAGCTGGGCGGGAACAACTTCTACAATCCCGACCGAAAAGCGGACGATCTCGAGATCAGCTACGACACCGTCTGGAACGTTCGCGGTACGGACGCGCCATCGGCCTTCGACTTCAGCCGCCGGCTGGAGGTGATGGATAAGATGGGTATCCGGAGGCAGCTCATATTCCCCAGCTTCGCGCTGGTGGCGTCTTTCTTCGCGACCGGCGATGAAAGGCACCATCGCCGCCTGCTCCAGGCCCCGCTTCCGGAAGACGAAATCCGTGCGCTCGGCCGCGGCGGCATCGACGAATATAACGCCTGGGTGATCCGGACGACCAAGCTTAGTCCCGAGCGACTGCGCGCCGTGGGCTACATTATCGACAACGGCACCGTTGAGGATCTCATGGGCCAGGCCGCCAGGCTGCTCGAAGCTGGCGCGTTCGCGATCAACATTCCCACCGGCTCGCCGCCCGGCGGCGTTTCGCCTGCCGATCCGCAACTCGATCCGTTCTGGAAGATGTTCGAAGACCGCAACGCGCCGGTTCTCCTGCATATTGGCGACGAGGCCAAGTTCCTGAGGTCGAGCGTGTGGGGCATCGCGCCGGCTTTTGCCCCCGGCAAGGTCGAGAGCCTGGAAATTGGGCTTGAGCCATACTCGATATCCACTCAGCACTACGCAGCGTGCAACTTTCTCACCGTCATGACGCTGGGCGGCGTGTTCGAACGCTTTCCGCGCCTGCGCTTTGGGGTGATCGAAACCGGTTGTTCATGGTTGGGGCCGCTTGCGGAAAACCTGGATATGTGGGCGCGAGACGTCCACGCCACCCGGCTCAAGCCATTCATTTCCATGCTTCCGTCGCAATACCTTGCGCGCAATGTCCGCGTGACTCCGTTCAATAATTTCGAGCGGGTCGAAGAACAGATCAGGCGCTATCCCTATCTCGTGGATTGCTATTGCTACTCCACGGATTATCCGCACATCGAAGGCGGCAAGGACATAAAGGAAGTCTTCGCCAAGAAGCTGGCGCCGCTCGGCTACGAGGTCATGGAGAAGTTTTTCGTCACCAACGCGGAATGGATCCTGCCCGAAGCCACTGGGCCCATGTGAAAGCGTTGATCCGCCCCCTGAGCGGGTCCGCCCAGGGGACGGCGACGGCGGTTTTTCGGTTCTGACAGGTTCCGCGGGCGGCCCTAATCGGCGTCCATCTTCAGGGCGGCGATGAAGGCTTCCTGCGGAATCTCCACCTTGCCGAACTGGCGCATGCGCTTCTTCCCCTCCTTCTGCTTGTCGAGGAGCTTGCGCTTTCGCGTCATGTCGCCGCCGTAGCATTTGGCGGTCACGTCCTTGCGCAGCGCCCGGACGGTCTCGCGGGCGATGATGCGTCCGCCCAGCGCCGCCTGGATCGGGATCTGGAACATGTGCGGCGGGATCAGTTCCTTCATCTTCTCCACCATGCCGCGGCCGCGCGTCTCGGCCCGGTCGCGGTGGACCAGCATGGAGAGCGCGTCCACCGGCTCGCCATTCACCAGGATGGACATCTTCACCAGGTCGCCAATCCGGTAGCCCTCGATCGAATAGTCGAAGGAGGCGTAGCCCTTGGAGATGGATTTCAGCCGGTCGTAGAAGTCGAACACCACCTCGTTCAGCGGCAGGTCGTAGACCAGCATGGCGCGGGCCCCGACGTAGGACAGCTCGCGCTGCTCGCCGCGCCGGTCCTGGCAGAGCTTGATGATCGACCCCAGATGCTCGTCCGGCGTGAAGATGGTGGCCTTGATCCAGGGCTCGGCGATGCTGTCGATCTTCACCGGATCGGGCAGGTCGGCCGGGTTGTGCAGCTCGATCTCCTCGCCGTTGGTGAGGCGGACCCGATAGACCACCGAAGGCGCGGTCGCGATCAGGTCGAGGTCGAACTCGCGCGAGAGGCGCTCCTGGATGATCTCCAGGTGCAGCAGCCCCAGGAAGCCGCAGCGGAAGCCGAAGCCCAGGGCCGCGCTGGTCTCCATCTCATAGGTGAACGAGGCGTCGTTCAGGCGCAGGCGGCCGATGGCGGCGCGCAGGTCCTCGAAGTCGGCCGCGTCCACGGGGAAGAGGCCGCAGAAGACCACCGGCTGCACCTCGCGGAAGCCGGTCAGGGGGGCGGTAGTGGGCCGCTTCTCCTCGGTGATGGTGTCGCCGACGGCGGCGTGCGCGACCTCCTTGATGGAGGCGGTGATGAAGCCCACCTCGCCGGGGCCCAGTTCGGCGACGTCGGTCTGCTTGGGCCGGAACACGCCCAGCTTGTCGATCTGGTAGCTGGCGCCGGTCTGCATCATCTTCACGCGCTGGCCGACCTTCAGGGTCCCGTCGAACACGCGCACCAGCACCACCACGCCGAGGTACTGGTCGTACCAGGCGTCGACCAGCAGGGCCTTCAGCGGCGCCTCGCGGTCGCCCTTCGGCGGCGGCAGTCGCGTGACGATGGCCTCCAGCACTTCATGGATGCCAAGCCCCGTCTTGGCGGAGCATTCCACCGCGTCCGAGGCGTCCAGCCCGATGACGTCCTCGATCTGCTGGCGCACCCGCGCGGGTTCCGCGGCGGGCAGGTCGATCTTGTTCAGGACCGGCACGATCTCGTGGTTGTTGTCGATCGCCTGGTAGACGTTGGCGAGCGTCTGGGCCTCGACGCCCTGGCTGGCGTCCACGACCAGGATCGAGCCTTCGCAGGCCGCGAGGCTGCGCGAGACCTCGTAGGCGAAGTCCACGTGGCCCGGGGTGTCCATCAGGTTCAGGACGTAGGTCTCTCCGTCGTCGGCCGTGTAGTGCAGGCGCACGGTCTGGGCCTTGATGGTGATGCCGCGCTCGCGCTCGATGTCCATGTTGTCGAGCACCTGCTCGGTCATCTCGCGCTGGGTGAGCGCCCCCGTCTCCTGGATCAGCCGGTCCGAGAGCGTCGACTTGCCGTGGTCGATGTGCGCCACGATGGAGAAGTTGCGGATGTGGCTGAGCGGGGTGGTCATGGGCGCGGGGTCTAGCACACTCCGCCGCCCGCGCGAGGCGCCACCGAGGCGCAGGTTTGGCCCTTGGGCGCGTCGAGGCTGTGAGACCGGCGGCGAAAGTCCAGGCCCCGGCTCAAACAGTTAATCGGCCATTAAGGCGGGGTCGGTCATCAGGGGCCGGGGCACGGAAGCGGAAAAGGACTACCGCCTATGGATCGTCGCACCCTCATCGTTTCGGGCCTGGCCAGCCTGGGCCTTCCGGAGATTGCGAAGGCGCAGCCGGCGGCCAGTCCTGCGCCGCCTGCGCCCCCCCCGTCGACCGCGGGCCCTCCGACGCCCTCGCCGCAGGTCAACCCCAGCTATCCGGCCGCCACCGCGGCGCAGACCTATTCCCGCGACGAGATCGTCAACCAGGTCTCCGACTTCCTGGGGGTGACCGCCGAGGCCGCCGGCGCGGCGGTGGAGCGCATCTTCGCCCAGAAAGGCCGCCCGACCGCCTATATCGCGGGCGAGGAGGGCGCGGGCGCCTTCGCCGTGGGGCTGCGCTACGGGCGCGGCCTGCTGTACATGAAGGACCGCCCGGCGATGCCGGTGTTCTGGCAGGGGCCGTCCATCGGCTGGGACTTCGGGGGCAACGCCAGCCGCGTCTTCACCCTTTGCTACAACCTGCAGGCCGGGGACGCGATCTTCCAGCGGTTCGCCGGCGTCGAGGGCTCGGCCTACTTGGTGGGCGGCATCGGCGTGAACTACCAGGCCGCCAAGGACATCACCCTCGCGCCCATGCGGGTCGGCGTCGGCCTGCGGCTGGGCGCCAACCTGGGCTACCTGGCCTACACGCGCGAGCGCAGGGTGCTGCCGTTCTAATCGCCGTCAGTGGCTGGACGTCTTTCCGTTGATCCAGTCCATCACCGCCAGCAGCACGCCGGAGACCACGAAGGTCAGGTGCAGGACGACCAGCCAGGTCAGCGAACGGTCGTCCATGCCTCCGCCCTCGGCCAGGCGCATGAAGGCGCGCAGCAGGGCGATGGCGCTGATGGCGACGATCGAGGCGATCAGCTTCATCTTCAGGCCGGAGAAGTCCACGTGGCCCATCCAGCCCGGGCGGTCCTCGTCCTCGCCGGTGTCGATCTTGGAGACGAAGTTCTCGTAGCCCGAGAAGATCACGATCAGCAGCAGATTGGCGGCCAGCGACAGGTCGATCAGGGACAGGGCCATGAGGATGGCCTCCTCCGCGTCCATGGATCCGACGTGGGCCAGCTCATGCCAGGCTTCCTTGGCGAAGACGACCAGCAGCGCCACGAGCGCGAAGACCAGGCCCACATAGAAGGGCGCCACCAGCCAGCGCGAGCGGAACAGCCACAGCTCCAGCAGGCGCTCCGCGCGTGGCTTGGGCGAGGGGATGCGGTCAATTTTTTCAATCATGCAACATAGCTAGCGGCCGCCTCCGCCAGCGCAAGGGCTGTCTAGCTGCGATAGTCGCCGTTGATCTCGACGTAGCGTTTGGTCAGGTCGCAGGTCCAGACCGCGGCGGCGGCGCGGCCGACGCCCACGTCGACGGTCACCTCCAGCTCGCGGTTCTTCATGTAGGCGCTCATCTTGGCCTCGTCGTAGCCGGGCGCCACCAAGCCGTCCTGGGCCGCCACATGGGGGCCGAACCGGACGGTCAGGGAGTCGCGGTCGATCGGCTCGTCGGACTTGCCCACGGCCATGACGATGCGGCCCCAGTTGGCGTCCTCGCCGGCGAAGGCCGTCTTCACCAGCGGGCTGTCTGCGATGGCGCGGGCGATCTTGCGCGCCGAGGCGGCCGTCTCGGCGCCGGTGACGGAGACCTTGATGAACTTGGTGGCGCCTTCACCGTCGCGCACGAGCTGGTGCGCGAGGCTGGTCAGCACCTGTTCCAGCTTGTCCCGGAAGTCGGCCAGCCGGCGGTCGCCCGCGCGGGTGATCTTCGGCGCGCCGGACTGGCCGGTGGCGAACAGCAGCAGGGTGTCGTTGGTGGAGGTGTCGCCATCCACGGTCACGGCGTTGAAGGTGCTGCGGGTGTAGAGGCCGACCAGGTTCTGCAGCGCGCTGGGCGAAATGGCTGCGTCGGTCACCACGAACGCCAGCATGGTGGCCATGTCCGGCGCGATCATGCCCGAGCCCTTGCAGATGCCGCCGATCCGCACCGTCACCCCGTCCACCTTGGCCTCGGCGTAGGCGCCCTTGGGGAAGGTGTCGGTGGTCATGATCGCCCGCGCCGCGGCCGACCAGTTGTCGGCCTTCAGCTTCTGCTCCACCTCCGGCAGGCGATGGACGATCCGGGTCTCGTCCAGCAGGACGCCGATCACCCCGGTCGAGGCCGCCATGACGTCGCGCTGGCGGCAGTCGAACCGCTTGCCCATGGCGGAGGCCAGGCGCCGGACGGCGTCGGCGCCTGGCCGGCCGGTGAAGGCGTTGGCGCAGCCGGCGTTGACCACCAGGGCGCGGACGCCCTCGCCCTTGGTGACCTCGAGCTGGCGACGGCACCAATCGACGGGCGCCGAGCCGACCGCGTTGCGGGTGAACACGCCCGCGCAGCTCGCGCCGGCGGGGAAGCTCATGACCAGCAGGTCCTCGCGGTCGTGCTTGTAGTAGCCGGCGCGGGCGGTCGCCAGCTGCACCCCGGCGATGGCCGGCATGCGCGGAAACGCGACGGCGAGGGGCGAGATCGGCATGGCCTTGCCCGGGGCGGCCGGCGGCGGCGCCACGTTGGGCGCGTCGGAGAATTGCCGCGCCAGGCGGTCGGCGCGTTTCAGGGCCGCGCGCTTCAACGCGCCCGCCAGCGGGTCCAGGGCGCGCTCCAGCGTGTGGCTGACCACTTCCACCGGCTTCGAGGCCACGGACTTCGGCTTGCGGCTCATGGAGGCTTCCCGGCTTGCGGTTCGGCTTCGTCCCTAACGGCAAAAGGCCGGCGCGCAAAGCCTACCCGCGGCCGGTGAAGGTATGCTGAAGTCGGGTTCGACCAAGGAGGTCCGGATGACCGGTTTCGTGACCATCATCACCACCACCGCCGCCGAGCCCGAAGCCGAGGCGATCGCCGAGGCGCTGCTGTCCGAAGGGCTCGCGGCCTGCGTCCAGATCTCCGCCATCCGCAGCCGCTACGTCTGGGAGGGCGAGGTGCGGCGCGAGGCCGAGCAGCTGCTGCGGATCAAGACCCGCGAAGCCCTGTTCGAGCCGGTGCGCGCCCGCATCCGGGCCATGCATCCCTACGACACGCCCGAGATCATCGCGCTTCCCGTCGTCGCCGGCGACCGCGACTACCTGGGCTGGCTGGGCGAGGTGACTCGGTGAGGATGGGCGTGCTGCCCCCTCCGTCTCGGCGCGAGAGGCGCCGATCCACCTCCCCCGCTCCGCGGTGGAGGATCTGAGGGACCACGATGCTCCACCGCTTGCGGGGGAGCTGTCAGCGCAGCTGACTGAGGGGGCGTTCCGGCGAGGGCCTTTCCCTACAGCGTCTTCGCCAGCGCCTCGAGCTGTTCGGCGCAGATGGCCCAGCCTTCATGGAATCCCATCTCGCGGTGCTGTTTGCAGGCTTCGTCGGTCCAGTGGCGCGCGCGGGCGACGTAGAGGGTCTCGCCGTTTCCCAGGTCCTCGAAGGTGACCTCCCCGGTGAACATGAAGTGCTCGGCCGGCTTCCAGCCCTCGCGGAAGGCGTCGGTGAACACCAGACGCTTGCCGGGCTCCACCGCGAGATAGACTCCGTCGCCCGGCGACTCTTCGCCGTTCGGCCCGCGCATGGTGAGACAGGAGGCCCCGCCCGGGCGGACATCCATGCGGCGCACCTCGGTGGTCCAGGGCTTGGGCGCGAACCAGAGCGGGATCAGCTCCGGCTCGGTCCAGCAGCGGTAGCAGGCCATGGCCGGAGCTGCGAGCCGGCGGGCGATGACCAGCTCGCGGGGGTCTTCGGGGGCGATCTCGACGGGGACGGCCATGGAGGCTCCTTTTAGCTGGGGCGCCGCGCGCGCCGATGCGCCTACATTCGGATCAAACGCGCGCTGAGCGGGTTCGAGCCTGTAGGAGGTGGTGATGGGCGAGCTTCGCAACAACGCCGCGCGGTCACGCTACGAGATGGACGAGCAGGGCGGAACCTGCTTCGCCGACTATCGGCTGGAGGCCGATCGGATGTATCTCGATTACGTCTTCGCCCCGCCGGAGCTGCGCGGCACGGGGGCGGCGGGCCGGTTGATGGCCGCGGTGGCGGCCGACGCCCGCGCCAAGGGCCTCAGGATCACTCCGATTTGCGGATATGCGGCGGCCTGGCTCAGCCGCAGCCGCGAGTTCCGTGATCTGGCGGTCTGACGCCGCCCTGGAACCTTCACCATGAAGAAAGGCGGTTAAGCGTCTGGGGCTAGGCGGGGGGATCGGGCGCTTCGCCCCAGACAGGTGTTCGCCTCGCCGTTCGGACGCCCGTCGGGCGTCCGAAGCGGGGTCAGACCGTGCGCGCGACGATGGCTTCCAGGGTCTGGACGCGCGCCTCGCAATCCTCGACGAGACGACGGGCCACGTCGCGTACGCCGGGGGGATAGGCGTCGCCGCCCTCGGCGATCTCGGCGGCGAGGGTTTCGACCTCGACGATGGCGGTGTTGAGCGCCTTGATGTGGTCCTTGGCGAGCTGCTTGGCTTCCTGCTGCAGGCGGCGGACGCGTTGGGCGACGGTCTCCGTCTTGAGGGCGGAAGTCTTGATGTCGTTGTCAGCGACAACGCTGAGCGGCGGAGTCATGCGATAATACCTCAAATCCCCTACCCAGGTGTTTGTGGCCCGCCGCACCCCGATGGCGCGGCTGGGCCTGCAAGCCCTGCTGTTTCATCTACGGACAAAAACAGCGCAGGTTCCCTGACTGGCGCATGAACGGCGCCGTTTGGGGCCCTATTCCGTGGATGTGGGGATTCCGCGCCACGCTTTGAAGTTAATGGCCAAGGTTATCGGTTTAGCTTTTGCTGAAACGGCACGAGAAAGACTCTACGGCCTGTTTTGCGCCAGCTTCTACATGCCCATGCGGCGCAGAAGCAGAAGCGCTGCGCCGACCACCGCGGCGCACACGGCCAGGGCGACGGCGAAGCCGTTGGAGGCGTGGCCGAAGGGAATGCCCGCCAGGTTCATCCCGAAGGCGCCGGTGATCAGGGTCGGCGGAATCAAAAGGGTGGAGACAATCGTCAGCGCGCGCATGCTGCGGTTGGTGGCGCCATTGATGAGGGTGTCGATCTCTTCGTGCAGCAGGCGTCCGCGGTCCTGCAGCACGCCGGCGTCGTGATCGAGGTCCTCGACCGCCGCCATCAGGTCCGGCAGCTCCTCGCGGAACGCGGCCACCCGGCCTCGGCGACGGCCGGCATGGGCGCGCACCAGGGCCGTTCGCAGTCCCTGCAGCTCGCGGCGGTGGAGGGCGATGGCGCGGCGGAGGGCGCTGAGCTCGGTCTCGCGTGGGTTCTGCGGCTGGGTCAGCACGAAGTCCTCCACCGAGGCCATCTGCTGCGACGCCTCGTCCAGCAAGTCCTCGAGATGGTCGACATAAAGCTCCACGTGGGCGACGACGGCGGCGGCCGGCGAGGCGAGGGTCTCGCCCGCCTGGGCGGCGCGGCGAAGGTCGTCGGCGGCCAGCAGGGGATGCAACCGCGCGGTGATCAGCCGTCCGCCGTCGAAGGCGAAGGACAGGCGACCGACGCCTTGCGGTTGGCCGGAGAGGTCGCGTTCCAGATCGGGCAGGACGCCGAACACCCAGCCGTCGGCCTCGGCGATCTGCACGCGCGTCTCCTGGCTGAGGAATATCTCCAGCGCTTCGGCGGGCAGGCCCTCCAGGCCGCGGAGCTGCGCCTGGGCGCGGACGTCGCTCAGCCGCAGGTGGGTCCAGCTCCAGGCGCCGGCGCTGCGGAGGGGCGATAAATCCGGTTCGCGCAGCGCGCGGGCTTGTCCGCGCTCGAAGAGGAAGCTGCAGATCACGCCCGACGCCGGTGCGTCCCAGTCGTCGAAGCTCACGGACGCAGGACTCCCCCTCGCGGCCGGGAAGCTTGCGCAAGGGGGATGACAGTTCCGCGACAGCCCTGTCGGCCGGAGCCGGAGGTCGGCTCAGCCGGCCTGCTTGTGCTCCGGCGGTTCCGGCGGCGATCTTTGGAGGGGGGCAGCCTGCGTCAACGGCTTCAGGCGCGGAGGCTGGCCCAGGGTCCTGTGATCGCCAGGGTGAGGCCCGGCCAATAGATGTTGAGGAAAAGGGTGGTTCCGTCCGGCGAGAAGCAGACGCCGGCGATCTCGGAATTGGCTCCCACGCCGGTGACGCCGGGCATGGCCTGTCGGCCGAGGGTGTAGACCTTCCCCTCCGGCGTCACCGCCCGCAGGTAGTTGACTGCGCCCCTGCCCACCTTGTCCTCGCAGACGAACAGGTGGCCCCAGGGCGAGACGGTGATGTTGTCGGCCATATCCATCACCCTGGGATCGGTCGGCTCGACGAACAGCTGCAACCGCCCGGGTTCGGTGGCCTCGTCGGGCCGGCCCTCGAACCGGCTTGGGCGGTAGCGCATGATCTGCCCCTTCCGCAGCGGGCCGCCGCTGGTGCAGGCGAAGTAGATTTCATCCGCGCCGAGGCAAACGCCCTCTCCCCGCGCGAACCAGGCGGCGCCCTTGGCGTGACCGCGGGCGCGCAGCGCCTCGTCGGGATTGTCCGTCCCGTCCAGGTCGATCCAGACGACGCCTCGCCAGTCGCCGGTCCGCCAGTCGACCTGGTCCCAGTTGCGGCTATCGCCGTAGTCGCGGTCGTCGGCGAAGCCCAGCGCCTGCAGCCGGCCTCCGGCGTGCAGCTGGGTGCGGTCGTTCGGGAGGAAGCGGTAGAACAGGCCGTAGCCGTCCGGCTCATCCTCGGTCAGGTAGACGACGCCGGTGCGCGGATCGACCGCCGCCGCCTCGTGGCGGAAACGGCCCAGGCCTGTGATCGGACGGGGCTCCACGGGGCCGCGGGCTGCGCCCGGCACCTCGAACACCCAGCCGTGGGGCTTCATCACGCCGAGCCCGTTGGACAACGGTCCTGCCGACTGCACGGCCTCCTCGCAGGTCAGCCACGAGCCCCACGGCGTGACGCCGCCGGCGCAGCTCTTCACCGTGCCCGAGAGGCTGAGATGCTGGCTGACCAGGGCGCGTTTGCGCAGGTCGTAGACAAGGGTGGTGGTTCCGCCGCTGAGCGGGCGGCCCGATTGGTCGCTGTCGTAATGATGATGGCTGGGGACCTTGTCCGCCAGGACCTGGCCGACGCCGAGGGGGCCGTAGTCACGGTCCTCCACCGCCAACTCGTGGTTGCGCACCAGGGCCACGCGGTCGGCGTCCAGGGCGAAGCAGCCCATGCCGTCCAGCTTGTGCGGCGTGACCAGGCCGTCGCTCATCCACTCGCCAGCGCGGGAGATGACGACGTAGGAGAAGCCTTCGGGCAGGTCGAAGACGCCCAGGGGGTCTGTTTGCAGCGGTCCGTAGCCCGGCGCCTCGCTGGCGTAGTCGCGGGTCCCCGCGGGGTCGGCGGCGGCGTGGGAAAGACGCGCGAGGCCGGCGAAGGCCGCGGAGGCGGCGGCGCCGGCGATAATGCGGCGGCGGGAGGCGAGCATGTCCCAAGCTATGCCCCCCTCGCGTGACGTTAAAATAACTTCCCCAGGACGGCCTCCAGCGCCACGCCAACGGGCCGGCCCCGACCACCTTGTATCTTGAGCGGCGGCGTTCTCCGACCTATCAGGCATGCAGATTGCGGGAGGCATGCAGAATGAAAATCGTAGTGTTCGGTCCGGATCGTCGCGTGGGCCTGTGGCAGGGCGACCGGGTGATCGACGTCAACAAGGCGGTCGCGACCCATCTGGGGGCCGACAAGGCGGCGCGGGCGCCGGCGAATCTGCTGGCCTATATCGAGGCCGGCCAAGAGGCGCTGGACCTGACCCGCGCGGCGGCCGAGAAGACCGGCGACGATCCGTCGGTGTCGCAGCCCTACGCGGGGACGAAGATCTGGGCTCCCTGGCCCGGCCGGCGCGTCGCCTGCGCCGGGGCCAACAACCCCCAGCACATCCTCAACAACCTGTTGAACACCGGCAAGGAGGGGACCGTCGAGGGCGTCAGGACGATGCTCCGCAAGGGTGCGCCGAGCGGCTTCTTCAAGGTGCCCGTCGAGGTCGCCGGCCCCGGCGACGACATCACCTATCCGGCGCGCAGCACGCGTTTCGACTATGAGGCCGAGCTGGCCGTCATCGTCGGCAAGAGGGGCAAGGACATCCCCAAGGGCAAGGCGCGGGACTACGTCTGGGGCCTGACGCTGGCCAACGACTGGAGCGACCGCGACCAGCTCGTCGCGCAACCGTTCCCGATTTCGCTGAACCTGATGAAGAACTTCGACGACTGCCTGACGCTCGGCCCGTGCATCCTGGTCGAGGACGGGCTGGACCCGGACGCCGTCGACGGCATCCGCCTGACCCTGAACGGCCAGGAACGTCAGAACTTCAGCAACCGCGACTCGATCTTCTCCTTCTGCGAATTCGTGGAGTACCTGACGAGGGACTTGAGCATCGTCCCTGGCGACGTGATCCTCACGGGCACCGGCCCTGGCACCGCCGTTGACACCAGCAAGTGGGACGGCGACCGGCCTCTGCCGGACCTGTTCATCAAGCCTGGCGATGTGCTGGAGGTCAGCGCGCCAAACATCGGCTCGTTCCAGAACAAGGTCGTGGCCAAGGCCTAAGCGCGGCTACGGCCCACACGCGGGATCGGATGGCGTGCTCGGGACCCCGATCCCGAGCACGTTCTATTCCAGCTCTAGACGCCGGTGGTCGGCCCGATGCCTTCGCCGTCGTCCGGGAAGCTGCTGTACCGCTGTCGTCTCGCCTGTGCTTCGCGCTCGGCGAGAAGCGCGTTGGCCTGCCGCACCAGGGCGGCCGCCTCGTCCTGGGAGACGGCGCGTCCGACGGCCTCCGGCGCGGTCATCCGTGGGGTGTACCGCTCGATTTCGGCCAGCAGCTCGGCGAAGGCCGCGCTGTCTTCGGCGCCCAGTCGCGGCGGGTGTTCCATCATCGCGATCAGCCGTTCGAGCGCGGCTTCGTAGTCTTCCGGGCTTCGGATCATCCGCAGCTTCCTTTCCTCGGTCGCGAGCAGACTTTTTCCATTCTTGGCCGGCCCGCCGAAGGGGACCTCGCGACCTGACGACCTCGCGGCGGTGAGCGGCCTCTATTCTTCCGCAACACTTGGGCGGGCTTAGGGTTTCCCTCCCGGGCGGGCGGAAAACGAGGATGCAAAACGAAAAAGGCGGGGCCATGGCCCCGCCCCAAAAGGCTCCGCTTCTCTGGACGGTCAGGCGGTCGCGGGAGACTTACCGATGCGCGGCTCGTGCACGGCCTTGGCCGCTTCGGGGTCGGGGGTGCGCAAAAAGAACCGGTCGAGCTTATCGATCGGCGAGGACTTGAGGTCCGCGAGCGCGGCGGTCAGGCGCTTCTCGGTCGTCACGTTCACGTGCGCCACGGCGGGCCGGGCGTCGATCTTCTCCATCCAGCGCTGCAGGTGTGGCCATCGCTCCGTGGGCAGCTTGTCGCCGCGGGTCATGCAGACCCAGGGATAAAGCGCCATGTCCGCGATGGTGAAGGCGTCGCCGGCGATGTAGGGCGTGCTGGCCAGCCGCTCGTCGGCCACCCCGTAAAGCTGGCTGATGAGAGTGAAGTAGCGGCTCAGCGCATAGGGTACGGGATCGGGGCTGTAATACTTGAAGTGGACGAACTGGCCGTGCATCGGCCCGACGTTGGCCATCTGCCACATCAGCCAGCAGATCGTGTCGCAGTAGGCGGCCGTGCCGCGAGGCGGCGTGAACTTGCCCGTCTTGTCGGCCAGGTACATCAGGATCGCGCCGGACTCGAACAGGGTGATCGGCCGCCCGTCCGGCCCGTCGTCGTCGGTGAGCACCGGGACTTTCGCGTTGGGGTTCAGCGCGCGGAACTCGGAGGTGAACTGCTCGCCGTTGGTGACGCGCACGTACGAATAGTCGTAGGGCAGCCCCATCTCCTCCAGGCAGATGTTCACCTTGATGACGTTAGGGCTTGGGCAGCCGTAGAGCTTGATCACCGGTGTTTCCTCGCCAATGTCATTGGTATGGCGCCAGCGTAGTGACGCCGCGCCGACGCGGTCAACTCGGGAAGGATGTGGGCCGCTTCGCCTCAGGGCGCCTCGCCGGTCCACTCCCAATGCCACGGCTCATAGGCGTACGGCAGGAAGCCGAAGCGCGGCGCGTTGGCGACCAGCCACAGGTACTCCGCCGTGCCGGCCATGTGGCGCCGGTTCTCATCGGCGGTGGAGGTCGTCGCGTAGCCCGGCGCGGGCGGCAGGCCGAGGTCGATGGCGAGGCCCGTGCGGTGGGCCGAGCAACGGGCGCGCGTGAGCGTGTTGCAACCGCCGTCGGCGCAGCGCGCCGCTTCTTCCCCCGGACCGCGGTAGCCGGAGATCAGCCGCAGCGAGTCCGGGCGGGTCGCGACGCCCTCGCGGCGGGCCTGGGCCACCATCCGCCGGTAGGCCTCCAGGGCGGCGGGGCGGAGCTGGACCCGCTTGCCGCCATAGCCCTCGTCATCGCGCGCGGTCGCCAGCGTCGCGGGGTCTGGCGCGGTCGGGCAGAGGCCCCGCGCAGTCTGCTGGACGAACGGGCGACGAAGCGCCAGGGCGTCGCGGATCTGGTCGAAGTCCGCCGGCTTGAACACCCCGTCCGCAGCCAGTTTCCGCGTCGCCTGCCAGCGCGCGTAGGCGCGGGCGAAGCCTTCGCTGTCCGCCGGGCATCGCGCGCCGACCTCCTGGGCGACGAGGGGGGCGTAGGTCGCCCAGCCCGTCTCGGGTCGGCCGAAGGGCGACCATTGCAGGTTGAAGAGGGTGGTCCGGTTGGCGCGTGCGGCCGCCCCCCAGGCCGCGGCGGCGCAGCCTGGGGGGTGCAGGTTCTCTGCGGACGGGGATGGCGACGGGGGCGGCGCGGGCCCCTGCGGCGGGGACAGCACACGCCAGCCTATCAGGCCGGCGATGGCGGAGGCGGCGGCGAGGCCGATCAGGACCCCGCCGATGTCCGATAGTCTGGTCACGTTCCTCCTCAACGCGCAGCTTGCGGGAAGGCGCCGGTTCCGCCCGACTGGACCGCTCCCCATCTCTACGCACGATGCCCCTGCGCCCCCTTTTACGGACCCTGCCGTCGTTCGGCCCCGCGATCCGACGGGCCATGGTGCTCGAGGTCCGCCAACTCGTCGGCGGCACGGGCGACGACACCGTGGAGCGCAACCGACGGGATACCGGCTTCTTCGGGCCCGACAGCGCCTGCTGGAAAGTGCATGGCGATTTCACGAGCATGATGGTGGGCGGCGTCACGGCCCTGCTGATGCAGATGTTGCATCCCGGCGCCCTGGCCGGGGTTTGGGACCACTCCGACTTTCGACACGACATGCCGGGCCGGCTCAAGCGCACGGCCCGCTTCATCGCAGGCACCACCTACGGGGACCGAGCGGAGGCGCAGGCGCTGATCGACCGTGTGCGAGCCATCCACGCCGGCGTGGCCGGAACGCTTCCGGACGGGACTCCCTACGCCGCGGACGACCCCGACCTGCTCAACTGGGTGCACGTGGCCGAGGTCAGTTCGTTCCTGGCGGCCTATATCCGCTACGTCGATCCGGCCTTTCCGGATGTCGAGCAGGACCGCTATTTCCGCGAGACCGCCGAGATCGCCCAGCGGATCGGCGCGCCCGACCCGCCCCAGAGCCGCGCAAAGGCGGCGGCCTATCTCCAGGCCATGCGTCCCAAGCTGCGCTACGACGACCGCACCCGGGAGGTCGCCGGCGCCCTGCTCTCACAAAGTCCGCCCAGCCGCATCGCTTCGCCGGCGATGGCGCTGGTCTTCGACGCGGCCAAGGACCTGATGCCGGATTGGGCGGCGGACCTGCACGGCTTTCGCCTTTCGGCGTCGCGGCGCGGCGCCGCGCGGCTGGGCGTTCGGGGCATTGGCGGCGCTTTGCGCTGGGCGCTGGTCAACAGCGCCGAGGCCCGCGCCCGCAGGCGGGCTCACGAGTTGGCGGCGGGAACGTGAGCCGCCGCTGAAACGCATCGTGATCCCCGCCAGGCTCGCCCCGCGACTAGGATGGCTCCGGCGGGAGATCGGGGCTGTCTGATCGCGAGGTCATCATGGTCGAGCAAATCCACATCGAACCGATTGATGGCGGCGTCTGGGCCGTGAAGGGCGACGAGGGCTATCTGGGCTTTGCGCCCAACGAGGACACCGCCGTGCGCCTCGGCCGAGGGGTGGTGGAGTGGCTGACGAGCCACGGCTGCGCCGCGGAGCTGCGCATCGAGCGCTCGTTCCTGCGCTGGTCGGAAAAGTCCGACGCCTGACGGGGATCGGCGGCGGGTCCTTCGTCGTTAGGGCCTATGTATGCCGACGTTCCGCATCGACGCTTGCCGGCCAGCGCCATCGCCAGCGCGCTGGCGGCGGTGGCTGTGTGCAGTTTCGGCCTGGGGCTGAAGCGGACCCTTCCGCCGTTCCACCATGATCCGCCGCCCAGCGTGACCACCTGGCGGCCGGCGCCCGCCCCGGTCGTCATACCCGTCCAACAGGTGGAGGCCGAGCCTCGCCCGGTCGCGCGGTCGGCTCCGTCGGCGGTCCGCAAGACGAGCACCTCGGATGTCGCGATGGCGACGGATGTTCAGGCGGCCGAGGTCCCGTCTGGCGAGACCTCCGCCCCCAACGCAGCCGCCGAGGTCGCGCCCCTTCCTGAGGTCGCGCCCTCGCCGGCCGCCGAAGCCGTCCCGAGCGTGGCCGCCGAGGCCCACGACGCCGCATCTTCGGCTCCGGTCGAGCCGACGGCCGCGCCGCCCGTCGCCGCGGTCACGGAATAGGTCCTTGACCGAACCGAAGCGGCGGCAAGACAAAAGACGGGCTATGGCGACAGAGACGGATGCGGACGGCTGGCGCCGGTGGCGATGGGCGATGTGGGGCGCTTTAGCAGCCCTCCTCATTCTGCCGCTGGCGGCGATGCAGTTCACCCGCGAGGTGGCCTGGGATCTCGCCGATTTCCTCTTCGCCGGAGGCCTCCTTATCGGGGCCGGGCTGATCTACGAGGTTGCGGCCTGGCGGCTTCGCGGCGGGAGGACGCGGGCCGTCGTCGCCGCGGCGCTGGTCGCCCTGGTCCTCCTCATCTGGGCGGATGCGGCGGTCGGGGTCTTCTGAACTACCGCCGCCGCCCGCGCGCCTTGCGCATCGCCTCGGCCTTTTGCGCACGCGCCTCGGCCCTGACTTGCTTCACCGCGTTCCGGTCGCCGCCCTCACCATCGCCGGCCAGGGCGTCGGCGGCGAATTCCAGATCGAGCAGCTTGAGGCGCTTGACCTCATCCCGCAGGCGGGCGGCCTCCTCGAACTCCAGATTGGCGGCGGCCTCGCGCATCCTGGTTTCGAGGTCCTTGAGGGTGGCCTTGAAGTTGTCGCCGATGAAGGGCGTCGCGCCCTCCGCCACGCCGACGGGCACCGTTACGCGGTCCTTCTCGTAAGGGCTGGCCAGGATGTCCTTGATCTGGCTGCGAACGCTCTCCGGCGTGATGCCGTTGGCCTGATTGTAGGCCTCCTGCTTCTCGCGCCGCCGCTTGGTCTCGGCCATGGCGCGCTCCATCGAGCCCGTGACCTGGTCGGCGTAGAGAATGACGCGGCCGTCGACGTTGCGGGCCGCCCGGCCGATGGTCTGGATCAGGCTGGTCTCGGAGCGCAGGAAGCCCTCCTTGTCGGCGTCGAGGATGGCGACCAGGCCGCACTCGGGGATGTCCAGGCCCTCGCGCAGTAGGTTGATGCCGACCAGCACGTCGAAGGCGCCCAGCCGCAGGTCGCGGATGATCTCGATGCGCTCGAGGGTGTCGACGTCGGAGTGCATGTAGCGCACGCGGAGGCCCTGCTCGTGCATGTACTCGGTCAGGTCCTCGGCCATCTTCTTGGTGAGGACGGTGATCAGCGCCCGGTAACCGCGCGCCGCGGTCTGGCGCACCTGGTCGATGACGTCGTCCACCTGGGAGAAGCCGTTCGCCTGGACGGGCCTCACCTCCACGGGCGGGTCGATCAGGCCGGTGGGCCGGATCACCTGCTCGACGAAGACCCCGCCGGTGCGCTCCATCTCCCACGGCCCAGGCGTGGCCGAGACGTGGACCGTGTCCGGCCGCATGGCGTCCCACTCCTCGAACTTGAGCGGGCGGTTGTCCATGGCCGAGGGCAGGCGGAAGCCGTACTCCGCCAGGGTGAACTTGCGCCGGTAGTCGCCGCGGTACATGCCGCCGATCTGCGGCACCGTCTGGTGGCTCTCGTCGACGAACAGCAGGGCGTTGTCGGGGATGTACTCGAAGAAGGTCGGCGGCGGCTCGCCCGGCCGCCGGCCGGTCAGGTAGCGCGAATAGTTCTCGATCCCGGCGCAGGAGCCGGTGGCGTCCATCATCTCGATGTCGAAGGTGGTGCGCTGCTCGAGCCTCTGGGCCTCCAGCAGCTTGCCGTTGGCCACCAGCCAGTCCACCCGCGTGCGCAGCTCGTCCTTGATCTGGCCGATGGCCTGGCGGAGCGTCGGCCTGGGCGTGACGTAGTGGCTGTTGGCGTAGATCTTCACGCCCTGAAGGTCGGCGGTCTTCTT
>Ga0207644_10000641_pt1 | contig 22169 bp, 19 predicted proteins | sample KBSS73metaG_FD_184326 | JGI IMG/M metagenome (GOLD analysis project Ga0207644, IMG submission 184326) | Switchgrass rhizosphere microbial communities from Kellogg Biological Station, Michigan, USA - KBS S7-3 metaG (SPAdes) (version 2) | ecosystem: Host-associated > Plants > Roots > Rhizosphere... | reverse complement strand
GCCTCGGGCAGCAGCAGCATCTGCTGCGGCTCGTAGGCAAGGTAGTTCGCGGCCATGGCCGCCAAACGTACCTCATCCTTCAATCGAAGTCAGGGACTTCCCTTCTGCCGCCCAGACTCCTAGGCGATCACGGCAAGGCCCTCGGCGTTCGGCGATCAGCGGTTGGCGACCGCGGCCCCCGAAGCTGCCGAGGCCGGCGGCGCCGGCGGCGGAACGTGCGCCGACTTCGGATTGCGGACAGGCGCCGGAATGGCGCCGCTCGTCCGCGCCAGCGCGGCGCACTCGCTGTCGGACTGCTCGGCATCCTTCTTCGAGCCCGTGTCGATGAACGGGATGATCGCCGCCAGCGGATTGAGCAGCGCAAGCAGGCCGGCGGCGCCGGCCTTGCCGGCGAGCTTGCCGAGCTCGAGCGAGACCGCCGGCTTGACGAACGTGCCGCGGACGCGCACCGGCGTTCGCAGCGTCAACGGGCTGAAGTCCTTCGGCGACACCACGAAGCGAAGGTCGAGGCTCTCGTCCCGGAGCGACACGGTTCCGTCCACCCAGATCGTCGAATCGCGCGTATTGACGACGAACACCTTCGGCCGGGCGACGCCCTTGACGATGTCGAGGTCGGCGACGTTGCACTGGATCGGCAGCGCGTCGTCGCCCTTGATCAGCATGCCGAGCGCCTGGGCGAGGTCGATGCCCATCGCTTCGACGACGAGGTGCGAGACGGCGGCCTCGCGCATGTGCATCCGCAGGTCGCCGTCGAGGCTGGCCAGGATCTCGGCGGCGGAGCGGCCGCTTCCCTTGACCTTGACCAGCGCGTCGAGCTTGCCCGACAGGTAGGGCGGCGCGTCGCCCTTCCGCTTGATGCGCAGCCACTGCGCCAAGTTGACGCCAAGCAGGCGCATGTCGGCGGTCCAGAGCGCTTCCTTGCCGCGGCCGTCGAGCTGCAGGTAGCCGGCGAGCTTGCCTTGCGCGGTCGTGCCCTCGAAGTCGGCGATCGTCAGCACGCCGTCGGCAAGCAGGAGATGCGCGTGCGTGTGGTGGAGCGGCTCGATGATGTCGGTGCCGGGATCGAACATGCCGACGTCGATGACGATGTTGGCGTCCATCGCGCGCAGCGACGGCAGGTCGAACTTCTTGTCCGGGATGACGCGGCCGCCGGTCGCGGCGGCGCTCCTCGCCTCGCCGCTGCCGGGCGGCGGCGTACCGATCGTCGGGCCCAGGTCGGCGAGAAGCACGCGCGAGCCGCCGAGCCTTCCGGCCAGCAGCGGAACCTTCGGCCGCTTGTCGTAGACGAACGCGCCGTCGAGCCGGCTCGAGCCGATGCTCGCCGCCTCGAACACCGCCTTCCAGAGACCGCCATCCTTGACCAGCGTGCCGTGGGTGTCGAACGGCGGCGTCGTCGGCAGCGTGATGCCGAGGACATCGCCGACATTGCCCAACGACGGCCCCGCCAGCTTGAACCTGCCTTTCACGCCGGTGAAGTGAAGCGGATCGAGCGTCGTGCCGTCGAAGTCGAGCTGGGTCCTGGCGATGAGCGCGCGCAGCGACACCGGCTGTGCTCGCGCCTCGTTGCCTTCGGCGAAGAAGCCGAGCACGCCCGAGGTGCCGAGATCGATCCGCACCGGCAGCTGCTTGTACTGGCCGACGGCGTTGAGCCGGAAGCCGCTTTCGCCCGGACCGAGCCGGACGGATTCGGCGACCTTGCTGCTGCCGGCAGCACCCCCGGCGCGAATGGCGATTCCGCTGCTGCTCGTCGGGCCGCTCGCGCCGCGTCCCTGCGCCGACGCCGATGCACCGCCTTGCGGCGACGACGAGACCGACGCCGAAGCGGCCGCGGCGGAATCGGTGCCGCGGTTGCTGCCGTCGCTGAGCGCGAATCGCGCGTCGACGCCCGCCGGCAGAACCTCGTCGTTGTAGAGCACGTGGCCTTCACCGACGACGAGCCGGCCGAACGTCGGCAGCGATGTCTCCTTCTTCTCGGCGCTTTCCTGCTTCTGCTTGCCGAACTGCCACGAGGCGCGGCCATCGGCGCGGCGCTCGAGGAAGGCATCGAGCGACGCCGCCTCGAGGTCGGCGATGTGCAGCGGCGCGCCGTGCCACGCGCGCCAGAGGTCGAGGTAGCCGAGCTTCAGGCGCGCGTCCTGCGCGAGCGCCGTGTGCGGCGTCGGGCTCCACGAAGGCGGGCCGATCTCGATCGACGGCGCGCTGACGCGGACGCTGCCGAGCAGGCCGATGCGGACGCCCGGGGCATGTTCCGTCGACGCGCCGAGGACGACGCGACGGTCGAGCATCGCTTCGAGCCGGCGCTGCATCGGCCCGACCAGGAAGGGCCAGCCGATCGCCTCGCAGATCAGGACCGCGAAGACGATCGCGGCCAGCAGCCCGACCAGCGCCAGCGGCCAGCGCACGCCGGCGCGCCAAGCGGCGAGCGGTGTTCTCATGGGCGCGATTGTCGAGGTGGCCCGGGCGGCGACGTATCGGTGCCTGCCGGAGCACCCTGTGGGTTCGCTCCTACAGTCGGCACGCGATCGGCCCCGACCTCAGCGCAGTGACGGGCGCTGTCGTGCGAGCACCTCGGGGTTAAGCAGCGTCGGCGCGGGCCGGCTCGCGGCGGGATCTAGCAGACAGATCAGGTTGTCGGCCGCGAGCGATGCCATCGCCCGCCGCGTCGGCAGGCTGGCGCTCGCGATGTGCGGCGTCAGAACGACGTTGCGGCACGCGAGCAGGTCGGCATGCACCGCCGGCTCGCCTTCGAAGACGTCGAGGCCGGCGGCGGCGATCCGCCCGGCGCTGAGCGCCGCGGCGAGGGCGACGTCGTCGACGACGCCGCCGCGCGCGATGTTGACGAGCGTCGCCGTCGGCTTCATCAGCGCGAGCTCGGCGGCACCGACCAGATGGTGCGACTCGGCGCTGTAGGGAACGACGATCACGAGATGGTCGGACTCGCGCAGCAGCGCCTCGCGCGAGACGTAGCGCGCGCCGAGCGACTCGGCTTCTTCGGCCGGCAGCGGCGAGCGGTTGTGATAGATCACCTTCATCGCGAAGCCATGCGCGCCGCGCCGCGCGATCGCCTGGCCGATCCGGCCCATCCCGAGGATGCCGAGCGTCGCGCCGTGGACGTCGCTGCCGGCGAACAGGTCGACGCTCCACTTCGACCACTCGCCGCGGCGCAGGAACGCCTCGCTCTCGCTGATTCGGCGCGCCGCCGCCATCACCAGCGCGAAGCCGAAGTCGGCGGTCGTCTCGGTGAGCACGCCGGGCGCGTTCGTCACCGCGACGCCGCGCGCCGTGCAGGCGGCGACGTCGATGTTGTTGTAGCCGACCGCCAGGCTGCAGACCGCGCGCAGCTGCGGGCAGGCGTCGAGCAGCGCCGCGTCGACGGCCTGCGTGCCGGTGACGAAGACGCCGTCCTTGCCCTGCAGGCGGCGGATCAGCTTGTCGCGGCTCCAGACGTCGTCGGCGTCGTTGGCCTCGACCTCGAAGTGCTCGCGCAGGCGGGCGACGATGTCGGGGAAGACGCGGCGGCAGATCAGGATCGATGCGGGCATGGCGAGGCTCGGGGTGAAGTCGGCACGGTCAATCGAGGAAGCGGGCGAAGCTCGCGACAGGCTCGCGCTCGGTCACGAGCGTGTTCTCGATCGCGCCGGGATCGGCGACGCCGAGCGACATGCCGCAGACGAGCTGCTCCTCCGCGGGCGCGCGGATCTGCTCGGTGATGATCCGGTGGAACGGCGTGAACGCGGCCTGCGGGCAGGTATCGAGGCCGTGCGCGCGCGCCGCGACCATCACGCCCTGCAGGAACATGCCGAAGTCGAGCCAGCTGCCCTGGCGCATGACGCGGTCGATCGTGTACATCAGCCCGACCGGCGCGCCGAAGAACTCGTAGTTGCGCCGGTGCTGCGCGTGCATCCGCGCCTTGTCGGTCTTGGCGATGCCGAGCAGGCCGTAGAGATCCCAGCCGACCTTGCGGCGCCGCTCGATGAAGGGCGACTTCCACTCGGTCGGGTAGTACGCGTATTCCTCGCTGTGGCGGGCGCGCTCCTCGGGGTCGTCGTAGGCGGCGACGAGGCGACGCGAGAGCGCGCCGAGCGATTCGCCGGTAAGGACGTAGACATGCCACGGCTGGGTGTTCGTTCCCGACGGCGCTCGCGAGGCGACGGCGAGGATCTTCTCGATCGTCTCCCGCGCCACCGGCGTCGGCAGGAAGGCGCGGATCGAGCGGCGCGAGGTGATCGCGGCGATGGCGTCGCGCGCGAGGGCGGCGCGCGGGGTCGCGACGTTGCCCTCGGCATCGGTCTCCGGGATGGGTCCGCGGCGGTCTTGCTCTGGGGTGAGGCTCATCGGCCGGGATTGTCGGCGGCAAGCGCCGGTTGCGCCGGCACGACCGCCGGCGCGATCGGCAGGCGCTCGCGCCAGGCGTGCCATGCCGAGATTGCGGCCGCGATCGTCGCCGCCTGGATCGCGACCGTGACGTCGAGGTCGACGCCGTAGCCGCCGGCCATCGCCAGCGCGACCGGGATGTCGAGGGCGCCGAGCCGGGCCAGGACTGCTCGGTCCCGAGCGAGCAGGCCGGCGGCGCTCAGCTTGAGGCGACCGAGGCGGTCGCCCTCGTGCGGATCGGCGCCGGCGAGGTAGAAGGCCAGGCCGAACGGGCGCTTGGCATGCTCCGCGGCGAGGACGGCGAGCGCGCGCTCGAGCGCATCGAGGTAGTCGGCGTCGCCGCAGCCGTCGGCGAGCGCGATGTCGAGATCGCTCGTCGCCTTGCGGAACGGAAAGTTCCTCGCGCCGTGCAGCGAGATCGTGAAGACGCTCGGGTCGCCGGCGAAGATCGCCGCGGTGCCGTCGCCCTGGTGGACGTCGAGGTCGACGACGACGATCCGAAGCGGCGCCTCGCGCTGCAGGATCCTGGCCGCGACGGCGACGTCGTTGAAGACGCAGTAGCCGCTGCCGCGCGCGGCCGAGGCGTGGTGGGTGCCTCCGGCGAGGTTGCAGGCGACTCCCTCGGCGAGCGCGGCGCGCGCTGCGGCGACCGTCGCGCCGACCGAGCGTCGCGATCGCTCGACCATCTCGGCACTCCACGGGAATCCGATCGCGCGCTGCGCCGCGGCGTCGAGCGTCCCCGACGCGACCGCGGCCACGTAGTCGGCGTCGTGCGACAGGCAGAGATCGGCATCGCTCGCCGGCTCCGCCTCGTGCGCTTCGAGGTCGTCGAGAGCGGCGACGCGCTCGCGCAGGAGGCGATATTTGGTGCGCGGGAACCGATGCCCGGCCGGCAGCGGCAGGAGGTGACGGTCGGAGTGAAACGCCTGCATCGCGGCCATTGTGCTGACCTCCTGGCCCGCTTGCGTGAGCCCCGTTTCCTAGGGCGACCGCACTAAGATGTTGCGCTGCACCAAAAAACGCTTGCAATCCCCGGGTCTTCCCCTATACTTCGTCCATGTTGCGGTGCAGCATAAAAGCAGCCGCAGAGAGCCCCGCCCCACCTACCTCCAGGAGACCCCAGATGATCACCGTCGAACAAATCGTCAACACCCAGAAGTCCAACGTCGACACCTTTTTCGGCCTCACCGGCAAGGCGTTCGAAGGCGTCGAAAAGCTGATCGAGCTCAACCTCTCGGCCGCCAAGACCGCGATGGCTGAAGCCGCGCAGACGACCCAGGCCGCGCTTTCCGTCAAGGACGCGCAAGAGCTGATGGCGCTGCAGTCGAGCCTGCTCCAGCCGGCCGCCGAGAAGGCCGCCGCGTACAGCCGCTACGTCTACGAGATCGCCGCTTCGACCAGCGCCGAAGTCTCGCGCGTCGCCGAGGCGCAGAGCGCCGAAGCGCAAGCCAAGTTCATGGCGATCGTCGACACGGCCGTCAAGAACGCGCCGGCCGGCACCGAGAACGGCGTCGCCCTGATCAAGTCGGCCGTCGCTGCCGCGACGAACGCGATCGAGACCGCGCAGAAGGCTGCCAAGCAAGCCGCCGAAGTCGCCGAGGCGAACTTCAACGCGATCTCCACGACCGCCGTCCGCGCCACCAAGGGCAAGAAGGCCTAAAGCGTCCGCAAGAGACGAGGCGCCGCGCGAGCGGTGCCAACTGAGAAGCCCGGAGCGATCCGGGCTTCTTTTTTTTGGGCTCGCGTCATGGTGCGATCGTCACAATCTGCGCCTCGCCCATGACGACCCCCACCTCATCGCCGGCAGACGCGCCGGCGCCGGTCCGCGCGGCGCGCGCTTTCGCGTACTGGCTGCGGCTCGGCTTCCTGAGCTTCGGCGGGCCCGCCGGTCAGATCGCCCTCATGCACGAGGACCTGGTCGTGCGCCGCCGCTGGATCTCGGAAGGCCGCTTCCTGCACGCGCTCAACTACTGCATGGTGCTGCCCGGTCCCGAGGCGCAGCAGCTCGCGACCTACATCGGCTGGCTGATGCACCGGACCTGGGGCGGCATCGTTGCCGGCGCGCTCTTCGTGCTGCCCTCGCTGCTGATCCTGATCGCGCTGTCGTGGGTCTACATGGCGTTCGGCAGCGTTCCCGCCGTCGCCGGGGTGTTCTATGGAATCAAGCCTGCCGTGACGGCGATCGTCATCTCGGCCGCATACCGGATCGGCTCGCGAACCCTGACCAACGCCTGGCTGTGGGCGATCGCCGTCGCCGCCTTCATCGCCATCTTCGCCTTCGACGCGCCCTTCCCGCTGATCGTGCTGAGTGCCGGCGTCATTGGTCACCTCGGCGGGCGGTACGCGCCGGCCAGGTTCAGCTCGCGCGGCGCGCACGGCAGCGCTGCCAAGGCCGACACCGCGGCGCTCATCGACGCGGATACGCCGACACCGAGTCACGCCCGATTCACTTGGCGACGCTTCTGGGCCGTTCTCGCCGTCGGCGTGGGGCTCTGGCTCGCCGCGATCGGCACCCTGACGGTGGTCTTCGGCTGGGACGCGGTGCTGACGCGGATGGCCTGGTTCTTCACCAAGGCCGCGCTGCTGACCTTCGGCGGCGCGTATGCCGTCCTGCCATACGTCTTCCAGGGCGCCGTCGATGACGCCCACTGGCTGACGGCGGCGCAGATGATCGACGGCCTCGCGCTCGGCGAGACGACGCCGGGGCCGCTGATCATGGTCGTCTCGTTCGTCGGCTTCGTCGGCGGCTGGAGCCGCGCGATCTTCGGCGCCGATTCGCTTTTCGTCTCGGGCGCGGTCGCGGCAATGGTCGTCACCTTCTTCACGTTCCTGCCGTCGTTCGTCTTCATCTTCCTCGGCGGCCCGTTCATCGAGTCGACGCACGGCAACCTCAGGTTCACGGCGCCGCTGACCGGGATCACGGCCGCGGTCGTCGGCGTGATCGCGAACCTCGCCGTCTTCTTCGCCTACCACGTGCTCTGGCCGCAAGGCGCAGGCGGGCGCTTCGAATGGCCGGCTGCGCTCATCGGCATCGTCGCCGCCGTCGCCCTGTTCCGCTACAAGGTCGGCGTCATACCGGTGGTCCTGGCATCGGGCCTGGCCGGCCTCGCGGCGACGCTGGTCGTCCGCGGGTGACGCCAGGATCCTGAGACAACGCTACGAGATGAAGGAAAGAAGGAGAGGCGGACCGACGCGTGACGACACACGGCGTCGACGCCTCAGAGATGGCTCTTGCCCGCGATCCGCTCGCGCAGCTCGGCGAGATGCGCGATCGTGATCTCCCGCCCCGCCTTGATCGACTGCCGGCGCGTCGTGAAATCGGCGCCCGAGACGCCGGAGAGCTTCGGCTGCAGGACGACGTCGGCTTCGCGCAGCTCGTAGGCCTTGAGGCTCTTGCCCATGATCGCGAAGGTCTGCAGCAGCATGCGCGCCGCATCGCCGGTCGGGTTGCCCTCGGGTACGGCCGAGATGTCGACCGCGATCACGAGCTCGGCGCCCATCTGGCGCGCGTGATGGACCGGGATCGGCGCCGACAGGCCGCCGTCGACGTACTCGCGGGCCCCGATCTTCACCGGCTGGAACACGGCGGGCACCGCGCTCGACGCGCGCACCGCGGTGCCGGTGTCGCCGCGCCGGAACAGGACGCCTTCGCCGCTGTCGAGGTCGGTCGCGGCGATGCCGAGCGGCATCTTCATCTGCTCGATGTCGCGCCGGTTGGTCTGGTCGCGGACGAACTTCGCGAGCGCCTCGCCGCGGATCAGGCCGCGCCCCGGATACGACCAGTCGGCGAACGCGGTCTCGTCCATCGCGTCGGCGATCGCCGCGAGCTCGCGGCCGGTCTTGCCCGACGCGAACAGCGCCGCGACCAGGCTTCCGGCCGACGTGCCGACGACGAGGTCGGGCATCAGGCCGTTCTCCTCGAGTGCCTGGATGACGCCGATGTGGGCGAAGCCGCGCGCCGCCCCGCCGCCGAGCGCCAGGCCGATTCGCGGCCGGCGCGGCGCCGGCGCGGGCGGAGGAGGCGCAACCGGCGGGGGCGCGACGGCGACGGGCGCGGGCGAAGGCGCCGGCGGGGGCGCGCTGGCGCAGCCGGCCAGGCCGAGGCCGCCGAGGGCGGCCACTCGGGCCAGCCACTCGCGCCGCCTCAGGGTTCTTTCCTTATGCCTCATCGGGATACCGGTCTGACGAATCTATGGTTCGCGCCGGGCGTCGGCGCCCGTAGAGTCGCCCGTTCCGTCGCGGAGCGGCTGGCGCGCGCCCATCGGGTTCCCATTCTGGGGCTCGCGCTTGCCGAACAGCGACGACACCGGCCTCTCCATGTATCGATACGACGAATACGACCGCCACTTCGTGCATCAGCGCGCGGCGCAGTTCCGCGACCAGCTCGAGCGCCACCTCGCCGGCCAGCTGCCCGACGACGACTTCCGCGCCCTGCGCCTGCAGAACGGCTGGTACGTGCAGCGCCACGCGCCGATGGCGCGGATCGCGGTTCCGTACGGCGAGCTGAGCTCGAGGCAGCTGCGCGCGCTGGCGCGAATCGCGCGCGATTTCGACGGCCGCGACGGCGGCCCGTACGAAGGCCGCGGCGGCGGCTTCGGCCACTTCACGACGCGCCAGAACTGCCAGTTCAACTGGATCGCGCTGGCCGACGCCGCCGACGTGATGGACATCCTTGCCGACGTCGACATGCACGGCATCCAGACGAGCGGCAACTGCATCAGGAACATCACCAGCGACTGCTTCGCCGGCGTCGCCGCCGACGAGATCGTCGACCCGCGGCCGTACTGCGAGATCCTGCGCCAGTGGAGCACGCTGCACCCGGAGTTCGCGTTCCTGCCGCGCAAGTTCAAGATCGCGGTCAGCGGATCGGTCGAGGATCGCGCCGCGACGGCGTGGCACGACATCGGCCTCGTGCTCAGGAAGAACGACGCCGGCGAGATCGGCTTCGAGGTTCGCGTCGGCGGCGGCATGGGCCGGACGCCGATCATCGGCACCGTCGTCCGCGATTTCCTGCCGTGGCAGGAGATCCTCGTCTTCATCGAGGCGATCGTCCGCGTCTACAACCGCTATGGACGGCGCGACAACCTGTACAAGTCGCGCATCAAGATCCTCGTCAAGGCCGAGGGACAGAAGTTCATCGACTCGGTCGAGGCCGAGTTCGCGAACATCCTGTCGAAGGACCTCGACGGCTCGGCGCACCTGCTGACCGACGGCGAGCGCGACCGCATCGCGGCGTGCTTCGAGCTGCCGGAAGGCGTCGCGCCGATCGTCGTAGGCAACGACCCGAAGACTCGGCTTGCGAACGCGGCGGCGACAGCGCGGAAACAGGCGAGCGGCGCGGCAGCCTCGATCCCCGCCGCGTACACGCGCTGGCTCGAGCGCAACGTGCACTCGCACAAGCTCGCCGGCTACCGCGCCGTCACGCTGTCGCTCAAGCGCGCCGGGCAGCCGCCGGGGGATGCGTCGGCCGACCAGATGGACCGCGCCGCCGACCTCGCAGACCGCTTCAGCGCGAGCGAGCTGCGCGTCTCGCACGACCAGAACCTGGTGCTGCCGTGGGTGCGCGCAAGCGACCTGCCGGCCCTCTGGCAGGCGGCGCGCGAAGCCGGCTTCGCGACGCCCAACATCGGCTACCTCACCGACATGATCGCCTGCCCCGGCGGCGACCTGTGCGCGCTCGCGAACGCGCGCTCGATCCCGATCGCGGCGGCGATCACCGAGTGCTTCGACGACCTCGACGAGCTGCACGACATCGGCGACATCGATCTCCATATCAGCGGCTGCATCAACTCGTGCGGCCACCATCACAGCGGTCACATCGGCATCCTCGGCGTCGACAAGGACGGCCAGGAGTGGTACCAGGTCTCGCTCGGCGGCGCCGACGGATCGACGCTGAGCGGCCCATCGACGACCGGCAAGGTGATCGGCCCGTCCTTCGCCGCCGAGGAAGTTCCCGACGTGATCGAGGCGGTGATCGACACCTACCGCGCCGAGCGGGAGAACGGCGACGAGCGCTTCATCGCGACGTTGCGGCGCGTCGGCATCGAGCCGTTCAAGGTCGCGGCCCATGCCGTTCGGCGGGCGACGGCGGTGCACGCATGAGCGCGCCGAGCCCGCTGCGCAGCATGCAGCTCGCCGGCTGCGCGACGCACCCGATCCGCTTCGTCGATGGCGACGCGCCGGTCGACTTCACGCTCGCCAACGACGCCGACGTCGAGTCGATCGCCGCCGATCTCGCCGGCTACCGGAGCATCGCGCTGGTCTTCCCGAAGTGGGCCGACGGCCGCGCCTACAGCCAGGCGCGCCTGCTGCGCGCGCGCTACCGGTTCGCCGGCGAGATCCGCGCCACCGGCGAGGTGCTCGTCGACATGATGCCGCTGCTCGCGCGCACCGGCTTCGACGCCGTCGCGCTGCGCGCCGACCAGTCGAAGGAGTTCGCCGAGCGCGCGCTGTCGTTCTTCGCCGACGGCCACTACCAGGGCGACCTGATCGAGCCGCTGCCGCGCTTCCGGCGCGGCGGCGAGGCCTCGGCATGACGCGCGCCGCGTCGCCGGCCGGCGACGTCCGCGTCGCCTTCGTCGGTGCCGGACCGGGCGAGGCCGACCTCATCACGATTCGCGGCGCCCAGCGCCTGCAGGACGCCGACGTCGTCCTCTTCGATTCGCTCGCCGACCCGACGCTGCGCGAGCTCGCGCCGCACGCCCGCTGGATCGACGTCGGCAAGCGCGGCTTCACCGGCGTCGCCCACGCGCCGCGCGGCAGCGGCCGCGAGAACACCGGGCAGGACACGATCAACGCGCTCCTCGTCAAGCACGCGCAGAGCGGCGTCAACGTCGTCCGCCTGAAGGGCGGCGACCCGAGCGTCTTCGGCCGCCTCGAGGAAGAGCTCGCGGCGCTCGCCGCGGCAGGCATCGAATGCGAGGTCGTCCCCGGCGTGACCGCCGCGCTCGCCGCCGCCGCGGCGACGAAGCGGCCGCTGACGCGCCGCGGCGCCGGCCGCAGCGTCGCCCTGACGACGGCGATGACGAAGACCGGCGAGCTCAGCGCCGGCCGCCACGCCGACACCGAATCGTTCTACATGGCCGGCAAGCAGCTCGCCGCGCTCTCGCGGCGTCTGGTCGCGGCGGGCTGGCCGGCGGCGACGCCGTCGCTCGTCGTCTCGCGTGCCGGCTGGCCCGACCAGATCGCGACCGAGCACAGCGTCGCGACGCTTGGCGACGCGACGGTGCTGCACTCGGGCCGGCCGACGGTCGTCACCGTCGGCGTCGGCGCGACCGCGGTGAGCGCGACGCCGGTCGAATTCGCGAATGCCGACGTGATCGCTCCAGCGACTGCTTCGCCGCCGCCCGGATCCACCGCGCCGAGCTCGACCCGGGCCACGACCCCGACGCCGTAAAATTCGCGGTTCCCGTCGCCCCTGCCCGCTGCCGTGCACCGCTCGCCGGCATGCCACCCGAGCCTTCCATGACCCACGTCGTCCTCGAATCGTGCATCCGCTGCAAGTACACCGACTGCGTCGACGTGTGCCCGGTCGATTGCTTCCGCGAGGGCCCGAACTTCCTGACCATCGATCCCGACGAGTGCATCGACTGCGCCGTCTGCATCCCCGAATGCCCGGTCAACGCGATCGTCCCCGAGGAAGACGTCCCCGGCAACCAGCAGCACATGATCCCGCTCAACGCCGAGCTCGCGAAGGGCTGGCCGGCGATCACGCGCAGGAAGACGCCACCGCCCGACGCGGACGAGTGGAAGGACAAGACCGGCAAGCTCCCCGAGCTGGTTCGGTAGCCGGGCGGCGCCGATCATGGCGACCCGCTCCTTCCCCGTCCTCGACCCGATCGAGACCGACGCCGTCGTCGTCGGCGCCGGACCGGTCGGCCTGTTCCAGGTGTTCGAGCTCGGCCTGCAGGAAGTGCGCGCGCAGGTCGTCGATTCGCTGCCGAATGCCGGCGGGCAGTGCGTCGAGCTCTATGCCGACAAGCCGATCTACGACATCCCCGCCCTGCCCGTCGCCACCGGCCGCGAGCTCGCCGAGAAGCTGCTCAGGCAGATCGAGCCGTTCGGCGCCGGCTTTCACCTCGACCAGCAGGTGAGCGCGGTCGCTCGCCGCGACGACGGTCGCTTCGACGTCGCCACCTCGGGCGGGACGCGCTTCGTCGCCAAGGCGGTCGTCGTCGCCGGCGGCGTCGGCTCGTTCCAACCGCGCCGGCTCAAGGTCGACGGCCTCGACCCTTTTCGCGGCACGCAGCTCTTCGAGCACGGCGCGACGCTGCACGAGCACGCCGGCAAGCGCGTCGTCATCGTCGGCGGCACCGAAGCGGCGGTAGCGGCAGCGATCGCCGCGGGAGAAGAAGGCGCAGCCGCGGCCGGCAGCGTCACCCTCGTCCATCGCCGCGACGACTTCGACGCCGACGAGGCGACGCGCGCGCGCCTCAACGCGCTGCGCTCGTCGGGCCGCGTCGAGTTCGTCGCCGGCCTGCCGGAAGCGGCAGTCGAGAAGGACGGCAGGCTGGCCGCCCTCACCGTCCTCGGCAGCGACGGCGACTCGCGCGACGTCCCGCTCGACGCGCTCTTCGTCTTGCTCGGCTGGAGCCCGAAGCTCGGGCCGATCGCCGACTGGGGCCTGGCGCTCGAGAAGAAGCAGGTCGTCGTCAACACGGCGAGCTTCGAGACGTCGACACCGGGGATCTTCGCGGTCGGCGACGTCAACACCTATCCGGGCAAGCAGAAGCTCATCGTCTGCGGCTTCCACGAGGCGACGCTCGCCGCGTTCGCGATCGGCGAGCTCGTCCATCCGCAGCGCGCCCAGCCGCTGCAGTACACGACGACGAGCACGAAGCTCCACAAGCTGCTCGGCGTCGCGCCGTGATGACTTAAGATTCGCTCGCGCTTCGGCCCTCGGCCGGGGCGCATTCGCTAGGGGTGTTGGGGCACGGAGCGATCCGCGCCTCGACTGAGAAAAGACCCTTTGAACCTGACTGAGGTAATCCTCGCGCAGGGAAGCAAGCCGATCCGGCCCAGAGCCTTGCCATCGAAAGCGATGGCTGACATGACTTCCGCATTGCGTCGAACGACGCTCGCCACGGCTTCGGCCGCGGCCCTCCTCCTCGTCCTCGCGTCGACCGACGCGCGATCGCAGACCTCGCTCGCGCCAGTGACGATCACCGGCAAGGCGCCCGTGCCGGCGAGCGTCGCCGGCTGGGGCGACGCGCCGCTCGAGGCCGCGCCGCTTTCGGCGACGACGATCGACGCCGCGCAGATCCGCGACGCCGGCGCGCGGCGCCTGGCGGACCTGACGCGTTTCGACCCCTCGGTGACGACCGCCTACGACACCGAGGGCTACATCGACTACTTCACCATCCGCGGCTTCGTCGTGGACAACCGCTTCAACTTCCGTCGGGACGGCCTGCCGATCAACGCGGAGACGTCGATCCCGCTCGATAACAAGGCCCGGGTCGACATCCTGAAGGGCCTGTCGGGCCTGCAGGCGGGAACGAGCGCGCCGGGCGGCCTGGTCGACCTCGTCGTCAAGCGCCCGCTCGACACGCCGCTGCGCTCGGCGTTCCTCGAGTGGCGCGAGCGCGGCAGCGTGCTCGGCTCGATCGACATCAGCCAGCGCTTCGGCGCAGGCGATGCGTTCGGCGTGCGCCTCAACGCCGGCGCCGAGCACATCGACCCGATCGTTCGCAACGCGAAAGGCAACCGCAACGTCCTTGCGCTCGCCGGCGACTGGCGCGCGGGAGCGGCGACTCTCATCGAGGCCGAGATCGAGAACAGCCACCGGTCACAGCCGAGCGTTCCCGGCTTCAGCCTGCTCGGCGACAGCGTGCCGACGGTGGCCGATCCGAAGATCAACCTCAACAACCAGCCGTGGTCGCTGCCGGTGGTGTTCGACGCGACCACGGGATCGCTACGCGTCACGCAGAAATTCGACGAAGGCTGGCGCCTCGTCGTCCACGGCCTCTCGCAGCGCCTGCGCACCGACGACCGCGTCGCGTTCCCGTTCGGCTGCACCGACCCGAACCCGCCGCCCGACGGCACCTACTACCCCGACCGGTTCTGCCCGAACGGCAACTTCGACCTCTACGATTTCCGCAGCGAGAACGAGTCGCGACGGAGCAGCACGCTCGACGTCACGCTGCACGGCGCCGCGCGCACGGCATCGCTCGCGCACGAGTTCAGCGTCGGCGTGCAGCGAACGATCGTGAAGAACCGCTTCCAGGCTTCCGCGTTCAACCCCGTCATGGACGCGAGCGGCAACCTGGTCCAGGGCCACATCGACGGCACCGTCGTGACACCGCCGGCGCCCGACGCGAACTCGCCGCAGACCCACCGCGACGAGCGCTCGAGCGAGATCGCGCTGCGCGACGCGATCGCGTTCGGCAGCAGCGGCACGACGGCCTGGCTCGGCGCGCGCCACACGCAGCTCGACCGCAGCGCGACACCGACCAATGGGGGGCCCGGCGGCACCTCCTTCAAGCAGTCGTTCACGACGCCGTTCGTGGCGCTGAGCCAGGTGCTCGGGCGCGGCCAGCTCGTCTACGCGAGCTGGGGCAAGGGCGTCGAGAGCGACGTGGCGCCTAACACTCCGCGCGACCCCGATGTCAGCCCACCGGTGCCCCGCTACACGAACGCCGGCCAGGCCCTGCCCGCGGCCGAGAGCCGGCAGATCGAGGTCGGCGCCAAAGGCGGCGGCGAGAGCGCCGAGTGGAGCGCGGCGGCGTTCGACATCCGACGGCCGCTCTTCGGCGACATCACCGCCGGCGGCGCTTGCGGCGTCGTGGAATGCACGCGCGGCCTCGTCGGCAACCAGCGTCACCAGGGCGTCGAGGGCAGCCTCGCGTGGCGCGGTGGCGCCTGGGGCGTCCGGGCCGGCGCCCAATGGCTGCACGCCCGCATCGAGAGCCCGAGCGACCCTGCGCTCGACGGCAAGAAGCCGACCAACGTGCCCGCCGTCACGGCGCGCCTGCAGGGCGACTGGCAGCTGGCGGCGATCGCGGGCGGCGGCCTGCGCCTGCTCGCCGCCGGCACCTACGAGAGCGCGCGCGAGGTGCTGCCCGACAACAGCATCCAGATCCCGAGCGTGACGAAGGTCGACGTCGGCGCGCGCTACGAGACCAGGTCGAGCGCCGGCACCACCTGGACGCTGCGCGCCGGCATCGACAACGTCTTCGACCGCCGCGCCTGGCGCGAGAGCCCCTATCAGTTCAGCCACGCCTACCTGTTCCCCCTCGAGCCGCGCACGCTGCGCGTCTCGCTGCAGGCCGACCTCTGAGCAGGGCGCGCCGCGAGGGCCGCCCGCTATAATTTGCGGCTGTTCCTCGATAGCTCAGTTGGTAGAGCGCCGGACTGTTAATCCGTAGGTCCCTGGTTCGAGCCCAGGTCGGGGAGCCAGAAAATTCAAGGGGTTACGTCGAGAGGCGTAGCCCCTTCGTCTTTCTATACCGACCCCGGTATTGCCGGTATTGCCGGCTTGTGTTGAGTCGACCGCTGCAGTAGCGCTGCCGAGGTAGAACACGTAGTCTGTACAGTCACTTGGCCAGATCGACGCAGATTTCCCCGCTGACGTCTTCCACGAACTTGCCCGTCGCCAAGTCTTCGACCCCCTTGAGCACGAGGTCACCTGTCGCACCAGTGAGTTTCCCCGTCGCCGCCGTTACCGGGCCAGAAGCCTTGAACTCGCCGGTCTCCAAGTTGAACTTCCCGGTAACGCTCACCGTCAAGGTCGCCTGATGGGTCGTGAACATCACAGTCCCTGCGATGTCCAACAACGTCGCAGTGCCGCCGGTGACGCCGAAGCTCGCCTGTGTAGTGCCTTGCAGCAGTCCACCCCCGATGATCTGAGCCGTGGTGGTTAGATTGAAGTTGTCCTGGCCGGCACCCTTGGCATTAATCTTGTGGCAGCTCACGCCTGCCTCCGCCGTCGTAACCCCGACGAGGGCAGCGGCAACTACGAACATCGACTGAACAGCAGTTCTTCTGAGCGCTTTCATAAGATGCTCCTTGGGGAAAGTTGGCTCGTCTCTGTTGAGGTTCAACAAGAGTTCCGCTCCCCATTCTTACCACCTTCTCCCTGGCCGACAAGGGTCTGCAAACCATCTGTACTTCCTGGTTCGAGCCCAGGGGGGCCCGAAAATTCAAGGGGTTACGTCGAGAGGCGTAGCCCCTTCGTCGTTCAATGCCGAGCACCGGCTTCACCGGATTTGCCGGTCTCCTTCTCGCATTAGCCTGATCAGCTCGTGCGCGCCGGGGGCCACAGCTCGATCCTGTCGAGTCTCAATGCTCGACCGCGAAAAGCCTCCATTCGCCAGGAACGCCCTTTAGGCCCTGAAGCCCTCGATCCTGAAACGACAAGCCTGATCCAGCCACAAGATCTTTGACCGTGCTCGACACCAGCACCTCGTTGCTCCCTGCCAGCGCGGCGACGCGCGCGCCGGTATGCACCGCGATGCCCCCTACCTTGTCGCCCATCAGCTCGCATTCGCCCGTGTGCAGCCCAGCACGAATCTCCAGCCCCAGGGAGCGCACGCCCTCGGAAATTGCGCATGCGCAGCGAACTCCGCGCGCCGGGCCGTCGAAGGTCGCGAGGAAACCGTCGCCGGCGCAATCGATCTCGCGCCCGCGAAAGTTGGCCAGCTCGCGGCGAACGAGCGCATGGTGACCGTCGAGCAGATCGTGCCAAACTTGATCACCGAGGCGGGCAGCGCGCTCAGTGGCACCGACGATGTCGGTGAAAAGGACTGTCGCAAGTACGCGGTCGGGTTCGAAGCTGTGGCGCGCGCCTGTCAGGAACTCTTCGATCTCGTCGGCGATGATGTCCCGGTCAGTGCCCCAAGGAACATGATCGATGCCCTTGAGCTCTACCAGTCGCGCACCGCTGATGCGCTCGGCCATGTAGCGGCTGGCACCGACCTGGATGGCGCGGTCGTTGACACTGTGCAACAACAGCGTTGGTACGCGAACCGCCGACAAGACGTGGCGAATGTCGATCTCCATGTTCATGCGGACGAGCCTTGCCGCGGCCGCGGGACTGGCGCTCGCTCGCAAGTAACGGCCCCACCATCGGCGATATTGCTCATCATGGGCCATGCTCGGCGAGCGAGCTTCCAGGCCCACCGGGCCACCCCAATCGCGCTCGACCTGATCGGCCCATGCGAGGTGCTGCTCGGGCGTTTCACCGTAAGGATAGTCATGCGCGGATGTGCGTCGTGCGAACGACCCCCCGAGGATGAGCGCTGTCGTCCGCTCCGGATAGGTGGCGGCAAACAGCGTGGACATGGCGCCGCCCTCTGAGTAGCCAAATAGGGCCGCCCGCTCGGAACCGACCGCGTCCATTACGGCGCGCACGTCATCCATCCGAACCTCCAAGCTCGGCATGTCGGTGACTCGGTCCGACAGCCCCGTACCGCGCTTGTCGAACAGGATTAGCCGGGAGAACGACGCCAGTCGCATCAGCAGGCGCGCCAGCGCAGGTTCTTCCCAGAACAGCTCGACGTTCGACACCCAACCCGGAACTAGGACGAGGTCGCGCGGCCCGCTGCCGACCACCTGGTAGGCGATGCTGACCCCGCCGCTCTTGGCGTATCGTGTTTCGGGAACCATGGACCAAGCCTCCGAAGAGGAGTGACCGGTCAGCAGCTTGCCACAATCGAGACAGTTACCCCCTTCGCCGTTTATACCGAGCTCCCAAGTTCGGCGGCTTCACCGCGTCGCAAGTCGACGTCGTTCAGATGTTCAATCAGAGGTCAACCCCGGGATGCCAGCCCCGCTCCTTCGGAAGCCGACACCAGCGCCTTGACACTTTTGAGCGTCAGCGTGTCTCCCCAAGCGTAAGGCGCTATTCGGTGGCCTCCAGGGCCTTGAGGGCTTAAGCTCATTCAAGTTCACTGAAGACGCCCATGACAACCGCCGCGCGATGTCTCAAGACAGCCTGTGTTCTGCTTGCGCTTCACGCGCCGCTTTGCCGGGCCTACGAAACCTTCGACATCTCGTTCATCTCGGATCAGGGCACGTCCAACCTGCTTGGCTTCGCGCTCAACCCGACGAACGGGAACATGGTGCTGACCTCGCTGAGCTATGGAGGCCAGGACAATGTTTGGGAGCTGTCGCCGTCAGGCGCATTGCTTCACTCGACGCGCGCACCCTTCGACACCGGGCCCGGGGGCAATCTCGGTAGCATCGCCTTTGGCCTGGGCAACAGTTTTTATGCCTACGCCGTGAAGTTCGATGGCGTTCACTACGACCAGATCGAACGGAGCATCCTTCATCTGGACAGTGAAGCTACCACCGTACTCTCCTCCTTCGATGCGTCGAACTACGGCCTCGGTGGTGACGGCATGGCCTATGACACCGGCACCAACACGCTGCTGGTCTCGAGCTACGCGCGGAAGGAGGTCGACGAAGTCGCGCTCACCGGCGAGCTCCTCCACAGTTGGAATCTAAGCTATTCGTCTTCGGCCATCGCGCTCGACCCGTTGACCGGCCGCCTGTTCGCCGTGCGCGAGATCGGCGACTTCATCGACGAGTACGCCCGCGGAGCAGACGGCACGCTGACTCTACAAGACACCTACGCTTTTGGGACCCGCTTTCTCGAGATCGACTTCGACCGCGCCAATGGCAGGCTCTTCGCCGAGAACAACACCAGCATCGTGGCATTCGGCAGGGACGAGTTGGTGCCGATCACGTCGACGGTGCCGGCGCCACCGACAGTGTGTCTGTTGGTTGCAGGCTTGCTCGTCCTCGTGCCTGTCACACGCCATCGCCGAAACAGGCTGAACGACGGCAGTGGATCTCGAATAGTCGAACGGAGCCTTCCGATCGCACATCAGTTGCACGCGGCACCGCGGGAAGCCGTGCCACTGTTGATCTTTCGCACAGATCCATCATCGGCGCCCTCTGCGCCCGAGGTATTCGATCGCTCAAGCCACTCTTAGATCGGCAGCAGGGAACTCTTGGATAGACCCCTGCCATCCCAACCCGAACAACGGACACCGTTCGCAGGAATGAAATAGCAAGTGTTCGTGGCCATGTGTGCTGCACCGGAACCCGGAGAAGAAGTGTGCGAGCAATGCCTACGCGAGGCAAATGCCGCGTTCGACATCGTCGATTTCGATCCGACCGACGGTGCTGGCTCCCTTGCGGATGCGCGCCGCTAAGTGCTGGACCCTGTCCCAGTGGCTGACTGGTGGGGCTCGTCCTTCGACCTCCTCAATCGTGTCGAGGTACTGGACCACACGGATTCGATCCCAGACGAGCTGTTCGACAGGGTGCTTAGCGACCCTGTCGGGGTCGGCCGTAGCGGCGGATCTAGCCGCGGATGACTTTCCGACAGCGCGAGCCGGAGAAGTCCGACAGCCAATCGCATCGCACTTATCGACTATGGACTGATTGAGAACAACGGAGATTCAGATGATAGGCACAGATCAAGAAATAGACGTCCTGTAGGTGCGCGTCATGCCGCTCCGCGCCAAGTCTGCGTTGCAAGTAGAGATCGTCTTCCAGAGCGGTTCTACTCAGTGCTTCGACATCAACGATGGATTCCTGGAGAACGTCAAGCTCCTCCTGGGAGCAGGACTGCCGCCAAGCGAGATTTGTAAGACCTGGACCCGGAACTCACCCGAGGACCCCGCACGCATTTTCCGGATCGTTGGCAAGAAGGCAGACGGCTCTGACGTGCTGATGGAGCTAAGTTGTGAGGACCACGCACCTGTCACTTGACAAAGTAACCGCATCCGCTACTGCATTCCGGTGGATCGCGGAGTCCCGAGGGGCTGTCAATTCGAGCCCAGGTCGGGGAGCCAGAAGATTCAAGGGGATTACGTCGAGAGGCGTAGGCCCCTTCGTCGTTTTTCTGATGCCGAACACCGGCTTCACCGGGATTGCCGGTTTCACGTTGATGGTTTAGAACTTGTCACGACAGGGGCAAGCTGAAACGCGCCCGAACCTCGCCTGATTTAGGCTGACACCAACAAGCGAATCTAACAAGCCGAGGCCAACGACGCGGCCATCGGCTTCGCAACCTCATAGGTGGAGAAAGTGGACTTCTCTCTGGGAGGGCCCTCCATAAAGTCAGGACATGGCTTAAGGTGGTCGATGTCCATATAGAGCCTCCCTGCCCCGGCGACATTTCCCACTTTTCAGGCTTTGGTTCGACCCCAATCGAGGGGCTGGATTCGGGCACGTCGGTTCCTCCTCAGTTTTCTGACAGTCGCCGCGACGATCTACCTGGGCATCACCCTCAGTACCTATCTCGCCCTCGCAGTCGTTGACTGCAAGATCAAAGATGTGGCGGGAGTTCCCGTCGAATGGGGCTTGACCGCGGTAGGTATCGCCTACGTGCTGGCCACGTTGGAGAAGGTCCTGAAGCTCGCAAATACCTTCCGCGAGTACATCGTCAACCCCGACAAGAAGGTTTCCTTGTACCCCGATTGCATCGCCCTCGCCTGCATCGTTGCGTACCTAACTCTAGTTTCCGTGGCCTTTGCTGCCAGCGGGGAGTGCAAGAAGCCACTTCCGAGTACACCTACTTTCCCGGTCAAGGACGTTGTATACCTGTCACGACTCGTCCCCCCAGGCACTCAGCCACTTGAAATCGTCCCATTTTTCTTCGTTGAGTTGGCGGTCGGCGATTCGAATCCGACAACTGGAACTATCCTGAGCCCTCAACAAGCCACTGATCTCGGTCGACTCATAAAAAGCTTGAAGGCCTGCGTCGGCACTTCGCATGGGCAAGACGTCGAGCTTGAGGTTCGCGGCTACGCCGACTCAAACGAGTTTCCCAAGAACAGCATCGAGGAAAACAGAAAAGCCGCAAATCGGCGCGCCGCAAATCTGCATCGGCAAGTGGAAGACCTGCTCGGTGCACAGACCGGCCTCTCGCGAGTCATGCTTCGGGCACCCAAGGAGTGGCCGAAGCACGACCCGTTGGAGATGACACGAGAGAACTATTTCGACACGCTCCCATTGACGAAAACAGGAAGGGAAAAGGACCAAGGACTGTTCAACCGCCGCGCCGACCTTCTCGTTCTCCGGCTCGGCGCGTGTGAACGCCTGAAGCCAAAGGCAGACTGAGCTAGGCGGCGCAGCCCACGCAAGGGGCATGAACGGCCTCGTACGCCCTACCGTCTGCGAGTGCCTTTGAGGTTCGTCATCTTTGACCCTTGCGCTTGACGCTCGGTACTCCTGACCGAACTGTCATCGAAAGGAGGAGCATCAACAGCGCGCCAGTGCCCGCGGCGATCAGGATCGCCCTGATGGGATCCTCTTTGGTGTACGTCGCCACCGCCTTTGTCGCGCGCTCGCGAACCTGATCGGCCGCCGAATGCAGAGTGTCCTTCGCCTTGCCCAAGGCCCAGCTCGCGGCTTCACCGATCTGGCTGCCTGGGGTCCGGGAGTACGCCTCTCGCGCATTCTGGAGCTGCCAGTCCGTGATCTGACCCATCGAGTGCATACGCTCGACGTCGCGAAAGGTGTTCGCGAGGACCTCCGGATCTGTCCCCGCAGGACTTGCCAGTTCACGCAGGAGGTCGGTGTAGACCTGTTCGGCTGTCTTCTCCATGATGGACTCCGGTTGCCAGCCGCAAATGGTGAAGTCTTAATCTTGCTGTGAATTCGGGGTGGGATGCATCCTATGGACTGGACGCTTGGCCGCGTTCGATCCAAGCCACTGACAGGAGCATCCCGATGAAGAAGGTACCTGCGAGCGAGGCAACGCGCAAGCGTCTTGAAGAGGTGTTCAGCGGCGAGCAGATCGATCCGAGCCGGGTGGTTCGCGAAGCCGCCAGGCTCATGATCGA
>Ga0207644_10000640_pt1 | contig 22180 bp, 17 predicted proteins | sample KBSS73metaG_FD_184326 | JGI IMG/M metagenome (GOLD analysis project Ga0207644, IMG submission 184326) | Switchgrass rhizosphere microbial communities from Kellogg Biological Station, Michigan, USA - KBS S7-3 metaG (SPAdes) (version 2) | ecosystem: Host-associated > Plants > Roots > Rhizosphere... | reverse complement strand
AATGGGTCGAGCTTAGCGCTTCCTTGTCCCACATCTTGGAAGCGCCGAGGGTGATCCGCAGGGCGTTGCTGCGTTTCATTGACCCGGCATCGTCGGTCTTTGATAACTTCCCTGCCTTTCGTCGGGTAGTGGCACTGGAGCGGTTGCTGGACATCATGGCTTTTGGGCCGCTCGCTCAGATAGGGGATCCATCTTCCGGACTAAGCGACGCGGGATTGGTTGGGCGATCGGTACACGAGTTGATCGAGACCATCGCAGGCAACCTAGATATTCTCTCGGTCGGCGTCGATGTCATAAGGATGCTTCGCCCCGGCACGGACCAAGCGAACGCAGCCCAACGGCTCACTGACTATATTCTTGCCCCGGCTACGCTCAATGGCAACTTCCGAAGACTGCGGGAAAGCGCGCGCGAGCAAGCGTTGTTGCCGCTGTTAGACAAACCTGGATTGAACGCGCGACGCGCGTCAGTTCTTCTTAGGGAGCTTGAATCCGGCAGCACTATCGAATCGGTCCTCGCCAACTTCGCAGCTGAGCGGCCGCTCTACCGTCTTGAGAGCCGGCACGAAGAGCAGCTCGCACGCTACCTATGCCAGGCGGAATTACTCCTTGCCGATTACCTCGCGGAGTCGAACGCGCAGCCAGATGAGCGGCGCAAAGCCATCGGCGAGAACCTACTCGCAATCCGTGCACGCCTTCGAGATCATGGCGAATCCGGTTCAATCGAGTGGCTCGAGGCTGAGGTTGGCAAGATCTTGGACGGCGCGGACCAGGACGTCGACCATCGAACGTTGGTTGGCGAGGCGGTACCGGTCGCTGAACGGGTTTGGCTGCAGTCTGATCGGGATTGGGCTGCAGACTTTATCGACCTGCCCGAGTTCCATGACACCACGCCGCCAACAGCCTTGGAGGTAGCGGCAAGCGTCCTGCATTGGAAGGGCACTGGCGTGCCGCCATCGAAACGGGACATCGTCGATTACCTCGTAGAGCGACATGCGTTTTGCGAGGCCCTTCACTTGGCACGAGACATCGGCGACACTGTTGCGCAGTCCGTCGTAAAGGCTGCGGCCAAGCCCGCAATTGAAGCAGTCGAGACAAGGGCAAGGTCGTTAGCGCGTGAGCCCGGCAGCGCATCAGTTGGTTTCAACTACGAAGAGTTCGCGTTGGCACTGGACGGCCTCGACATTTACGCAGCATCTGACCTTCTCGATAACTGGCAACTCGCGCTGCTAGAGCAGGAGGAAGCACTTGCTGCTAATCCGCAGGACACCGAGGCCGACGAGCGACGGCAGCGTATCGTAAACTGTCTCAGCTTAGCCGGCGTGAACGCGGTTGATGACCGGATGTCATTGACCGAGCTGGAGGCGGCGTGGAAAGATATCTTGTCTTCGCGCAGCGCCGAGCGTGAACATCTCGTTACGATTGCTCGAGCGCTTGAGCCAATCGGTACCGTGCTTCCTGAGCTGGCACCTCGAATATCCGCTTTTACTGAACAGTCCCGCGACCCGACGTTTTGGCTCGAAACAACCGTCGCAGCAGATTTCGCGGTATTGGTGGCGGAGGCCATCCAACGTATCGCCAGATGGATCGAGAACTCCCCCAATTTTCGATCGGAAGAGCAATCAGCGCTGGCTCGACTGTCCGTCTGGTATCTCGACTTCGTCACTGAAAGGGCGCTGTCCCTCCGTCAGCAGGACGATCCCGAGGTTGTACAATCCGGATTTGATCGACTGCTTGAGGTCGCGGATACGATCATTCGGGCGCAAAGGCCTTCCGACTGCCTCGGCCAATTGTCGGAAGGCGGTGAGCTTGAGGTCGATCCCGGCGCGCATACGACGTACGACGAATACGTTTACGAACCAGCAGCCCTGGAAAAGTTGGATAAGCTGGACCCGCTCGCCGACCCGGCGTCAGCGATGGAGGATCGCTCCGTCTTGCCGGACGGGCTGGCCGAGGCACTTCAATCGCAGGATTGGCAGGCTGCCCTTGACATCTGCGAGCGCGCTGCATCGGATGCGGGATCGCTTCAACGTGCCCGGCTGTGGGCGATCGCCCAGGCAATCGCCCCGCTTCGCGACCTATCAACTATACCCGTCGCGGAAGTGGCGGATTTGTTCCCCGCCTCTGCAGCATGGTTGTCCAACCCAACAGACGGCGCACAAAGCATCGACGAATCGAAGCGGATTGTTCTTGCTTTTCAGCTCTTAACAGGTGCGATTGCCATCGACAGTGAGCAGGCAATGCCCCGTAAACCGAGCTCCGGTGGAAACTGGGACATACTCGTTGAAAAGTCCTTGCCTTTCCGCCGGATGCTCACGAGCGGCCTGCCCTCGCGAACGGGGAGGGTGCTTGAGGCGCTGGTCACCGGATCCCTTGGACTCACCGTGGCAGACAAGCTGTGGGACGCGGCGTCGAAGACAGGAGAGCCACAGGCCTACCGTGTCCCGTTGCTCAGCCTGCTAAACGACCATGGCACGTATGAGATAATCATCAAGCTCGCGCAGCGGCATGAGAAGGCAATCGCGCCTCGCCTTGCGCAGCTCTTCGAACTACGCACCGTGGCCCTCAATCGGCCAGATCTACTGCCGGTCTCGCGATCGCTCGCCGAGCATCTCGCCGGACTGGCCAAGAGCGGTCCATTCCGAACCTTCGTGAAGAACCTGCCAAGCGCCTCCCAGAATGGGCGGCCGACCTTGAAGATCGATTTCGATGGCTCGATTCAGCTTCGTCCGCCAGCGGACAGTGCTCGAGTCTTCGATCTTCCGATCGTTGTGACACCGAACGGATTGGTCCCAGCCAAACTTTTTGCTCGCCTTTTCGCAGAGGACGATGTCTCCTTCGCCGACGAGAGCCGCTACAAACAGCTTTCGGACACACCGATATATTTTGCGACGGACTATACGGTCCCGCTGCGTTTCGGTTCGAGTTGGTTCGGTTCCGAAAGTGGCAAGCGCGATGGCGTCCGGATCCGAATTGAAGCGAAGACGATTACCGATGAGCTAATAGCCGAGGACGCTGTCTGCTTCGTTCGGCAGATTGATCGTGGCGGGACGTCGAGCCGAATTCTCAATATCGACACGCTATTAGAACTCTATCCCGGCGTGTCGAATACGCCGGTGGTTGACGAGGCATTCATCGGTCGCTTCGAGGAAAAGGAATTCCTTCACCAAGTTCTTGTGACCGCGAAGAGCCCCAGTCCGGTCCTCCTGACGGGTATGCGTCGCGTCGGAAAGACCTCGCTTCTCTATGCCTTCCACAAGCGATTTGGCCAAGTCACAGCGGCGAGTGCAATAAGCATTTACCAGACACTGGCGGAGCGGCGAGTTGAGTTGTCATCGCCCGACCAAACGGTCGCGAGCATCTTTTTCAGGACGATCCAGCACGCATTGGTTCGGCCCAATCTCCCCGCAGATGACCGTAATCATGCTCTTTGTGCACGGATACGCCAGCATTTTCATGGTGAATGGAAGGAAGCGCGTCGCGCGATCCAAAGCTGCTACGACGACGAAAGTCTGTCGAGCTCGCTCATCGCGCTGGTCGAGCGGCTGCGAGAATGGACGGGGTCGCAGGCTCGGTTTATCTTCCTCATTGACGAGGCCGAGGCGCTGGTCGCCGCCTACCAGGCGGGAGGGCGCAAGCGGATCGAGCTCGAGCAACTGCTACAAAGCCTCCGAGAGGTCTCGCAGAATACCGCCTCAATTGGAATACTGCTTTCTGGTAGCAATCATATCAACGTCTTTGCTCGTGAATATAAGAATGCCTTCTTTGGAAGTAGTCAGTCAATTGAGCTTGAGGGCTTCAATGATGTCGCCACGGCATCCAAGATCGTTGCGCCAAAGGGGATAGAGACATTTGTGCAGTTTGAATCGGGTGCGGTCGAATATGCCTGGAGTCTCTGTGCGGGTATACCTCAGTTCCTTTGGCAGCTTGGCGCGACGACGGCTCTGCAGGTGAAATCGGGGCCAGCGGGTCGGAGCGACATCCGAGCTGCGGTCGCGACGCTTGTTGGCCCGAACAAGGCGAAATTGCCCTTCAAGGCGTATGAGATGCTCGAGCCAATAGACAGCATGCTGTCGCTTGAAGTCCCGCGTGAGCGCGATCTGCTTTGGATGTTGCTCTACCGGGTTGGGCAGGCGAGCTCGCTCGCGCTCGAGAATGCGGCACTTCCTTTTGTGGTCGACCAAGCCCTGTTGGCCGCAGACGATCGATTATCATGGAAGAGGCGCCTAGCAACCTTGATTGACCTTAAGATCCTGCACATGGATTCCTCAACGAGTGTACGTTTCAGGGTGCCGTTGTTCGCGGAAGGCTTCCGGGCACCGAAGAACTGGCAGGAATTTAACATTCGACAACAGCAGGTGGCGCTATGAGGCGCCATTGCGACTGGTTTGCGGAGCGGGCTGAGGTCCTCTGGAATGCAAAACCGGGGCGCTCGATGCTCGTTATGGTTCCACAGGGCTGCGACGAGGCTGGTTCTGCAAGACTAATCCAGCAGTGGTTGGTAGAGCATTTTCGCCTTCCGCCTGCCTATTGCAACCACCGCCCCGTTTGTATCGGCCTTGTTTCTGATAGCCTTGAGTCGAGTGCGCATTTCGCGCTCATGGTTCGCAAGGCGATTGAGAAAGTCGCCCAAGTAGAGATTGAGATCGACGCCCAGGACTTTCCAACCGATATACTGCAAAACAGCGTGGAGGCGGCTATTGAAGCAGGCGTCTATCCGGTTCTAATGATCGAACGCTTCCATGCATTTGCTAATATCCGAGACGGGGGTATGGCGTCGATGCTGTCGCGTCTGAGGAGCATCGAAAGCGACGGTCAGATGACGACTCTCGCTTTTTCGCCGATCGGATATGACGCGATCAGGCGACTGATGGACAGCCAGCAACCCTTCCTCAACTCGGTCTATGGCGACATGCACGACGAGGCGATCATGTCACCGCTTGATCAAGCAGACTTCCTCGCCGAGGCCTCTTCGCGTGGGATAGACCAGTCAACGGCGCATCGGCTCTTTACAGTGGGTGGTGGTCCGGATGCCCTATTTCTAGGGCTTCTAGATCTAGCATCCTGTGAGCGTGCAAGGCTAGTCGGCCAGTGCGCAATGCGAACCGGACCTGCGATCGACCTATTCTTGGCCCGTGCGTTACCGCCGGGACCGGAGACCGACCAGCTTCTTGTCAACCTCGCCTTGGGGCGTGTAAATCCTGCGCAGGAGGCCGCGCTGCTCAGTCATCCGCTTGCGAGGTTCCTGTTCAAGCGCAATGCCACGGGCGTCTTGGTCTGCGCGAGCCCGGTGATCGCGAGGCACATCCTGACCCGAAACCTGTCGATCTCGGCGCAATATAACAGATGCCTACAGGCACTAGAGACCTCGGATTTCGCGGAGGCCGCCACTCACGCTGCGGTGTTGGACGACCCGCATCCAAGGCTGGCCGCTTTCCGAGATCTCGTGATCATGCGCGGAGCTTTGGTTGCCGTGCCTGGCCGCGGGTTGCTCGGAATCGACTGGCAGGTACTGGCGGATGCGTCACGGCGCCTGCGCAAGCTCGATGCGGCGGGTCTTGGTGGCGTAATACCGTGGCTTGATGTGATTGATGCGGCAACGGGCCGGATCCTGGCCGGCAAGCCGTCACGTTTACAAGCCGATATGTTCACCCGCTACGCATCCGACGACACGCTCCGGCTGCTGCTTCTATTCATGATGAGTGCGCTGGTGGATCAGGCAGCGCTTTTACCCGAGTCCGCCCAGCGAGTCTACGCGCTCGTAAACGTGCCGGAGGCTATCTTGCAGACGCTAGCCGCCGGTTTCTGTGGCATCAACTATGCAGAACCGCCGGACAGTCCGCCAACGGCCAACTATAACTGCTTTTTCAACGGCAAGGGCCCCTTTGACTTCCCGCCACCGACCATGAAGATGACCCTCGGCACATTGCTGGTGGTCGTCCCCGCAATTCTCGCCCAAAGAGGGCAAGCTGATAAGAGTTCGTTGACGGACGCGGCGTCAATCCGTCCACTTCAGCAGAAACTGGTCGACGCAGTACGGAATCCCGCCTCGCATACGATCGCGAATTTTTCCACCAAGGATGCCTCGCTACTTCAGGACCTCTGCCGCACATGGATTGACGAGTGGTGCGTTCTCGAGGGGCTTGCGTCGGCAGCCGCGCTTCCGATCCGGTACCTAGCACCTACAGCGGATCAGTTAGCGAAAATACTAACAGAATGAGCTTGAAGGTGAATGAATTCAGCTCTTTCCCGAGGAGCTGGGGAATATTATTTTAGCAATTTCTAATTTTGCTAAGCTTTATTTGGCATTGCACATATTTTAAATTGCCATCTTGATGGAAGGAATAATTGCAAATTTTAGATAGAGATAGACGTAAATTGCTATTTTGAAAAATTAAGAATAACCTGGGGTCTTCGAAAAATATCTGGACATGACGTATATATACTGGCAACTGATTGTGCTATTATCGAATCTCATCCACGCGATAGAACATGGGATTGCGCATCCATTCACGGATGGCGGATTCTCGCCAGCCAGTGCAGCGTGTGGCGATGCGGACTTGCTTGGGAAACATGCCCGCCTGGATCTTGCGGTAGAGCGTAGCGCGGGTCAGGCCGGTACGATCAAGCACGGCATTGAGACGCAGGATGCGGTCCGGGGGCTGTTCGGTCATGGCTTGGTCTTCCTGTGTTGTGGTTGGCTTTCTTGCTCCTTCGCTGTGAGATTTGCTGGTCTGTGGTCGGCGTCAAGAGTGCCGAAAACAGTGCCAATGCGCCGCTTTTGCGCCATTTGACCCCAGGGTGTCCGATCTGACGCCAGGGTACGAAAAAGAAAATTTGATGGTCGTGCAGATTGTGTCTCAGGCCGTCTCGGCCTGATCGCGCTCTCCTTCCGCTGCGCTCCAGCCGAGCCGGTGCTGCCGTCTCGTCGGCCTACCGGTACGATCACTGACACCTGGCCCGGCCTTGCTGGCCGGCCCTGTCGGTCCGCCTGTGGCTGCCCTCCGGTTGTCGCCGCGCTCCTTGTGCGCGGCGGTATCTGCCTCGGCTCCGAGGTGACGGGGGGCGTCACGGCCCTGTAGCCCCGCCGCGACGGGGTGCAACCCGGCCCGCTGCGCGGCTCCGGGTGCTCCACGCTGTTGCGCTCCTTCGGATGCACCCCGCCGCTGACAGCGGGGCTGTCGGTCCGCTCCTGCCGCCCCCCGCCACCCAGGCGCCGGGCCATGGCGGTTTAAGGAGCTTGAAGATCATGAGCACCGTGAACACGAGCGAACGCCAGTGCCTCTATGTCGAGGTGACGTACCGCATCATTGCCGAACTCGAAGCCGGGCGCCTGCCCTGGGTGCAGCCCTGGGACGCCAGCCGCTGTCCCTGCACGCTGCCGCACAATGCCGGTTCCGGCCGGACCTATTCCGGGATTAATATTCTCATTCTCTGTACCCATCCGGTGTGGCCCGCCTTGCCTGGCCTTGAGCGAACGCTCTTAAGGACGCTCTTGAGAGCGCACTCAGGAGCGGTGAATGCGGCAGATTACGGTGATGTCAGGGCCTGAGCGTCGTCGGCGGTGGACTGACGAGGAGCGGCTGCGGATTTTGGCAGAGGCTGGGGCGCCGGGCGCGTGTGTTGCCGACGTTGCTCGGCGGCATGATATTTCGACGGCACGGATCTACACTTGGCGGAACAAGCTGCGTCCTCAGATCGCAGGGCCGCAGTTCGCCGAGGCCGTGGTCGATGTTGACGGTGTCGAGCATTCTGCTTCGGAACCGTCAGCCGCCATTGTCGTGGAAGTGGGCAACAAGGTGCGCATGACGATTTTTCCAACTGCGTCGGCGGAGCTGGTGGCGGCAACGTTGAAGGCGCTGCGGTGATCCCTTCTACGGCGCGGGTGTGGATTGCGATGGGGCACACTGACATGCGCAAAGGCATGCAGGGTCTCGCGTTGCTGGTGCAGCAAGGCCTGCAGCGCAATCCCCATGGCGGCGATCTTTTCGTGTTCCGCGGGCGTGCCGGCGCGCTGGTCAAAATCATCTGGCATGATGGTGTCGGCATGTCGCTCTACGCCAAGCGATTGGAGAAAGGTCGCTTCATCTGGCCCTCGGCCAAGGAGGGCATGGTGACCCTGACCAATGCGCAACTCGCCTGTTTGCTCGAAGGGATCGACTGGCGGAACCCGCAACATACCGCACGTCCACAGAGCGCTGGATAGCACTGCATTTTTGGCGGTTTTCAGCGCATTTTCCGCTTTGGCTTTGGCCGATTGTGTGATTCCATCGTGGTCATGGACACGGCCGTTTCGCCTCTGCCGAATGACATTGAAGTGCTCAAGGCGCTTGTCCACGAGGCTAACCGGATGGCGGATGAAGCCGCGCGGCGGGCCACCAGGGCAGAAGCCGAACTTGCCAATGCACAGGCCAAGGCCAGTGCCACCGATGCGCTGATCGCCCATTACAAGCTACAGATCGCCAAGCTGCGGCGTGAGCAATATGGCCCGAGTGCGGAACGATCCCGGCGCCTGCTCGATCAGATGGAACTTGAGCTCGAAGACCTCGAGGCCGATGCGACCGAAGATGGCCTGGCCGCGGTAGCCACCGCCAGCACGGCAACCACCGTCGCGGCATTTGAGCGTAAACGCCCCTCGCGCAAGCCATTCCCCGAACACCTGCCGCGTGAACTTGTCGTTGTCCCGGCACCATGCACATGCCCGGCCTGCGGTGGCAGCCGCTTGTCGAAGCTGGGCGAAGATGTGACCGAGACGCTCGAGGTGATCCCGCGCTCTTGGAAGGTCATCCAGACGGTGCGCGAGAAATTCTCGTGCCGCGATTGCGAGGCCATCACACAGCCACCGGCGCCGTTCCACGTTGTGCCGCGCGGTTGGGCCGGCCCCAGCTTCCTCGCCATGGTACTGTTCGAGAAGTACGGTCAGCATCAACCTCTCAACCGGCAGGCCGAACGCTTCGGGCGCGAAGGCGTGCCGATCAGCGTGTCGACGCTTGCCGACCAGGTTGGCGCGGCATGTTTTGCATTGATGCCGATCTTCAAGCTGATCGAAGCCCACGTCTTTGCCGCCCAGCGGCTCCATGGTGATGATACCACCGTGCCTGTCATGGCCAAGGGCAAGACTGATACCGGCCGACTATGGAACTATGTTCGCGATGACCGCCCATTCGGCGGCGCCGATCCGCCGGCCGTCGTGTTCCGCTATTCACGCGACCGACGCGGCGAACATCCCCAGGCGCATCTGGCGACATGGTCCGGCATTCTGCAGGCCGATGCCTTTGCCGGCTATAACGAGCTCTATACCACTGACCGCAAGGCGGGCCTGATCCTCGAGGCTGGCTGCTTTGCGCACGCCCGGCGCAAATTCTTCGAGCTGGCCGATGTGGAAGGCGCGGCGCGCAAGAAGAGCCGTGGCGAGAAGATCGGCCAGATATATCCGATCGCGCTGGAAGCGGTGCAGAAGCTCGATGCGCTGTTCGAAATCGAGCGAACCATCAACGGCAGGTCCGCCGGGCACCGGCAAGACAGAGTTCGCACGCAGTCTGGCTGCGGCGGCCGGCTTTTCCCTGCACGGCGCGGGCGAGGCGGACGAGGATGGCGACGAGCCAGACAGGCGCATCGGATCGCCGCGTTCCAGATAGGCCAGCGCCTGCTCGCCGGAAAGGGCGATGCGGCGCTCCTGTTCGACGAAATGGAAGACCTGATCGGTGATGTGCAGCCGGCCCAGGGCGACTGGATGCGCGGCCGGCAGGGCAGCAAGGTCTTCGTCAACCGCCTGCTCGAAACCAACGCGGTTCCGGTGATCTGGACCACCAACGCCATCGGCAATGTCGATCCGGCGATTCTGCGGCGCATGAGCCATGTCCTGAAACTGGACCTACCTTCGCGCGGCACCGCCTTGCGCATGCTGGACCATGTGGCCCGCGAGGAAGCCGTGACCGCTGGCGATGGCTGGGAAGGGTTGCTGGAAAACGCGCCGGAAGTGGCTTCGGTGCTGCGCGTCTCCGCGCGCGGTGCGCGGTTGGCGGGCGAAGCTGACGGCGGGCTGCGTCCGGCCCGCGCGCTGGCCAAGGCACTGCGCGGCAGCAGCGATTTGCCGCTCGACGGTCCAGGGCCGGTCGATCTCGATCTCTTCGAAACCGACAGGCCGCTGGGCCCGTTGTTCGAACGCTTGCGGGCAAGCGAGCATCTGAATGTCTCGCTGCTCCTGACCGGCATTCCCGGGACGGGCAAGACCGCGCTGGCACATCACTTCGCCCGCACGCTTGATCGCCCGCTACTGGTGCGGCGGACCTCGGACCTTCTTTCCAAATGGATCGGAGAAACCGAAGAGCGCATTGCCGAGGCCTTTGCCGAGGCACGGCGGAAGGAGAGTGTGCTCCTGTTCGACGAGGTGGATTCGCTGCTGTTCGACCGCAGCACCGCCCGCACCAACTGGGAAGTCAGCCAGGTCAATGAATTGTTGACCTGGCTCGATCGTCACCCGCTGCCGGTGGTCGCCGCGACCAATCACGCCCAGCGGCTGGACCCGGCGACCCTAAGGCGCTTCGTCTTCAAGCTGGAACTGCGGGCACTCTCGGGGCCAAAGGTGGAACTAGCTTTCGTTCGTTTCTTCGGAGCGGCGTCTCCAGCGTCGCTGGCATCGTTGCACGGCATCACACCCGGCGATCTTGCCGTCGTCGCGCGGCAATTGCGCCATGACCCTGCCCGAGATGGGCACGAGATCGTTGCGCGGTTGAAAGCCGAATTGGCCGCAAAGCCGGGCTCGCCTCAGCCAATCGGATTTTAGGCCGGTAATTTTAGCACGCCGAACCTCGGAGCGAAACCGGGTCCGCAGTGCAGAAATCGGAGAAAAGAAGTGCCGATGACGACCAAGCAGATCGTCGCAAATCTGAACTTGCGTGCCGAATGGTGTAGTCTCGCGACCCGCTGAAACGCCGTGAGCGACATCGCGTACTGACTGCCTGCAAGGCTCGTTCGACGGGGGACCAAACGGGGGTCCAGAAAGGCTGGATCCTGAAAAAATCTATTAAAACAAATAGCTTATGACTATCTTATAGTCTTCTCGACCGCACCAGCACATGTGTCAGGGATCGTCCCGGCCAGGGTTGCTCAAAAATCGCCGGATGGCTGAAAGCAGCCATGTCTTGCTTCACCTCGGATTATCTTCGCTGACGGTTGCTCTGCCGGGGTGACGTGCCTAGGCGGCGTGGACAAATTCCACAAATCTCGGCGCGATTAAATTTTCATGACTCTATATACCGGTTTGCGATGAAAAACAGTTCCGCACTGGTGTTGGATGAGGACCCGAGAATGAATGACGTCGCGGTAGGCAGCGATTTGCCCCAGGCCGGTGTAACAGGTTCAGCAACGCACCGTGCCAGCGATTCTCATTCAGGCTTGCGTCATGCCGTTCTGGTGCTCGGCATGCACCGCTCTGGAAGCAGCGCGATTACACGCTTCTTGAATTTCCTCGGATGCACCCTGCCAAGCACTCTCATGCCGGCAAACCCAACCAATCCGGCGGGGCATTGGGAGTCGGATGCGATTTGCGCATTCAACGACAGGCTTCTTTCCGAGGCGGGATCCTTCTGGAATGATTGGCTTCCAATTCACTCCGATTGGTCGCGATCATGCACATATCGGCATAACCTGTCGGCTGCCGGGGACCTCATCCGCAGCGAGTATGGCGACGCCGGGCTGTTCGTGCTCAAGGATCCGCGTATCTGCCGTATCGCGCCCTTCTGGTATGAGGCGCTGGAGCTTCAAAAGCTTTCCGTATTGACGCTGATACCGCTGCGCCACCCCCTCGAAGTCTCCGCTTCTCTGCACAAGCGCGACGGGATCCATCCAGCGATTGGTCAGCTTCTGTGGCTACGGCATGTCGTGGAAGCGGAGCGTGCCAGCCGGGGACGTCGGCGCGTCTTTTCCCATTATGACGATCTTCTTGCCGACGCGGTGGGAACGGCAGACAAGGTTGCGGACGGCTTCGGCATCGTCTGGCCGCGTAGCAGGATCGCGTTTGCGAATGATGCCCGGAATTTCCTTTCTCCCGAGTTTCGGAACCACGTACAGACCTCGCTGGATGATTTGCTGCCTTGGGCAAGCGAGGTTTACGCCGTGCTTTGCCGCTGGGCGCAAGAGGGCGAGCAGCAATCGGACTATGCAAAGCTCGACGAGATTCGTGATGGCTTCAACCGCGGAGGCGCAAATTTTGTATCGCATGTGATCGCTCTGACCAGCGCAGAGTCCGCCTTGCGGACTCTGCAAGCGGATGCCGAGACAAGCGCGCGTCAATCCGATGCTGCAGCAGAGCATGCCTCTCAGCTTGCGGATCAACTTGCCATGGTCGACGCAAGCGAGGCCGATCTTCGCGCTACGCTAACACAAGCGGAATCTCGCGTTGCCATCGTCGAATTGGAAAACAAGACGATCCGAGAGGAACTGTTGGCTTCGCACAATGATCTCGAGCGGACAACGCGTGCGCTGGATGAGCAGCGATCGGCCTATGATCAAGCCATGCAGACGGTGGCCGAGCTTACCACGCATTTGCAGGCTGCCCGTCAGGACAGCGCAGCGGCGATGGAATCGGCAGGTGAACTGCGCCGGCTTCATGCCTTCGCCACGTCGCAAATAGCTGTGGTTGCAGAGGAACTGGAGCAGGCGAGGGAAGCCCTGCATGCGGCGAATACGGCAAATCAGGAATTGGCCAGCCGCTGCGAAAGCCAAAGCCATGAAATCGCGATCAATCGATCCCTGGCCGGCCGGCTTTCCAACGCGGAAATGGAACTGACCCGTGCGCACGCCAGGGCAGAAGAGCAGGCTGGAATAATAGACTTCCTGCGCGGCGCCATGACCATTGCGATAGACCGAAATCGGTGGTTTGCCGGATTGGCGTTTCAGATCGACCAATCCCGGCGTAACGCGGCACTCAACGAGCGGGGCCTGTTTGACGCCAAAGGCTATCTGGCGCGTTATCCTGATGTGGCGCGAGATGCACGGGATCCGCTCTTGCACTATGTCCGGCACGGAATTGACGAGGGGCGCGTGCCGATCTGACGGGTTCATCACGGCGCCGATCTCGCGCTTGAGCACGTGCCCGGCAGAGGCCAGGCACGCTGTTCGAGATTGTGCACCGCATCGGCCCTGGTCCAGGCTGTCTGATATGCGGCGGGCGTTGTATCCTTGCGATGCGTAATCAGAGTGTTATGACCCGCATGCTTGGCCGGCGCCTGTGCGTAAGCCGGGCCGACGGCCCTGCTGCCGGAGGTTTGCGTGCCGATTGATCGATCTGTGTTGCATTTGCCCAATGTTACCTTGTGCGCTGCAACCTCCGTGAACATCACGGCCACGCTGATGGCTTTGCGGGCCAGCCTGGACCAGATCGCATTCGGTGATTGCCTCCTTGTTACCGATGCGGACGTGGACCCCGGTGACACGCGGATTCGCGTGATTCGGATCGATCCCATCAGCTCTTCTGCGGCCTATTCCGATTTCATTCTCACCGGCCTGGTCGATCATGTCGCCACGAGCCACTGCCTGCTGATCCAATGGGATGGCCATGTTCTCGATGCCGCACACTGGCGGCAAGCCTTTTTAGATTACGATTACATTGGCGCATCGTGGCCGCAGTTTCGCGATGGGCACGATGTGGGCAACGGTGGATTTTCGTTGCGCAGCCGCCGGTTGATGGCTGCGTGCCGGTCTCCCCAGTTCCAGCTTGTCCATCCAGAAGACATTGCCATCGGGCGCGTGAATCGGCGCTGGCTGGAGCAACAAGGCATGTGTTTTGCGCCGCAGGCCATCGCCGATAGCTTTTCGGCGGAACGCACTGGCGATGTCGCGTGCACCTTTGGCTATCACGGGGTGTTCAACATGCCTCGCGCCTTGGGCGTGGCGCGGTTCTGGAGCATCTATCGCGAGTTGGATTACCACGGCATCATTCCCAAGGACTTCTGGCGCGTGGTACGCCAAGTGAGCAAGGGGCGCGGCGGGTGGGCTCGCGGGTTGCGTATGGTGGCCGATCGTCTCAGGGCTGCATGGCATGCCTGATCGCCTTCTTGCCCGCCATGCCGTCGAGAGCGGAGTATTGGGTCCCTCAACGGTCAAGGGCCTGCTGTTCCGCCTGCGCAGCTTTGCGATAGGTTGCCTGGTCTATCTCGATGCCTTCCGGGCAGCGCCGAAATCCTTCCTGACGGCGACCAAGTGGCGCGTGCTGGGCAAACGGGTGAGGGCGCGGGGCCAGTTCGCGCCGCTGCTCAGCCTCTCGCCACGCGCATATCGCTTGTGGATGCTGCGCAGCGAATATCGCTGCGCGGCGGCCAACATGCCGGACCGCACTGCGCCATTGATCGTGGCACTCGTCGATGCCACCGGTAATCCCGAGCCAGCCAGCTTGGAACGGACATTGGCTTGCCTGCGATCCCTGGGCGCATGCCACATCGTTATTGACGGCGTTGCATGGGATACGATTGCAAGCCAGATCGCATGGGAGCAGCAGCCGTGGCTGATGCCCATGGTGGCTGGGGACGTTCTGGCGCCCTCGGCCATGGCCGCCTATCGCAGCGCCATTGCGCAAGGCGGGCGCGACGTGATCTATGCCGATGACGATCTACTGGGCCGGCGAAACGCACGCCGCGATCCGCATTTCAAGGCTGCCTGGAATGGGCCGCTGTTCGAGCATTTTGACTTCCTGGCCGGCGCCTGCATCGTGCGAGCCAAGGCCACTGATGTTGCAGGGCTGCCCATGGCGCCCGCCTGGCCCGAGGCGTTGGTCCGCCGCGTCATCGCGCGCTCGTCGGCAGAACCGCTGCACGTGGCAGCGGTGTTGCACCACCGCCAGAAGCGACCTCTCCCCCGTTTGCCGGCCCAGCCGCTCACGCTTCTATCCCAGTTGCCGTCGATGTCGGTCATCATTCCCACGCGCAATCGCGTGGACCTGCTGCGTACCTGTATCGAGGGCCTGGCAAGAACCCATTATCCCGACCTGGAAGTGATCGTTGCTGACAACGATAGCGACGATCCCGAAACGCTGGCCTATCTGGCGCAGCTGGACCCGGCGCGCCATCGCGTGCTGCATCACCCCGGCCCATTCAACTATTCCGCGATCAACAACCGCGTGGTTGAGCATGCCAAGGGCACGTTGATCTGCCTGCTCAACAACGACATCGAAGTGCTCGATCCCGATTGGCTGGCGATCATGGCCACCTCTGCCGTGCGGCCCGACGTGGGCGCCGTCGGCGCGCGCCTGCTCTATCCCGATGGCCGTATCCAGCATGCCGGGGTGGTGATGGGCGTGGGCGGGGCGGCCGGCCATGCGCATCGGTTCGTGCATCCGCAGGAAATCGGCTATTTCTGCCGGCACAACCTTCCGCAATTCGCGTCGGCCGTGACGGCTGCCTGCCTTGTCGTGATGCGAGAGCGCTTCCTAGCGGTCGGCATGCTCGACGAAAGCAACTTTCCCGTCGCTTTCAATGATGTGGACTTATGCTTGCGTCTCAATGCGAAAGGGTGGCAATCGTTCTATGAACCACGGGCGACGCTGGTACACCATGAATCGGTGTCGCGCGGGAACGATCAGGACCCGGTCGGCGCGGCACGGTTTGCCGGAGAACTGGCGGCATTGAAGCGGCGGTGGGGCACTGACACGCTGGTCGATCCGTTCCATCACCCGCACTTGAGCCGGGCGAGCGAGCGTTTCGTGATTGCCGTGTAACCCTGCTCGAAGCGGTGCCAGAACGGGCTCGTCGCGCCGTCCGGGTGCATCAAAGCAGGCCGGTACGCCAGATGAGAAAGGAAAACGAAGCTTGGATAATCCGTTGCCCGGTATTCCGCTGGTGGAATCGCCGCTGTTTGGCCGACTTGCAGAAACGCTGAACCTCAGCATGGAGGAATTGCGCATTGCACAAAGTCTGGCTGAAAGTGGATATGCCGTGCTGGATTTCCCCGATTCCCAGCTGGACGACAGGATCGCCCGCATCAAGGAGAACCTTGGGCCGCGCTATGGACCGGACATGTTCGACCCGCATAGCGACAAAACGTGTGGGGAGCGCAGGATCCAGGACGCCTGGCAGTTCGACGATGATGTCAAGGCGATCGCGAGTAACACTGCGATCCTTGACCTTCTCGGCAAGCTGTATGGCCGAGCGGCGTTTCCCTTTCAGACGTTGAACTTCCCGGTGGGGACGCAGCAGGAAGCGCACACCGACATGGTGCATTTTTCCAGCCTGCCGCAAGGATTCATGTGCGGTGTCTGGCTGGCGATGGAGGATGTGGCGGCCGAAGCTGGCCCTTTGTTCTATCTGCCAGGATCACATCGTTGGCCAAAAGTCGATAACGTATTGGTGGGGCGCCAAGGCTTTGGCCAAACCCTGAGTTCCGCTCAGGATCCGTTTGCGGCCGCTTGGCGCGCGTTGGCGCAGGCACATGATGTCCAGCCAGAACCGTTCTTGGCGCGCAAAGGGCAGGCACTTATCTGGACGGCAAACCTGTTGCATGGTGGAAGTCTCCAGACCGAATCGAGATCAACGCGCTGGTCGCAGGTTACGCATTATTACTTCGAGAACTGCGTTTACTATACACCGGCGTTTTCGGATGAACCTTTAGGCAAGCTGGATATCCGTCGCCCTCGCTCCATTGTCGACGGGGCAATCCATGAAAGCTCGTATCTGGGCGTGCAGATGGCCGCAGCCCCAAGGCGCAATCGCAAGGGCGTTCTGGGCATGGTTCGTGCCGCCCTGTCACCGCGTTGACCAGGGCAAATCGAAACATTTTGATAGAGTTGAACGGCTTGGCGTCATCCTGCCAACGCCCCAGGTGCGTTTCGTCGCATATCATCGTGATTGGCCGTGTGCACTGCAGCGCTGCGCTTGCGTTGTGGCAAACCATGCCCTAGCACGCCAGACGATGCCTGGAGCGCAGGAAGGCCTGCCGTTCCATCGTTCGATGCAGGTGTTATGAACTCTGAAATTGCTTCTGTGACGAGCGAATTGCCTTCGTCGAGCCGCCCGATGGCCGTAAATTGGGTCAAGAAAAATCGCTGGTTCATGATTTTCGTTGGCTTGCCAACGTTGTTTGCTGCAATTTATTATGGTTTTATTGCTGCAGATATTTACGTCTCTGAATCGCGATTTGTCATTAAATCTCCAGATGAAAAGCGGCAGCAGTTGTCTTCGCTTGCCAACCTGATCCAAACCACGGGTCTGTCGGGGGGGCAGGAGCAGTCCAACGAAGTGCTCGATTTTGTTCGTTCACGCGATGCCTTGACGCAATTGGACAAGCAGATTTCCATCCGGCGACGCTATGCGAATGGCGGCGATTTCATCGCACGCTTTCCCAACGTGTTTTCCGGTGAAGCCTTCGAATATCTGTATCGCTATTATACTGGCATGGTCGATGCTGATCTGGATACCCAGACTGGCACTGCGGTGATCAAGGCGAAGGCGTTTACGCCTGAGGACGCGTACCAGATCAACAATGCCCTGCTTTCGTTGAGTGAGGGCATGGTCAACCGCCTGAATGACCGTGCCCAGGAGCGCGGCATAAGCGAAGCAGAGCGCCAGGTTGCCTCGGCAATGGAGCGCGCGCGCAAGGTGACGGTCGAACTCACCCAATACCGCAACCAAGCGGCGCTTATCGATCCGGCCAAGCAGGCCGTCGGTGTCCTTGATATGGCGAACCAGATGGTAGCGCAGCGTGCCGCACTTCAGGCGCAACTGCAGACCATGGAAGAGCAGACACCGCGCAATCCCTCCATTCCAGCCCTGCGCAACCGTATCGCCGCGATGTCTGCGCAGATCGCACAGCAGAATGGCCGTGTCGTGGGCGGTAGTGGCGCGATGGCGTCCAAACTCGGCAATTACGAAGACCTGCTGGTAGAGCAGAAGTTCGCCAATGACAGTCTCACGGTAGCAAACGCTGCGCTGGTGCAGGCCCGCACCGATGCCCAGCGGCAGAAGTTTTATCTCGAGCGCGTGGTCGAGCCCAACAAGCCAGACTTGCCGCTGCTGCCCCGCCGGCTGTTGAGCATTCTCACGGTCGCTGCGGCTGCGCTATGTCTCTATTTTGTGGGCTGGATGCTGATCGTCGGCGTGCTGGAACACGCGCCGGAGAATTGATCGGCATGTCCGGTACATTCGCACGCTTTCGAGAAGGCCTGAAAATTCAAGGCCGAGTGATCCATGCGCTGATTATCCGCGAGCTGATCACGCGCTTTGGACGCGAGAACATCGGCTTCCTGTGGATGATGGTCGAACCTCTGCTTTTTGCCGGGCTCGTCGCCATCATCTGGCGCTATCTGCGCGGCGCGGAAGAACATGGCGTGGGCATCGTAGCCTTCGTCGTGACCGGCTATATCCCGCTCACCTTGTTTCGCCATGTCGTGTCCCGAAGCGTAGCCATTTTCCAGGCCAATAGCAGCCTGATGTATCATCGCCAGATCCAGATCGTCGACTTCATCATCGTGCGCTTTGTCATTGAGATGCTCGGCGCGATGATGGCCTACGTGTTTATCGGCGTATTGCTCATCGGCTTTGGCGTCTTTCCAATTCCGGCAGAGCCCGGTCTCTTGATCGCCGGATGGTTGGTTTATTGCTTCTTCTGTTTTTCGCTTTGTCTTGTTATCGCACCTCTTTCGGAAAAATCCGAAGTGCTCGAGAAATTCGTTCCGGTGACCACTTATGTGATGATCCCTTTTTCCGGATCGTTCAGCATGGTTTCGTGGCTGGCGCCCAAACTGCGCCCTTACATGCTGTACTCGCCATTCGTGAATGGGATGGAGATGATGCGGGGCGGAATCTGGGGCACCAAGGTGGCCGTCTATTATGATGTATGGTTTCCGCTTGGGGTATCGCTGGTAATCACGGTCATCGGCTTGGCATTGTGCCGACATGTCCGCCGGGAATTGATTGTCGAATGATAGTCTGCCAGAATGTCTCCAAGTCCTACAAGGCTGGTCACGGCCGGAAGTACGTTTTGCGCGATGTGAGCCTGACGGTTGGCGCAAACGACAAAATCGCCTTTCTGGGACGCAACGGCGCAGGGAAGTCCACGTTCATCAAGATGATTGGTGGTGTCGAGATGCCCACCTCCGGATCTATCAAGCGCAAGATGTCCGTGTCCTGGCCGCTGGGGTTCAATGGCGGATTCCAGGGCAGCCTGACAGGCTATGACAACGCCCGCTTCATTGCGCGCATCTATGGCAAGCCCTATCCCTGGATGAAGGAATTTATCGAGGATTTCACGGAGCTTGGGCGCCAACTGGCCATGCCGGTAAAGACCTATTCGTCGGGCATGCGCGCACGATTGGCCTTTGGCCTTTCCCTTGCCATCGACTTCGATTGCTACCTGATCGACGAGATCATCCTGGTTGGCGATGCGAATTTTCGCGCCAAGTGCCAGCACGAACTTTTCGAAAAGCGCAAGGACAGGGCACTGGTCCTGGCGTCGCACGACATGGGCGTGATCCAGGAGATGTGCAACCGGGCCGTGCTGTTTCGAAACGGAGAAGCGATCGTTACCGACGATGTTGCGCAGGCTGTCGCGGAATACGAACGTCTCTAAAAAATAGCGGAGCCCGGTTTGGCTGGCGGGCGCGGGGCGGCACGGGCAAGTCACCCGCCGGCCATGATACGCGGGCTGGTGGCGGTAAACCGATCAGCCCTTCGTTGATCGGCATACCGTCGAACATGAACCCATCCTGGTCCTCGATCGCCGGAAGCTTCGCCGCGGTCATGCGGTAGCGAATCGACGTTGCTTCCCGATGAGTTGCCACGGCGCTTATGCCAAGCTGCATGAAAGCAAGCCTCACCCGTCGTGTCGGAACGCCAGAGGACGCGGGTCAAGCCGGACGGCACGGTGCAGGTCTGCCGTCCGCTTGGGCTTTGCCCGTACCTCGACCGACAATCCGGTGGGCAGGCGCCCATTGAGGCGCCGGATGGAACCGCGTCGGGCGCCGGAGAAATTGCCTAAGACCCGCACGTTACTGTATCGTGTGAAGCCGTCCACGTCGCTTTGTATGCCCAGGCCATAGTCAGCACCAGCAACCTTGAGAATGAGCGTGCAGTTCTTGAAAGCCACGCTCGCTCGGAACGTGATGACGGTTGGGTTGGCTTGCGTGAAAGTTCCGGTGGCTGGCCTATCGAGCGTGATATGGTCGTTCGCTACGGCAGTGACACGAGTGCCAGGGACTATTCCTTGCCCGATCGCCGTTTGGCCAGGCACTACGGTGAAATCGCCGTTGCCGATCACCTTGCCAGCGGTCGATCCTGCTTGAAGAGCGACTTTGCGGATCGCACTTCCCGTTGCCGAAAAGCGCGCGGCTTCGTCAAGCGGGTTGCCTTCGATGATGGCGTTGACTGTGATGTTCGACAAGGTGCCACCCAGATCCAGCCCGAAATGAACCCCTTGATGGGTTGGGTAATGAACAGCCACGTCGGCCGTCATGTTGCTGGATACATCAAGGCCGAACAGGCCCGGATACCAGATGTCGCCCTGAGCCACGATATCCTGGCTTTCAGGATCGGCCAATGGCCCGTCCTCGCCAATGCCGAATCCGTCATAGCCTGCAGCCCGGTTATCGAACAGGTTGAAGTGCGTCCAACGGGCATGGGCCGTGCTGAAATGACCGAACAGGAAGCCTTTCTCCTGGCCACCGAAGCCGCCACTGCCGTCATATACGCGATAGGGCGGGCGCGATTTGTCCACCCGAAAGCGATCACCGCGCACGTCATGGGAATATCCCACATATATGCCGTGGAAGCCGGTTCGAAACACCTGAAGCCCGTCGTGCACCAAGCCATCGACCCCTTCCAGGTTGGCGCCGATCCAGCCCACGTTCTCGATGTGGGCGTGAGTGGTAATGCGCGCATTGCGCCAGGCACCGTTGTTCCGGCTGATGTCGATACCGTCGAATGACAGGTTGCGATAGGTTCCGTCGAGAACAACGTCATGGACGGGACCGGTGTTTCGCGCACCCGTCAACCAGAAGGCGGGGCGCCGGATGGAACCGCCATCGAAAGTGATCCCGCTGCCCACCTTCAGGCCATCCACAATTTGCAGCATCATCGCCAGGCCATCACCCTGGGCATGGTCGTCAAAGGCGGGATCGGCCAGGAATGTGCCATTGCCTGAAAATACGGTACCCGGTCCAGGTATCAGGCGCCCATTGATGCGATAGGTGAAGCCCCCGAGATCGAACGTGCCACCCCGAGCGATAGCGCGGTTGATATAAGGGGCCAGATCCTGCCGATTGGATCCTGATCGCACCATCTCGGCCATCGCTGGAGGCAGTGTGTCAAGCAGTGGCCGGGACGCAGATGAGCCAGGCAAGGTCGCGTCACTTGCCGACAAGGAAGCCATCGACTTTGCATCAATCAGAAGTGCAATGGCCGGGATTGCCGTTCCGATTGCCGCAAACCCGAGCGCAACCTTGCCAGTGGCATGATGCAGCACAGTCAGGCCGCCAATCTTCGGCTCGGCTTGAGACGCGGGGAATCGGTCATTGGATGTCCGTATCGAAGTACGGGAAATACTTGGAGCGATAGCGCAAGTCGCGGTTGCGCTCCCCAACCTTCCTTGCGGGCACGCCGGCAACGATGGTGTAGGGCGCCACATCCTTGGTAACGACCGCGCCAGCGGCAATGACGGCCCCTTCGCCAACCGTTACCCCAGGCATGATCAGTGCCTTTGCGCCGATCCAGGCATGGTCCATGATTGCCACTGGCCTTTCCAGGCAGATGAAATCCGGGTTTTGCGGATCGTGGGTCAAAGTCTGGATCAGCACGTAGTGAGAGACGTTGACGTTGTTGCCGATGTACAGCGGAACACGGCCATCGAGATAGACAAACCGGTTGATGACAGTGTTGTCGCCAATCGTAATTTTCGATCCGGTGAGGAAGCTGTGCATGCACAGGCTGCTTTCACGGCCCAGCTTGATGCCCAGCTTGCGCCAGTACCAATGCCGCAGACGGTACGACCACTGCTTCATCATCACGTTGTTGCCGATGTAGAACAGCAATGCCGTGGTTCGGCCGTTCTTGAACATCTTATGCGTTCACTTCTGCTGATTTCACCCTGCGATCCGAGGTTCCGAGCACGTTGTGAATAATCGGCAGGTACGAGCGAACGACAGCGATGAAGTCGTAATTTTCGATCAGGCGCTGCTGTCCTTTCAGGCCGGCTTGCCGCC
>Ga0207644_10000638_pt1 | contig 22239 bp, 25 predicted proteins | sample KBSS73metaG_FD_184326 | JGI IMG/M metagenome (GOLD analysis project Ga0207644, IMG submission 184326) | Switchgrass rhizosphere microbial communities from Kellogg Biological Station, Michigan, USA - KBS S7-3 metaG (SPAdes) (version 2) | ecosystem: Host-associated > Plants > Roots > Rhizosphere... | reverse complement strand
GCTGCAGGCGGACACGCCTCCCAGAGCGATAATAACGCCGAGGCATTCACGACGAGTGAACTTCACTGGAGAGTTCCAGTGATGTCATCGTCTGGTGAACCGAGCCACTTGATGCAGGCAAGTGAAGACTTTAGTCCGTAAGTAATTCTCACGACTTCTTCCAAGGCTTGACGGGATGAGCCTCGGTTATGTCGTAAATACTGGCTTAATTTCTTTCAGATTAGTCCAATACGGCTCTACAATGCTGTGGCGAGCTGTTTCTTACTTCATATTGGAGCAGCTTCGGCCTTGGGCTAAGTGCCGATATTCTGAATGCGTCGACTGCAGCCGAGCACACCCAAGGCAAGGTGATCCGCAGCCTCAGGTGGATTTCCCGCTTGCCGGTCCGGTCCTAACCGGCGGCGATGCAGATTACGCCGCCACGCCCGACAATGGTTGGCTGCTGGTCTGGACCACGCCAGCCTGCAGAAGTCGCTCAAAGACGAGATTGCACTCCGGACCAGTTTGACGCCAAATGCGTCCCAAATTTGGACGGGTCGCGAGCATAAATCAGATCGATGGGCGTGGCCCTTGCACGGGAAAACCCAGGATTCTCCCATTTATGCGCGCTCTCGTGGGTAGTTTTACGTAGTATTCGCTCAGCCGTTTTGCGACTGCCAAATTCCCCCACGCCGGTTGAATTTGGTTTACGTTGGGTTTATCACGACATCGCTTCCAGACTGTTAATGATGACGGTCAACGTGAGCTGGGGCCCGCCGCCCACACTTCTAAACCGAGTGCCGGCGAACCCCCTTCAGGGGCAACGGAAGGGAATAGTTATGCGACGCGTATTAATGGCAGCAGCTGCCGCAGCAGCGATCGGGATCACCACCCCGGCGTATGCGGCGGTCGAGCTCTCGACTTACAACGGTCCGGACCTGGTCACGATGATCAAGGCCAGCAAGACCAACACCGTAAATGATCAAGTGAACGTCTACGGTTCGACCACTAACGACGGCAGCACTGACAACGTGCAGTTCACAGGGCTGTTGGCCGACGGTAACACCGGAACCCAGATCCACATTACGGACGGGGCCGGTTTCGCCTCGATCACCGACAATTCAGGTCCTCAGGACCTCTACAAGCTGATCGTTGACGTCACCGACCAGACGTTCACGCAGTTCATGTTCAGCCTCCAGCTGATCAACGACGGGACTGTTACCGTTTGGTATTTGCTCTCTAGCGGCGGCGGGTGGCAGCTCGCGACCCCGGCCTCCGGCTATGACCAGAAGGCGAACGGCAACAATACCTACCTGCTGCAGGGCGGTGTCTTCTCGGCGGTCATGGTCTCCTCGACCAGTCCGATCAAGGAGTACAAGCAGAACTCAATCACCCTCGGCAGCGTTGCAGTTCCTGAGCCTGCAACCTGGGCGCTGATGCTTCTCGGCTTTGGCGGAATGGGTGTGGCGCTTCGCCGCGGCCGTCGCCGCAGCAAGCAGACGCTGATGCAGATCGCTTAAGTCTGATCACTCAATCGTGACTGACCAGGGGCCCGGCTTAGCTGGGCCCCTTTTTTTGTCTGACCCCCGGTGAGCGTTCCACCGTCGATACGAACCTTAGCGGACGTTCTTGAGCCGTTTTTGCCAACGGGCTTTCGTCCATGTCTGCTGGCAAGTCGCGGCGCTATTCTTTCTCTTGCCGCAGGGGCCGTCACTGTTAGGGCCGCACAAGTTGCTGCCATTCCAAATATCGCAGAAGTTCCCCGCAGAAATGCAGACTCGACGGCTTTAAAGACAAGAGTGGATTTGTCCGGATGTATCCATATTTCGCCATGCTTGCCCTCCCCAGCGGCCTGGCCATCAATGGGACTCGAGGCAGCCGGTTTTGGCTGCTGTTAATCGGCTTGCTCTACTTCCTGATGATCGGCTTCCGTTTTCGCGTCGGAATGGACTGGAATAATTACCTCGACATCTACCGCCAAAAGCACGCCTGGAGCCTTGCCAGGGCCATTTTCGATCGTGAGCCGGGTTACAACCTGCTCATTTGGGTCGCTTCCAACCTTCGAGTGGGGATGATTTTTGTCGATGCCGTATCGGCCCTAGTCTTCTGCTGGGGGTTCTTCGGCGTGGCCAAACGATGCCGCGAACCTTGGATTGCAGTAACGATCGCCACTCCCTTGCTCGTCGTTGCCTTCGCCATGACGAGCGTTCGGCAAGCAATTGCAGCTGGAATCATCTTCCATCTGATTTCGCGCTGGGATGAGCGCCGAACTTTGACACGCTTAATCCTTGTGATGCTAGCGTCGACATTCCACTTCAGCGCAATCTTCATGATGATCTTCGTAGCGTTGGGCTCCCGTACCTCCCACGTCGTGCGCATTTTTGGAGCGGCTTTCGTCGGAACGTTTATTTTAGTGTTGGTTCGTTTCAGCCCGTCGTCGGTTGAGGCCTACTCGAGACTCTACCTGGTGAACGCGACAATGTTGGCGCCCGGAGCGATCTTCCAAGTCGCCCCGCTGGCCATCGCCGCATTGATTTATTTGATGAACCGCGACACTTGGATCCGGGCGAATGGTGCTAATTCGGCACTTGAAGCCATGGCTTGGGCCGCAGTCATCGCAGTTCCAGCGATCGGCCTTTCGTCAGCCGGGACGTACAGGTTCGCGCTGTATCTGTGGCCAATGGCGATGATAATCTACAGCGGCGTGCCGGGCATGATTGAAAGTGGCGTAGGCCGTCTATTCTTTCGGATTTGTATCGTTGTGGCCACTGTCGCTTTGCTGATGGGCTGGTTGCTGCTTGCCAACAACAGCTACGCTTGGCTTCCATATCAGAATTGGCTCTTCCAGCCCGACGGCATCGACTTGTTGCGCAGGTACAACAGATGATTGCGTGCTCCTGCTGCGAGCAGAAGCGAAGCACCTTAATTCGGCATGCCTTAAGGCCCTGCAATTCGGGTCTGTCATGTACAAGGGTAGATTCGGCTGCTTAGGCCTTAGTTCCGATATAGATCAGGCTTGGTCGGTGTCCTCTGCGACGAAAGAGGTAGAGCCGCCGATAAATCGCGTCCAGAAGGCCGCTATAAGGAGTGAGGACCACGCCTTCCGATCGCTTGGTGCGAAAGCCGTTTAGCGCAACACGAGCGGAAAGACCGGGAGCCGACCAACTCCGGACGTGTTGCATCCGGTGGAAAACCGTGTGGCAATTCGGGCACATGATCTTGCTAGCGTCCAGATCTTCTTCGTTTGGAGTGGTCAGGACCAGATGGCCGCCGGGCTTCAGCAGCCTGTGAGCTTCTCTCAAAGCCGCGTCCAAGGTGTCATCGTCGAGGTGTTCGATTACCTCGACCATGAAAACCGTGTCGGCGATGGCATCCGGGAGCGCCTGGGTTCCAACGGTTGCCCCTTTGAAATGTGGCATGTCCGCAAATTCCCTGCATATCAGTTCGATGCTTGCGGGCGACTGGTCAGACCCATGAACGTCGCTCCCACGCTGCATGAGAAACTGCATCAAATGGCCGCGACCGCACCCAACATCGACGGCCGTACGGATTGTGATATGCCTCCCCACATAATCAAGAAGCGAACGGCCCATCATCCCACCGAAATATTGGCCGGTCAGTGCTGGATTGCTCCCGTGATAATCCCAGAAGTTGAGCACCCGTTCGGGCGTCCAATGGATCTCTCGAGGCTCGGGGTTGGTCATCGCTGTTCTTTCCAAATTAGATTGGCCCGTCGATCGCCTGATTTGGGGACGTATCAATTCGCTTTGGTTCGCTCGAAGGCAGTTGCGGGTCGAAGGTGAAAAATGGCCCAGCCGGCCCATAGGCTGGCCGCGGCTATCCCAGCCAGTGCTCCGGCCGTCACCGATAGGAAAGTGAGCAGAAAGGTTGTCCCGCAGCTCGCTGCCAGCAACGCGAACGTTCGCGTCGCCCGACCCCCCAGGACCACGGAATATCTACGGTAAACGATGAGCATGACAGCAGCGCCCACAACAACATTCATGATAATGTAGGCAATGCCAGCCGACGCCAGACCAAGCGACGGAAGCAAGACAGCGGCCATAGCCACCAGGATGGCCGTGCCGACAATATCAGTAACGGCGTATTCCCGACTCGCTCCCCCCGCTAACAACACGAGGGTCACCGGCCAAATGGCCAGTCTGACCATGTCGCCGAGCATCTGCAACCGAAGCAATGTCGTCGCTTCGACGAACTCGCCGGTATAAAGCAGGGATAATATGAAAGGCGCGCCGCCGATCATCGCCAGAAGTATTGGCGCCGCCAGCAGAAACCCTACTTCCGCCTGGCTCTCAACTAATCCTTGAGCTTGATTTCGATCCGTCAGGGCGGCGGTGAGCCTTGGGAGATAGTCGTTCGCCATGGTCTGAAAAATGAAGGCGAGATAGACTGTCGTAACCGTCCATGCCGCCTGAAAATGGCCGAGGGCGACTGCGCCGAGCTTACGTTCGACTAGCGTCCTAATTGCTAGTTGACCGCACAACGACACAAAGATTGAGGTGGTGAGCGCTCCGCCGAGTTTTACGGCGCTGATGATATGGGGTGCGATTGGACCAGCGCGAGACTGCATCAACCCGGAGGTGGCCCGCCGAACGAAGAACCAGCCAAGCGTAAGGGTCGCGACCGGGGCCGCAAGAATGAACGGCAATATCCCGCCATCCTTCCACCGGACGATGCAAATACTTCCTACCAGCGCCGCGATCGCAGCCGTCAAAAGGTTTAGTCTTGCGATGTCGCCGATCCGGCGACCGGCACTCAGAACGGCCGTCTGATATCCAGCTCCAGCCACCGCCGCGACGCCTAGGGCCAACCAGCCAACATCACTACCTCGATCGCGGTCCTGAAAGAGGAGAACCGCAAGCTGTGAGCGAAACAGCCAGAACGCTAGTCCGCTGCCGACGGCAAGTGCGAACGTCGCCAAGAGTACAGCTCTGCGAGCGGCGGCAGATTTTCGTTGCCCGGAACTCTCGCTCGCTACGATCTCGCGAGCGCCGGCTACTCCAAGGTTTAGACTTCCAATTGATGCCGCCGTGTTGAGCAAATTTTGAAGTAAGCCGATCGTCCCGATCCCGACAGGACCGAGGATTACCGCCGCGACCTTCATCCTCACTAGTCCGAAAGCAATATTTCCCATCGCCGCGCCGCCGATGATCGACGTGGCCCTGACGGTATGTAGTTTCGACACGGACGGAACGGCTGAACCAACCGGATCGTGAGCTTTCATTGCCCGGCAGTAGCCCAAGGTACACGGCGATCAAATATTGACGCCCTTTCCAGCTTTTCCCATCGTCGCCACCTCTGCCAAACAAAGGGCTCAAGTTGAACGAGGACTGGACACGATTTCGCGACCCTGTGTCGCAAGAGCCGCTCCGGTGGACCGGGTCGGCCCTCGTTAACGGCGGGGGCGAGGAATATGCGATCGTCCAATCGATTCCGCGCTTCGTGCGCAGCGAGAATTATGCGGCCGACTTTGGAGCTCAGTGGAAGCGATTCCCGAAAACGCAGCTCGACTCCCATTCAGGCCTCTCGATCTCCAAGGAGCGACTTTCGCGCTGCCTGCGGGGTGAGCTACCACGGATCGCGGGCCGCAGGGTCCTGGAAGCTGGATCCGGCGCGGGGCGATTCACCGAGATCCTCCTCGACAACGGCGCAGAGCTAGACAGCTTTGACTTTTCTGCTGCTGTGGAAGCCAATGCGCAGAACAACGGCGACCGGCCCATGAGCCTGGCGCAGGCCGACATACGTGCCATCCCCTTCCCGAAGGGCACGTACGATTACGTGGTCTGCCTCGGCGTACTTCAACACACGCCCGACACTGAGGAAAGCATTGCAAGGCTGTGGGAGATGGTCGCACCCGGTGGGCGACTTGTCATCGACCATTACCGCCTGAATCTGTGGCTTTCCCTGCCCCCGCCCTTTGGAGATGCTGAAAAGCTCTATCGGCAGATTGCTCTGCGACTGCCTGCCGCAAAGAGGTACGGCTTCGTCAAATGTCTGGTTGATTTCTGGTTCCCGATCTACTGGGCGTCGCGGAAATCAAGGCTCGCGCGAAGGGTGTTGGCGCGGATCGCAGGAATTCATTTCTATTCTCCCGAGATCCCTCTCAAGAGCCGCGAACAACATTACGCATGGGCTTTGCTCGATACCCACGATGGGATGACCGATGCTTTCAAACGTTACCGAACAACAGAACAGATCAGGAAGGCACTCGAGGCTCTAGGCGCTATCGACATCGAGGTATGGATCGGGGGCAATGGCGTCGAAGCATGGTGCCGCAAGCCGGACGCACCGCGCAAGTCTGAGAAATGATTGGCCTACTTTAGATGAAAGCGCAGAATCTGCCGACTGTCCGCAAGCTGCTTGTTGTCGACACCTCCTACACGCTGGAGATGATCCAGGAGCGCAAGATTGAGGCTTCTGTTACTTGCCGAGATCTGGACGGTTTTTTCGACCATGTTTGGAGCGTTCATCCGTTTGCCGACTCTCTCACGTCTGAAGGATGGTCTGAAAAATTTGGTAGACCCTCAACTTATCGCTTATCCGAACGACACACTTTCATAGAAGGAAAAGTTGGTCGGTTCGGGTGGCTTCAGAAGTTTTTCGCCATAAACTTCCTATGCAGCCAGGCCAGTCTCCTCGTCGAATTACTTCGACTCGTTAAACACGAAAACATAAATGTCATACGGGTATCTAGCCCCCTCTATGTTGGCCTGCTCGGTTGGCTTATCTCGCGCATAACCGGAATTCCGTTAGTTATTCGGGTCGGCGGCAATTACGACAAAATTTTCGAGACGACTGGTCGTCCGCTTGAACCGCGGCTCTTGCGCAGTCGAAAAATTGAAAAGGTCGTCGAGCGCTTCGTATTCGGCCGTGCTGAGCTCATAGCCGGAGCTAATCAGGATAATCTGGACTTTGCGATTGCGAACGGAGCGCCGCCCGACCGTACGACTCTCTTCCGTTACGGCAACCTTCTTCACCCCAGCCATCTTTTGGACCCTTCGCAGCGGGCCCTCGACGAACGATATCTTAGCGATCTGGGTGTTCAACGCGGTCATTTCTTACTCTATGTGGGCCGGCTCGAAACGGTGAAGCATCCTGACCATGTCATCGAGGTGCTCGCGCGAGTTCGCAGGCGGGGGTTTCATTTGAAAGCAGTGCTCGCCGGGGAAGGTAGCATGCGAGACGAACTCGTGCGCCGGGTACGAGAGCTCGGGCTCGAAGGAGAGGTAATTATGCCCGGCAATGTCGCCCAGGATCGGTTGGCAGAGCTTTATGTCGCGGCAGGAGTCGTTGTGTCACCACACACGGGGCGGGCGCTCAGCGAGGCTGCTTTTGCGGCGGCCGCGATCGCTGCATATGATGTGGATTGGCAAAGCGAACTGATCACTGACGGAGTGACCGGGATGCTCGTGCCACACGCAGAGGTGGACCTGCTGGCGGCGGCGGTAGAACGGCTTCTGGATGACCGAAATTACGCGGCGCGCCTTGGCTCGGCGCTTCGTGCCCGAGCCTCTGAAATGCTCGACCCCGCACGACTGGATGCTCATGAACGCGCCACTTACGCTGCGTTGCTGAAATCGTAGCGATGACCGCCAAGAAGCACTCTCCCAATATTGACCCGGTTACGGTCATTGGCTTCGGGCAAGAGTGGGAGGCATTCGACCAGCATTCCCTGACGCCGACCGAATACGGTCTCATGTTCGATCAATACTTCTCGGAATTTCCATGGGAGGATCTACCGCCCGATGCGGAAGGATTCGATCTGGGCTGCGGGTCAGGCCGGTGGGCGGCGCTTGTTGCGCCGCGAGTGGGGAAATTACATTGCGTCGACCCCGCCCCTGCAGCGCTTGAGGTGTGCCGTCGTCGATTACGAGAGGTGGACAATGCCGAATTTCATCTTGCCAGCGCCGATGACATTCCCGTGCCCGATCACAGTCAAGACTTCGGCTATTCGCTCGGCGTGCTGCACCACATTCCTGACACTCCGCGTGCACTAAAGGATGCGACCCGCAAGCTGAAGCCGGGAGCCCCTTTCCTGCTGTACCTCTATTACGACTTCGAGAACCGGCCCGTTTGGTATCGTTGGTTGTGGGTCGCAAGCGAAGCGGGTCGCTGGCTTATCTCACGTTTGCCGTTTGCGATGAAAAAGGCTGTGACCACTGCTATAGCCACCGTCATCTACTGGCCACTTAGTCGCCTCGCCGGGGCGCTCGAGCGACGAGGAATACCCTGTCACCATGTGCCATTGAGCGTCTACCGGCACCGTAGCTTTTACAGTCTTCGGACCGATGCACTGGACCGTTTCGGAACTCGGCTCGAGCAGCGCTTCTCGAAGGCTAAAATCCGCGAAATGATGGAGAGTGCGGGTCTGGAGCGGATCACTTTCCGCAACGGTGCGCCCTATTGGTGCGCGTGCGGGCGGCGTGCCGGCGAGCTCACGTCATCTCGGTCTTGAGCGGCATGCGACTGCTATTTGTCACGAAATCCCTCTGCTCCTTGGGAGGAGGCGCCGAGCGCGTACTCCTGGCGGTCGCCGGTGAGTTAGCCGATCGGGGGCATGAGTTGACGATCGCAACGTTTGATGCGGCGGATGCCCAGTCTTTTTATTCCGTTTCGAACCAGGTGATTGTTCGCCGACTTGGGGTCGGCGACGCGCTCGCGCAGACGGACCTTGTTGCGCTGGGGCGTCGGATACTTGCCTTACGGCGCTTCACCAAGGAGCTGAGGCCTGATGTGGCTGTCGGATTTCTACATAGCAGCTACGTGCCACTCTCCTTCGCGCTCGCGACGAGTGGCGTTCCGGTCATTGCCAGCGAGCACATTGTGTTTGGGCATTATCAATCTCGGCCAGTAGAACGCATGGCATTACGCCTCATCGTACCGCTTGTCCGTGCCGTCACGGCGGTGACTGAAATGATGCGCTCAACATTCCCGCCGGCGATGCGATCAAAAATGCAGGTAATCCCGAACCCTTTGTTGCAATCACATCAGTTAGCGGATCCGGTTGGGGGCCGCCGAAAGACATTACTCTCCGTCGGTCGGATGGAACCCCAAAAGGATCATGCGACCTTGATCTCCGCCTTTAGTTTGATAGCGGATGAATTTCCCGAATGGGGCTTGCGGATTGTAGGCGAAGGCTCGCTGCGTGGCGCCTTGGAAGAACAGGCGCACGCTCTCGGACTGACCGGTCGCGTCGAGCTTCCTGGGGCAGTGCAGGATATCAGTCCAGAATATGGTGCCGCACAGCTATTTGTAATGCCCTCTCTTTATGAGAGCTTCGGACTTGCGACGGCAGAGGCCCTCAGCCACGGCTTGCCAGCGGCCGGGTTTGCGGACTGTGCTGGAACAAACGAGCTGATTCAAGATGGCGTAAATGGAAAACTCGCGCCTGGTCACGGTTCAGCGACAAGTCTTGCCAAAGTTCTTCGGTCGCTGATGTCCTCTCCGGACCTGCGCAAGCAGATGGGCCACGCAGCACCTCAAACGGTCGAGCAGTTCAGGCTGGATGCTGTCGTGGACCGTTGGGAAGCGTTGTTGCGCCGAACGGTCGAAGAATCGGACGTTGCCAGACAATGTCACTAGACGTGATATCTCGCCGCAAACTCATCCTGTACAAGGCACCTGTCAGCTGGAAAGCCAGGTCCAAATGAACAGACGAGCCGATGCCACTCGTGTCAGCCACATTGAGATGGACCTAGAGGATGTGCGTCGTATCAACTGGTTTGGACTGAAACCGCTGCTGGCGCGCTTCCTGGCGGCGCCCATCGTTAATCCCGCACTACATGGACTTTCCAGAATGATACTTCCGACGGCGATCGCGCATCGGTTACCCCTCAGCAAGGACAGCGTCCATTATGTCCTGGAGGACGGCAGCACAGTGGTCCTCCTTGAACCTATTCATGATGCGATCGCCAGGGACATTTGGCATGGGCGTGGAAAGCCGACCCAAGCCGCAGAGCGCCTTAAGCTGCGCGTCTTCGAACAAATTGCGAAGTCTTCGAAGACATGTCTGGATATTGGCGCCTATGCAGGCTTCTTTGCTCTGGTCGCGGCCCGAGCAAACCCGTCGTTGCGGGCGCTGGCGTTCGAGATCGTGCCCGAGAATTTTCTGCTAACTGTTCGCAACATTTTGGCAAATGATCTCGTGGATCGGGTCGAGCCACGTTTGCGCGGTCTGGCCGCATCGGCTGGGTCGATGAAGATTCCCCGAAGCTTCGGCGCGGTATCTAACCTTTCCTCCGTGTCGATCGGGTCGAACTTCCCGGACGGAATTACGATTCCACTGGCCAGTCTAGACGACGAGTCATCCAGTGTGACCGGACCCGTTTTGATGAAGATTGATGTTGAGGGTTTCGAATCGGACGTCTTTCGAGGGGGCCAACGGTTCTTTCAGGTGCACCGCCCCGACGTGATCTGTGAGATCTTGCCAGGCGCCTCAGCATCCTGCGAATTCATCTCGAATATGCTTCGGCCCCTTGGGTATCAATTTTATCGTTTCGAAGCTGACGGACCTGAGCACTCGGTTTTGGAGACTCGAAATGAGATGCGAGATTGGTTGTTCACGGTGCGCCCATTTCCCGAAACCCCAAACTCGAGGACAAATGGGCAAAGGAAATCATCGGCGGTAGCGAACTCAAAGCCGTAGTGCGAAAAAAGCGCGAATGTCACACGTAGCCATATAGTTAACGGTCAGATGGATTCGTAGAAGATGGAAGATCAAATCTATGATATTTCGTTAGTACTTTATCTGATCGCGGGCTTAGCTGGTGTATCTGCTCTTCTGCAGTGGGCCAGATCAAAGATTAGTATGGACGATGACGACCAGATGCAATCAAAATACTTAATAGTGAAAGTTCTAACAATAGTAGCGGCCCTTGGTTTAGTCAGTGCGTTGATTTTGAGTGTGTGGATCCGCCAAAATCACATTGACTGCTGCTACGGTTGAGTTGTCTTTAAGGCTCGATAGGCGCGGCAATAGTTCCCGCGCCCGCGCAGTTAGGAGTGTCGGGTTGTAGGCATGTCTCTCAGCCGCCTAATCCAGCAGCCCTGCGAGTGCTCGCAACATCAGAGCGGGCCGGAACCGCGAGACCTTCAGCGGGCCCGGCTTTGCCTCAATCGCCTTAGCCCTGCGACGGCTGACAAGCGTTCGTCATAATAGTCAAAGAGGACGTTATTGGCCCGTATGTTGAGAGTGTGGGGACCACCTCGATGGCCAAATCGAAGATCGAGGCATTGGCTTTCACGATAAGCCCCTGGCGACAGTTCAACGATTTCGAAAAGGAGCAGCCCATCGCCATAGCTCCCTCGGAGGTCTTGCCCCGGCCGATAGCGGCGGCCAGCGTGATTCAAAATGGATCCCGCCATTCGGCCGCCCGCGGGGCTGAGGCAGATCGGACTATCTGGATGCTCGCAAAACGCACCGAATGGCGAATCGGCGAACCACAGACGCAGCACCTTGTCGCCTTCATCGGCGCGGTTGCCGAAGAGGAACCAGCGCCCGCGATGTTCGAACAAGGTGGGATCAAGGAGGCGCGGGCGGCCAGACACATCGAGCGCACAGCGGTGCTCGAGACCGTTCGGGGTGAACTCGAATAGCATTGGCCCAGACCAATCTGAAGTCTCAGGCAGCAGCAGCTGTCGTCCCTCGAATTCCAGGGTCGATGGGTAGGAACAATGCCCACCCGCAATCGGAAGCGCGCTGCACTCGACGCCATTGAAGGAGACGATCTCACCCAATCCGCTAGGTCGCATTCCCTCGGCCAAGATGGCATCGCCAGGGCCGAAAAACGGATCGGCGAGAAAGCGGTAGCATTCGGGAATGGGCATCGTTCGCCAAGTGCTGGCGTCGACCAGTGAATGCAGATTCTCAATCCGCCAATCGTCGGGAAGGGCAGCCCCCGCTGCTTTCCATCGCTTTTCGACAAAAGCACCGTAAGCCAGGCGTCTCAGCCAAGCGGCGATACTCCGGGCGATGAAATGCAACGCGGTAACGTTGGACGGCAGTCGATAATTGCGGCCCTTTGGGTTCATGGCCAGCGTCCTGCCAATTCGCGCATTGCGGATGGCCTGGCTGAGAAGCAAGGGAGAAACGCGGTAGGCTTCCATTAGCGACTGGCGCCATGAATGGCGATGCGCCTTAGTCTCAGCGAAAGCTACAACCGCCCCAGCATCGAGCTGGTTGGACAGGATCTGGACGACCTGACCGATCTCGGTCGCGCCATTCATAATTTCGTAGAAACCGGCGGGGCGGCCTCGGTACTGGCGCGGGTCGCCGTGATGATACGATAGGATCGGGCAGGCGAGCTTCGGTGGCACACGAAGCAATCCCATCCCAAACTTGATTATGATCTCAGGAGAATCTTCTGAGATTTGATCGAGAAGGGCCGACGGAAGCTGTTCCCACGCGCCGCTCGGCTCGGCTTCGAATGAGGTGCGTCTATCAATCTGCAGCTCGGCTGGCACCGGCACTCGCCTGGTAAGAGGATTCCGTACTGCGAGCAGGTTCAGGCCATAATAGACCGCGTGTGCTAATCGCGTTCGATGCGAGCGGCTGTTACTGCAGTCGTAGATGAAGAAGCGACTGGGTTCGGCTATCGCTCGAAGCGCGTCGGCTTGCCAACTGGCAACCCGACCGCGGTCGATCAGCAATCCGATCTTCACGTTGATCCCATCCTCACGAGAGGGCGGCGGGGTCGCGCCGTACTAACTCGCGGGCGCCGCCAAAGGCGAGTCGATCGATTAGCGCTTGCATCGCAGAGACGCTGTTCGGCGTCATCTCTGCGTTCCGTGGCTTCCGCCTCGGTCGCCCGCCGGTCGGTGCTGAACAGGACGCGAGGATATCATACAGAATGGCTTAGAGCGCGAGGTCGCTGTTCTCGGCAAGCAGTTTCATCCACGTTTCCCCGAGAAGCTGAAGCAAACTTTAGACAGCGAGGCATTGCCGCGTAAAGGTTGGTCGCGGAGGGAATGTACAGGTCCTTTTGTGATAAGTCTGGTGAGCAGCGCCGCGCGTGGACTGCCGGGCTGTCGCGACGCGTATGTCTCGAAGTGCGGGAACAGCGTCACGCGAGCCTGAGTTAGTGGCATGGAAGACGCACAAGTCCTATTTAGTGGCGCCATTGCAGACATTTGAAGACTACGACATTCTAGCTCGATGGCTCATCGACTGCTGGCGCTTTTCTGCTCACTATCGGCACTGAGCTTATCTTCATGTTTCACAGATCCACCAATCTGCTCACCCATCGGGAAGCGCATTCGTGATCAGTCCGTTCGAGGTGTCATTTACGGGGATGTTGGCGCGAAAGCAGAAGTAAAATCGTGTCCAGGAATACGCCTGCCTCTTGTATTCGTCGGCACTGAGCCCACAGACTATCAACGGCTGAAGTTGATCTCGCAAAGGCGACACTCCGCGGTGAGTTTTAGCGGACTGGGCGATGGTTACATCGTGAAGGATGGTGCGCCGGATCGGTATTCGCTTCTCTTGGTAGCGTTAACTGATATCCGCGAGGCCCCGAACACTGCAAAGAACCGGAATGTGGGGATCTCTGGCCATGGCTCATGATGTTTCAGGGCGCTGGTGTCCGCAATGGGTGGAAAGCGGCACTCTAGCAGTTGCTCATCAAGAAGGGTTTAGCCACGAGCCGACTGTCTGACTTCGGGGCCGGCACCCGGCCTGGAGCGATTTCACATTGCTGCCGCGAGATTCAACAGTTGGCCTGAAATGGCACTCCAGCAAGCTCGGCTCTGAAGAACTTCCGCAATGGCGGGAATGGGTCGAAAACGGACGGCAGTTTTGGGTGGAAAGCTGCCCTTACGCGCCTTAGGGTCGGGCAGGTGGGTAAGACACTCCCTTTCTGGCTCGCCTACGGCAGAGCAATCGCGATTTTTTTCTCGGTTCTTATGACGCTCGACTGGCTAGACTACGCGCTCTGGGGCGGTTGGCTTGAGTGGTGGGTCATACTGGCAGTTGCCGCTACGCTGCCGGTAATGGGTTTCCTGATCTCCGTCGGGATCGCATGGTGGTGCTTAGGCCAGCCACGTCGTAGGTGGGAGCGAACGGCAGGAATGGGAAACCCGAGAAAGTAATGATAAGCTTGTCCGCGCTTGAGGGGCGCAAGCTCGCGCAACGCGCTCTTGCGCATTCTTCAAAGTCAATTTCTGGATCGCATATAGTCTTGGCTTCTCAAGCCCGGGTTGGCGATCGCAACGGCTCAAAGAAGGGGTGGCCGAAGCAACGGATGCTGCGCGCCAAGACTCGTTGGGTTTAAGGGTCAAAACACCTGGCCAAACAATCATTTTGGGCGCACTAGCGCTGGTCTGTCACCTATCCTTGGCTAGTTTGCGATGGAGGGTCGTCGATCCAATTGGCTGGGTCCGAGCAAACCCCATTCGGGGGAGCGGCGCGTCTCCGGTCCGGCCGATGGTTGCCCCCAAGGCCGGGCCGTCACTTCCATTCTACATTGGGCAAGCTGTCAGACGCCACCAAACGGCGCGACTGCGTCGGATATGGATTCTGTTCTAGCCGCCACTTTCATGAGCATCTAGTTCTGAAAGCAATAAGCATGTAGTTTCAGTGCTGTCAGTAAGCGTAATGCGCGTCTGCCACTGCCTGGGGGAAACGCGCCGCTCGGGAGTAGGCGTATCAGCAAGTCGGACCCGGAATCGTTCCGAAGCGAAGGAGCGACTGCACTTCGCCTATTGGAAGACGCACTAGAAGTGCTGGATCGTATGGATTCGCCGGCAGAAATCGGTGCGCACGTTGATCTCGCAATTCAACGACTTCGGGAAGTGCTTGCTCAAACGGGGGAAGGGCATTCCTGATACACGCGAACAGCTATTCGACAGAAATACTTACGCAGCTCGCTGGATGCTCGGTCAGTCAAGCTCAACCAAAACCTTCGCCGATCAATGCGGTCGGGACTTCGCTCCACCCAGCCCTGGCGCTCCAACCTTGATACCCACCTAAGCGCCGTCGTCGGGGGTACGGCACTGGCATAACACGCACTACTCACAGATAATCTTTGGTGCGTCAGTTCAGCCGCAAACAACTCAAGCAGGATATCCCACGACGGCTCACCAAAAAGATCCGCACCAAAGACCTGTTCGCGCCGCCGGCGGGAGCGAAGTATTTCCCTCACTAAGCGGGCGAGCCCGTGATCGTCCAAGTCTTGAGGTGATCGGTCACTTGATAGCCTTGCTTGAAGGTCGTCCAGCTGGCGTCGGATGGACTGGATTGCGCCAAGCTGGGACGTCTCTTCTTGTCTCTCATAATCGCATTTTTGTGCGAAACTCATTTAACATGCTTTCTAACCGAGCATCTTGGTGATCCCACCTGTTGTTGACCGAATTTGCGACAAGATTTCAAGGCAGTACGGATTAAAATGTATCCAAAGTGAGTGTTTGCGGCTTTTGCCGGGCGTCGAAACTGATCGGCACGGCAACTCGCTCTGCTTAGACGGTGAGTGCCTGTCGGCTCCCTAGCAGTCGGAATGACTCCAGACTGGACCAATAATGTATGCAATGGATCGAAGGCAGACGTAAGCAGACCGTCAGCTAGCGGCCTTTGGTCCCCGGATACATCACGCTGGCTGGCATCCAGAAAACGCGGGGCAGAACAATCGCCCATTCCGACCGGGGTAAGCCGGACTTGCAATGTAGGATTAGCGGCGGCAGCAAGAGTCATCCGTGTCGAATCAGATGGGAGCGAGCGCAGCTCGGTGCGCTCGTTTCCTGAACTTAGCGGGGCGACTTCCGCGCCTTTCGATCGCGCCCGCCTAATGTCCGTTTTCCACCCATTGCGGACATTAGCTTAGTTCGGTCGTGGATCGGCAGTCACGTAGAGGTGTACCGACCAAAGTGTCTGTCTGAGCGCTTCATCAATGAGCCGTCACAGGCCACCAGACGCACCTTGCGAGGTGGCTCCGACCATACAATCTCGATCTCGCGCACCTTTTGCACGAGGCCGACATCTTCGGGCCGAATGTTATGGGAGCATACCCGGCTCGGCTTCGGTGCTTATGGTTGATCGATATGGGGCGATAAGACTGAAGAACCGCTCAGCCTCAGTGGGAGTGACGCGCAGTCGTGTCAGGCGGATCGGAAGGCGATTCTGCGCGATGACTTCGCCGCCCGAAGTCACCGTCACGGTGTAAAATGGGCATACGCGAGCACATAGGCCGAACCACGGAGTCTTCGAGACTGTAATCGATTTCACGGCGGCGACAGTTGGGACGGGCGCACAGCCGAACAGCAACACCAAGCTCGCTAGGCGGATTGTACGAGACAGATTAGAAGCCACCTTCGTATTCTAAACCGCAAATGTCCGCTTTCCACCCGTTGCGGATTCTAGGCTCGACCAACGAACATGAACGCTGCCGCTCCAGCGATGCAGGCGAACGCGCCCGCATAGCGCCAAGTGAGAGGCTCGCGGAGCACGACAACCGCAAAGACGGCAAACACCGATAGCGTGATGATCTCCTGAATGATCTTCAGCTGACCACCCGTGAAGCCGTGCTGATAGCCAATGCGATTAGCGGGAACAGCGAAGCAGTATTCGAGCAGTGCGATAACCCACCCGACACCAATCGCAGTCGCGATGGTCCAGTTTGGGAAGCGAAACTGACCGTACCAGGCCAATGTCATGAAGACGTTGGAGACGACGAGAAGGACGATTGTGAGCATGGTCCCGCTCTAAGGTTCACGGCCCTGCTGTCTAGGCCGTCTCCTAATCGACGACGGGTCTCGACGGACGTCTGAGAACAAAGGAATGTTCGCGCTAAGGCAGGACAGGGTCCAGCCTCCAGCTTCTCAGCGTGGACGGACGCAGCTTGGGGTTCCGCATCACGAGGCGCTTCGGGGGATTCAGACGCACGTTCCATAATCCAAAGGTAGGACCAAGCTTCTGAGGATTGAATCGCTCTCGTCCTCGTTTGAGACACGCGTAAGGCGCCACCATGCAGTCGAATATCTGCGAGTATAAGGCGACCCAACCCGAACTTCGTTCCAGGCTCGTGCCAAACCGCTGTCTCGGGAAACCCCTCAGACTCTGCTCGGAAAGCTTCAACGATGCTCGACACGCTAGAAAAAGCACGCAGCCATATGGCGCTCGCCTTGGAGATGCTTGATGGCGTCGATGCTCCTGCCGACATTGGTGCCCATCTTGATCTCGCTGTGCACCGGCTCGATGCCACGGTTGCAGACCTTCGACGTTCAGAGGGGCAGAATGCTTGGCCAGATAGCTCCAAGCAGCCGCCTAATCCTCTCTGAGCCTTGCTGCGTCAGTTCCATCCAATCCCTGCGCGCGTCAAACCGGTCGGCGATCCGGATGAGCCAACCATCCTGCTCGAGCCTCTTGACCCATCGCAGCGCAGTTGTGGCAGGCACCGCCGACGCCGAACATAAACCTGAAACGGATATTCGTTTTTGCGCAAGTTCTGTAGCCAACGCCTCGAGCAGTATGTCCCAGGCAGGATCAGCGAACAGATAAGCTCCGAGCTGCTCCTCCCTGATCCGCCTCGCCTTTATTATCCGTCGAACAGTCTTCTCCTCGAGACAGAAGGGCATCTCTGAGGCTGGTGGTTCCGGCTCAGGGCACAACTCCTTCCTGAAGCGGGATAGGGTCTGATCGAGCAGGTCTAATTGCTGGCGGATCTTTTCTAGTTCACGATGACCAGCATCGCCCGACCGTTCCGGTCTCTCGAAATGCACCATTTCCCCCTTGGCTTCGTTCAGTCACTGCTAGGGATCGATTTTGGAGATTTTCACCCACCAAACCGCACGTTCTGTGCGGAAGAGGAAAACACCATCCATAGTGGTGACGAACAATCCTGCTGGGCCGCTTCGACCCGTAATTCCCAATTTAAGGAGGATTGAGACCCCACGCTCGCTTTTGCGGGCCACAAGCATTTGAGCTCCCCAAATCGACTATAGCACAGGACTTTGCGAGGCTATCGGAGCAAACGATACCGTGGTTTGTTAGATCTGGGATGGGGCTCTTTATCGACGACGAAGCTGTGGCAGCCAAGAGTCGCCTCGTGCACATCGCTTTGCTCAATCTCAACCTTCGGCTCATGGAGAATTGGCGCTCGGCGCAGGATAGTTCACCGGGTGGAGCACTGGACTACGACTCACTGATGATCCTCATGGCGGTAATCGTCATCGCCGCGGAGAGGGTTCTGCGGGCCGATTTGGATCCAGTGCTGCAAAGCCTTTCGCGCGAGTTGCCCAGATCAGACCGAGCAAAAGTCAATCTCAGCTCGATAGCTGCGGCCACCGCGATCAATCGCGAGACAGTTCGACGGAAAGTACATAATCTTCAGAAAGCGGGATGGCTCCTACGTGACAAGGATGGGATTCGGGTCGTTCAGGGCGTGGTTCCCTACGAAACCGTTCGCGGCATTATCAGTGCTCAACTCGATGCGCTTACGCGCATATTCCACCAGCTTGAGAAGCTGGGGGTAATTACGAGTAAGCCTCAAAGCTGAGCCGCTCAATCGGTGATTGACACGAAAGTGATCGACGTCTGGCTGCTCTCCAAGGATCACGCGCGAGCGGCGCCGGGGAATCATGGATTGTGGGTGGCCGCGGGTTGGAATAGCTCGAGCGCAGCTAACCTGTTCTCGAGGGTCAGGGGAGAGTTCGCCGCTGCCATTTCGTGCACTCTATGATCAAGCCATTTGAGGAATTCCTCGGTGCGGCTACCGCGGTGATCCCGGGCGCGGAGTGCGTGGGCAAGCGACCGGAGTCGCCCCTCCTCCTCTTGCTCTGCGAGTAGCTTCTCGAGCAGCGCGATCGCCTTCTGCTCATGCGCTCGACGCAGCTGCATCTGTTCATGCTGACGAGCGGCCTCGGTAGCAGCGGCTCGCCTTCGAGCGTCAAACTCTCGGTTGGCTTTCTTTGCCGCGGCTATCGCTCCGATTGTGCCAACAGCTCGCGGGATGATCTTCGTGACAGGACGGGCTCTTGAGTCGGCAAAGCTACTTACGATTGTGTCACCGCACGGTGAACGCTCGGATTGAATTCGAACCTTCTCGAGCCTGATTGCGAGGGGTCCCTGGTAGCGATGTTCCCACTGGGGGATTCGCGGCTCTCCCCAGTCCTGCCAATAGCCGTATCGCCTGTGCGTCTCCTCCCGATCGCGCTTCCATTTCGCGACTGCTCGGAGTTCGGCCTCCGTAGCGACATGTGGGACCTGGTCAGTGACTTCCACGAGCTCAAAAGCGACGCTTTCCCCGTCGCAAATCCAAGCAGCGCCGTCTTCATGCTTCGCCAGGCGAAGGCCAGCCGTCTCCGCTGCGGCAACGAACTCGTGCAGCACCTCTCCTGCCCGCTCCAGGGACTGCGGTCGGACCGCGACCCGAACAAAGGTCGCGCCCTCGGGCCGCAGCAATCCATCTGCTCGGCGCTTGGTGTTGGCGAGCTTGGTCAACGTTCGCTCGACGATGGAGTTCGGCGTCGTAACGCCAGGTGCGGATGCAGCCAATGCGGCCGCAGCAGCGAGGGTGATACGGGCTTCCGCAATAGCTTCGGGTTCGTTCGCTGCGGAGCCCTCGCGGATCACGATCTCAGTTTCGTTCGCGTCATTCGGAAGCGGCTTGGCCGTGACACGCTTGCCGTAGGCCTTCTTTGCCCAATAACCGGCAGGCGGCGTTGGCACTCGATGCTTGTGGCAGATTTTGCGCAGCCCGACGTCAGACAGGCCGAACCGCGCGGCAAGCTTGGTCATCGGCTGGTCCCAAACGAGATCGTAGAGCTGGCGACGAGTGAGTCGCGTGGCCATGCGGCTGATTTAGCAGTTCTCGACGCGGGGGGTTAAGCTCGTGAATCTCGATGTGGGCGCGTCTGTGGGATCGGGAGCCCAAGAGCACCCATTTCCAAGGGGAAGTCATGCGGACGCTATGTCTGCCGAACCATTATGGCGGAGACGGAGGGATTCGAACCCTCGGTACGAGAATTCCCCGTACGGCGGTTTAGCAAACCGCTGGTTTCAGCCACTCACCCACGTCTCCGGGAACGGCTCAAGAGCCGCGGGCTATATAAAAGCAATCCCGAAGCTTCAACCTGAAGGCGAGAGCTATTTCGCTAATCGCGCAGCGCGCGTCGACAGATGTCAGTATCGTTTTGCTACTCGTTTCTGACGATTTCCTGTCGATAAGATTCACGCGCCTGAAACTTCGCTGGGGATAAGTCCCTCCAACCGATTGCGTGCGGATTCGCACGAAATGTATCAAACGCCCCGGGGCCGGGGAGGGTCGCAATGAGTAGACGCGTCAAGGATTATGTCGACGTCGCGGACCATGTGTCCATCGACGAGCTCATCGAAAAGCTCACCGCGATACGCGATGCCCTGCCTGAGGATTGCGATGCCGAGCTGCGCCTGCGCGGCGACGAGGTGTTCGGCCGGCGCATCACCGTTTCCTACTTCCGTCCGCAGACCGATGAGGAAGCCGAGATCGAAAAACGCTATTCCGACGAAGCCCGGGAGGCCAAGGAGCGCGAGCTCGCGCGGCTTCAGGCCGAGCTCGGAGTCGTCTGCTACGCTGCCCCCGGCAAGCGCGGGAAGCTCAGGATCGTCGCCTAAGCGCTAATTGCAGGATGGCGGAGCGGGAGGGATTCGAACCCTCGATACGGTTTTGCCGTATACTCACTTTCCAGGCGAGCGCCTTCGACCACTCGGCCACCGCTCCGCATTTTGCCTTGGAAGGCGCGCATCTAAGCGGCGTTCTTCCGGTGGGCAAGGTTGCCGGTCGTAACGACCGTCCCTAGTTCGGGTCGCATGACCCCAGCCGAGCGCCTGTCGGGCCGAATGCCGTCCGAAGCGGACATCGAGGAGATTGCGCGCCGAACGCTGGATCGCCTTCCCTCACCCTTCGCCGAGAGCCTTGACGACGTCGTGCTTCGGATCGAGCCGGTTACCGACATCGAGATGGCCCGGCGCCTGGGGCTTTCGCATCCGATGCAGCTTAGCGGCCTTTATGAAGGCGTTTCGCTCGACCGCCGCAGCGTCAACCAATCGGGCACATTGCCCGAGCGCATCACACTTTATTCCGGGCCGATCTTTGCGGAGTGGAGGTCGACAGGAGTGAGCCTGGAGCAGCTGGTCAGCCATATCGTGATCCATGAGGTCGGACATCATTTCGGCTTTTCCGACGACGACATGCACGCGCTCGAGGACGAGGCGGAGTGACCACGCTCTTGCGGTTCGAGAATGTGTCGCTGCGACGGGGCGGGCGGCTCCTCTTCGAGCATCTGAGCTTCGAGCTCGGCCCTGGCGAGCGGCTCCAGGCAACGGGGCCCAATGGGAGCGGCAAGTCCAGCCTGATCCGCCTGGCCGCGGGCTTGCTCCAGGCCGAGGTAGGACGTGTGGATCGATCGGGGCTTGCGCTCGCCGACGACGCGATCGCGCTCGACCGCGAGCTGCCGCTGGGGCGGGCGCTACAGTTCTGGAACGCGTCGCCCGAGGGTGGAATGGAAGCGCTGGGGCTCACGCAGCTTGGCCTCGTGCCCGTGCGGCTGCTCTCATCGGGTCAGCTCAAGCGAGCGACGCTGGCGCGGGTGGCCTCATCCGGCGCGCCGCTCTGGCTACTCGACGAGCCCCTGAACGCGCTCGACAGCGACGGCGCCAAGCGGCTTGGAATGCTGGTCGAGCGTCACCTCGAGTCCGGCGGAGCGGTGCTTGCCGCTTCGCACCAGCGACTCGGCGGCGAATGGCGCAAGATCGAGCTTCGCGCATGATCGGAGCACTGATTCTCCGAGACATACGCCGCGGCTACACCGGCGGCGCCTGGCTGCCGATCGCGTTCTTCCTGCTGGTGGCGACGCTCGTTCCCTTCGCGATCGGCCCCGACGCCAGGCTACTGTGGAGGGTCGGCCCCGGCGCGCTGTGGATTGCGGCGCTGACTGCGGCCCTGCTGCCGATCGAGCGGCTGATCGAACCTGACCGCGCCGACGGAATGCTGGACCAGCTCAGGCTCCATGGCATCGCCGACGAGACGATTGCCGCCAGCAAGATTGCCGCGCACTGGCTCACCTTCGGGCCACTGCTCTTCGTCGCTGCCTTTCCTGCCGCTGCCTTGCTCGGCATCGACGGCCAGTCGCTGGCACGGCTTTTAGTATCGATTGGGATCGGAACGCCTGGGCTCGCGGCGCTGGCCGTCGCCGTTGCGGCCTTGACTGCCGGGCTTCCACGATCTGGCTCGATCGCGGGCCTGATCCTCCTGCCCCTCGCCGTTCCGCTGTTGATCT
>Ga0207644_10000636_pt1 | contig 22253 bp, 20 predicted proteins | sample KBSS73metaG_FD_184326 | JGI IMG/M metagenome (GOLD analysis project Ga0207644, IMG submission 184326) | Switchgrass rhizosphere microbial communities from Kellogg Biological Station, Michigan, USA - KBS S7-3 metaG (SPAdes) (version 2) | ecosystem: Host-associated > Plants > Roots > Rhizosphere... | reverse complement strand
TCAGAAGCGCGCCGACACCGGCGTTGCAGCTGTGCCCGACATAGCCGATGCGTTTTGCGTCTACGTCGCGCCGCGCTGTCAGCAAATCTACTCCGCGACGCATGTCCAGGATCTGTTGAAGAAAAACCGTCGCGTTGCGTTCGTCCAGTGGATCTTTTGGTGATTCATAACCGGGGCGCGACATCGGATGATCGGTCAGCAGTGAAATCATGCCGCTTGAGGCCATCGCCAGCGCCTCGTCGAGAAACTGTTTCCGATTTCGCAGCGAAGAGTTCTGCCAACACCAGTGGCCCCAGATTACCGCAGCAAATGGGCCGCGGCCTTTCGGCACGACGAGGTATGCAGGTACGACGCCACCTTTTGGACTGTCATAAGTGATGTCGTAAACCGTAGCGTTAGCCTTCCGCTGCACGCTGAGTTGTTTGAGGTTGAGCGGCGCTGTTTGATCGTAGTCGAAATGGCGAATGAGTTCGGGTTCTTGGGCACGCAATTGTAATGTGATCAGGAAAAACAGAATCAAGAAAAGCAGCACGGACCGGCGCAGATCTTCTTTCATGTCCATTCGTTATCCTACTTGGTTTCAAACGTGATGACCTCGACGAAGGGAGCAATGATTTCACTAGGCAATGCGTACGTCATAGGAAGCGGTATTTCTTCTTGATAATGAACACAAGAGGTAATCATTCCAACCACTTCTCCCGTGTCAGGCAGGAAAACTGCGCCTCCGCTCATCCCACCAGCGGCGGGCGTGCTGATTTGTAATAAACGAGTCTCCAACGGCGCGGTCACCGGTAGAATTGCACTGATTATGCCGCTGTAAAAGGTAGGTTGGACAATGCCACGGTTCGACTGGGTAAACAAGAACATTTGCTTACCGTATGGGTAACCTCCCAGAATAACTTGATCTCCGACGCCCAATTGCGCCGAGTCTCCCCACTTCACTTCAGGCACGTCGTATGGATGCTCAGCGGTCCGCCGTACGGGCAGAATAATCACTGACAAGTCTACGCCGTGGTTTTCTTCGTTGGTTCTCGGATCTCGATACGGGATCACGTAAGGTACAGGGTAGGGTTGATATCGGACAATGGTCCCAACATCAGTCCGACACAGAAGATAACTACTTTTTAGGTCGGTTCTTAGAGCGTCAATGACGTGCGAACAAGTTATGAGTTTTCCTTCCCCAGCTTGAATTGCCGTACCGACGATGTTCATAAGGAATTGTTCGAGTTCCGGGTCTTGAACGTATAGAGAGGCTGACGCCTCCGAATAAGCTATTGGCTTGTACGGAAGGTGCCCCAACGGCAACAAGCTCTTGCCAACGCGTGAGGCGACGGTTTCTTTGCCAAATGAGCCCCAAGGAACATTTTTTGTGAGGTCTTGGTGCCGTCCCATATGAAGTAATCTCGTTGACAATATCATATCGCGATGCGACGCTGAATCGCTCCGCAATCCAATCTGCGAAAGGAGAAACCGATGCGTCTGACTGAGATGGTTTCGTGCTCTGGTTGAGCGGCGAAACTCGCCCCGAGCGTACTCGCTCAGGTGCTGAGCGGGCTTGAGAGACAACCTGACGATCCGAATCTGCTGGTCGGCTTCGACAAAGCGGACGACGCCGGCGTGTATCGTCTGCGTGACGATCTCGCGCTGGTGCAGACGCTCGACTTCTTCACGCCGATTGTCGACGACCCATTCGATTACGGCCGCATCGCGGCGCTCAATTCAATCAACGACGTTTGGGCGATGGGCGGCACGCCGGTAACCGCAATGGCCATCACCTGTTTCCCAAAGAAGGGCGTCGACTTTTCGATTCTTCAGGAAGTCATGCGCGGCGGTTTGTCGGTGCTGACTGAAAATAAAGTCGCGTTGGTCGGCGGACATAGCGTCGACAACGAACAGATCATGTTCGGCTACTCAGTCACCGGCGTGATCGATCCGAATCATGTCGCGACAAATTCCGGCGCGCGAGCGGGTGATCTGATCATTCTGACGAAACCAATCGGCACCGGAGTCATTTCAAGCGGAATCAAGCGCGCGAAAGCTTCCCCTGAAGTCATCGCGGAATCCGTCGCGACGATGATGACGCCCGGCAAGTATGCAGCCGAAGCGATTCAGAAGTTCGACCTGAAAGCGGCGACCGACGTCACTGGTTTCGCTTTGTTGGGTCACGCCTGGGAGATGGCCTGCGCTAGCAATGTCACGATCGAAATCGATTCCGCACGCGTGCCTTTGATTAATGGCGCGTTGGAGTTGGCGGCCGCCGGAATGCTTACCGGGGCAGACAAAACCAATCGTGAATATGTAGGCGCTGACGTTTCGATTGACGACGGACTCGATCCAAACTTAGTGAAACTGTTCTACGATCCGCAGACAGCGGGTGGTTTGTTGTTGGCTGTCTCAGCTAACAGAGCAAATGATTTGTTGATTGATTTGCGGCGCAACTATCCGCGCGCGGAAGTGATCGGCCGAGCAACAGTCAACGACGGCAAGCGAATCAGAGTTAAGTAACATGGCAGCAACATTTCAACCCGCGCAACATCTGCGAACGCAATCCATTGCCGAGCTGTATCTCGCCGTGCGCGCGCGGACGCTGGAAATTGTCGCGCCGCTCGAGATCGAAGACTACGTAATTCAGACCGCCGAGTTCATGTCGCCGCCACGCTGGCACATCGGCCACACGTCCTGGTTCTTCGAAACGGTCCTCCAGAAATACCAGCCGGGTTATCGAACTTACTCGGACGACTTTCTCTTCTTCTTCAATTCATATTACGAAGGATTTGGCCCACGCATTGAGCGGCCGAAGCGCGGCACGCGTTCGCGTCCGACTGTTTCAGAAACCAAAAAATATCGCGCGCACATCGACGAGCAGATGGCGCGATTCATCGAACAGGTTTCGAGCCGCGACGAGACGGACGAAATTTTGCGGATCATTCGGCTGGGACTCGAACACGAGATGCAGCATCAGGAGTTGCTCGTCTATGACATCAAGCACTTGTTAGTCGATCAGTTTGATGCGCCGATCAAACCGGCACCGAAGTCAGTTGAAAGTGTCAGCGGCATGGTCGAGATTGAGGGCGGATTGTTTGAGCTGGGCTTCCAAGGTGGCATGGGCGTCACGCCCATGACTCACGCGCAGGATGCGCGTGCCACCTTCGCCTGGGACAACGAGAAGCCCGTCCACAAAGTCTGGCTCGAAGACTTTCAAATCGATCGTGCGCCGGTCAGTGTGGGTGATTATCTTGAATTCATGAACGCGGGCGGCTACCAGGATTTTCGCTGGTGGCACTCAGCCGGTTGGGAAAAAGTGAACACGGAACATTGGCAGGCGCCGCTTTACTGGGAACAGCACGATGGCGAATGGATGATTCGCGACTTCGCGGGACTTCATCGCGCAGTCGATAAAGCGAATGAACCAATCTCACATGTCAGTTTTCTTGAAGCGTCGGCATACGCAAAATGGGCCGGCAAGCGTCTGCCTACTGAAGCTGAGTGGGAAAAGGCCGTAACTGTGTCAGTACCGGGAGCAGTAGCGACCGGGTCATCAAACATTTCAGGAGAATCGAAAAGTGATTTTCCCTGGGGCGATGCGGAGCCTGACTTATCGAAAGCAAATCTCTTTGAGAATGGGTTGTGGAGCGTCGCACCTATTGGCGCTTTCCCCGCAGGCCAAACTGCAAATGGCTGCCATCAAATGATAGGCGATGTTTGGGAGTGGACAACTTCCGATTACGTTCCGTATCCGGGATTCCAGACGGATTTCGACGAGTACAACGACAAATGGTTCGTTGGTCAGAAAGTCCTGCGCGGCGGATCGTTCGCCACGCCGCAAATTCACATTCGTTCGACCTATCGCAACTTCTTTTATCCGCACGAGCGCTGGATGATTGCCGGATTCAGATGCGCGAAGTAGCGCAAACTGTTAGTTTGCGGTTTGAGAATTAGCGTAGCGCAAACTGTTAGTTTGCGGTTTGAGAATTAGCGTAGCGCAAACTGTTAGTTTGCGGTTTGAGAATTAGCTAACCCTCTCGCCTATAATTCCACTTCCATTTCCGCCAGTCGTCCACATAGCCAGCCTTCACGGGATTATTCAAAATGTACGAGACGATTCTGAGCCATTCCTCATGATTACGAATATAATGATCGTAGCTTTCATGCGCCCAGAAATCGCCTTTGCGATCCAGCACGCGGTTGCACGAGTGCGCCGTAAACCCCTTCAATGATTGCATTATTGAAGCCAGCGAGTGGTAAGCCGTTTCCGTGGACGATACCTTGTCGATAGGTAAGGGCTTGAAAAGGACGTGCGAGTGGTTCGGCATTATTGAAAACGCGTCCAGCCGGTACACTTTTCCGTCTCGGTAGTGGAGGCTCTCTGCTACTTGATTGGCAACCTTCTCCTCACGCAACCACAGTGGACCGCAAGAACCGCCATCAAGCACATGCTCGAACTTGGCAAACCAAGCGCGCTCAAAATGCTGACTTACTTCGTCAAAGTAAACAGGATTGGCGTGTTTCAGATGTTCTAACCGTTTTCGCTCTTTTCGCCACTGCTCGATGAGCGGCTTCGGCAATGAACCAGTTAGCCGAAAAGTTACAAACAAAGCCACGCCGCGCGGCTGAAGATGCGGGAGGTTTCGCCTGTAGAAATTCTTGTAGTCAAACTGACTCATTGTGGGAGGTTGCAAACCACGGTACACCGCAAGCGCAATCAACAACTAATCGCGCAAACTAACAGTTTGCGTTACGTACCCAATAGCTTCTTTGCCTCATATCCCATCGCCATTGGGTGTCTGCTCCGGGCAGGTAATTGCCGGGTTCAGATGCGCGAAGTAGCTTGGCGCTGACAAACGCTCGCGGTTCTGAAACGATTCCATTACAATCGCGCCGACAATGAGCGTCGAACTCCTCGTCAACTTCAACGAATTCTGGTCGCGCCTGCGCGACGACATTCTGGGGGCGAAAGACTCTGTCTTCATTCAGACCTTCGCGCTCGAGGGTGACTCAGTCGGCAAGCAGTTAGCCGAAACTCTGCTCTCTGCAAACGCCGGCGACAAAAGAATTCTCGCAGACTCGTTCACGCGCATTGTCTTGAGCGATCGCTTTCGCTACACGCCGGTAAATTACTTCGATCCACAGCTCAAACTCGAAGCGCGAGAAACTGAGGCGATGCGTTCGCAGCTCGAATCCGGAGGCGTCGCGATCAAGTTTTCCAACCCCTACGGCGCGTCGCCGCGCAAACTTCTCAGTCGTAATCACAAAAAGGTGATCGTTATCGACACGCGCACGGCTTACATCGGCGGGATCAACTTCAGCGAGCATAATGCGGCGTGGCACGACATGATGTTTCGGATCGACGACGCCGAGTCAGCAGGTTTCCTGCGCGACGATTTTCTCTCCAATTGGGACCGCCGCAATCAGTTCGCACAACATGCGTGCGAAAACATCCAATTGTTAACGCTCGACGGCCGCGACAATCGGCGCGCATTTCAGCGTGTATTCGAGTTGATTGACGACGCGCGCAACACAATTTTTGTCGAGAGTCCCTACATAACTTTTCCGTTTTATGAACGCTTGCGCGCGGCGGCAATGCGCGGAGTGGAAGTAAAGATTGTTACGCCTGAACAGAACAACTGGCGGATGTTCCGCAATTACGCGCGGCTGGAATCCGCACGATCAGGGATCGATTTGCGGCTCTATCGGGGCGGGATGAGCCACCTGAAAGCGATGCTGATCGACGACGAGTACCTGATTGCCGGTTCTTCGAACTTCGACTATTTGAGTTATCGCCTGTATCAGGAGATTGTCGCGATCTTCACCAATCGCGAACTAATCGACGATTTTCGTGCGCGAGTGATGTTGCCCGACCTGGCAGCGGCAGCCACCGTCGACTGTCACGCCAGCGAAATCGGCAAGCGCTGGCTGGATTGGCAGACAAAGCTTATCGATGTCGCGGTCAGCGCGCTCACCTGATTATTGACGCGGCTTCTCTTCGGGAAACGCAAAGTCGTTTTCGGTCGCTGCCACGTGACACTCGAGGCACTTTCCCGACTTTTCACGTCTGAGAATTCGTTTGCCCTCTCCATTAATCGTCAGAAACTCCCAGCCATTCGCTTTTCGATTGAAACTCTTCTCGTGCTTGATCATCACGACCAACCGTTCCGGCGTGGTAGACGACGGCAACAGAGTCTCGCGCACGATCACCGTTCCCACCGGAAACTTGAATGGCTTCTGCTGAAATCCATCGCGCCCCATGTCGTTGACGAACGCCACCCCAAGTGAGACTTCATGATTCGGATCATCTTTACGAGCGGGTTGGGGTTCAACTTGACCAGGCCGCGGAAAACGAATTCTGGTTGAGCTACCTGCGGTAACTACATTCGGCAGGTCATCCATGATGGTGCCTTGGGGAAAGTTAACGCTGGAGGCTCGTAGGTCGGTCCGAACCGGACCGAAAACGGTCGCTCAACTCAACGCCGCCGCGTCGATTGAGACGGCTGCGGCGGTCCGCGTCACCGGCACAGTCACTTCAACCGGATTCGGATTGACGCGCGTCCATTGTCGATAGCCGGAAACCCGATTCAGCGTGTCATTGTCGTTGTTTGCGAAGGCTGCTCCGCCAACACTGATCGCCGCCGCGATCGACAGCACCACGAAGGAGAATTTATTCATTTGGAACCTCACGACATATGCAAGAGGTCCAGGGTTGCCGCTGAGATGCAGAAATCTCGGCCGAGGGTGCTTAAGAAATCGCTTGTTATTGGTCAGTTGCGTCTAACTTTGCAGTCCACGAGCTATTTGGATATCTCTCACGCAGAAGTTTCGTCGCTTCCTCGCGAATTTCATCGTCGTGTTCCCAGCCCCCGCATCCATACTTGTAATTCTCGTTGGCCTTCACCGCGATGAAGAGTGCTTCCGGAATTCGTAAATCGGTTGGTGACTTACGCGCCCACTCCAGCACCTTTTGTCCGAGATAGCTTTTCGCGTCGCCGATTTCGGTTAACTCGGCAAACTGCTGTTTCGCGGCATTCAATTCCTGAAGATCAATGAAGGAGGGTGGGGGAACGTTTTTCTTAACCTCCTCACCGTTGCGATATTCAGTTTCGCTGGGAGCACACCACCAGGCGCTTTCGAGGTAATACTCTTCATCCAGGAGAACGTAATGCGGCTGGCTGCCGGACATAAAAGGCGTCAGGATGGGCGACTTAAGCATCAGATACAGCGCTGCATGTTCCTGTGATGGGCCGCTCTTCGCGCGAATGTATTCTTCGACGAGCGGCGCCAGTTCCGGTTGCATAGCCATTACGTCCGGAGCGACTTGTAACGCGATCTCTCGATTGTTCAGCAGCAGTGCACGCGAGAAGACCATAACAGTCAGCCGATGTCGTAAGTACGTGGAAAGCTTCGGATCACTTGCTGCCTGCTGGAGCAGTTTCAGCGAAAAGTGGCGATCCAAAATGTCCGCCGTGTCATCATCAAAGAAGCGCAAGTCATCTGTAAGAAAGTCCTTGTATTCCAGCTCAATCCGCTTTTCGTATTCCTCTTTTCTCTCGTCCGATCCATCGTCTCCCCAATACGACTTTTTTGCCTCCACGATGTCACGCACGCTCGCAAATAAACCTTCGTCATAAAACGCAACCGGTTTGCGTGCCGCGTACTTCAGAAACTCCGCGACTGTTCCCGACAACTTCATTCGTTGCTGCTGAAATTCGTTTTGCGCTGAGCGCGGCAACTCATCCAATCGGGTGGCCCGCACGCGATCCAATATTTCCTGGGCAGCATTGTTTCGGCCCATTGCCAGATTTATTCGCACCAGGTTGAAGGCAATCGTCGGAAACGCAGGCGAGTCAAAACTCACGCGTTCCGCAGCTCGCATCAGCGGCGCGAGCTCGGACGAACCGATCTCTGCTTTCGCCAGTGCGGCGACCAACCATGCCGGCGATTCTGTATCGCGCCATTTCATCAAAGCGTGCTCGTAAGTGTCCGGCCCTTCGAGCTGCATGGTGAAGATCCAGTCGCTCAGATCGTTCGTGACCAGAAACTCAGGCAACTGAGAGAGCTGAAGTTTGATCTCGTAACAGTAGTAGCAACCTTCGTAGGTGGACGCGACCGACGTCAATTGACGGTTGTAAGAGACACGCCACTTGCGATATTCGAGGGCCCACTTCACGCGTTCTCTAACCTCGGTTCTTTCATCGTTGCCGAGCGAACAATTCAGTCGCGCTTCGAGCAGGCGAAAGATTTCAGACTCCGGCGTGGCGAATTTCACCTGGAGATTGATGAGGTTTTCATAGTCGGCGGTTCCGTCCGCGAACTTTGGCATTAACGTAACCGTGATTTCGTCGTCTTTCTCGACTTTGTTTTCAAATCGGTCCAGGAGGAGATTTTGGACGTCTTCCGCATTCTGTTTTTTCCTGAGCGCTTCTCGCCGCTCGTGTTCTTGCGTCAGAATCTCGCCTTCGAACTTACCCAGCAGCCAAACGTAATCAATCGCGTCCTGCCGCAGATCCAAACTCGCGCCATCACGCGTAAGGATTTCACTTAGCTCGATGAATCGTGCCTGCGGTTGCGTGCGATACCTCACCAGGCCGAGCAGCTTGCGCGATGCCACCCGAAACTCGTTACTACTGGCAATTAATTTCGCTAGTTGGTTTTCCGCACGGGCATAGAGAGCGGTTCTGGTTTGCTGATCTTTCGTGAGGCTCGCTTGCCGCACCAGGGTTCGCGCGATCAGATATTCGGCCGTCGACTGCCAATTCGATTCCGCGTCGTCGGCGATTCTTTCAAAGCGCGCAAGCGCGTCATCGAATTGCAGCGAATAAAAGAGTGCGGCTGCGATTTGATAATCGCGATCCTTTTGCAGCCACACCGCAGTGCCGGCGGGCAACTGCTGCGGCATTGTCGGCGCGCCTCCCGAACAGTTCTCGAAAACCTGGTCCTGCCCGCGAATCCATTCGCGCACCTGCGCATCGTCCGCGCCATAGCCGGCAACGCGGTCTTTCAGTGTTGCGGCGGCGACTTCGAAAGCGTTCTTCGCGCAGTTTGGAAAGTAGTCGTACCCGCTGAACGCCGAGTTCCGTTCGCGATAAATTTCCGGCAGCTCTTCGTTCCCGCTAATTTGCTTGCGCAACTCGATCCAAGCCTTCACTGCCTCAGCGCCGTCATCTTCGGGTTCCGATCCCTTCAGAACGGAAACCATCTGCTTCTGCTCGTCAGCGCTGAACGACCCGCCATTCAAATAGCGATATGCAATCAGCAGGGTCTTGCGGCCGAAGGTAGGCTTGACGATGCCGATGTTCCCTGCGGCAAATGCGTCGAAGGGCAAATCGGGCGAGTTTTCAGAGACAAAGACGGGCTGAAGATAAGACGGCCCGCAAGCATTGGTGGCGGAATGCGACTGAAGCAGGATTGCGATCAGCGCTAAGAACGTGACCGCGCGGCGAATCATTGCCCGATCCTTTCCGCGATCGATGTCACGTCTGCCGCCGTCCACGAATGATCATTAAAGACGTAGACACGCCGCTCGGGTTTAAATTTGATCTCCAGAGGTTCGTCGACTGCAATGCCGTAGCTCTTCTGACAGAGCGGCTCGCGAAAGTCCTGGCCGTCGGCGAGAAGGTTTTTGATGGTGCGGTCGTCGGCGCCCATGCGAAAGATCATCGGCACAGCTTCATCAACCGGCAGATCTTCCAGCCAACGATCGCCGACACAGAAGGAAGCCAGCGCGGTCATCGACAACGCCGTGTTGTCCGGAAGTTTCGCGCGCACGTCGCGCAGCACATTTCGATAGAACTCACGCTCAGACAAGGCGGCATCAAAATCGATTTGAATCGCCGAGACGTTGCGCATCTCGAGCGTCTTCAGAATCAATGTTGCGAGACGCTGCTTCTGTGCATCGCTCAACGTCGCCCGCTGGCCCGTTGTCTTTTGCGATTCAATCCGTGTCACCGCGATCAGCTTTGTTTGTGGCGGAACGTCCAGAGGCTGATGGCGCGGACTAAAAATCACATCGTCGCCTTTCAAAACCAGCGTCTGCGCGAGGAAAGCAACCGCAAAACGATTCGCATCGATGGCTTTCAAGTCTTCCGGCCGTTCCCAAGCCCACAAAATCACGCGGGGAAAATGGTTTTCATCGAGACGATTTCGCGTGGCGAGGGGCCCGTGCTTACAGGACGCAAAGGAAATCAGTGGCAGTGCGACAAGCATAGCGAGCGCAAGCTTTTGTTTCAGATTCATGCTTGCTGTTGTCGCAGATTGTGCGCGGTGTCGAGTGCGAGGCGAGAGCGGGAAAGCCTCAGTCATTGCGGGTAGCAGCCACAGACGCGTACTTCGTCACGACGCTTGTTCGCGCGCGTGATAAGACGAGCGAGTCAGCGGACTCGATTGCACATGCTGGAATCCCATCGACATGCCGATGTCGCGCCAACGATCGAATTCCTCGGGCGTGACGTAGCGCTCGACGGGTAGACGCCGCGCGTGCGGCTGCAGGTACTGGCCGATAGTCATGATGTCGCACGAGACGCTGCGCAAGTCTTTCATCAGCTCGACGACTTCATCGAATTCCTCGCCGAGGCCGACCATGATGCCGCTCTTCGTCAGCATGTCCGGCTGTTCTCGATCGCGACGTGCAGCAGCGCGCTGAAGCAACGTGAGCGATTGCCGGTAATCAGCGTCCGGCCGCACCCGGCGATAAAGGCGCGCAATCGTTTCGGTGTTGTGATTCAGCACGTCGGGTTGCGCATCGAGCACCGTGTTCAAAGCGTCTTCGTCGCCGTTGAAGTCGGGAATCAGCACTTCGATCTTGCAGTCTGGATTGATGGCGCGGACTTCACGAATCGTGGCCGCCCAATGCGCTGCGCCGCCATCCGGCAAATCATCGCGGTTCACTGAGGTAATCACGGTGTGCGCGAGGTTCAGATGCTGCACAGCTTCGGCCACGTGCCGCGGTTCGTCCATGTCCAGCGCTTCCGGTGCGCCTTTTCCGACAGCGCAAAATCCGCAGTGCCGCGTGCAGATGTCGCCGCCCAGCATGAACGTCGCCGTGCGATCGGACCAACACTCGAAGATGTTCGGGCACTTCGCTTCCTGGCAGACCGTATGCAGATTCAGCCCTTCGATCAGCTTTAGCAGATGGTTCTGGTTCGTCGGATCACCCAGACGGATCCTTAGCCAATCGGGCTTTGGCTGGCGTGGTTTCGTGTTGAGAACTCGAAGTTCGCGGGACAATAGATGTGACCTCACCTTTGCAAAAACATTCTAGCATCCGCGTCTCAGATTCGGCATCTAACGAGCCAACTGCGACACGCTTTTGGTTGTCACAGTGAACGACAAACTGAAGTCTGTCGAACGCTTCTGCGCTATACTGCGCCGAACTTGAAACGGCCAAAGTCGAACACGGATCCAGAAACCGACTTTGCTACGCGCGCCGAATCTTTGTTTGTCTGTCGCTCAAATTCCGGGAGGGAAATATGAAGAAAATTCTGATATCAACGGGCATCGTTGCCGCTTTGGTGACCAGCGCGATTTTCGCATTTGGTGATATTGCGCGGCCTAAATCCACGCCATCGAAAGAGCCGCGGGGCGTTCTGTATACCAGTTTGCAGGTTTCGACCGATGCGAAATCGTATGAAGCCCGTTTGCAAATCCCGCGGAACGTTCTGCAAGACATTGCGAAGCAAGCGGGCAACACCTCGTCAACCACGTCACTGGGTAACCGGATGATGCAGAGTTCCACCCGCACAATCATGGCGGGACTTTTCATGTTCCTGGCGATCTCGTTCGCTGGTGTATGGCTGGCAAGATCAAACCAACGGCGAAATGTAAAAGCGGTCGCCGCGATTCTGGCGATCGGTTTCATGTTCGGGATCGCGACGGTGATGGTTCGCGCCAACGCTGGCCCTCCCGCTTCTTTTTACTGGCAGCGTTTGCCGCAAAACTTAACGCAGGGCAAGCCGACGCAAGCCGGCGTCGATGTTCAGATTCTTGACACTGATGACACGACCATCAAACTAATCATGCCGATTAAAAATAGTGGTAAGTCGGGCGAGTAAGGACTACGTTCTGAATGGAACGGGTTGAGAATATCTCGGTTGTTGCCTGGCCGCGGCGAGTCTCGCGACCCTCGTCAACACGTGTGTCCGCGCGAACATTCGCCGCGATCGTGGTCGCCAGTGCGTTGCTGTCAGCGGCGTTCGCGAGTTGGGTTCCGCTGCAAGCTTCCATCCTCACCGTGTTTCTTTTCGCTGGTCCGCACAATTGGTTCGAGCTGCGATATTTCCTCATGCGGCTGCCCGTGCGATTTGGCCATTCGCGAAATTTCTTCCTCGTCGCGTTCGGCGGCATCTTCGCGCTGACTCTCGCATACGTCTCGCTGCCCGCGCTTTACTACGCCAATTTATGGTCCGGTGCGAACTGGCAAACGGCAATCGCGACTTGGAATACCGCCATGTTGTTGTGGATCGCCGCGCTGGTGCTGATGCGCGGGCGCCAAACTTCGCGGCGCGATTGGTCGTGGGCTTTGCCGGTCGCGTTCACTTTGTGCGCGGCTAATTGGTTGAGGCCAGATTTTTTCAGCCTGGCAATCGTCTATCTCCATCCGCTCATCGCCCTCTGGTTTCTCGATCGACATTTGAAGCGAAACCGGCCGGAATGGTTATCGACCTATCGACGCTGCCTCATGTTTCTGCCGTTGTTGCTGGCCGGGATGCTCTGGCAACTTTCGCGCACGGCTTCGCTGACGGATGACAACGGTTTGTTCTGGCGCATCACGCAACACGCAGGCGCAGCGCTTCTGCCGAATGTTTCAAGCCACATGCTCGTGTCAACGCACGTGTTCCTCGAGATGCTTCATTACGCTGTGTGGATTGTGGCGCTGCCGTTGATTGGGGCGACCGGCGCGATTTGGAAGGTGAATTCGATTCCAGTCGCGAATCACAGACGGGGTTTCCCAAAGCTAATTGGCGGGATCCTCGTCTTCAGTTTGTTCGTGGTCGCCGTGCTCTGGCTTGGTTTCTCTGCGAACTACGCGGCGACACGAGACATTTATTTTACAGTCGCCATCGCGCATGTTCTGGCAGAAGCGCCGTTTTTGCTAAGAATGATCTGAGTTGGCGGCAATCTTACAACTGCGCCACTGATTCGTTTACAATATCAAGTCATGCAAGAAACCATTCGAGCCATCATCACAGAGGGAAAGATCCAACCACTCGAACAACTCTCCATCCCAGATGGGACAGAGGTGCTGGTTACCGTCTCGACCAATGGTGAATTGTGGTTGAAAGCCAGCGAGCCATCCCTTGAAGCGATCTGGGATAATCCCGAGGACGATGTTTATGAAAAGCTACTCCCGCGGTAGTGTAATTCTTGTTCGTTTTCCGTTTTCCGATCTCACCAGTTCCAAAGTAAGGCCTGCAATTGTAGTGAGTGCTTCGCATCCTTCCCAAGATATTTTGATTGTCCCGGTTACCAGCAAAATCGATCGCTTGTTACCGGGAGAGTTTGCAATTCGGGACTGGCAAGCCGCTGGTTTAAATATAGCTTCTGCGGTAAAGCGCGGAATCTTCACCATTCATCATAATCTCATTATCGCAACCGTTGGCTCCGTATCTGCGTATGACGAAGTTCACTTGGAGACTTCTTTGCGAAGTTGGCTTGGGTTGTGAGGTCTTTCTCGGAATCTCCAAAAACATGTCCCCTTCCGATCTCTGGCGCTTCCTTCCGTTGGGTTATCTGTTCACGATTGTGATCGAGACGCCCATCCTCATCGTCGGACTCTCAAGACGACATTCAATCAAGCGAAGATTGGCCGCGGGCGTGTGGCTGACCGCGTGTACCTATCCGATTGTCGTGCTGGTTCTCCCGCCATTATTCGCCAGCACCACGCGTGCGGCTTACTTAATCGTAGCCGAGACGTTCGCTCCGGTCGCCGAGTGCGTTCTGTTTTGGCTCGCGTATGGGAAAACCGAAGAACTGGGGACGAAGTCGATGTGGCGAGACTTTGCGACGATCATCGTTGCGAATCTCGCGTCCTTCCTGCTTGGTGAAGTTATGAATGCTTACGGCTGGTTCGGATTGTTCGGCTGAAAGTTGCGAGTCGCAACTTGAGTTTGCGAAGGCGAAGCCTGCGCCCGCCGGAGCCAACGCAGGAGAAACACGAATCCAACGATTGCCGCCACGCTCAGCATCAGGACGGCAAATGCGATTAGAATCAGTCCGGTCGTCCCGGTGCCGTCCGGGATGGGATCAGGCCGCACGTCCAGCAACATCAGATTAGCTATCATTCCTGGTCCCTCAACATCTCGGAAAGCACATCGCTGTCGACATTGCCTCCTGATAACACCACGCCTACTCGACGACAGTCGGCAGGAATTTTGCGCGCGAACACTGCGGCCGCTGCCGCCGCTCCCGACGGCTCAACCAAAAGTTTCATCCGGAACAGAAAGAACTTCATCGTCGCGATGATTTCTTCATCGGTGACAGTCAAAATCGCTTCCGCATTTTGACGCGTGATCGGAAACGTAAGTTCGCCAGGCTTCTGCACACGCAAGCCATCAGCGATAGTCGGCGGCGGCGGGATCTTGACGCGCTCACCTTTCGCGACTGATTGCTGCGTGTCGTTTGCCGTGTCCGGCTCGACCGCGAAACACCTGATTGAGGGCTTGAGAAATTTCGCCGCGCTGCTGACTCCCGCAAACAGTCCACCGCCACTGCACGGCGTCAGCAGCGAATCCAAATCCGGGACTTCTTCGACGAACTCGAGCCCAGCAGTCCCTTGGCCCGCCATGATCAAATAGTCGTCGTAAGCGGGAACCGGAATCAGCCGTTCGCGCTCGGCGATCTCACGGCCAAACGCGTCGCGATCGTCTTTATGCCGATCGAAGACACGAATGTCGGCGCCGTAACTCTTCATGCCCGCGACTTTCATTTTCGGCGCGTCGTCGGGAATGCACACGACTGCTTTCACACCGGCTTCGCGCGCGGCCAGCGCCACGGCCTGAGCGTGATTCCCGGAAGACACGGCAAGGACGCCGCGTTCTTTTTCGTCGTCAGAAAGCGAAAGGATCTTGTTAGTCGCGCCACGCGCCTTGAACGCGCCGGCGCGTTGCAGGTTTTCACATTTGAAGAAGACTTCACAGCCCGCAACTTCGTTGAAGGAACGCGAGGTCATTACCGGCGTGCGATGAACACGACCGGCGATTCTTTCGGCAGCTTGTTTGATTAAGTCGAGTGTCAGCATTGCAAACGATTAGGTCAGTACCGGGAGCGGTAGCGACCGGGTTGTAATAAAACGATCACGTGGATAATGCCAAGACCCGGTCGCTACCGCTCCCGGTACCGACCTCATCCATCTCAAATACTTCCGCAAACCTTTCAATAATCCGATCTTCGACTTCACTCAATTGAATTTCGCGTCCCAGCAACTCATGCATCGATGTGACCGGCTCGCCTTCGCAGGCAATGATTAAATCGAAGTAGCTCAAATCCGTATTTACATTCAAAGCAAATCCGTGCGTGGTCACCCAACGCGCGATGTGCACACCGATCGCCGCAACCTTTCCCTGTTCAGTATGCACACCGGTCAAGCCGGCAATGCGAAACGCTTCGATGCCAAAATCCTTCATCGTGCGAATAAGAACTTCCTCCAGATCGCGGACGAACCGATGCACGTCTTCACGATCGGGACTCAGATTGATTATTGGATAGCCGATGACCTGGCCGAGGCCGTGATAGGTAACTTTACCGCCGCGATTCGTTTCGAAGGTGTTGACGCCTCGGGCTGTCAAAACATTCTCAGGCGCGATGATCGCTCCCGGCGCTGACCGGCGGCCCATGGTGAGCACGTGCGGATGTTCAAGCAACAGCAGCGTGTCCGCCTGTGCGCCGGACAACACCGCGCGTTCAGTGGCTTTCTGAATATCCAGCGCCGCGCCATATTCGACGCGGCCCAATCGTTCGACTCTGAGAGTTCGCCGTTCGGTCATTCGCGGAGTAGAATCGCGATTGTAACAGCACAGTACTTCAGTTACCGACCGGAGGAAAAATGAAGAGATTCGCCATCATCGCCGCCGCTTTCTTATTGCTGCTGCCCGCAGCCGCCGTGGCCCAGTCCCGCTCGCGCACTACGAAACGGAGTACCGCGACCAAACCGACGACCACCGCCGTCGACACTGAGGTAATTGCAGCGCGCACCGAAGCGGCGAACAAAGTCGCAAACCAAATCAAGAACCTGAGCGCGTTTCTGTTTCTCCTCGGCGGCGTCGCAAAAGGCATTGAACAGATAGATATCACTTCGAAGAGCGACTCCTCCTCGCCCGTCGTGAAGCAGAATGAGCTCAACAAAATAAAACTGCGAGGCACATTCACGGATTTTCGCGTCGGCCTCGATGCGCTGGAAGTCTATTTTCGCGCCACTCCGGCACTGCAAAGCTATTACCTGAAGCTGGCGGGTTCAGCGTCAGGTGCGGCAGATGCTGAAGCGCTCGCGAACCAGGGTCAATTTGATCGTGCGGGCCGCGCGCTCCTTGGCGTGGTAAACCGTCTGACTGATGTGCTTGTGGTAATGCCGTAAGTCCAACCGTCTTTGCTTGCCGACCATGACTAACACTTTACGAGGTCTGATCTCAGCAGCCGCATTGTGCCTGCTCGCAACGGCGCCTGCATTTTCTCAACCGAGCACGACTGAGCTGTCGCTGACGCAGGCTCAAGCTTCCCACTTCGCGCAGCTGGCTTTGAAGTGTGTGCGTAAGGAGTATCCCAACAAGCTCGATCACACCATGAACGACGGCGGCGAGGTGCGCAGTCCGAAAGATTTACATCCGGCTTTCTATGGTTGTTTCGATTGGCACTCGACGGTGCACGGCCACTGGATGCTCGTGCATTTACTGAAGACGTTTCCAAACCTGCTGGAAGGAAAGCAAATTCGCGAGGCGCTCAACGCCAATCTCACCGAAAAGAACATTGCCGGCGAAGTCGCGTATTTGAAGCAAGCTAACCGAGCTTCGTTCGAGCGCACTTATGGTTGGGCCTGGCTGCTGAAGCTCGCGGAAGAGCTGCGCGGTTGGAACGATGAAGATGGCCGTGAGTGGTCGCGAAATCTTCAGCCGCTGGCGGATGGATTCGTGGAAAAGTATCTGGCGTTTCTGCCGAAACAGAATTACCCGATTCGCACGGGCGTCCATCCGAACACGGCGTTTGGATTGGCCTTTGCGCTCGATTACGCGCGCGCGGCCGGCGATAAGAAGCTGGACGCTTTGATTGTTGAGCGCAGCCGAACTTATTTTGGGAGCGACGTTAATTACCCGGCAGCGTGGGAGCCTGGGGGTGAAGACTTCTTTTCACCTGCGTTGATTGAAGCCGATCTGATGCGGCGCGTGATGGCCCAACGCGAATTCGCCGTCTGGTTCCATCGCTTTCTTCCCGGCATCGCGCGCAATCAGCCGAAGCAACTCGTGCAACCGGCGGTTGTCACCGACCGGACTGATCCAAAGTTAGTTCATCTCGACGGTTTGAACCTCAGCCGCGCGTGGTGCATGAGAAGTATTGCGGCTGCATTGCCTAAGACAGACTCTGCAAGAAACGTTCTAACGAAGTCTGCGAATGCCCACGCTCAAGCCGCCCTTCCTTTCATAGCCAGCGGGAATTACGAAGGCGAACATTGGCTCGCGTCGTTCGCGGTTTACTTGCTGACGACGCCACAGCCGTGAGAGTTTGGCGGCCAAAACATTTCTCAACAATATTTCGTTCCCTTCACAACCGGATCGACCATCGGATACGCGGTGTAACGGCCGAATAGATCGCCGGCGAAAGTGATCCGATCCGTACCCTGATTGTCTTCCTAATCGAGCAGGCGGACTTCGAGCGTGTGCTCACCTTTCTCCAGCGCTTCGCCGTCGATTGCCAAACTCCAACTCATTTCATCCTACTTTGCATGTCGCTCCGTTTCTACCAAAGATTTAATTTCAAACTTAAGGCCACCCGAAATAAATCGGACGCATCCATAGGATCGAACAGGCTGACGAATTTTTGTAGAGATTGAATCGGCTGTTCGATTTACCTAAAGGCAGTTCGCTGTCTCCCCTTAAGTGACAATTGAATATGTCTCGCGTGGTCGCACGATACCGGCTGCGCCCGGTTGAAGTCTGCTCGTTTGCGGAGGAAGCCCATGAAACGCAACCCTCTCCTGAGATCGATTTTGTTGACGTGTGTCTGTCTGTTAGTTACCGCGACAGGTCGTCAAGCGGTGGCCCAGGAACCAACGACGGAAGGACAACTGCTTGCCGTCGATGCTAAAGGTCAGCCGACCGGTGCATGCCCGCTAAAACACACAGACGTTAAGGCCGAAATCAGCGGATTCATCGCTCGCGTCACCGTTACGCAACAATTCCAAAATTCTTTTCCCGATAAAATCGAAGCTGTCTACACATTTCCGCTGCCCCAGGCTGCCGCAGTCGATGACATGACAATCGTCATCGGCGATCACACCGTAAAGGGGAAAATCATGCGGCGTGAGGAGGCGCAGGCCACGTATGATGCGGCCAAAGCGCGCGGCCAAGTCGCGGCCCTCTTGAATCAACAGCGGCCAAACATCTTCACGCAGGCGGTCGCGAACATCCTGCCAAATCAGCAGATTAATGTGACGATCAGTTATGTCGAGACGCTGAAATACGACGAAGGATCGTACGAGTGGCATTTCCCGATGGTCGTAGGCGAGCGCTACATTCCGGGGAACAAAGAAACAAATCAGTCTCCGGCGAACTCCGATCAAGCAGACGCGCAACCGGCCACGGCTGGCGACATTCCGCGCGTGACTGACGCCGCAGAAATTACTCCGCCGGTGATGCCGAGAGGTATGCGCGCGGGTCACGACATTTCGATCGAGGTCAACATTGACGCGGGTGTCCCCCTGATTCGCTTTCAATCACTCACCCATGAAATTGACACCGTGCAGCCCGATGCGGGCAAGGCCATTGTGCGTTTGAAGGATCAAGCCACAATTCCCAACAGGGATTTTGTCCTGCGATACGACGTTGCTGGATCACAAATAGCAGACGCGTTTTTGTTTCATCGCCAGAACAACGAAGGGTTTTTCACTTTCATTTTGCAGCCACCGCAACGGATCACCGTTGAAGACGTGACGCCAAAAGAACTTGTCTTTGTGCTCGACACTTCGGGTTCGATGAGTGGCTTTCCAATTGAAAAAGCAAAAGAGACGATGTTGCTCGCGCTCGACAACGTTTATCCACGCGACACTTTCAACGTAATTCTTTTTTCCGGTGACACGAAGATTCTGTTTTCTGAGCCGCAGCCAGCTACACGTGACAACATTGAGAAGGCGAAGTGGCTGGTCGCCGGTGCTCACGGAAACGGCGGCACCGAAATGATGAAGGCGATTCGTGCGGCGCTCGAGCCTTCCGACGCGAGCGATCATGTGCGCATCACCTGTTTCATGACCGATGGCCAGGTCGGTGATGACATGGAGATCATTGGCGAGGTGCAAAAGCATCCGAATGCGCGCGTGTTCGCGATGGGATTTGGTTATTCGCCTAACCGATTTCTGCTCGACAAGATTACCGAATACGGCCGGGGCGAGGTTGAATACGTGACAGAGAACGGCGACGCGAAATCAGCCGCGAAGCGATTTCATGAACGCATCCGCAATCCGCTGTTGACCGACGTTGCGATCGATTGGGGTGGTCTGGCAATTACGGATGTCTATCCGAAGACGATTCCAGATCTGTTCAGCGCCAAACCGGTCATTCTGTCAGGCCGGTATACGACGGGCGGCCGCGGCGTGATCCGCTTGAAAGGACTGATGTCGGGTCACGAGTTTATTCGCGAGATTCCCGTCGAATTGCCGGAGCGCGACACTCAGCACGATGTGTTGGGCACTTTGTGGGCGCGCAGCAAAATCGACGACCTCATGGGCGCCGACATGTCCGGTGCTCAAGCAGGCAATATGCGCGAAGAAGTGAAAAATGAAATTACCAGTCTTGGTCTCGCGCACCGCATGATGACGCAGTTCACGTCGTTCGTGGCTGTCGATGAGCGGTCGGCCGCCGATGGCGTCGCGCCGCAACGCGTCGATGTGCCGGTTGAATCAACCTCGGGTGAAGCTTCGCCCGTCTACAGCGGTAATCTGGGCGGAACAAATATGACGGTCACTGTGAGCGGCGCTGCGGAATTAGTTAGTTCCTCATCGGCCACTGTTGGCTCCAACATCACGCAACAATCTATCAGCAATCTTCCGGCAAATGGCAGAAGTCTCTCCAGCTTGTATCTGCTCACTCCAGGGACCGTTGCTGCGGGAACTGACGGCACGTTCGGCAACACCGGCTTCAGAGGGTCAGCGAACGGACAACGCGCCTCATCGAACCAATTCACAGTGGACGGTGTCAGCGGCAACTTTGGCATCGCCGCCGGTGGCGAGACTCCCGGCGCCTCGATCGGTGGCAATGCGCCGGCTCTGACGCCCACCGGTGACACGGCCGGACTGGCGCCATTCAGCGCAGTTCAGGAAGTTGCGATCCGCACCTCAGGCGCCGTGGCCGAATACGGACGTAACTCCGGCGCGATTATTAATGTCGTTACAAAGGCAGGCACGAACTCTTTTCACGGCTCGATGTTTGAGATCTTTGGCAATCATTCGCTCGACGCCAACGATTGGTTCGCGAACAGCCGTGGTTTGTCGCGACCGGCCTCGGGCTCAAATGAATTTGGCGGAACCTTCGGGGGTCCGATTCGGCGTGATCACATTTTTTTCTTCACCGCTTACGAGGGCTTACGCCTCAGGCAGCCGGGGACTTCTGTCACCGATGTGCCATCGCTGGCTTCGCGTATGTCAGCGCCGCCAGCAACTGGTTCACTGCTGAATCTTTATCCATTGCCGACTGGCGGCGCGAGATCAGACGGCTTTGCCGAGTCTGCAGGTAGTTTTCTTAATCACGGAAGCCATGACTCCGGCGCGCTACGTCTCGACTGGAATGCAACTTCGAAGTTGACGCTGGCCGGTTATTACGATTTCACCGACTCGTCGGCCGAAGCGCGTGGCGCCCGCGGAATGTCTTTGAATACGCTGGGGACTTTCTTTAATCGTTCTCAGATGGTCTCTGCCCACGCCACATATACCTTGTCCCCGAGAATTTTGGTTGACCTGAAAATCAATTACAGCAAACTGTTGGCGCGCGGTTCGTACCGACTAGATAATTTCGGCGGAGCAACGTTGCCGCTTTTGTTTACTCAGAACAGCGCAGCGGCGCTGGCTGTGGACTTGAATGCTCGGAATACCATGGTGATGTCAGCGCCGGCGGCAGGTAATACCCAACGCCAATTCAATACGCTGGGGTCGATTGCGATTGTATCTGGCGCGCACAACTGGAAGTTCGGGGCTGATTACCGGCGCATGTTCCCATTGATTGGCTTGCGTCCGGTGGAGCAGAACATTCTTTTTGATGGTGTCACACAGGCGATTAGCGGTACTGCAGCGCGCGTAAATCTCTTCACGCGCCCCCAGCGGCAGCTTCCCGTGTTTGACAATTTTGCGGCGTATGCTCAGGACGAATGGCGAAAAACCTCTCGGCTGACCCTCAATTATGGATTGCGCTGGGAGCTAAATCCTGCGCCCGAGAATACCGCCCAGTTGGTGACTGTCGTCGACCTAAAGAATCTATCGCACCTGAGCTTTACCACAACCGGCGGGCGCTTGTGGTCGACGACATATGGGAATTTCGCACCACGCATCGGCGCCGCCTATCAACTTAACAACGAAGGGTCGTTCGTCATTCGCGGGAGCTTTGGTGTTTTGTATGACACCGCTAATCGTGCTCTCGGCGAGGCTTTCACCGAATCTTATCCTGTGCTTCGGGCGAGCACAGCTTTCAATGTGCCGTTCACATTCGGCGGAGTTGTGACGCCCGCCGCTGCGGAGGTAACCGCACCGCTCTCGGTTTTCGACCCGCATTTGCGGTTGCCGTATTCGCTTCAATGGAACGGTTCCGTCGAACGTGAGGTCGGGGCGAATCAGGTCATCTCGATTTCGTACGTCGGCTCCGCGAATCGCCGGTTGCTGGTGACGAATACATTCAGCGATTCGGCGGCGCCGTTCAGTTTGGTTCGCGCTACCGGCAATGACGGCCGATCTGACTACCACGCATTGCAACTGGAATTCAGGCGCAGATTCTCAGATCGGTTCGGGGCGATGGTCAGCTATGTGCTTGGAAAATCGTCAGACAACTTTTCGGAAGACACGGCCGCGTCAGCATCATTCC
>Ga0207644_10000629_pt1 | contig 22467 bp, 21 predicted proteins | sample KBSS73metaG_FD_184326 | JGI IMG/M metagenome (GOLD analysis project Ga0207644, IMG submission 184326) | Switchgrass rhizosphere microbial communities from Kellogg Biological Station, Michigan, USA - KBS S7-3 metaG (SPAdes) (version 2) | ecosystem: Host-associated > Plants > Roots > Rhizosphere... | reverse complement strand
GTTGGCGTGGGCGTGGGGGTCGGCGTCGGTGTGGGGGTAGGCGTAGGCGTAGGCGTAGGCGTAGGCGTAGGCGTAGGCGTAGGCGTAGGCGTAGGCGTAGGAGTCGGCGTCGGCGTCGGCGTCGGAGTCGGAGTCGGAGTCGGAGTCGGAGTCGGAGTTGGGGTCGGCGTAGGCGTAGGCGTAGGCGTCGGGGTCGGCGTCGGCGTCGGCGTCGGCGTCGGAGTCGGGGTAGGTGTCGGCGTCGGCGTCGGGGCGGGCGTTATCGTGCCCGTCGTCCTGAAGCTGGCAACGCAGCATGAGCTGGCTAGGGCATATTTGTTGGCGTTGGCACCGGCGAGGCTATAGCCATCGTAGGTGACGCCGATGTCCTCTCCGGCCTCCGTGCTGTCGAACGTAGCGGAGGCGCCAGGGCCGGCGACCAAGGTGACGCCCACGGGCACCCCCGCGATCCCGGTGTTGAACCCGGTCAGGACGGCTGCATTGGTGCCGTCCGCGACCTTGGTCGCATTCGGGAAAAGCAGCATCTTCTGGGTCAGCGACGCGCCTTCGGTGAGCACGAACTTGGTCGAGAAATCTGTCGGCGCGGCATAGGAGTTTGGCACATAGTTGATCCTGACCGGCGCCACGGTGACGGTGACCGGCGGAGCCAGTGGCGCGAAGATGATCGTGCCCGCGCCGGTGCCGTCGGAGCCGGCGATCAAAGTCAGGCCGATCGGCAGGCCAAGGCTTCGCGCCGGGACCGTGGTTCCCCTGGTCAGCGTGACCGCGCCATCGATATGCACGTCGTGGCCCGCGCACAGCGCGATGTTGCCGTCGGTCGTCGTGATCGCATGGAACACGCGCACGTCGCGGCCGGCGTTGAGCAATATGCTTCCCCGCGTCGTCGTGAGCGCGGCATTGACGATCACGTCGCGGCCGCAGCAGGCGACGATATTGCCCTGGACCGCCGTGATCGGCTTGTTGATCCGCAGATCCCGGAACGCGTTGAGCGTTAGCGTCGTCGGCGCGCCGGACGTGGTCCAGGCGACCGGATCGTTGACGATGATGTCGCCATCGCCCGCAGTGTTGTTGCCTGGCCCCGGAAAGGTGCTGATGACGACGCTGTTGGTGACAAGCTGGGCCGACAGAGTCGCGCCCGAGATGTTGCCGCCGGTGGGGGCAATGATGAAATTCGCCGGATCGATCAGCCATGTCCCGGTCGTGCCGAGCGGCGCATTCGTCGTGACGCTGGTTCCGTCGGCAATGTTCACATGCGCTGCAGAGGTCTCGATGAAGCCGCCGTCGCCGCCGTCGGGCGCGCTGGCGTCCAGCGTGCCGGCGATGTTCGCCGTGCCGCTATCCATGTCTCCGAGCAGGACGATCGTACCTTCGCGGCTGCCGATCGTGCGGGCCTGGACGATGCCATCGTTGTTCACCACCGTGCGGAGCAGCTGCCCGGCCGCCTGCGCGGTCATCACGACCTTGCCGCCGTCGGCGCGGATCAGTCCGCCGTTCTGGACGAGCGCGTTGATCGCGCCCTTGTCGATCGCGACGTTGAGCAGGCCGTCGCCGGCAACGTCGAGTGTTATTGCCTCGCCGCCCGCAAGCGCGACTGTTCCGAGCCGCGCGGCGATCACGCCCTGGTTGGTGACGCTGGCGCCGAGCAAAGCGACAAAGCCGCCATCGGCTGCGGTGATCGTGCCCTGGTTGGTCACTGAACCGCCGGCGCCGCTGAAGCTGTAATGGCCGGCCATGAAATCGGCGTCGCTGAGGTCGAGCGTCGATGCGACCAGGCCGCCGACATTGACCTGCGATCCCTGGCCGAACAGCACGCCGTTCGGGTTGACCAGGAAGACCTTGCCGTTGGCGTTGAGGTTGCCGAGGATCACCGACGGATCGGCGCCGAGCACCCGGTTGAGCGCGACCGCGCTGCTGTTGGGCTGGACGAACGTGACGCTGTTGCCCTGGGCGATGCTGAAGCTGTCCCAGTTGATCGCGGTCGACTGGCTCGACTGATTGACGGTGACCGAATTGGTACCGGTCGAAACCGACGCGCTGCCGGCCGTCACGGTGCTGCCGGTCGGCAGTCCCTGCGCGTGGGCGGGCGAGATGAATGCCAGCGAACCGGCCAGGCCGCAGAGCGAAAGCCGCGCCAAACCCGCCAGCGCGGTCGATCCGAGAAGGAGTGCGCGGTCGAAGGAGAGAATTGGGGTTGACTGGGTCATGGCGGAAATCCTCGGATGAAATGGGGGCAGGCGCGAAAGCGCGCGGATCAGAACAGCTTGACGACCTGGAACCAGGCGCGGCCGTCCTTGTCCGGCGCGGAGGTCGCGTCGGCGTGGCCCAGCTTGCGGGCGTAGCTGGCCTTGAGGATGAACCCTTCAGGCGCGTACCAGCTGAGTCCGGCGCCATAGGCGCTGCGATGCGCATGGTTGGAGCCGGGGAACCAGGGGTCGTGCGAGAATTTGACTTCGCCGGCGTCGACGAAGCCGATCAGCTCGAGCTGGCCGGGGAATGATGGCGTCCAATGGCTCAGCCGCAGTCGCGCCTCGGCGGTGGCGATATACCCCTGGTCGCCGAACGCCTCGCCCTCGGGATAAGCGCGCACGCCATAAGCGCCGCCAAGCTCCATTTTCTCGGAGCTGTCGAGATTGTTGAACGCGATCTGGCCGCGCACCGCGCCGTATAGCGAGAGCGGGCCGGCGATCGTCTGCAGGCGCGCGGCGCTGAATTCGGCCTTGGCGAAGCCGCCGTCGCTGCGCGCGGTCAGCGCGTCCGCGGCATGCTCGACCGGGCTCTTGATATCGAGGTCGCCATAGGTCAGCGCGGCCGAATAGACGGTCGAGCCGCCGCCGCCGAGGTCGTCGCGGAAATCGCCGGCAAAGCCCAGGTGCAGCACCTTGCTGTCCTTGCGCGACTTGCTGTCGAACAGATGCACTTTGTCGTTGAACCAGTTCATGTCCGCGCCGCCGAGCAGGTAGAGGTTGGAGCGGCGCGTCCGCACCAGCGGATAGCTGGCGTAGATGCTGGCGATGTCGGCGGTGCCGTCGGCATCGAGGGCGTTGAATTCGCGCCCGAGATCATATTTCAGATGCGCATAGGCGACGCCGACCGTCGCATTGCCGACCAGCGCCTGGTAGGAGATCCGGCCATAGGCGAGGCCACTGTCCGACGCGAGCACGCGCAGGCTCAGCATGTCGCCGATCCCGGCCGGATTGTTGAGGTTGACGGTGCCGCCGAGGCGATAGGTTCCGGTGTAGCGATTGCCGGCATTGTCCGCTTCGACGCTGCCGGTGACCCGGCGGCCCTGGTCGATATCGACCAGCAGGTCCGATGTGCCGACCTCGGCGCCGGGAGCGAGCGTCGATCGCACCGCGACACCCGGAATATCGGAAAGCAGAAGCAGTCGCCGCTCGAGGCGCTTGCTGGTGACGATGTCGCCGCTGTGGACGCCGCTAAGGACGCGATGCGCGACGCCATCGGACAGGTTGCTATGATTGGCGACCGACACCTTGCCATAATGGCCTTCGAGGACGGCGATCGTGACGGTGCCGCTCTCGATCGCCTGCGGCGGCAGATAGGCCTGCGCCAGGAAATAGCCGTGGTCGTTATAATAAGCCGAGATCCGCGCCGCGAGCGCGCGCATGTCGGCAAGCGAGAGATCGCTGCCCGGCGTGAAGCCGCTGGCGGCGACAAGCTTATCTTGGCTGAACAATGTCGTGCCGGTGATGACGAGCGCGGTAACGCGTACCCTGGCGCCTGCGGGAGCGGTGTCTGGCTCGACCGCGCGCGGTGCCACCTGGAACACGGGTTCCTGCCTTTCGGGCTGCGGCGCCTGCGGGATCTGCCGCAACTGGCTGCCGGCGTCGAACGGCTGGGCGGACGCGGCCTGGCTGAAGCCTAGCAGCGCGGTGGACAGAAGGAATTTCTTGAGCATGGCGACCTCTTCGAACGGCCGCGGATCGAGGACACCCAGTTCCGCTCGCAGCGAGCAGTGGAAACGGGCTAGTACCGGGGGAGATAGTGCCCCTCGGGTAGATCCTCAGATGAAAGCGATTTCATCCCGGGAGGCTGCTTACCTCGACGAGTGGGGATAGTTAAATTCCGTTAACAAAAGGATAATATACCATGGAATATTTACCGCGTTTGATATGAAGGCGGATATTTAAATGATGGAACCAAACATGGATTAGTCTGTTTTAATGTAGGTTGAGCCTATACTTTTATTTACACGTGTAATACTATGAAATATTCTTGAAGTCTTGCCGATACGTAAAGGGGATGCCTCCATGGCAAATTACAGACTTTACTGCGTTGGCGACGGCCATTTCGTCGATTGCGACATGTTCGAGGCGGTCGATGACATCGCCGCGATCAAGCGCGCCGGTGAGCTTCGACCGGATACCGCCACTGAACTGTGGGCGGGCGGCAGAGGCCCGTTATCCAGCCTCCGGCGCCCGATTATTTCCGGCGTCGGCCTGGAGGCGAGCGGCAGCTAGACGCTGGCGGACAAGCCGCTGCTTCGCACCCGATCGGGAATTTCCTGCGCCATCCCGGATTCGTACCAAGACGTCACTACAGTAGTCTTCGCATATGGTTTCTTCGGTTCGTGTCACCATTTGGATCTTGGGGCGAGAGAGATATGCACTTCCTACTCGCAGTGCAGGGTCTTTCTGTCGGGAGGGCGATCGGAATTGTTGATCGCCCTCTCGCCGCTGGCCTCGACCAACATTGGCGGAGGAGCGTGTCGTGAAAACCTACCGCCTTTATTTCATGACAGCCAACGGCAATCACATCGAGCGGGTTGAGGCGATTGAGGCGCGCAACGATTCCGATGCCATTCGGTATGGACAAATTTACGCGGGTCCGCAGGCATTGGAGCTATGGCTGGGGAGCCGAAAGGTCCTTGCCTTCGAAAGCCATCCATATTGTCCCCAAAGTGACCGCGCGCGTATCGGCCGTCTTCCCGAGCGCGCCTTCGCGCCTGTCGCCGAGGTCGCATGATCCGCCTGCAAAGGCGCAGACCAGGATATCCAATCGTCCACACATCATGCTACGCCGCCGCCGGCGGGTGCGATGTATCTACCGTGCGGGGGCTGATCCCCAGCCGGCGCGCAATCTGCTTCGTCGAAAGGCCTTCGAGCAACCCCTCCAACATTTGCCGCTCACGTGGTGACAGGCATCCCAGGCGAGCATTCGCGAGCGTCTTTTCGTCGCGATGGGCACGGCCTTTTCGGAAACTTTCCAAAGCGCGATCGATGGTCTCAAGCAACGTTGAATTGCACGTGGGCTTTTCGACGAAGTCGATGGCGCCGAGCTTCATGGAGCGAACCACCGCCGGAAAATCCCCGGATGCGCTCATCACGATCACCGGCAATTCGTTACGGCGCCGCGTCAGCTCTTCCATCACTTGAAAACCGTCCATCCGCGGCATCTTCAGGTCAAGGAGAATGCAGCCCTCGTCCAACCGCTTTGTGCAAAGTAACTCGGCTCCGTCTTCGTAAGTCTGAGTCCCGTAGCCGCTCGCTGAAAGCAGAAAACTGAAAGCGGCGCGTACCGTTTCATCGTCGTCCACTATGTGAACTAATCCTGCCAAGCCGAATTCCTGTTCAGATCAGAGGGGATTGAAAATCAGCGGAAGAAGTCCGGCTCGACCCCGGTCGTCTTTTTTGGGTGTGGACCAGCCGTCCTGATAGAGCGCCATGCGCGCAACCCTTCGCCATCCTTTTGCGATAGCGAGAAAAGAGGCACGGGCACCGCCGTTACACTCGGAAGCACGGCGATCCATTTCAGTTGCGTGCGCAAGGCACTCGCACGTTCCCATCATCGCAATCTGGGTCAATTCGGACACGTGCAGCATAAAGCTCTCCATAATGGCGGGTCCATCGATACGTCCAACGGCCGGCACGTGATTATGCTTGTAAGTCAATTATATAGATGGCGCGCCATCATATGTTTCGTTTGCTCGATCAGGTTAGTCGGCGGGGATACAACTATGGTATATTCGGATTTCACTGTGTGCGTTGCTTGCCATCCCCCGCGAATTATTTGTGTTCTCCCCGTCGCTCCGCTAGCCCGTTTTGCAGAGGCGCTCCGCTTGACGAACCCGCTTATAAGAAAATTGGAGAATGTGGCCGAGCTGTCGGCAGAGGAGCGGGCGGTCCTTCAGAAGCTATGCGAGCGCCCTCGCTCCGTGCCGGCCAATCAGGACATCCTTACCGAGGGCGAGCGGCCCGACTTTGTTCACCTGATCCTGGAGGGTTGGGCGATCCGCTACAACATTTTGCCCAATGGCTCGCGACAGATAACTGCGCTGTTGATCCCGGGGGATTTTTGCGATCTGCATGTAATGGTCTTGCAAAGGATGGACCATAGCATCGCCACGCTCGGACCCGCGAAGGTCGCCTATATTCCGATCAAGGAAGTCATTGAGCTGACCCGGCAGCTGCCGGAGCTGTCCCAGGCGCTTTGGTGGGTGACCCTGGTCGACGAGGCGATTTTGCGGGCCTGGATCGTCAACCTTGGGCGCCGAAGCGGCTTCGAGCGTGCCGGGCACCTGATGTGTGAAATGTACGATCGGATGAACAATGTAGGCCTGGTCCATGGCGAGGAGTTCGACCTGCCCCTGACGCAGGTCGAGATCGCGGATGCCCTTGGCCTGACCCCGGTCCACATGAACCGCGTCATCGGGCGACTGCGAAAGGAAAATCTCATCAGCTTCAAGCAGGAGAAGCTGACCATTCCTGACATTGATCGGCTAAAGGCGATTTCGGGCTTCGATCCAGGCTATTTACACGCCGAGCACGTGAGGGTGCACGGATCGGCGTGAAATCGGTATTTCTGATTAAAACTAATTTATGTTACTTATTGAATAATAACATGTTATAAGTTTTCAGGTTCGGCCTTCCATGCAAGTCGGGCATTTGCCTTCGGCCAGGCGTGGCTTTCGCTTCGCGAGCCATGGCCGACGAGGAGTCGCCCAAATGGACGTCCGCACCCCGACACATGCCGCCGACAGTCTCGCCTACCAACTCGTTGCCTGTTCTGAAGCACCGCTGCTGCTGCTGGATTCGCAGTTCATCATATTGGCCGCCAGCGGGTCATTCTGCCGAGCATTTGAACTGGAGCCCAAGGCCGTCATCGGCCAGCGCATGTCGTATCTGGGTTCCGGCGAATGGGGTTCACGTCAGCTCGCATCGCTGCTCAAGGCTACGCTCTCCAGCCCGATGGGGATCGAAGAATATGAGATGGATCTCGAACGTCCCGACCAGCCGAAAAGGAGCGTGATCCTCAAGGCCCACAAGATCGAATATGGCGATTCGGATAATGTGCGCCTGGCGCTGACGATCGGCGATGTCACCGACGCGCGGAAGAGCGACAAGCTCAAGGACGATCTGGTTCGCGAAAAGGGCATATTGCTTCAGGAGCTTCAGCACCGGGTGGCGAACAGCCCCCAGATCATAGCCAGCGTCCTCATGCAGAACGCGCGGACTGTCGATTCGGACGAGACGCGCGTTCATTTGTACGAGGCGCACAATCGCGTGATGTCGGTGGCGGCGATCCAACGGCATCTGGTCCCGTCGCGGCTGGGTGATGTGGAACTGCTGCCTTATCTTACCGACCTTTGTCAGAGCATTGCCGCTTCGATGATCGGCGATCCCAATCAGCTGTCGCTCGAAGTCACCGGAGACAATAGCTGCATCGATGCCGACAGTTCCGTCAGCATTGGCCTTATCGTCACCGAGCTCGTGATGAACGCGCTGAAACATGCCTTTCCCAATCATCGCGAGGGCAGGATCCTGGTCGATTACCGGTCTGAAAAGGACGCATGGACGCTTTCGGTACGCGATGACGGAGTCGGCATACCGACGGGTCTGTTCAGCGCCAAGCCGGGTCTGGGCACCGGCATTGTAGCGGCGATCTCGAAACAACTTGAAGCCAGCGTGACCGTGGCGGCTGCGTATCCAGGCACCCGGGTGTCGATTTGCCACGCTGCCGGCCAATAAGGCTGGTTACGATGGCCGTCGATCTCTCGCGGATCACGACAGCGATCGCGATTCAGGGTGGGGGCAGCAGCTCATCGAACGCAACGTTCACATGGGGCACCATCCGCACGATTCCGCCGGTGGCACGCGGGGGTTCGCCGACCAGCCGCAATCCCGGGAGCCTGTCGAGCAACCGGTCAAGTGCAACCAGCATTTCCTGCTTTGCCAGATGCACACCCAGGCAATGGTGCGCACCAATACCGAAGCTCAACAGCGGCTTACGCCGTTGGTCCAGCGCGAACACGTCAGGCTCCGGGAAGACCGATGAATCCCTGTTGCCGGACGCAAGCGCGTAAAGGACAACGGAATCGGCTGGCAAGCGTACGCCGCATACCAAAGCGTCGCGGATCAATATTCGTTCCTTCAGCGCCGCTGGAGTCGCGTACCTCAAACTCTCATCAACGGCCGCCGCGCGCTTCGCGGGATTTTGGACCAGTTCCTCCACTAATGACTGGTCGGACAGGATTGTGATCAACATAAGCGCGAGCGCATATTGGGTCGTATCGGCGCCGGCCGGAAACATGAACCGGATGTAGTCGTAAAGAGTGGTCTCATCGAGCGGCTCTCCGTCGATCCTGGCCGCGAGCAGCAGGCTGATGATGTCATCCTTGGGAGCCCGTCGGCGCTCTTCGACAATTGGACGCAGATAGGCGTTGGCGCGCGCCACGGCTTCGAGACAACGCTGCCGACGCTTCTCCACATCGCCGTCCTCTCCCTGGAATCGCGACCCTTGAACCAGCTCGCCGATAAGCGGGACCAGCTCGTCTTCGTTCTCGGCAGGAACGCCAAGCATCCTGCTCATCACGCGAAAGGGAAAGAGGCGGGTAAAGCTATGCTGCAGATCGAGCGCGCGTCTGTTTCCAAACGCATCGATCAATTCATCCGCCAACGGGACCAGCAATTGATCTACCAGGCGGCGAATCTCGCTCGCCTTGAATGGTTCCTCCATCACCTTGCGATGCGCGCGGTGCTCGTCGCCATCCAATTTCAGCACCGTTGCGCCCTGCGTGTCCCACTCGCGGATATATTCCGTCGAAGCCGGGATATTCCTGTCGTCCGACAAACCCTCCACATTGTCCTTATACTGGAGAACCAGGAACGCCGGCTCTCCCTTGAACGTAACACGTACGAGCCTGTGACCTTCATGACGGAGCTGCGCCAATCGATCGTCCAGGTCTTCCAAGGGGCTGTAGGCAAAGTCGACCTCTACCATCCTTGGAGCCATAGTCAGCACATCGTGTTGCACGTCGCCATCTCCACACCAATTGTCCGGCAGTCCGAAAGACTGACCGGTTCAGTCTTGTTCTTCACGACTGGCGATCGGGCGCCTGATCACCGGGAATTGGTTCCCGAACGCATGAGCCTGGGCAAAAACGCGTACACGAAGTCGGACGAGTCCCGACGGCCGATCGGCTGAGCACCTTCCGGCCTGTTCTCCGTCACCGGCAGATTCTGCTCCCAGTCGAACACAACCCGCCGTGCGACGATGCGCCATTCACCCTCGCGCCTGGCGAACCGGTCGAGATAGCGCACGCCAGAAATCCAGTCGATCAGGCCACCGTCGCGAGGTACCCGCGTGTGGACGCAAACCGCATAGCTTTCGGACTCGGCCTCCTCGCCCGACACGACGATCGTGCAATTGGTGATATTATGTGCGGTGGGGCCCATGGTGGCCAGGGCCTCGACAGCATAATCGATGAACATCGCCGCGCTTCCGGAAAAGACGCCGTAGTCCAGCGTCGCATCCTCATGAAAGGCAGTGCGGACGAGTTCGTGATCCCCTCGGTCGATGCCTCGGCAATAGGCGACGATTATGTCCCGTATTTCGTCCTTCGCGAGAAGCTTTTCCACGCTTGCGTCTTTCGTCATCTTTCAAATCCGCACGTATTTGCACGGGCAGCGGCGCGGGCCGATGTTCGCGCGCCGCGTCGGCACGGATGGTGACCGCGCAAGGGCGCCACGCGAGCAAGCACGCTTGTCTTCCGGACCCCGATCGTCACGGCGAAGGAACCTCAACATCGCGAACGGTAGGCGCCTCCTCCGGCCCAGGAGCGCGCAAATTCTCCAGCACGAAGCGGTTGTAGACTCCTTCCTGGGTATCGCCGTAGCCAGTCCTGCCTTCGTAGGTCCAACGGGTGAGCGCCCAGAAGCACGTCAGATTCGGCCACGTCTCCATGGGCAGGAGGCTTTCGATCACACCCTCGATACGATGCGTCTCTCCGGTTTCATCGTCGATCTCCAGATTGATCCGTTGGGGGGTCACTCCATCGCCGCGCACAACCGTCTTTCTGCAGTCCAGGACGCCAAGTAGCCGTCCGCCCTTCCAGACATACCCCCAAATGAAACTGTTCCCGCGCAGAGAGGGATAGCGATCGCCGATGCTCGGCTTGAGTTCGGGTGATTCAAATCCGCACACATGGAATGCCAGATCGTCATCGAACACCATGACGTGCCAGCCGAAGGGCGGTACGTCCTTGCGGACTTCCGTGCGCGGGTCTCCCCAGGATCGGTCGCGCGAGAAATAATTGTCGATCTTATAGTCGCGGCCGTTCAGGCTCAGCGAGCCCTCGGTCTTCATCGCCTGCGTAATATGGCCGCCGGCAGCGCGGAATGCAGGGGGCATAATGGCGCGGGCGGTGAAACGAAATGCCGTGCCGCTCTCGGGATCGGCGTAGCTGATTTCGAATTCCTCGAGCGGACGAATCATCTTTACGCGCACGCCATTCGCGTAAGTGCAGTTGGTGATGTCGTCCGGGATCGGCATGTAGTTGCGATAATCCAGGAAATCGGCTCGATTATGAGCCTCCTTGATGCCCTGAAAGATCATCACCCCGCCGCTTGCGACATTGAACACCGGATGGAGCCAGAAATAGATCTCGCAATTGATCTTGTGCTCAGGAATCGAGAAGCCGAAATAGCTCGTTTCGATGAGCTCGTAGGAAGCTTCGGGTGGCCACGGCTTCTGCAATTTTTCGATGCTGTGCGACCCTTCACCAAAGAATTGGCCATCGACACGCTTCCAGGCTAGAAAATTTGACACCGGAGATTCCTCATTTGAGTGATCGCAGTCCGCTCATCCGCCAGGAAGATGCAAAGGCGTGAGATCGGCGACGGCAGTTGCATAGCGCTCGACCATGACCTCGACGACGGCAGGGTCTTGCATGGCGTCCGTCACAACCAGCCAGACCAGCCCCTGAAGAGATTGCCGGCGATAGTCTGTCCAGGCCTGGTCATAAGGGATTGCCGGGCCCCCGCAGCGAACGAGAGCGTCGAGATAGCCACGCAGCAGATCCCGTTCATGGTCGCGCCGATCCGGTACCGACAGCGCCCCACCCAGAAAATAGGATACATCCTTCGCCCAAGGCGCAAGCGAGACAGTTTGCCAATCAAGCAGCGCCCGTGTCCCCTCGGGAGTGACATACACTTGACCCGGATGGGCATCGCCGTGGCAGAGCACATGCGCCTGGCTCGCATCATCATGTTTTTGGAGAAGTGAGTTTGCCGCCCTCACCCCCGTCACCTCATGCAGGCTCTCGGGTAACAGCTTCCGGAGGCGGTGCCGGTCCATACCGCCACTCCATGCCTCCGGCGTGAACAGCGCTTCGCCGCCTCGCCGCAGCGCCGTGCTGCCAACTTCGAGCCACCACGGATTACCTGCGCGTGTGCCCCAGGTTGCACTGTGCAGCCGTGCCAGCAATTCCAATATCTTCGCAACGTCGGCGGGCGCCCAGGCCGTGCTGGCAATTGGAAACTGCGCTCCCGCGGCGGCGAGGTCTTCGAAGACCACGATCCCTCGCTCCCCATCCTCGTCGGCATGAAAGGAACGAGGCAGAGGGATGTCCAGCGCAGGAGCTATATCCCGGAAGAACCGCGCTTCGGTGACGTGCGACACCGAGTAAGGTGAACTCTCGGTCTCGAGATTGCCCTTCACACACACGCTTGCCGGCAAGTCGGGGCGACCTGGTTGCGAGTATCGCAGGCGAAGGAATGCCTTCGAAGTGGCTCCGGCGACGAAGCGGTCCAACTCAACCGCCTCGACACGACAATCGTCCATCCCCAGGGCCGACGTAAACCAGTCCGGAGTCAGGGCCTCGGCCGAGTTCGGCACCGGCAGGTGATTCCTAAAGTCCAATTTTTCTCGCCCCATGGATCATGTCCATCTGCCAAGCTCCTCAGGCCGGATTTATGTACTGCGGCAGCGAGTCATCGAAGTTCGTACAAATGTACGGACTATACGGCCCTAATGTACGTATCAAGGCGCGATTCTGAAACGTCGCAAAAAACAGGAGGTGCGTCGAACCTGGATCGTTGCAGGGTCGGGCCGCCGCATATTTGAATCGTAGAGTACTACTGCGGGGCCTGTTGCAGATCGACAATTCTGAGCATCCAGCCTTGGAAATCCGGCAAGAAGCGGATTATGGCAAGGCGCAGGGCGAACTCCTGGAAGGCAGGGTTGATCGACCCTTGCGGCGCACTGTTGTTGGGCATCATAATGAACAAGCCTGAAATCGTTCACAAGGCTGTGCCTCGGGCGTCGTCCAACGGTAAGAAGTCCATGATAATCGACTCCGCGTTGGCGCTTTTTGCCGAATATGGATTTAATGGCGTACCGCTTAGAATGATCGCAACTTACGCCGGAGTGCCATTATCTACACTAGTATATCACTTTCCCGACAAGAAAATCCTCTATGATCAAGCAGTGACTAGGGCATTTGAGCGGACTACCAATATTTTTGATATTGCAGTCGATGATAAGGCTGAAATCGAAGTACAGCTTCGCCATTTAATGCATCGTACGATGTATTACCATCTCGTGGACTCACCCGAAATGAGGCTTATCGACCAGGCGCTTCTGGATAAACACGTGTCTGTCAATATAGGGATAAGTAACCTACTTGAGAACAATCATGAGAACATGAAAAGGCTATTCATGGGGGTGTCTCAAATGACGGAGGGATATGAATGGCATGAACTGCGGGAAATTTTCATCGGCTTGTGTTATGGCGCCGTCAAATTCAGACGGTTGCAGTCTCAATTGATGATTGGCGAACACACGTCCAACAATAGCGATTTCATCCGTAAGGCCATCGAATTCTACATATCCTCGCTTAAGGCATCGACCAAATAACCTCTACGTTTCCCCTCCTGCTGCACAGCAACGACGGGTAAATTTCTTGACACCGGTGAGCGGCTCGGAGGGTCTGATTCAGGCACGGCGGAGCACAACGTCCCGACGTTGTCGGCCGCGTCTTTCAACGTGCACGGACATATCCGTCACTTCTTGCAATGTGGGAAATTTCGCGCTACGCGCGCGCAATGGAACAAACACGGAACCTTTTCACCGCCCAGTCCGCCACCCCGCCATCCCCACACTTTTCCCACAGAATCCCGAGGGCATGGCAACCGTCAATTTCATCAACTTCACCCCGTCCGAATCATGCCTCGCTCCCACGTCGCGAGCCCTTATTTCGGACTCGCAATGAGTCGGCTTCGCGTCTAGCCTTCGCGAAGATCGGCGGAGGGAATGTTCGGCCAAAAGGTCACGCATGCCGGTCGAGGCGCACAGGATAAGCGTCGCGCATACAGGGGGCCGTTTTAGGAGATGGCCATGAACAGCTTGAAGAACATAGCATTCGGTCTGGTTGCCGCTGCGCTTGTCGCGACATCGTCGCTGGCGTCCGCCCAATATGGCAGCAACGGCCAGCACAATAATGATAATTGGAACAACAACGACCGCGACCGCAACCGTCACGACAATGATCGTGATTGGCGCGACCGGCACGATCGTCACGACAATGACGATAGCGGCGCGATCATCGCCGGCGTGGCCATTCTCGGCGGCGTCGCCGCGATCGCCGCGGCGAGCGACCGCGACGACCGGGTCTATGGTCGCGGCGGCCGCAATCGCTACCGCAACGATTATCGCAACGCCGTCAACGCCTGCGGCAGCGAGGCCGAACGCTACGGCCGCGGCGGTGTCCGGGTCACCTATGTCGATCGCCGCGGCGCCAGCCGCTATCGCGTCAAGGGCATGATCAAGCGCGGCTTCGGCTCCAGCTATTCGCGCTGGGGTGCGGACCGCAGCCGCTGGGGCGCCGATCGCCGCCGCGACCGCTATTTCGCCTGCACCGCGCGCGGCAACGGCCAGGTCATCGACTTCAACCTGAACGGCCGCGACATCTGGTAAGTGAGCATCTTGCGAAAAAGTGGGCACCGGTTTTTCGCGACTAAAGATGCGACCACAAGCATCCGGCGCCTTGGGGACTGCAATCGCGCACCCCCCGGAGCGCCGCATCAATGGCCGGACGCCGCAAAGCGCCGCCGGCCCAACTTCCGCGCAAGCGCGGACAACCAAGAGGAGAGTGGATATGGGTTGGCTTGTAGCTTTGATCGTCGGAGGCATTGCCGGCTGGCTGGCCAGCAAGGTGATGAACCGCGATGCCTCGATGGGCATTATCTGGAATATCGTCGCCGGCTGTGTCGGCTCGGTGGTCGGCAACTGGATCGCCAACCGCTTCGGCATCGTCGGCTCGGTGCAGGAATTCTCGATCACCGGATTGCTGGTCGCGATCGTCGGCGCGATCGTCGTGCTCGGCATCCTCAACCTGATCCAGCGCGGGCGGGTGCGCTGATCCTTTGGCTTTCGGGCCGGCTTTACAAGGTCGGCCCGAATGGACGCACTGTTGCCCAGGCGCGACTGGGCCGACCCAAAATGGCGCGCCAAAATATCTGAATTGCATTGAAGACGAAAAGGCGCATATTGATAATTAACCTGGATCAGGAACCACATGCCGTCCCGGGGGTTGCGCTTATACCCCCAGGAAGGCGCACGCAGGGAGGGGTGCCCGGTGTCAGCGACGTGTCGGTGCGTACACCTTTCAACAGGAGGTGCTCATGGGATCTGAAGATTATCTCTCCGGGAGGGCGGCTGCCTGCCGCAGCCTTGCCCGGCAGGAACGCGAGCCCAAGCTCGCTCAGGCCTTGCTCGATCTCGCGCGCGACTATGAACGGCAGATGCAGTGCAGCGCGCCGAAGCGCGGCTCGGAGCAGATGCGCTAGACTAATAGACTCGGCAGACGCGAAGGGCAGGGGTCGCCGATTGGCGTCAGCCGAAGCGGCCGAGCCGGTGGTAGAGGTTGGCGAACTTCACCGAATCCGGCGCGTCCTGGACTGTGTCCAGATAATGTTTCACCGCGGTCTTCAGCAGCTTGAAATCCTCGGTCGAGAAGACGGCGCGCGGTTTCTGGGGTTCGTTCATCGCTCTTGCTCCATTGCTCGTGACCCGCACCCGCCGGCCGGCATGGTGCGGGCGCGACGATTACACATTTACGTGCGGTCGAGGGCTAGAAAATTTTCCCGATGTCGAACGTGTACACGAGGCCCAGGCCGCCCGAAAACTGGTCGCGCGAGCCGAGGTGGCGCACCAGCGGCGACTTGCCCGGATCATCCATCAGCCGGTCGTAGCGGGCATAACTGGTGATGCCCCAATGATAGCTGAACTGGTAGAGGAACCCCGCGTTCACCCCGAGCGCCTGGAAGCCGCCATCGGGACGATAAGCGGGCAGGCCGGATGCGATGGCTTCGGAAGGGGTGATCCCGAAATAGGCGCGCTGATATTTCTTGTCGCTGAAGCGCGCGCGCGGCCCGATCGAGAAGATGTAATTATCCTTGTCGCGGACGATGAAATCCGCGCCGACGCTGCCGATCAGGCCGTCGTGGCCGCCAAGCCCCTTGCGCAGCTCGGCGCGGATGCGGATCGAGGGGTCGAGATAGAATTGCATGAAGCCGCCGGCCTCGACGGTCGCCTTCACCTTGCGGAACGGGCCGCCGACGTCCTTGGCCTTCCGCTCCGGCGCGAAATTGGCGATCGGCCCTGCCTGGAACCCGCCGACGTTGATCAGGCCGATGCCAGGGCTGTCGCCGGGCGCGCCGAACCCGATCGGGTCGCCGGTCTTGCGGATGCCGAAGGTCGGGAACGGGCTGACCCGAAAATCGTCCGAGCCCGGATATTTGGGCGTGACTTGTGCACCGAGACCGACGCGGACGGTATAGCCGCGATCGTCGGCATGCGCTGGCGCCGTGTAGCAAAGAGCGACGGCAGTCGCGGCCAAAATGGGGCCGCAGGCGAATCCGGATCTGGTCAATCTATTGCCCCCTTCAAGCTATGCATCGGCCCGCACATCCGGTGCGGGACGGTCGTGCCAAATAATAGGTTGGCACTGATTATCAACACGAAACGCGCCTGCCCGACGCGCGTTCCGTCGCGATCCGGGCGGGCGAACGATGGTCGGTGGCTGATGCAACCACGCCACTGGGCCCCGGCCAGGCGATCGATAGTGGAGCGGGTAGCGGGGATCGAACCCGCATCACAAGCTTGGAAGGCTAGTGCTCTACCATTGAGCTATACCCGCTTGGGGTCCGTGCCTTGGCGGCTTTCGCGAAAAGCGTCAAGCGGAGGGTTGGCAGCAGGCAGGAAGTCACTGCCGGACGCGAACGCCGAGGATAGAGCCGCTTTCAACCAGCGTCGTTTCGACCTGCCCCGCTGCGGCAGTCGATTTAAGGTCGAGCAGCCGGAAGCTGCCCGGCACCATTCCGATCCCGGTGACCTGCAGCCATTGGAGGTCGGGGAGCAGGACGTAAACCTCTTTCCCCGCTGCAAGGCCCTCGCGCGCCCGGGCAACGAACTGCTCGGCGAGGTAATTGTCGCTCACCAGATATCCTCCGCGTCAGTGGGCGCGAAGCCAGCTCATCAGTTCCTGGAACGGAATGACTTCGTTGAACGACAGCCCGGCGCAGCCATCCTCATACCAGCGCACGACGCCGTTGATCGAACGGAATTTGTCGATCGTCAGCACGACCGCCTGTCCGGGCTGCAGCGGCTGGTCGGCTTCGAGCTTGACGCCGCCTTGCGAGATGTCGCGCAAGGTCACCCAGATGGTCTTGGCGCCCGCGCGTACGGTCGCAAGCCAGTCGACCTCGACGCGAGGCATGCGGGGCAGCCAGCCATTTTCGAGCAGCGCCGGGTTCGAGAGCATTTCCTCGACGTCGATCCGCTCATCGAACTCGACGCCGACGTTGCCGTCCGAGACCCAGGCGATGAATCCCTCCAGCGTGTGGTGCGACTTGAGCGCGACCTTGACGCGCGTGCCGATCTCATAGGGCGAATAGACGTGCGCCATCAGGCCGCCGGCGGAGATGTTGCGGATCAGGCAAAGCTCGGTCTTGTCGGGGCAGATCATCGTGCCCACGCGCAGGATCTTCAGGTGACGCGTGTCGCGCCGCCGGTCGGGCGGCGGCGGTGTCTTGGTCGAGAAGGAAAAGCTGGTTTCCTCGACCTCCATATGATTCACCCTATCCATCACGCTGAACGGACCTCCTGAACGCGCTATTCACCGAGTTCTCCAAGTGGTTATCCGCTCCACCGTTTAAGAACCGCTTACCGAAACACCGTAGGACCACGGGGTATGGCAATAATCTTGTCGGGTTCACGGCTTCCTTACCATTATTGGTTACAGCCGCAGCGATGAATGCAGAGACCAAGATTGCGCAGCCGCTCGCCCTGGATACCCGACCGCGTTCGGCAGTGAGCACAGCCGTGGGCCTGCTGGGCCTGCTTGCCCTGATCGCGTGGACGGCGATTTCGCGAACCTACGGCATGGCGGGCCCGCTCGCTGCGCTGTCCGCGCTGGTCGTGGTCGTGGTGCCGATGATCCTCTGGTCGCTGCTGGTCGACAAGGTGCATCGCAGCCCGACCACCGGCATCGACTGGGACGCGCCGCTGCGCCCGCGCAAGGAAAGCCTGGACGTCAGCGTCGCCAAGATCGCCGGCCTATGGGCGACCTGGGCCGCGATCGGCGCGATCTACTGCATCGGGCGCTGGTACTGGGATGGGTCCTACCGCTTTTCGATGCAGCTGTTCGGTTATGCCGCGGTGCCGCTGCTGCTGCTTTCCATTCCCTACGTCCTGTGGATCGACCGGCGTCTGGTCGAGCCGCGCGACGGCGCCTGGCATTTCGGGCAATGGATCGCAGGCCGTAGCCAGAATGCCGATCGCGAGCAGATTTTCGAGCATTTGCGCACCTGGGCGATCAAAGGCTTCTTCCTTGCCTTCATGCTGTCGATCATACCTGGAAACTGGGAACTGGTGATCGAGCCCAATGCGGCGGAGGTCGCCGCGGATCCGGTGCGGCTGTGCAACTGGCTGATCAGCGCGATGTTCATGATCGACGTGACCTTCGCCACGGTCGGCTACATGCTCACCCTGAAGCCGCTCGACGCGCATATCCGCTCGGCCAATCCTTATGCGGCGGGATGGATGGCGGCGCTGATCTGCTACCCGCCGTTCATCATGATGAACAACGGCGGCCCGCTCGATTATCATCCGGGTACGGCGGAATGGACCTATTGGCTCGACGGTGCGCCGCTCGCGATGGCGCTGGTCGGGATGGTGCTGGTGGCGCTCACGGCGATCTACGCCTGGGCTACAGTCGCCTTCGGCATGCGCTTCTCGAACCTGACCCATCGCGGCGTGCTGACCCACGGTCCCTATGCCTGGACCAAGCATCCCGCTTATGTGTCGAAGAATCTGTTCTGGTGGATCTCGACCTTGCCGTTCCTGGCCACGACCGGAAATGTCACCGACATGGTCCGCAACACCGCGATCCTGGCCTGCGTCAGCGGCGTCTATTACTGGCGCGCCCGCACCGAAGAGCGGCACCTGTCCGCCGACCCGGCCTATCGCGACTATGCACAGTGGATGGACCGTAACGGACCGCTGCCGCGCCTGATCCGGGCGCTTCGTCCGCGCCCGTCCAGCACGGTGCCGGCCGAATGATCCGTCTTTAGTTGAGGCTCGCGGTCTGGCCGGTGGTCGGCCGGATGAATGCCGCGCCGCCATCGCCAACGATCGCGAAGCCCGACCAGTAGAAGGGATGCGACGTGTTCAGGTCGTTCATCAGGCCGAGCTCGGTTGCGCGCAACGCCGCTGCGGTCGACGTTCCCGGCGGGGCCGCGAACAGGCCGGAAATCAGGCGTTTGGTGGCGTCATAATCGTCCGGGACCGGCCAGTGGCTGGCGATGACGAGCCGTCCGCCGGCGCCTACAAAGGCACGCACAAGCCCATCGAGCGCGAACTCGCCGCCGCCGGTGACACCTGCCTCGCGGTTCGCGCTGCGGCTGGCTCCGCCTGCGGTGTCGCAGGCCGACAGGATAACCACATCGGCATCGAGGCGCAGATCGAAGATCTCCCCGAAGCTGAGCAGCCCATCCGAGCCGGGACCGCCGAAGCTGGTCATCAGCGCCGGCCTGGTCGGGCATTCGGGCCGCGGCGGCGTGAGCATGCCGTGAGTTGCGAAATGCACGATCCGATATTGATCGAGGTCGGTGCGCGCCTTGATCGCTTCGTCGCTGAACGCCTTGCCCGTGATGATGTCGGCCTCGCCTTCGCGGTGCGACGTGATCACGCCGCGTGCGGTGTAGAGTTCGTCCGCGGAGATCGGCCGGCCCCAGGCTGAGAGTGACCAGCTGCAGTCGTCGCCGCTGCGGACCGACTTGGACGGCAGGAAGAAAGCGTCGGCGGGCTGGTTCTGGCCGAAGCCCACATATTGCGCGCGCGCTCGCGACGGCGGAGCCTGCCGCAGGTCATGGAAAGCGCGTGCCGACACCGACGTGCTGATGTCACGCTCGCGGCCAAGCCAGGCGGTGCCGCGGAAATCGAAGCCGTCGTCATTGGGCCGCGCGGCGCGCACGTTGTAGGCATCCACGCTCGCCTGATCCATGACGAGCAGATTGGGGGGAAGGCGAAGCATCGCGCCATCGGGCTCGAAGATCAGATGCGAAGCCTGGGCCACCTCGGTCTGGACCGGGCCGAACAGTGCATCATAGAGTTTGTGCGCGGTGTCGATGTCGAAGGGCAGGGTGACGAGCTGGCCATTTTCCTCGGCCGAGATGGTCGCGCGAATGGCATCGACCTGCTGTTCGAGTTGCTGTGCGCTGTCGCCGATGCGGAACACGCGCGTTGCCTGCGGCGTCACGAACAAAGCATAGCAATTCCCGCCGGCTACCGTCATCTTGTAATAAGCTTCGCCGGGACGAAGCATCGCCTGCAGTTCCTCGAGCGAAAGCCGCGCGTTGGACAAAGCGCGAAAGCGCGGGAATGCCGAAAGCTGCGCCTGGGTGGTAAGCTGGTCGGCCTCGGCCTGTGCGAGCGAGGCACGCAGCGCCGGAATCTTCTGCGCATCCTCGGCGTTGCCGCTGATCTGCATACGTCCCAACTCGACCCGCGATCGTTCGATGTCGCGCGTGAGGTTGACCGATTGCCGGAACAAGCGCGCGGCTTCGTCGCTGCCACCGCTCAACTCGCGCGCTAATATCGCCTGCGTTTGTGCAACGCTTGGCCGCGTCATCATCTGGCTTGCACGGAACAGTTCGGCGGCCGCGGTCGGTGGCGCATTGTCGCCTGTCAGCAGCGCGAAATAGGAGCCGAGCACACGGCCGAGCGCGGCCGAGCTGCCATTCGTATCGGTGTAGGATTCGACGATTGCGCGAAATGCAGCGAGCGCTTCGTCGGTGCGGCCGGTACGGGCATAAAAGGATGCAAGCTTGCCCTTGGCGGTCAGCAGCGTCGTCGTGCCAGGATAATCGACCTCGACGATCTTGATCGCCGACTTGTGAAGGCTCTCGGCCTCGCCGACATTCCCTTCATCCTCGGCGATATCGGCCAGCTCGGCCATGATCTGCGCCTGCATCCAGACGGTCGCGGCGACATGGCCGTCGCGGACCGCGACCATCTGGCCCTGGGCCGAGCGAAGCGCGGCGGCGGCCTCCGCATTCTTGCCTTCGAGGCGAAGCGACGAGCCCTTCAGCTGAAGCGCCTGGGCATCGAGGATTGCCGCCTTGTCCAAAGCGGAGAGGCCTTGCGGTGCGCCCAGTTTCCTGGCCGCTTCGCTTTCGGTGCTGAGCTGCTCAGAGGTCGTTGAATCGATCACCAGCGTGGCGATGGCGGCATTTTCCGTCATGTTGGCAGCGGGCATCGGACGCTCGAGTTCTGCATAGGCTTCGGCGACCATTCCCTGATTCAGCAGGTGCATCGCGCGATAGTTGCGAAGCTGACGGCTGACCACGGGGTCGTTCCCCACGAACTGCTGGGCTTGCGCGAACAGGCTTTCGGCCTCGGCATAGCCGCCGAGGTTCGATCGCTGCAGCCCGGCATTGGCGAGCGCTTCGGCGCGAGTCGCACTCTTCTGGGCATCGCCAAGGCTGGCGAAGAATTCGGCGGCCTCGGCATAGCTGCCGCTGTTGTTGCGCCGATAGGCTTCGGCGAGCGCGCGCTGTGGATCGATGTTGCCGGCCTGGATGCGAGCGAATGATTCGGGATCGCCGACGCCGGTGGTCGCGATCGAGACCTCGCCGTCGATCTGGCGGTTGGCGACCAGGTTGCGCAGGCCGAGCCGGATGACGCTGTCGTAACCGGCGAGGCCTTCGGCTACGTAGAGCGTATTGCCCTGCCGCTTGGTGTAGACGCGATAGCCGAGATTGGCCGTGGTCATCCGGCAATTGGCTGCTTCGACGCCGGGTAAGCCATCGACGTCGGTGGTTGTGGCCGCTTCGCAGCTGGCGACGTCGGCGCGTGCCGCGTCGACCCGCGGCATTGGATCGGTGCCGTTCAGGCGCAGCGCGTAAAGCCGTCCGACCGGAATCGCAGCGTCGCGGCAGAGCAAGGCGTAGCCGCGGTCGAACATCCCGCCGAGCGCCTTGTCGGCCGGCATCGTCTGCGCGCTGCACAATGCATTGCCCGCCGATCCGATGCGGAAGCTGTCCTTAAGATCGAGCGTATCGGCCGCCCGTGCCGGCAGTGCGAAGGTCGTGATCGCCGCGGTCAGCGCAACAGCAGCTGCAAATCCCCTGACCATTTTCATTGTCCTTCATTCTTCGGTTTGTTCCGGTTGCGGTTCTTTTTCTTCCGCTCTTCTTCGTCGTCGCTGTTATTATTATTGCCGTAGCCCTCCCAAAGGCTGCTGTCGCTGCCGCTGGTGACCGGCTCCTCGATCAGGTCGTCGGCATTCAAGCCGCCCGGATCGAACAGATTGAACAATATGTGGAATGGCGACACGCCGGGCTTGTTGACGTCGGTGTCTATGAGCGCGGTGATTGTTTCCTTCGGCGGTGTTGCCTCCGGTGTCGGAGTTGGAGTCGGGGTAGGCGTCGGCGTCGGCGTTGGGGTAGGTGTAGGAGTAGGCGTCGGTGTTGGTGTTGGGGTCGGCGTCGGGGTTGGCGTCGGCGTCGGGGTTGGCGTCGGCGTCGGGGTAGGTGTTGGTGTTGGTGTTGGAGTGGGTGTTGGTGTCGGAGTGGGTGTTGGGGTCGGCGTCGGGGTTGGCGTCGGTGTTGGGGTAGGTGTCGGAGTCGGAGTCGGAGTCGGAGTCGGAGTGGGTGTTGGGGTCGGCGT
>Ga0207644_10000626_pt1 | contig 22511 bp, 28 predicted proteins | sample KBSS73metaG_FD_184326 | JGI IMG/M metagenome (GOLD analysis project Ga0207644, IMG submission 184326) | Switchgrass rhizosphere microbial communities from Kellogg Biological Station, Michigan, USA - KBS S7-3 metaG (SPAdes) (version 2) | ecosystem: Host-associated > Plants > Roots > Rhizosphere... | reverse complement strand
GATCATGGTGGCCGTACTGGCGTGACTGGATCCGGGGCCTGGGCGCGGACGACGTGCCCGCCACCGGCAAGCGCGTTCCGGGCGGCCGGGGTGACCGGGCCCTGGAGGATGCGCCGGGGGGCTATGTCAGGATGCACTGACCGGAACAGCTGTCAGCTGCGGCAGGGACATGATTGCCTTACCGCTCGATCAATATCTGCCGCCAAATCGCAGCCAAACTGGCATGATACATCCGCTAATCTGACAGCTGGAAAGAGCTGACCACTGCTGCCTAACCCTGAGTCACGCCACTATCATCAGGATCCACTGCGCAACCAGGGCAGGCCGATCCTCACCGTCGATCTCAACGGTCACGTCGAAGGTTTGCAGGAATTCGCCAGGCCGTTTTTCCTTGCTATCCGCAAGCCGAAACACCCCTCGCACCCGCCGTCCCGAGCGGACTGGGGAAAGGAAGCGGATATTGTCGAACCCGTAATTCAACTGCGCCGACGAGGGGACGTCGCGCAGTACCTGCTGGATCATATTGCCGAGCAGCGACAGCGTGAGAAAGCCATGGGCGATCGTGCCGCCAGTGGGGCCGCTCGCTGCCCGGACAATGTCAACGTGAATAAACTGGTGGTCGTCTGTGCAGTCGGCGAAAGCATCGATCCGCGATTGATCAACTTCCACCCAATCGGTTGTTCCGATAGTGTGGCCGATACTTTCATGAAGTTGCGCCAGGTTCATTTCACAACCCTATTTATCGCCCAAGGCGGTTTCTTGAATTGGGAGGACCTATGCGGACTCGGCTGAAGGTGATCACCTCAGACCCTGGTCAGCTTGTTTCGAGCAGATGCCCCTGGGGGGCCGTTTCTTTACAGATGATCTCAGGCTGCCGATGCTGAACAGGCACACAGCGCAACCGCGGGAACTCACTGTTCAAGGTACCGTTTTCACCAAAACATGCATCATTGCGACAGATGACCTCGTCACGACTGGTGAGCCAGGCTGCCGCCGATTGTTTGAATGCAGGGTGATCAGTATGGGGCAGAGGATAGTCAGGGCCGTCAAAGAGTTATCCCGCGATCTGCATGTAGAAGTCGTCACTCCGGAATATGAAATAGTACTCACCCTGTTTGGCGCGGGATGCTTGTCGGCCGAGGCGTTGGGAGAAACATCTTCTCTGTCCCGCTCCGGGTTCTTCCGCGCGTTAGGCAGGTTGAAGCACTGCCACATAGTATCATGCGAAACAAACAACGACGATCGCCGATTCAGAATATACGAGTTAAGCAGCATAGCGTCAGGCATACTCTCGAATAATATTATTCAATTTAGCCATTCCCAGATGGTACTTGACTTTATATTTTTGTGCGGAGGTGACGCCTTGGATGCCTGTCGAGGCGCAGAGCCGTCACCCACGGGGGCGGCGCACCTTCCATTCCTTACATGTGAATTCCAGATCATACATTATCTGCGGTGGGCTCCAGGTGCCTCGAACGGAGAGCTTTCTTCAGCGATTACGAGTTCAACCACCAGATTCCATCAGGCTGTAAATCTGCTGATAAGCCGCAATCTCCTCCAGCGGCAGAAATGCGGTGCCGATGCTCGGCGAACCCGTTACTACTTACCGGCAGAAGCCTGCTCGACAATCGAGCGGAAAAATCGGGCCCTGTTCTCCTGGTTGAATAACATTCAACCATTGGCTGAACGCGTCTTCGATCCAGTGACAGCGTAACGGGTGCTGCGCCGCAAAGCGGAGGAGCTCCTTGCTACGCTGTCGACAAGAGACCGAAATTCTCATTCCAAGCCGATCAGAGGGACCCGCCAATTTTGCTGGCCGTGATGGCCATTTGGTTTGAAAGGGGCGCCATCATCTCACTGGTCAGCTTGAACAGGATCTCCACATTCTTGGATGCCTGGCTGATCGCCCCCTCGAACTGCTTGCGAGCAAGGGAATTCTGGAGTTGGATGAATTCCACAGGTGAGGTTGCCGCGGCGAGTTTCCTGGCGTCACCGGTCATCGCCTCCAGCGCGCCGCGGCTGTCGGCTGCCATTGCTGTGCTGATGTCCTTGAGACCGGCGGTCAAAATCTTCCCGGACGTCAGTGCTGCCTCGAGATTTCCTTTTGCAAGGTCGCTCACATCGGTGAGAGCAGCCGTGCCCTTGCTAAGTGCAGCCTGAGCCTGTTGCTGCAGCCTGGTGAAAGGCGTTTGAGCAGCGGAACCATCGGAATTTTTAGCCATGGATTGTTTCTCCGAAGAAGCGGTCGATGCAGTTTGCTTGGTGAGGGCGAGGGATTTCGGGCGCGGAGCCGAGATGTGCTTGGCCGAAGCCGCGCGAATGGTAACCGGGCTGGCCGGCGACTGCGGGATCGGAGAGCCTGCCGCAGGTTTAGCCTTAGACTTAGCTTTGGAAGGCAGTTTGGGCGATTGCACAGGCTGAGCTCCGTTCAGTTCGCGCGCCGCGATCGCCAAATTCGGTTCTTCCGTCGGTGTCTCGGAGCCTTGGCGATCTCTCGCATCGGTCGCTTGTTCGCCCGATGTGGAGTGCTTGTTCATCGCTGCGGGGACTTCTGGCGCAGCCTCCAATCCAGGCTCGTCCATGGAAGCAGCCTGTGGGGGGAGGAGATCGTGGAGGTTTTCGTCAGAGCAGGGTAATTCAACATGCTGCGTCATCGAGAACACGTCCTTGTTGCTGATGCCACCACATCTGAGCGTCGTGGAATGCTGCGGCGCACAATCGCGTTCGGCCTGTCTGTTGTAAACTCCCGAATTTACATCCAATTTCGGTAAATAAACCCTGACTCGACGGGCAACCCCGCGCCGCCCCACGCCTGCAACGCTCGTCGTGGAAAACGAAGATTCGTGCAGGGTCACAGGCCTATCGCGAAGTTGGATATTGAGGCGCTGCTGACCAGGGTTCCGGGTTATCGAGGCAAACACCGATGCGTGAGTCGCTGCCGGTTGGATCGAACGCACTTGGAATAGTGGGTAACCACACGCCCAATTACGCCGACGGGGCTCAGGCCATAAGCTCCAGTCAGCGATGACCATGAGACGAAGGCCCACGCCTCCACCTTCTCGGTCACCATGAGGTGCGCTTCCAGCAGCCCTTCCGACCCGCCGCGGCCGATCCGGGCGCACCTGAAGACAATAACAGCGAGAGAATCGAAGCCCATCTCAAGGAAACGTTTGGCCGAAACGGTTGAGCTCTGTGAGTGATTTGCCATGCAGAAAATTCCCGATGTAGATTGAATGTAATTCCCCAAATGCCCGAACGTGCCCGCCGCAACAGGTCTCGGAATCGCTCGACTCAGGCCGGCCGCATTTCCCGGCGAAACGAATCCTGATGTTCCATTTCTGCTGGTGATGCTCGTCGAGTGAGCTCGTGACGCGGATTGCTCGGCTATCGTCCGGAGTACGCAGCCTCGGCGCGAACGTTGGGCAGAGCGGATTGGCCCGTGTGCCGGCAAAGATTTTCGCCGGAAGCGCCGTTCCACAGCGCGGCGAGCGTCTCTCTGGCCACAGATCTGGCGTCAGGAGACGCCGAACGGCGCGGCAATGCGCGCTGAAACCGGGTAGCCGGTCCGGCCTGTTCTGTGGCCGTCCATAGCAGGGCTGGTTGGCGCATGCCCCAACCTCAAGAGCAAGGAATACTCTGGCAAGGGGCGCCACAAGCACGCCGATTTCCGGATGGGCGCCGGAGAATTGGACCAGGGGGAGTTCCGCAGCTTTCTCGCCGGTTCATTTGAGACGGTCAAACCCCATCTCACCGACGGCGCGCTGATCTACGCCTTCATGGATGGCAGACATATCGGCGATCTGATCGAGGCTGGCGAACGCACGCGCTTCGAGCTCAAGTCGGTGATCTGCTGGGACAAGGGCAAGGGCGGAATGGGCGCCATGTACCGGCAGGCCCACGAACTCATAGCCCTATTCAAGCACGGCCGGGCGCCGCACATCAACAACATCATGCTGGGCAAGCATGGTCGCGATCGCCAGACCATCTGGCGCTATGCGGGTATGAACCGGTTTGGCAAGGGGCGGGACCGGGCCCTGGCGAGCCACGCGACGGTCAAGCCGGTGCAGATGATCTGCGACCTCCTGCTTGATGCGTCGCGACCGGGCGACATCGTCTACGATGGCTTCGGCGGGAGCGGCACGACCCTGATCGCGGCAGAAAAGATGGGCCGCCGGGCTCGGCTCATCGAACTGGAGCCTGGCTATTGTGATGTTGCGATCGGCCGCTTTATCAATGCCTTCGGCGAGGAACCGATTGAACGGGTCAGCGGCCGGGGGTTCTCCGAACTTGCGGGCATCCGCGGCGCGGCACCCGGGGAGACCTCCGGTGACGAATAGGTTCAGCGACCGCCCTTATGCTGTCGGCAAGGGCAAGCCGCCGGTGCACACCCAGTTCGGCAAGGACCGCCCCGGCAATCGGAACGGCCGCCCGAAAGGGTCGCGCAATTCGGACACGATCCTGAAAAAGGCGCTGGCTGCGCGCGTCAGCGTCAAGGAGGGCGGCCGGGAGCGCAAGATCACCAAGCATGAGGCAATCCTGACTCAGCTCGTCAACAAGGCGGCCAGCGGGGACCTGAAGGCGATCGATCAGGTGATGCGGATTTTCCGGGACGTCGAGCAGAGAGCTCTGCCCGAGATCACGGAACGCGCGCTCAGCGAGGCAGACCGCGCCGTGCTCGAACTTTTCGCCCGGCAGCTGCGCGGTGACGGAGACGAAGCGTGACCAGCGAGACCAACCTGTTCCGGCAGGTGATGCTGGGGGACCTTGCCAGCTTTGCGCAGCGGCCGATTGCCGAGATGATGCCGGGCATGGGCCTCCAGTGGAACTGGCACCTCGACCTAATCTGCGATCGCCTGACCCGGCTTGCCGATGGTGACATTAAACGGCTGCTGGTGTGTGTTCCGCCACGCAGCCTGAAATCACTACTGTGCTCGGTGATTTACCCGGCGTGGCTGATCGCTCGCAACGAGACCGAACGGGTGCTGTGCGTCAGCTAACGTGCACGCGAAGGTATACAGCCTCGTACAGCGGGTCATTGGCCAGCCTGACCCCCACTTGCTGCGGCGGGTAGCACCCGGCCATCCGGGTCCGGGTGGCGGGCAACACTTCCAGCGGCAGCACCGGCTTGGGGTCGGGCTTCAGTCCCGGGTTTCGAGTCAACTCGATTGCCAGGTAACGAGCGAGAAGAGCGTCGGCGGCTGCGCTCGCATCAGCCTCCACCGAGAGGGGTGCAATTTCTTCGATCCTGTCAAACATGCCGTCGTAATCGAACTCCCGACGTGTCACGAGAGCGAGCGCGGGTGCCTGCCCAAGTTGCGCCTGCAGCAGGGCCAGCCCGCGTCTAAGCGGCTGTTTCATGGTTTCCACGCGTTCGCCGCGCCACTGTGGAAACAGCGAAGCAAGCGGGAAAGTTCGTCGCTCAGGTTCGTTGTTCAATGTTGCCTTCTCCTGTCCGTGTGGATCGCATCGGCACCTCATCTGCAATGAAACGGTCAGATCGGGAGGGATCAGACGATCGAACCTCGTAGGATGACCGGATGCAGGAGGGCGCTCGGGATGCTTCTTTCGCGCGCTCCGTCGGGCCGCATCAATGTGCCCGCCTTTCAGCCTGCCTGCCTGTCGGGGTAAGCCGCCAGCGTGAACGGGGTAAAAGTTTGCCAACCGGCATGTCGGTGCTCCACACGCCTGTCCCGGTCTATCTCAGAGCGCTGTTCGCCGGACCGCGTCATCACGCTCATGACGCAACCTCAGGGCGTGCATCTCTGAGGTTTCGATAAGCAGATTGCCATAGTCGACGCTGGTGTCGATGTCGCGGTAGGCGACGTACAGTCCCGGGAGGTTCCACTCGTACAGCATCCCGGGAACGGGGATCCCTGCTGGATCCGGGGTGGTGCGAGTTGCGCTGCTCGGCGGCCCGAACTTGGCGCTCAACTCGGATACTATCCCCCGCCGGTTCGAATAATTGAGCGTGTCGAATTCGAGACCTTCCAGCCTGCCGTTCACAATCAGGGTGAACCCGGATGAGCCATGAATGATCAAGGGAATCTGGCGCAGCGGGAAATCAAGTGATCCGCGCCGCCACGGAGCATCGCGAAGTGCGATGTCCGGCTCGTAGCACGTGACTGCAGGATCATCCTCGTAGGTGCTGAACGGCGTCCCGTCCCCCATCAGCTTGTGTCTGCATTCCGGCACGGTGAGCGGCTGACCGAGAATTTGGCCGAACACGGTCCACGGACCATGCTGTGCAACGCGGGGCGGCGTTGATGCGAGCAACAACGGGCTCAGGCACATCGCGAGGCAGGGCAGGGTTTTCATCGGGGGTCAGGTCCTTCAGGGTTCATACGGCTGAAGCCGCGGACTCGGCGCTACTGACCGCGGCCGGCGGCCGCAGCAGCAGCTTGGCAACCACCGCCGCGGTGCTGTTCTCATAGCTGCCGGCGGCCATGCGCGAGAGGTGAGCGCGTAGCCACTCGGGACCGAGCAGAAGCCAGCCCTCCCGTTCGAACCGCTGGTACAGGAGAGCAGCGTTGTGAGGCGTGGCGTGGCCATGGATGAGGCCAAGTCGAGCTGGTCCCACCCGCTCGGGACAGAGCCCGCGTTCCACGCACTGCTGCCGCAGCCGGCCCAACACGGTCTCGCGCAGTACCGGCTCGTGAAACAGCTTGTAGCGGTGCGCATATTTCGACCCCGGTTCGAAATGGGCGGCGTGAACTCCGCCAGAGTCGAGATAGCTCTTACACTCGAGCGCCAGCAATTGCTCACGCCCCGCGTGATAGGCGACGAGATCGATTTCCCAGCGTGGCGCCGAGTGGCGGCCGATCCAGACCTTCTCCTCGCGCGTCAGATCGACCTTGACGCCGGTGCGGACCCAATAACCCTCGGCCCAGAGTATTTCTGCCGCCAGCTGCTCAAACGCATCCATGCACGATCCTGTAGATGATCAGTGACATGACACACGCTCGGATTGGCGGGTGAAGTCAAGTATCAATGTCACTCATCGTCTGTATATTGATTGTCTGCGGGCCCGAAGATGGGCCGGGTGGATATTCGGCGCAAACTTGGCCTGAACGTACGCCGAGCCCGCGAGGCGCGGGGCTGGAGCCAGGAGCATTTTGCCCACGAGGCCGGGATCCACCGCACCTACGTTTCCGATATCGAACGCGGCGCCCGCAATCCGACAATCACTGTGGTTGAAAAGCTTGCCAAGGCTCTGGGCAGCGCTCCCGCTGATCTGCTGGCCGATTGACGGAACGCCGGATTGCATTTGAATGGCAGAATCCGCGCATATCTACCGGACGTTCGGGTCTCACCCAATTGGTCACCCAGCGCTCATCCAATGGTTGACATATGACGCGATCACTCGGGGGCAAGGATCGCCAAGACTCCGGTGAGGGCGATCCTCAGTTGCACCAGTCGCTTGTCCAGGAGCGCAGAGTGCTGAACCCGGGGCATGGCAAACCACATTTGCCCATGCTTTCCTTCCGTCATGTTTCGGCATAAAATCGCGATGCACGATTACAAGTTGGTCTGTGAGTCGAGTTAGACCGGAATAAATGGCGGGATTCACCTCGCCGCATAGGGCAAAAATTATGCCCGTTGTGATTGCCATTGTCGTGCTGGTGTTTGGCTCGATCGCCTTCCACTGGCTAAGCCCTTGGTGGCAGACCCCCATCGCCACCAATTGGGATTCGATCGACTCCGCGCTCCGCATCACCATGTGGATCTGCGCGATCGCCTTTGTCGCACTCAACCTGTTCATGGCCTATGCGTTGTGGCGTTTCAGGCATCGTCCGGGGCGCCACGCCAGGTTCGAGCCCGAGAACACTGCGCTCGAAAAAGGCCTGACGTTCTGGACGGCGGTGGGCATCGCCGCAATGCTCGCCCCCGGACTGATCGCTTGGGGTCGGTTCGTGACGATCCCGAAGGATGCGGCGGTAGTCGAAGCAGTGGGCCAGCAGTGGCAATGGTCCTTTCGCTTGCCGGGTCCGGACCATGTGCTGGGCACTGCCGAGGTCAAACACATGACCCCGGACAATCCCCTCGGCCTCAGCCCGACCGATCCGTTCGGTCGCGACGACATCATCGTCGAGGCCAACGAACTGCATCTGCCAGTCGGAGAGCCTGTCAAGATGGTGCTGCGCTCAAAGGACGTGCTGCACGACTTCTATGTGCCGGAGTTCCGGGCCAGGATGGACCTTGTCCCGGGGATGGTGACCTACTTCTGGATGAAGCCGACGGCGACCGGAAAATACGAAATCCTGTGCGCCGAACTGTGCGGCACGGGCCACTATGTGATGCGCGGGTCGGTCATCGTCCAGTCGCGCAAGGATTTCGACGCCTGGCTCGCCCAGCAACAGACGTTCGGGCAAATGATGGCCCAGGCGGGGCGGGGCGCGGCTTCCGGCACTCTGACAAAGGCGGATAGTCGCTCCGCAACGGGCAACCGGGAGTTTCATTGATGGCCACCACGATCGCGGACGACCTGAGGCCCTTGCACCACCCGAAGACGTGGGTGGGCAAATATGTCTGGAGCCAGGATCACAAGGTCATCGCTGTCCAGTACAGCCTGACCGCGATCGCGGTGGGTCTGGTCGCGCTGGTGCTTTCGGTTCTGATGCGCCTCCAATTGGGCTTCCCCGGCGCATTCCCGGCGATCACGCCCGAAAACTACCTGCAGTTCGTGTCGATGCACGGAATGATCATGGTGGTCTACCTGCTCACCGCCCTGCTGCTTGGCGGTTTCGGCAATTACCTGATCCCGCTGATGGTGGGCGCGCGGGACATGGTGTTCCCCTTCGTCAACATGCTGAGTTACTGGATCTACCTGCTGTCCGTGGTGGTTCTCCTGTCGGGCTTCTTCGTGCCCGGGGGGCCGACCGGCGCGGGCTGGACGCTCTATCCGCCCCAGGCGATCAGCGAGGGGACGCCCGGCCACCAGTGGGGCATCGTCACCATGCTGGTCAGCCTCGCGATCTTTGTGGTCGCCTTCACCATGGGCGGCCTGAACTATGTGACGACGGTTCTTCAGGCCCGTACCCGTGGCATGACCCTGATGCGTATGCCGCTGTCGGTCTGGGGCATCTTCGTCGCCTCGATCATGGGGCTCCTCGCGTTCCCCGCCCTGTTCGTCGCGGCGGTCATGATGCTGCTCGATCATCTGGCGGGCACGAGCTTCTTCATGCCGGCCATGCAGTCCATGGGGCAGACCGGCACGACGGTGGGTGGCAGTCCGATCCTGTTCCAGCACCTGTTCTGGTTCTTCGGCCACCCCGAGGTCTACATCGTCGCGCTGCCCGCCTTCGGGATCGTGTCAGACCTGATCAGCGTCCACGCGCGCAAGAACATCTTCGGCTACCGGATGATGGTCTGGGCGATCGTGATTATCGGCGGGCTCAGTTTCCTGGTCTGGGCGCACCATATGTACGTTTCGGGCATGAACCCCTATTTCGGGTACTTCTTCGCGACCTCGACCCTGATCATCGCCATCCCGACCGCGATCAAGGTCTATAACTGGCTGCTGACCCTCTGGCGCGGAGACATCCACCTGCGGGTGCCGATGCTGTTCGCGCTGGGGTTCATCTTCACCTTCATCCACGGCGGACTTTCGGGGCTTTTCCTCGGCAACGTCAGCGTCGACGTGCCGTTGTCGGACACGTTCTTCGTCGTCGGCCACTTCCACATGGTGATGGGCGTCTCGCCGGTCCTGGTGATCTTCGGGGCGATCTATCACTGGTATCCCAAGATCACCGGCCGGATGTGGAACGAGAGGCTGGGCAAGATCCACTTCTGGCTCACCTTTCTCGGCGTTTATTCGATCTTTCTGCCGATGCATTACCTTGGCATCCTGGGCGTGCCGCGGCGCTACTATGCGCTCGGCGAAACGGCCTTCATTCCGCCATCGGTCCACACCGCGAACGAAGGCATCAGCATCGCTGCCTTCATCGTGTTCGCGGGGCAATTCGTGTTCTTCTACAACATGATCCATAGCTATTTCCGCGGAGCCAAGGCAGACCCCAACCCCTGGGGTGCGGCAAGCCTCGAATGGCAGACGCCCGATACGCCGCCCCGGCATGGCAACTGGGGGCTTCATCTGCCCGTCGTCCATCGTTGGGCCTACGATTACAGCGTGCCGGGGGCGCCGCGCGATTTCATCCCCCAGACCGAGCCGGTGTCATGATGAGCCTGATCGCCCGCCTTGCCGAGAAAAGCTGGGAAACGCCCGGAGTCGCAGGGCGGGCCGATCCTGCCGCCTACCGGCCGCCCGCTGTCCAGCTGGGACTCTATCTGTTCCTTGGCGTCGCTACGGTGATCTTCGTGCTGTTTTCGGCGGCCTATCTGATGCGCATGGGCCTGCACAGCGGCATGGGGCACGGCCCAATGAGCGACTGGCACCCCATGCCAAAACCGCCGCTGCTCTGGATCAACACCGGCATCCTTGCGGCCAGCAGCCTGGCCTGGGAAACAGCACGGCGCCTGACCCGGCGCAAGGCATCGGCACCGCTGCGTGTGGCGGCCATGCTGGGTGCCGCGCTGGGCCTGTTGTTCCTGATTGGCCAACTGCAATTGTGGAAGCAGTATCAGGCCGGGGGATATTTCCTTGCGGCCAATCCGGCCAACGCCTTTTTCTATCTGCTGACCGCCGTCCACGGGCTGCACCTGACCGGTGGCCTCGTGGCTGCCTTGCGCACCTTTTATCACATGGCCGACGGGCAGGATGACCTGCGCATCAGGCTCAATGTCCAGCTTTGTGCGATCTACTGGCACTTCCTGTTGCTGGTCTGGATCGTTCTGCTGGCACTCCTGTTATCGACGTGAAAACCGCAGCGGGATGATACTGTCATGTCGCAATTGGAAATGAAGCAGGAAGCCCATCGCAGGGCCCCGCAGGAACTGGGCGACATCGCATCGGATTGGTCGATGGACCAGGAAGTCTTTCGCCAGACCCATTGGGGCAAGGTGATGATGTGGATCTTCCTGCTGAGCGACACCTTCGTCTTTTCCTGCTTCCTCACCTCCTACATGACCATGCGCGCCTCGGCGACGCTGCCTTGGCCCGATACGGCCAAGGTATTCGCCCTCACGATCGGCGGACACCCGATCCCGCTGATCCTGATCGCCATCATGACCTTCGTGCTGATCAGCTCCAGCGGCACCATGGCGATGGCGGTCAACTTCGGTTATCGCCGCGACCGCCGGAAGGCCGCTGCGCTGATGCTGGCGACGGCCCTGTTCGGCGCGACCTTCGTCAGCATGCAGGCCTTCGAGTGGAGCAAGCTGATCTTCGAGGAAGGGGTTCGCCCCTGGGCCAACCCGATGGGCGCGCCCCAATTCGGCGCCAGCTTCTTCATGATCACCGGCTTCCACGGCCTGCACGTAACCTGCGGGGTCATTCTGCTGCTGATCATCGCGTCGAAGGTCTGGCGCGGGCACTACGACCGGACCGGGGATTACTCCGCGGTCGAGATCGCGGGCCTGTACTGGCACTTCGTCGATCTCGTATGGGTCTTCATTTTCGCGTTTTTCTACCTCTGGTGAGGTGAAGGGAACCGTCATGGACAAGGATGCGCCACATGCCCTTCCAGATGTTCCAAACCAGCATCCCATTGGGCTCTATCTCAAGGTCTGGGCCAATCTTTTCGTCCTCAGCACCCTGTCCTACCTGGTCGACTACTTCCAGTTCGAGGGCTTCGTCCGCTGGGCTCTGATCGTAACCCTGATGTTGCTCAAGGCCGGCCTCATCGTGTCGATCTTCATGCACATGGCATGGGAGCGGCTCTCCCTGATCTACGCCATCCTCGTGCCGCCGCTCGTGCTGCTGGTCCTGGTTCGCATCATGCTGTTCGAGTCCGACTATGTGTTCTGGACAAGGGCGATCTTCATGAACGGTGGAGGCTGATCATGATCCGGTCGCGGCGGTTCGCAATTGCCGTTTCCATTGCGGGCTCGCTGGCCGTCGCCTGGAGCCTTGGCTGGCTGGTCCGGCAGATGGTTCCCGTCGGCGATACAGGAAGGCTGGCCTACAAGCCGGCAGAGAACTTTCCCCCGCCGATCGATCTCGCCAGGCTGCAACAGCAATGGCCCAATGGCCTGAGCGAACCGGGGGACCACAACCGTCTCGCCGCCTACCAGCATGACAATGCGCGGGCAGCACCGCCCCCCGTCGCCGCGCCGCGCCCGGCACCCGGCCCGGTCGATCTTGGCGCCCTGCTGGCGGGGGCCGATGTCAATACAGGCAAGGCCAAGGCACAGGCCTGTGCGGCCTGCCACGATTTCACCCGGGGCGGGCCGGACCGCATCGGCCCCAACCTGTGGGGCGTAGTCGGCCGGAACGTCGCGTCACGCCCCGGCTTTGCCTATTCCACGGCTATGACCGCTCAACAAGGTGCGTGGGATTACGACCGGCTGTTTGCCTACCTGGCCTCGCCAGCCCGTGCAGTGCCAGGCAACAAGATGGGATTTGCGGGTTTTCCCAATCCTCAGGATCGGGCCGCCGTCATTCGCTATCTCGCCACGCTCGGCGACAGTCCCCCTGCCCTGCCCCGGCCGGCAGCCGGAGCAGACAAGGTGACCAGCAACTAGCGTTCAACGGCCAGGGTATAGAGGTGCCAAGTGGCGTAGCCCAGCACTGGAAGGACGACCGCCAACCCGACCAGAGCCGGAATGGCGCCGAGCGCAAGCAATCCGACGACAATCAGGCCCCACACGGCGATGGTCACCGGGTTCTGCCAGGCGACACGCACGGACGTCCGCAGGGCAACCGTCCATGACACCGGACGATCGACCAACATCGGAAACGATACGACGCCGATTGCCAGCACCGTGATCGCAAAGCCGAGCCCCACGAGGTTGCCCACGACGATCATGGTCCAGCCCGCCGGCGTGGAGAGGACAGCCTGCAGGAACACAAGCGGCGTGTGCGGCGTATCGAGCCCCATCGTCTTGAGATTGATGTACCACGCGGCGATGAGCCACAGGACGAACAGGCCAGCGATAACGCTTGTCAGTGCGAACAGCGGTTCAGCGGAAGGCCCGCGCAACACGTCGAGAAAATGGCGCCAGCGGGCATCAAGCCCCTGCTCACGCCGTCGGGCGAGTTCGTAAAATCCGGTCGCCGCGGCAGGTCCGAACAGGATCGATCCGGTCATGATCGGAAAGATCAACGGCAAGATCGAAACATGCAGGACATAAAACGCGCCCAACAATACCGCGAGCGGGTAGATCAGGCCCACGAAAACGAGATCGCCCCGCTTGTCCATGAAATCATCCCACCCCAGGGCAAGGGCATGGCGCAGATCGCGCAGGGTGATCTTGCGAATACGAATTTCCTCCATGGCCGGGGCCACGAAAGGCGGGTGAGCTATTGCCATCAGTCGCTCTCCATCCTGATCTCCCGGGAGCTGGCCTTCCGCCGCGCCATACTCAAACCCGGTATGGCTCAAGAGCGTCGGCTTTTCCCGCGCACTCGGTCAACGACTGACAGTGTCCAACGGAGGAGCACCTCGTCGTACCGGGAGTATAATACGCCTTCAGATCGGAAACGGAAAGACGCCGTCGGAAGGATGGGCCATCGTCAGGATGGCGGCCGGAACGGAGCGCAGTTACCGATTTCCCGATCAATCTTCCGTTGCGCTCGCCCGCGCCAGCAGCCGGCGCGCCTGAGCGAGATGCGGTGCATCAATCATCCGGCCGCCCAGCATCAGCACCCCGGCATCGGGTGCGGCCGCGAAGGCGGCCACCACGTCGCGTGCGGCGCGCACCTGCTCGCTGTCGGGCGTGAACGCAGCGTTGATGATTGGCACCTGCGCGGGATGCAGGGCCAGCATCCCGGTAAAGCCGTCGCGCTGGCCCTGTTCGGCATAGGCATGCAGACCGGCCAGATCCCCAATCGCAGGGTAAACGGTCTCGATCGCCTCCGTCCTCGCCGCATGGGCCGCGAACAGTGCCAGGGCCCGGGCGGCCCGATAGGGATCGGTAAAGGCGCCATCGGCCCCGCGGCTGGCGACGGTGCCAAGGGCAGCCGGCAGGTCCTCGGCGCCCCAGGTCAGGCTGAGGAGATGGTCTGCCACTTCTCGATAGGTGCCGAGGACGAAGATCGTAGCAGGGGGTTTCCGTGGCGGTCGGAAGGATCGGCAAGGGCACGGGCAGTCTGGCCGCTACCTTCCGAATGCTGGCGGCGCCTTCGGCCTTGGGCAGCACGACCCCTTCGGCCCCGTTGACGCACGGCAGGTCGTCCGCGAGCAGGCCGCTGCCCTGTCCATTGACCCGGACCAGCCGCCGGACCGGACATGGCTGGGCCAAAAAAGCCGCTATCGGATCCCTTGCCTGCGCCTTGCGGGAGAGGCTGGCCCAGGACCAAACATTGCCGCTCATGCCAGGCGGAGGATTTACCGGACACCGCACGGCGCTGGAAGTAGGCCACTCATCCGCTATATCAGTGGGAGCACGGCGATGAAGCGGAGCGGCCATCCTGAATTGAACAAGTGGCGAGTACGCTATGCATTCGGTCACGCCAAGGAATGGATCCAGCAGTGTTGGAATGCCGTCGCATCACGATATCGGGCTATGTTCAGGGCGTGTTCTTCTGGGGGTGGACGGTTGGAGTGGCGCAGGAACTTGGTGTGACCGGCTGGGTACGTAATCGCTCCAACGGCACGGTTGAGGTTCTGGCGATGGGCGCGCCCAAACCGTTCGACCGGTTCATCGCGCGGATGCGAGAGGGGGCACCGGCCTCGCGGGTTGATGCCGTGCACATCGAGGATGCCACGCCCGAGGACCTCGAAACCTTTACACGGCGTCCGACGGTCTGAGGCTCAGATTGCCCGGGATGAACTTCAGAATCGACTCAAAACCGGGTATAGTGCTGCATCTGGCGACGCCCTCCGCGGACAGTCGCTGCTCCGCGGCGAAGGTTGGCGAATCACCATACCCGTTGGAGAAACATCATGTCCATCGCCCGAAAACTGAACCGCTTCCTCACCGAACAACGGGCAGATTACGAGATCATCGCCCATGCCCCCACCCAATCGGCGATTGCAACCGCGAAGAGCTGCCACATTCCGCTGGGGCAAATGGCCAAGGCGGTTCTGCTCGACACCGAGCAGGATCGTCTGCTCGTTGTTTTGCCGGCCAACCGGCGCCTCGAGCTGGCGGAGTTGAGAAGCGATCTCGGCACGAGGCCACATCTCGCGCAGGAGAAAGAACTTGCCTCCATATTCGACGATTTGCGAACTGGGCGCCGTCCCGCCGATGGGTCCCGGTTACGGTGTCGAAACAGTCATTGACGATAGTCTGGATGACCAGCCGGACGTCTACTTCGAAGCGGGAGATCACGCCTCGCTGGTTCATATGAGCGGCGCGGAATTCTCCCGTCTGACGCAGCAGGCCCAGCGCAGGCATTTCAGCGATGCCTGGTCATCAATGGCCCGAACGCGGCGATAGTTCGCGACAGGTTCTTCGCTACCGGCGCCCGCATGCGGGGCGGAACGTCATCCGCAATGAGACCGCTCACTCCAGTTGATCGTGCACTGTCAGACTCTGTTGCCCGGACGAGACATCGCGGATCCAACAGAGCCCGCGAATGGCTTGTGGCCAGCCCAATGTCGTCACAGCGAGTAAGGCGACATGGTCAAGCTCTTCAACGGTCAATCCCTCGGCGAGTGCCCGGCGGGTATGGGAATGAGTTGCTCCTTCAGAAGCGGCGCCGATCGCGAGTGCCAGATGGATGAGGCGGCGGGTCCGGCTTTCAAGAGGGCCCGCCACAGCTGCAGCAGCACCAAGCTCCTGATATGCCCGCCAAAGTTCGGGTTGCTGCTCAGCTATGCCTCCCGCAGCAGACGGCAACCCGGCGTCGGTCGTTTCGGGGAATTCGCTCGAGCCCTGCTTGCCCATGCTCCATCTCCTCAGTTGTCAGCGCTTCTGCCCGACAAGATAACATGTCTGCGGCCGGCCAGACGAGCATTCGCACCAGAAAAGGCGAAATTTTGGACCGGGTTTCAGCGTTTCGGTCACTATAATTCATAAATAACGGGCAGTGTCGGTCGCGGCACGGGTGATGCGCCTTACGACTTCCCATTGGCCTCATCCGCCGCCATTGCGGCTATGCCCATGACACCGCCCAACTGCATGGAATCCAGCGCGGTGCTGGGGACCAGGACGATCGTGGAATTCTGTTTCAGCCCTTCGTAGAGCATGTTCATCGCGCGCAAGTGCAGCGCCGTCGGATTTTCGACGTAGCTCCTGGCCGCCTGCTCGAACTTCTCCGCAATCTGTCGTTCCGAATCGCCCAGAATGACGCGCGCCTGACGTTCGCGCTCGGCCTGTGCCTGCATGGACATGGCGTCCTCCAACGCTGGCGGGATCAGCACGTCTTTGACCTCGACCGCGATGACGTTGATCCCCCAGGGTTCGCTGCGCGCATCGATGATCCGCTGCAGTTCGCCGCTGATTTTGTCCCGGCCTTCCAGCATGTCCGACAGGATCGTTTTGCCGATGACATCGCGCAGCGCGGTCTGCGATGCCCAACTGATGGCTGATTGATAGTCGGCGACGGCAAGCGCCGCCTTCTCGGGGTCGATCACCTTCCAGAACAGTACGGCATCGACATCGACCGGCACCGTATCCTTGGTCAGCGTCTTTTCCGCCTTGAAGGAAGTCGTGATCACGCGAACATCGATCCGATAAGCGACGGTATCGACGATCGGGATGATGAAGCACAGCCCCGGCATAACGACAGCAACTGCCGGCGCTGGATCAGGCGCGACCAGCGCCTCCACGGCGAACCAATGGCGCGTACCCAATCTCGATGTGCTGGTGCGCCGTACTGCACAATTGATGCCTCGCCCGACAGAACTGGACGATGGGACCGCTATCACGCAGTTTGCCGCGGCTGGCGACGAATTGACCCTCACCGCCCGGCCGGCTGCCCTGGTCGAGCGTACTGCAACACTGGAAGCCATCTGCCAGCAGCGCGCGATATCTGCACTGTTGCATCAGGGCGCGACGGTTCGTGCCGTGTTCAGTTCGTCGCGGGTGCGTGACAAGGCTGACGACCTGATGGTTACGGGCCAGAGCTGCGGATTTTACTGACAGCGGGGCAACGCTCCGGTCAGTTCAGACCCGCGGAGCTGGCGCCCCCCACCACGCGGCGGAAAAGAAGGGCAGAAATGGGGACTTTGCGGACACTCAAAGCTCATTTGCTGAACGGCAGAACACTCCCGAACCCGTCGTTCTTGCCTTCATCGGTCCTTTCCGTTGCGATGACCGGTCTAGATATACAAGCTATATCTGCTATCAAGAACGCACCATGACTAGATCAGATATCGTCGAGCATACCGATCTCGCCGCCGCTTCGGCGACAGCGATGTTGCACATCTCCCAGATCCGGCCGGTTCTCGACAAGATCGCGGACAAATGGACGGTGATGATCCTCACCGTCATCTGCCCGAGCCCGGCGCGCTTCAACGAGATCAAGCGGCGTCTCGACGGCATCACCCACAAGGCATTGTCCGATGCGTTGAAGCGCCTCGAACGCCATGGCCTCGTCACCCGAACGGTGCTGCCCACCCGGCCGATCGGCGTCGAATATGCGATTACGCCGCTTGGCCGTTCTCTCCGTCAGCCCTTCGAGGCGCTGTGCGCTTGGGCGCTCGATCAGGGCCACGCGGTCGATGCCGCTGTCGCGGCCTACGAAGCCTCGCGTGAGCGCGAGGCCGCGTGATGGGGCTGTCTGACGAACCCGCTGTGGCTAATGCCACGCTCGCTGTTGCTCAGGCCAAGGCCGTCCCGATCCGCACTCGCAATGCGGCGGGCGCGACGGCCGGCGGCACTGGCTTTTTCGCGCGCTATCAGGGCCGGCTCTGGCTGGTCACGGCTGCACATGTAGCGCTTGGCGCGAATGGCGTGCATGACCGCTGGGCAGCATGGCCCGGCGAAATTGTGGTCCATGTCGGCCCCGGCATGATGGTCATGCTGTTCGACGATCAGCGCCGGCCCTTGTTCGCCTACAGGGCAGAAGCCGGCAGTGTGGCCGATATCCTCGCGCTTGATCTCTCGCCCTTGGCGCAGTTCGATTTCATGGGCACCGTCGAGAACTACGATCTCACCGCTGATGCGCAGGTGGCGGTGGGCGACGCCATCACCGCCCATGGCTTCCCGACCGACGTCGACGACTGGCCTCAGGCGGAGCCTGTCGCCCGATCGTTCTCGGTCCATGCGCTTTCGGCGGGCCTTGTCGAGCATGTCCCTTCCGCCGGGAGCGGCATGTCGGGCGGGCCGGTGCTCAACCAACATGGCGCATTGCTCGGGCTGGTGATGGGCCATAATCACGGCATCGGCCGTGTCGCCTCGGTCGAAGCAATCCGCTGGATCATCGATGGCAGCTTGCCCCGCCCGCCGGTGTCGGAATGGCGCACCGAGGGTGCACCGCTGCGCGCCTGCAGGAGAAGGACATGTACCGCCTTCCGCTGAATGCCGGGCCGATTGCCATGGATGAATTCGGTCTGAGTGTTGACGGAGCTGAGAGTCACAAATCGTCCGATTATGAAGACGATCCCTGGGGTGCCTACTGAACGAGGCCAGCGGGGAAACGGCACCAGGGGGCGAACCCAGCGCCGAGCCCAGCAAAGCGGCTAAATCCGACAAACGGCAGCACCCCTTTTCTCGGAACTGGTAACCGAAGCACTCGCAACATTTCTCCCCTGCGGACACCGGCCGAAAACGTCCGCTTTCAACGTCCGCAAAGGGCTCTCGCAATGGCAAACTCGGCCTTTCCGGACGCGACATATGTGGAACGGCCCTAGGAGCAAGGGCTTTGTCAGGCTCAGTCTGATCGGGAACGGTGCGGTCATATGTCCGGCCTGTGGAGTGCGGCCCGTGACCGATGGCCTCGATGAGATCCGCGAAGCGGGTGGCTGATCAACATTCCGCGCTGACCTTGGATCGCGCATTGTCGTGTTAGCCTGTCGCGCCTCGGGATGTCGTCCCGTCAGTTCATCGCCTCTCTGTGCACCTTGCCGTTTCGGTCGCCAGCTCTGGCGCCCCGCTTCCCCTGCCGCGCCACTGGGTACACTTACTTTGACAGAGCCTCTGCCGCTCATCGTCGTCGAGCCGGACATCAAGGAGGCCGAGGAGACGTTCCTCACCTGGGCGAGCGTGCACGCGGCAGGTTGGCCGATTAACCGGGTGCACGGAGTATTTTTTCACACAATAACCAAGCCAACGGACCAACTTGGTAGGTCGTGAACTAGCAGACTATGATAATCGCCCAAGCCATTGATACCGGCGAGCTGGACGTTCCCGCCATCCGACAAGAACAGCGTTGTGCCACCGAGTGTCGCTTTCACGCTGGTCACGGTCACTCCATCGGACAGATGGATGTGATCAACTCCCAGTTCGAAATCTCTGATGACGTCGTTTCCAGTTCCGGCGCCAAAATCGAAAACGTCGGCACCAGCTCCTCCGAAGAGGTTGTCATTGCCCTTGCCGCCAGCGATGACGTCATTGCCCGCGTCGCCATAAAGCGTGTCGTTGCCGGTGCCGCCAACCAGCAAGTCCCAGCCATCGCCGCCGTGCAGCACATCGTTACCGGCGCCGCCATACATTCGGTCCGATCCGCCGAGGCCGGAAAGACTATTATTGCCCTCCCCACCGTTAATGATTTCATCGGCACTGGTTCCCGTAAGGGAGCTGTTCCCCTTAGCCGCTGTCAAGGTGACAAGGTCATTGATGGTCGAGACATCGAAGCTGAGCGTCGACGAAGCAATGCCGCCCTTCCCGTCGTTGATGTCGTAGGAGAACGTCTCGGTTAGGTGCTGTCCCGACGGCAGGGCATCGAGCACATCTGCGTCGGCCTTGTAGCTGAAACTGCCGTCTGCGCCGATCGCCAGCGTGCCATAAAGGCCCTGCACTGTTGTCGTGCCGCTTCCGACGGCATTACCGCTAACCGCTGTCACTATCAGGTGGTCGGTCGCGTTCGGGTCGGTCTCGCCGGTGCTATCGTTCGCCAACACATTCCCAGTCCTGGTCGCGTCCTCGCTGACCGAGAACTGGTCCGGGGTTGCAGCCGGAGGATGGTTGTCTTGCACATCACTGATGCCACTAACGGTCGTCGAATTGTCGATGGCCGTCGTCGTCGCTGCAGTCGTGGTGACGATCTGATTAAGCTGCTCAGGCGTCGCATTGGGCACGCTTTCCGCCACGATCGTCGTCAGGGTCTGCGAATCCGTTAGGTCAAGTGATCCGCCCGTTCCTGCCGTGTCCGCCATGGTCTGCAGCGCCGTTTCGACGGATCCACCATTGCTTTCGACAGCGGTGAGCACCGTGGCAATGATGGCTGCCGCCTGCTGGGCTTCGAGTGCAGCAGAGCTGCCGGATGAAGCGGCCTGCAAGAGGTCGGTATGGGTGAGATCGAGCGAGGGATCGATTCCGAGCGCCGCCGCCACCTTGGTCTCGGCAGCAGCGGTCGTTTCACCAGCTTCGACCAACGTCTGGATCAGGGTAGTGATGGGCGTAATCACTGTCGAACCTTCCGGCGCGGACAGGTCCAGCGTGTTAGGCAGATTGGTATCGATATTCACGCCGCCGAACGCGCGAATCGGTCCTGTCAGGAAAGTATTGAAGGTAAAATTGCCTTGGCTATCGGTCGTCGTGGTCGGTTCACCGATGTCCCACGCCCCATTGTTGTTGACGTCGACATAGACTGTCGCTCCCGCGATGTATCCGTCAATGATCTGGCCGCCGGTGCCAACCGGATGCTTGTCGATGTCGGCAAAGCGAAATGTCTCGACGTTGGTGACGTCGGTTACGTTGGCCGGATTGGCGTTGCTGGTAACCCTGATGACACCGGTGGAAGGCTCACTGATTGTGTAATCAGTGTAATTGCCCGAGAACACCGCAATATCTTGCCCAATGCCGCCATCAATGTGATCGTTGCCCGCGCCCCCGATCAGGAAGTCGTCGCCGGCCCCGCCGTTCAGCGTGTCGTTGCCATCCTGGGCGAACAGCACGTCATTGCCCGCACCTGCGGTCAGGTTGTCGTTGCCACCTTGGCCGACGAGCAAGACCTTGCCGCCATAGGCGGAGCTGTCGAGCGTGTAGTTGGAAGCTGTCTGGCCGAGTTGCGGCGGGATGCCGACGATGGAGACGCTGTCCTCGCTGCCCCAGTTCTGCGTGGGAAGCGCGGGCATCACATAGGTGGTCGAGGCGCCGCCAGGAAGAACGAGGATCTGCAGCTGGTCTGCACCCGCGCCGCCCACCACCGTGCCGACCGAACCGACCTGGAAGTTGAAAATTGTCGCGCGCAGCTGTTCGCCCGCCTGGCTGGCGATCTGGAGGTTCTCGATGCCGGTCAGCGTGCTGCCCAGAAAGCCCACCGAGTAGTAGGTATCGCCGGGCGCAGTCGGTGCGCTCGCCGCCGCCATGGTCACCAACAGCGTGTCGGTACCGGCGCCGCCGTCGAAGCTGCTGCCACCGGTTACCGCGCCGTTGATCACGATCGTGTCGTTGCCATCCCCGGCGCTGACCGTGTCCTTGCCCCCGCCGGTGTAGATCACGTCGTCGCCGCCAAGGCCGTTCAGCGTGTCGTTGCCGCCTGCGCCGAACAGGGCATCGGCATTGTCGGTAGCCTCGGGATTGCGTGGAGCGGTGGCTGACGCGAAGATGAAGTCGGCCGCGGCCAGGTTGCTTGCCTGGATGTTGTTCAACGTCAGCGTATTGATCACGCCATTGAAGAGCACGCTGAACGTCGCATTGGCGCCGTTCTGCGTCAGGAACGGCTGAAGCTGGGCGAGACTGGTGATACCCAGTCCGCTCAGGTCAACCTTGTCGCTCCCCTGCGCGAAGTCGGTCACGGTGTCATTGCCGAGGCTCGGCCGGAACACATCCGCCCCATTGCCCCCGATCAGGAAGTCGTCGCCGGCCCCGCCGTTCAGCGTGTCGTTGCCATCCTGGGCGAACAGCACGTCATTGCCCGCACCTGCGGTCAGGTTGTCGTTGCCACCTTGGCCGACGAGCAAGACCTTGCCGCCATAGGCGGAGCTGTCGAGCGTGTAGTTGGAAGCTGTCTGGCCGAGTTGCGGCGGGATGCCGACGATGGAGACGCTGTCCTCGCTGCCCCAGTTCTGCGTGGGAAGCGCGGGCATCACATAGGTGGTCGAGGCGCCGCCAGGAAGAACGAGGATCTGCAGCTGGTCTGCACCCGCGCCGCCCACCACCGTGCCGACCGAACCGACCTGGAAGTTGAAAATTGTCGCGCGCAGCTGTTCGCCCGCCTGGCTGGCGATCTGGAGGTTCTCGATGCCGGTCAGCGTGCTGCCCAGAAAGCCCACCGAGTAGTAGGTATCGCCGGGCGCAGTCGGTGCGCTCGCCGCCGCCATGGTCACCAACAGCGTGTCGGTACCGGCGCCGCCGTCGAAGCTGCTGCCACCGGTTACCGCGCCGTTGATCACGATCGTGTCGTTGCCATCCCCGGCGCTGACCGTGTCCTTGCCCCCGCCGGTGTAGATCACGTCGTCGCC
>Ga0207644_10000619_pt1 | contig 22640 bp, 18 predicted proteins | sample KBSS73metaG_FD_184326 | JGI IMG/M metagenome (GOLD analysis project Ga0207644, IMG submission 184326) | Switchgrass rhizosphere microbial communities from Kellogg Biological Station, Michigan, USA - KBS S7-3 metaG (SPAdes) (version 2) | ecosystem: Host-associated > Plants > Roots > Rhizosphere... | reverse complement strand
TGGATCGTCTCGATCCGGCGACCGATGTCCTCGGTGGCGCGGGCGGTCTCCTTGGCGAGGTCCTTCACCTCGCCGGCGACGACCGCGAAGCCCTTGCCGGCCTCGCCGGCGCGGGCCGCCTCGATGGTGGCGTTCAGCGCGAGAAGGTTCGTCTGCTCGGCGATCGAGGTGATGACCTTGACGACCTCCCCGATCTCGGCGGACGAGGCGCCCAGCTGCGTGATCGTGGCGTTGGTGTCGGCGGTGACGGCGACCGCTTCGGTCGCCACGCGAGCGGCCTCGCTCGCCGACGCCGCGATCTCGCGGATCGATGCCGACATCTCCTCCGCCGCGGTGGCGACGGTCTGCACGTTCGCCGACACCTGCTCGGCGGCGGCCGAGGCCGAACCGGACTGCGCCGAGGTCTCCTCGGCCGAGGCGCCCATCTGCTGGGAGACGGCGGACAGCTCCTCCGACGACGACGCGAGCACCCGGGCGTTCTCCGAGATGGAGTGGACCGCCTGGGCGGTGCGCTCGAGCATGCGGTTGAGGGCGTGGCCGGCGCGTCCGACCTCGTCCTCGCTGTCCACCTCGAGCCGCGTCGTCAGGTCACCGTCGGCCGCCCGGTCGAGCACGTCGACGGTTCGACGGAGCGGCTTGGCGATCATGCGGGCGAGCACGAGCCCCAGCGTCAACGCCGCGAGGATGTCGAAGATGAGCGTTCCCTGGATCAGGTGGTTCCCGCTGCGAAACGCGTTGTCCAGCATCGTGTGATCGACCTGGCCCTGCCCAGTCTCATTCTTGTACAGCTTGTCGATCCCGCCGACGAACTCGTTGAACGCCGGGCCCGCGATTTCGTCGCGCTGCTTGCGGAACCGGGCCAGATCGTTGTTGCGCGCAGCGGCAGCCTGGTTCTCGGCGGCGGCCTTCCAGTCAGCCCACGCGGCCTTCGTTTCTTCATAGCCGGGGGGCGCGCCGCCGACGTTGGCTTGCAGGTAACCACCGAGGGCGTCGTCGACCAGCTTCTCCTGCGTGGCCAGCGCATGCTCCTGCGCCGTCTTCTCGGTTGGATCGGCGCTGATCAGCTCGTTGAACAGGTCGAGGCGGGCTTGAAGGCCATCGGCGCGTGCCGACGCGAGCTGCTGGACGTTGACGAGCACATCGCCGTAGAGGTTGTCGGCGCCAGTGTTCATCTTCGACATGCTGTGGAGGCCGACGAACCCGAGCACGCCGGCCAGGACGACCACCAAGATGAATGCCGCGAGGATCTTCGTGCGGACGCTTCGAATGCGGTGCATGGCGCCTCATCGGGAGCGCACGCTCGTGGCGAACCCCGACGCGCACGAAGCGACGCAATGTCACCGGTTTTGGACTGCGGCCGAGACGCTCGCGAGAAGTGCGGAGCGACATGGACGAAGTGTCCACTGTCGCTCCTGCAGGTCCTCGGTACACAAGGGATGGCAAGCATCCGGGCGGGAACGAAGGAGCACCGTCGTGCCGAGAGAAGCACCACAGGCAACGCTGGTCCATTCCGTCGACTCGCCGACGGGGCGCCTCGAGCTGACGCTCGACCCCGATCCGGGCAGCCCACGTGTTGCCCGTCGGGCGGTGGTGACGTTGCTCCGGCGCCTCGACGCCGGCGATGAGCTGGTGCACACCGCAGCGCTGCTCGTGAGCGAGGTCGTGACGAACGCGGTGGTGCACGCCGGAACGGCGGTGCAGCTCGGGTGCGAGGCCGGGCGCTTCGGCGTGCGGGTCGAGGTGGCCGACGAGTCGCCCTTGCCACCGATCGTGGGCGAGCAGACCGATGACGCGTCGACGGGCCGCGGCCTCGTGCTCGTCGACGCCCTGGCCCGCGAGCACGGCGTGCGCCTCGCGCCCGCCGGCAAGGTGGTCTGGTTCGTCCTCGGCGACCTGGGTTGACGCGCCCCGGCCACCTGTCACGGGTCGGGCACGGCCTAGCGTGAGCGCCGGATGCTCCCGACAGGCATGTGCCCATGACGCGCCCGAGCCGGGACACCGACCTCCGGGCCGAGCTCGCGGAGCTCCACCTGCCCTTGATGGCGATCGAGCTCGTCCGGCTCACCGTCATCGCCATCACCCCGAGCGCGCTGACGCTCGTCGGCGGGACGCGCGCCCAGGTGATCGGCGCGCCCGCCGTCGACCTCATCGCGCCGGAGGACCGACCCCGCGCCGAGCTGGCGCTGACCGCTCTCGCGACCGGCGCCGTCGACTTCATCAAGGGGCACGGGCGGTTCATCGGGACGCGCCAGGACGAGCTGACCAGCACGTGGGCGGCGGCGCTCGAGCGCGGGGGTGAGCGCCTCGCCCTCCTCCAGATCAGCGCCGGCGACAGGTCGGAGCGCAGCCCGCTGGCGACCTTCCTACAGGCCGAGCCGCTCGAACTCACGGTCGGCGTCGTCGACAACGACTGGGTCATCACGACCATCACGAGTGGGGTGGAGCGCCTCCTCGGCGTCCCCGGCGTGGAGATGGTCGGCCGGCGACTCCTGGGCACCGTCGACGAACACGACGTCGACCGGGTGCTGCGGGCCGCGGCGACGGCGAAGGCGGACGTGTCGATCGGGCTCATGGTGCGGATGCGCACCGCGGAGGAGAGCTGGGTCGACGTGCGTGCCGTCGTCGGTGCGCTCGCCGACTCCCCCCGCCGGTTCTTCATCCTCGCCCCCGAGCCGGTGGGTCGCGACATCCGGGCGGCGAAGCTCGAGGCCCACCTCCGACGAATCGCGGCGGAGCTGCAGGCGAGCGGCGTCATCGAGCTGGCCCCGAGCGTGCCGTCGTTGCCGGATCTGGCGGTGGGCGGCCTGACGCCACGGCAGTGGGAGGTGCTTACGCGCCTGTTGCGCGGCGAGCGCGTGGCCACGATCGCCGAGGAGCTGTTCGTCAGCGAGAGCACCGTGCGCAACCACCTGTCGGCGATCTTCGAGCACGTCGGCGTGCACTCGCAGGCTGAGCTGATGGCCGTCGCCCTCCGGCAGTCGGGCTGAGCCGACTGGCGCCTCAGGACTTGCGGAGGCGCCGGTGCGCGTCCGCCGGCACCGGCAACGTGCCCGCGGCGAGCGCGTTGTCGTCGCTGTCGATCTGATCGAGCGTCGCTCTCGCCAGTGCCGACCGGAACGAGTCCTGCGCGGCGACCCACACCCGGTGCAGCGCGCACACGTCCTCCCAGTGGCAGGGGCCGTTGCGCAGCGCGCACTCCGTCGTGGTGATCGTCCCTTCCATCGCCTCGACGATGTCGAGCAGCGAGATCCGCTCCGGTGGCCGTGCGAGCCAGTAGCCGCCGGCGCTGCTCGACCGGGACGTGACGAGCCCGCCCCTGCACAGGGACTGCAGCACCTGGCGGGTCACGCCCTCGCTCGTGTCGAGCTGCTCCGCGATGGCGGACGCCTTGCACACGCCGCTGCTCTGCGCGAGCACGAGGAGCGAGCGGATGCCGTAGTCGGTTCTCCGATTCGGCATCAGCTGCACGTGCCGAATGGTACGGGCGGGCACCCCGCCGCGACGCGTGCGCCCAAGAGAAGGACGAAGTGTCTACGGCGTCTTCTGCACTTCGACCATATACAAGGCTCGACAACGTTCATCCGGTGACGACGAGGGATCGCAGTGCCCACGGAAATGACGAAGAAGGAGGACCTCGGGATCCTCGCCGACCTGGCCCAGTTGCTCAACGTGTCGACGGACATCGACACGATGCTCGACCGCAGCCTGCCCCTGGTCTGCGGGCTGCTCGATGCCGCGTCGGCATGGGTGTTCCTGGAGACCGAGGACGGCGAGTACCACGTGGCCGCGACCTATGGCATCCCCGACGACGTTCGCGGCGAGCTCTCATGGATGCCGTGCCGCTGCCAGCGTGCGCTGCTGGACGGCTCGCTCTGTGGCTCACAGAACATGCTGCAGTGCGAGCGCTTGGCGCGGATGACCAGCCAGGGGGCGGGCCTCCGCTACCACGCGTCGGTCCCACTCGCCTTCGGCGATCGCACGGGTGTCCTGAACATCGCGTTCCCTGACGAGCGCCCGTTCGACGACGACGACCTGAGCATGCTCTCCATGGTCAGCAGCATCATGAGCTCGGGCCTGGACCGATGGCACTCGCACCAGCTGGCCACCGCGAGCCTCCACACCAGCATGAGCCGGTTGGCCGCCGCCCTCGAGAGCACGCCCGACGCGGTGGTGTTCGCCGACGCCGACGGGCACATCGTCTTTCGCAACTCGGCCGCGGAGGAGCTGTTCGGCGGACGCGAAGCGGTGCATCACGTGTGGGATCTCCGAGCGGTCGACGGGCCGCTCGTCACTGCCCATGACCTCGAAGCAGTGGAGCGTGTCGGAGCGGTCCGCTCGCAACGAACGGTGGCCCGATGCGACCATGAGCTGTCGCTCTCCGTGCTGGTCACTCGCGTGACGAACGCGGACGCATCGATCGATGGGTTCTCGGTGACGGTCCGAGACGTGACCGACGTCAAGCGGGCCGAGGCGGCGATGCGCCGCAGCGAAGAGCGGTACCGCTCGATCGCCACGACCGCGCCGATCGGGATCTTCGAGCTGGACAACCGCGGGCGGTTCGTGTGGGGCAACGAACAGTCGCAAACGATCTTCGGGCCCTCCTGCTTCAGTCAGTTCGGCGGGCGATGGACGCTGCGAGTGGAGCGCCAGGACCGGCCCGGGGCGGAGCTGGCGTGGAGCCAGTCGGCCGCCAGCGGCGCGCTCTGCTCGATGACGGTTCGCATCCGCCGGCGTGGCGAGGATGCCGTGCGCTGGGTCGTGCTGCGCATCGCGCCGCTCCGCGAGCATGACGGCGAGATCGAGGCGTGGGCCGGCGCGGTCGACGACATCACCGACCGCAAGCTCGCCGACGGGCGGATGCACCTCCACGGGCAGGTGCTGGACGCGGTCCCGGCGGGTGTGTTCGCCGCCGACGAGCACGGTCGCGTGACGGTGTGGAACCGGGGAGCAGAGGCGATGTTCGGGTGGACTCGCGATGACGCCGTCGGCCATCACATCCGGCACCTGCTCGAATCGCCCGGGCACCCCCTCGACCGGACGATGACCGCGGCGGTCGACGAAGGTCGGTGGGAGGGTCGGCTCCCTGCGCTCCGGCGCGACGGCACGACGGTGCCGATCCAGCTGAGCCTCTCGCGCGTCGACTTCGGCGGGTTTGCGGGCGTCATCGTTGACGACACCCAGCGCCAGCGTCACGAGGCGGAGCTGCAGCGGCTGGCGCTGCACGACCCCTTGACCGGACTCCCGAACCGCCTGCTGTTCGTCGACCGGCTCCGGCTCGCGCTCGCCCGGCAGCGTCGGGCGGGTGGGGTGGTGGCGGTGTTCTTCCTCGACCTCGACCGGTTCAAGGTGATCAACGACTCGCTCGGACACGCGGCGGGCGACGTGCTCCTGCGAGAGGTGAGCCGGCGACTCGCCCATGCCGTGCGCGAGCAGGACACGGTGGCGCGGCTGGGTGGGGACGAGTTCGTGGTGTGCTCCGACGGGCTCCAGGACGCAGCCGAGGCCGAGGTGATCGCCCAGCGCCTGCTCGACGCGTGCGGCGAACCGATCCTCATCGGGGACAACGAGCACTACGTGAGCACGAGCGTCGGGATCGTCGTCTCGAGCGGTGAGTACACGGACGCGGACGCGATGCTCCGAGACGCCGACGCCGTGATGTACCGCGCCAAGGAGCGCGGGCGGTCGCGGTACGAGTTGTTCGACGAGTCGACGCGTGCCCGGGCCGTGGAGCGACTCGACCTCGAGGCCTCGCTGCGGCGGGCGGTCGCGACATCGAGCTTCGTGCTGCACTACCAGCCTCAGGTCGAGCTGATGTCCGGCCGCGTCTTCGGCGTCGAGGCGCTCGTGCGGTGGGTCGCCGACGATGGCCGCCTGCATCCCCCCGGTCGTTTCATCCCGAGCGCCGAGGAGACCGGCCTGATCATCCCGATCGGTGCGTGGGTGCTCGACGCCGCGTGTGCGCAGGCCGCCCGTTGGGACCACCTCACCATGTCGGTGAACCTCTCGGCCCGCCAACTCGCCGATCTCGAGCTCCCGAACGTCGTCGCGCGCGCCCTGCGGCAGCACCGATGCCGGCCCGAGCAGCTCTGCCTGGAGGTGACGGAAACCGCGCTCATGGACGACACTGCTGCAGCCGTCGCGGTGCTCGAGGCGCTCAACGAGCTCGGCGTCAAGGTGGCCGTCGACGACTTCGGCGTCGGGTACTCGTCGCTCACGTACCTGAAGCAGCTGCCCGTGGACTACCTCAAGATCGACCACTCGTTCGTCGACGGCGTCGTCGTCGACGAACGAGATCGTGCCATCGTCGAGGCCGTCGTACGCCTTGCCAGCGCGCTGGGCCTCGACGTCATCGCCGAGGGCGTCGAGACGGAGGAACAGCGCGTCGAGCTGGCGCGCCTCGGGTGCCGGCTCGCGCAGGGTCACCTGTGGTCACCGGCGCTCGCTCCCGATCGCCTGTCGATCGCGGCCGGCGCGCCTCTCACGGCATGAGCTCCTGGATCAACCGCTTCCACCGGTCGTCCGACCCGCGGGCGACGGTGATGGCATGGTTCGAGGCGGCGTCGCTCCTCTCGCTCGTCATGGTCGCCGTAGGCGACACGGACCTCCGGGTCATCGCCGTCAACGACACGTTCGCCGACGCGTTCGGCATGGCGTCGGCCGACATGACCGGCTTGGTGGTGGAGGACCTGACGCCCCCGGACGAACCGGCGCTCAGCCGAGCACGGCGGGGCAGCCTGCTGAGCGGTTCATGGGACTGCTTCCGTGGCTGGCGGCGGTACCAGCGGCCCGACGGTTCCGTGTTCGAGATCGAGATCATCGCGCGGTCCGTGCGCGACGACGACGGCGTTCCTCGGTACCTTGCGATCGAAGGGCGCCGGGCGGAGGCACCGGCGATCGCGGCAGCCGTGTGGCAGCTGCTGGACATCATCGGCCCGATCGTCGGCCGCGACGGCGACCTGCTGTGCGTGGTGGACGTGGAGCGCATGACGTGCCACCCGGCGGACACGCTCGTCTCGCTCCCCGACGCGCCGCGCGGTCTGCCGCAGGAGCTGCCGCTCGTCGAACTGTTCGACCCCGACGATGTCGCGACGGTGCGGGAGCTCTTGCACCGCGCGTCGGCCTCGGGCACGGTGACAGGACCCGTTCGCGTGCGCGCCGGAACATCGAGTCGGCGCCGTCCGTTCGACGTGATCGTGCGCCGGTGGCCCGGGCAGCAGGCGTTGCTGATCGCAATGTGCCGCGACGTCGAGCTCGCGACGCAACGCGGGCGTGGCTCGGGCGGGCGCATCCACGAGCTCGAGTCCGCGCTGACCGAGATCGTGGAGTCGGCGCGCGAGGTGTTGGGCGCCTCGAACGCCGAGTCCCTGAAGGGTCTCTCGTCGGCCGCGCTCGACCGGCTGTCGCGCCGCGAGCGCGAAGTACTGCTCCTGCTCCTGCGCGGCAAGCGCGTTCCCGCCATCGCCGCGCAGCTGTACATCTCACCGAGCACGGTCCGGAACCATCTCTCGCGGGTGTTCCACAAGTTCGGCGTCGCGACCCAATCGGAGCTGCTTCATCTCCTTCTCGAAGGGTGACGAGGCATCACGGCCGTTGGGCGGAGTGTCCATCGGAACCCGATGGGACGGACCGAGAAGATGACCAAACGACACGAGGAGATCCAATGCCTGCCATCGAGCGGTTCCGCGCCCGGAACTCGGACCAGCCCGACCGGGCGGTGACGACGCTGAAGGACCGGACCGCGCTCCGCGCCGCCCTCGACAGCGTCGAGGCGAACATCTTCATCGCTGACCTCGAGCTCCGGCTCGTCTACCTGAACCGGGCGGCCGAGCGCACGGTGGCCGGGCTCGACGAGCAGCTGCGCGGCGCGTTCCGTGTCGGCGTGAACGAGCTGCTCGGTGGGTCGATCCACCGGTTCCACAAGGACCCGAGTCGCGTGGAGGGGATCCTCCAGCAGCCCGGCGCGCTCCCGCACACGGCCGTCTTCGGCTTCGGCGGCATCACGCTGTCGACGCGGATCAACGGCATCCGCGACGACGAGGGCCGGCTCCACGGCTACGTCGTTGCGTGGGAGGACGTCACGGAGAAGCGCAAGGTCGAGGAGCTGGCCCGGGCGGTGGCGGCGAGTGTGACCGCCGCCGCGGGGTCGCTCGAGGACCTCGCCACCGGCCTTCGTGACGACGCCGACGAGGCAGCCGGGCAGGCGAGCTCCGTCGCGTCGGCGACGGAGGAGCTGTCGACCTCCACCGTGGAGATCGCCAGTTCTGCGTCCGCCGCGTCGTCAGGCGCCACGGCGGCGGTGTCGGTCGCCGAGGACGCGGCCGCGATCGTCGAGCGGCTGGCCGACAGCAGCGCCAAGGTCGCCGACATCGTCACGATGATCCGCTCGATCGCCGAACAGACCAACCTGCTCGCGCTCAACGCGACGATCGAGTCAGCGCGGGCCGGCGAGGCGGGCAAGGGGTTCGCTGTCGTCGCCGGCGAGGTGAAGGAGCTGTCGCGCGCGACGGCGACGGCCACCACGCACATCGCCTCGCTCATCGCGGCGCTCCAGGCGGAGGGCACGGCCGCCGCCGAGGCGCTCCGCTCCCTGCGTTCGCACATCGGCGACATCAACGACCGGCAGTCGATGATCGCGGCGGCCGTCGAGGAGCAGTCCGCCACCTGCCGCGAGGTCACGGTCAACATCCAATCGGTCGCGGCGGCGAGCGGGCGCACGACGACGGCGGTGTCGTCCATCCACGACTCGGTCGTCGAGCTGCGGTCGAAGGCGGCCCAGCTCGGTGACCTCGTCGGCGCCACGATGTGACCTCAGTCGGCGCGGCGTGATCGGCGCACCGCGACGAGCGCCTCGGGCAGGGGCGCGAGCAGTGCCCCCATCTCGACGGTGGGATCGGCGCGGGCAGCGACGAACGCGCCGTCGATCAGCGCGAGCGCGACGCGCGAGAGGTCGCGGACGAGATCGCTCGCCTCGTCCTCGCCGAACGCCATGGCGATCGCCTGGCCCAGCCGGGCCAGCGCGGTGTGGCGCACCTCCCGCACCACCGCCGCGATCTCGCCGTCCCCCGCGCTCGGCGGCTGTACGGCGAAGACGATGAGCAGGCGGAGGAAGTCGGGGTGGCCCTCCAAGGCATGGACGGTCGTCCTCAGCACCGTCCGCAGGTGCTCGACGGCGGTCCCACGCCGTCGCTCGAAGGTCGGCAGGTCGGCGAAGAACCGTTCGGCACCGCGGTGCATCACGGCGAGCAGCACGCCGTCCTTCGAGCCGTAGTAGTGGTACACGGAGCTCAGCGGGACGCCGGCGACCTCGACGACGCGTGCGATGGTCGCCGCTTCGAAGCCCTCGGTGGACATGACCCGCTCGGCGGCGTCGAGCACGAGCTCGCGCGACCGGACGCCGCGGCGGTTCGGCGTCACCGGCGGGCTCTCGTCGTGCACGCCGTGACGGTAGTGGACCGCCGCAAGTTTTGAAGTGGATGCTTCAATCCATTACTGTAGTGAACACTCCAAAACATGGACCGAGGGGAACGGGGAGAGCCATGCCGATCGAAGGACGCGTGGAAGAGGACGTCGACGTCCTGGTCGTCGGGGGTGGGGGTGCCGGGTTGACGGCGTCGATGCTCCTGGCGAGCTACGGCGTCGACCACCTCCTCGTGAGCGCCCGCCCGACGACGTCGGACCTGCCGAAGGCGCACGTGCTGAACCAACGGGCGATGGAGGTCCTCGACGACTGCGGGGTCGCCGAGGCCATCGCAGCCCGCAGCACGCCGGCGGCGCAGATGGCGGCCACGGCGTACTACGCCGGGCTCGTCGGCCCCGACGGTGAGCCCGGGCGGCGGCTGCACCGCCTCGAGTCGTGGGGCGCGGGCGGCGCCGACGAGCACTGGTCGGCGGCGAGCCCGTGGCGCCAGCTCAACCTGCCCCAGATCCGCCTCGAGCCGCTGCTGAAGGCACGCGCCGACGAGCTGTCGCCGGGCCGGATCCGGTTCGGGCACGAGCTGCTCGAGCTGCGCCAGGACGACGACGGCGTCCTCGCGCTCGTGCGCGAGAACGCGACGGGGCGGGAGTACCTCGTGCGCAGCCGCTACCTCGTGGGCGCCGACGGCGGACGACGCATCGCGGGGCTCGTCGGTGTGGCCTACGAAGGCCTCGGCGTCGTGACCCAGACAGCGACGCTGCACGTGTCGGCCGACCTGTCGGCGGTGGCGCCCGATCCCGACGTGCTCATCCGGTGGATCGTCTCCCCGCAGGCGGGCGCGCTCGTCGTGATGGTGCCCATGGGACCCGAACGGTGGGGCCCCGAGTCCGAGGAGTGGGTCGTCCACCTGAACTACCCGACCGACGATCCCCGCGCCCAGTCGGACGAGCAGGTCGAGGCTGACGTCCGCGCCGCGCTCGGCATCGGCGATCTCCCCCTGACGGTGCACAAGATCACGCGGTGGTCGGTCGACGCCGTCCTCGCGTCGTCGTTCCGCGTGGGCCGGGTGTTCCTCCTCGGCGACGCGGCCCACCGGCACCCACCGACCGGCGGCCTCGGGCTCACGAGCGCGATCCACGACGCCCAGAACCTGTGCTGGAAGTTGACGGCGGTGCTGCGTGGCGACGCCTCGGACGCGCTCCTCGACACCTACCAGGCCGAGCGACGTCCGGTGGACGAGCGCAACTGCCAGCGCTCGCTGGAGAACGCGATGAACCACTTCGGGATCGTGGCGACGCTCGGGGTCGATCCCGAGAACGGCGCCGACGAGAACCTCGCGCGGCTCCGCCGGTTGTGGAGCGGCCGGCCCGAGGACACCGCGCACCGTTCGAACGTGCTGCGCATGATGCGCGCCCAGTCGATGGAGTTCTCCGAGCTCAACGTCGAGCTCGGGTACACCTACGACTCGGCGGCGGTCGTGCCGGACGGGACGCCCGCGCCGGTGCTCCTCGACGACATCCGCGTCTACGAACCGTCGACGCGACCCGGCTCGCCGCTCCCGCACGCGTGGGTCGACGACGAGGACGGCAGCCGGCGTGCGTTGCGCGAGCTCGTCGCGCCCGGCCGCTTCCTCCTGATCGCCGGCGAGGACGGCCACGCATGGTGTGACGGGGCGCGAGCGCTCGCCGAGGCCGGTGTCCCCGTGGACGCCGTTCGCATCGGCCATCTCGGCGGTGATGTGTTCGACCCGCGTGGCACGTGGCTCCGCCATCGCGGGATCACCGCCGCCGGCGCGGTCCTCATCCGTCCCGATCGCGTCGTCGCCTGGCGATCGCCGGTCGCGGCCGATGACGCGAGCGTCGCCCTGGAGCACGTCTTCGACCGCGTCCTCGGCGGGGCGCTCAGGAGTCGGTTGCGTCCCAGGGCAGGCTCCTCGACACCCAGTGCGTGAGCTCTCCGGCCTGGGTGTTGCGCTCGAGGTGCCGCGGTGGCTGGGCGAACGATGCATACGGGCGGCACCGGATCACGACACGTCGTTCCTGCTCCGCCATGGCCTCCACGAACGGGCGGGCGTCGTCGCCGAGAGGCTCACCCGACATGCGCTCTCCGACGGCGAGCATGACGTCGACCACCAGGCCGGGATCGTCGTCGACGACCGCGTCGGCGTACACCTGCAGGTAGGTGAAGGGCCAGCGCTCGTCGAGGACGCAGAGGCTCACGCGCGCGTCGCGCGTCACGGCGATGGCCTTGCTGCGACCGGCCATGGTCGACACGAGCACCTCGTCGTCGTCGGTCGGCACGTAGTAGACGACCGACATCGCCGGGCCCTCGGTGCGGCGCCGGTACCCGAAGACGCAGGTCCGATGCGTCCGGACGAACGCCCGGCGCTCCGACGGCTGCATGTCGCGGTCCGTCGGCGCGGCGAACGGCTCGCGTGCGAACGGCAGGAGCCGAGCGCTCATGACGTGTGCAACGGCGACTGGATGGGCTGGTGGCCCCACTCGCTGATGCGGTCGTAGCGACGGTCGTCGGTCCACGGCTCGTCGATCGTGCGCGCGCCGTACCCGAACTCGAGCTGGAAGCCCGCCGGGGTCACCACGTAGAAGCTGAACATCCTGTCGTTGTCGTGCTTGCCGAGCGCGTTGGCGATCGGCAGCCCGGCGTTCCACACCCGGTCGAACGCGGCGCCGACGTTGTCCTGCGACACGGTCTCGACCATGAGGTGGTGGAGCTTCTGGGGCAGCTCGATCGGTAGCGCCCCGATGGCGAGCGAGTGGTGGCGCGCGTTGCAGTGATAGAAGCGAACCGTCAGTGGCAGCCCGCCGAGATCGGTCTCCAACCAGTCGGATTGCGTGAGCCCCAGCGCCTCTCGGGCGAACCGGTCGGCCGCCTCGAGATCGGTCACCACGAAGACCACGTGGCCGAAGCCCTGGCCCTCGGTGACGAACCCGCCGGGCACGAGCGGCGACGCGAACGGCTCCGGCGCCGTCGCCAGTCCGTGCACGAGCTCGAACGGGACGCCCCAGGGCGTCTCGACGCGCGCCAGAGCGCGTACTCGACGGGCCTCGGCATTCGACGGGCGGCCCTCGGTGACGGCCGCGCCGGCCGCGCGCGCCCGCTCGACGGCTCGCTCGAAGGCGTCGGGTGACGCCGCCTCGAGCCCGACGAACACGGCGTCGTTCGCCGGCCCCTCCTCGACGATGATGCGGTGGACGCGGTCGTCGTTGCGCCACGTCGTCGCGGCGTCGGCGGTCGGCTCGCCGGGGACGAGCCCGACGATGTCGCCGAGGAACGTGCCGAACGCGGCGGGATCGGTGACCTCGACCCCCAGGTAGGCGACTTCGAGCTCAGCGGTCATGGTTCTTGCTCCTCGCAACGAGGTGGGTGTGGATCGTGCCGATGCCTTCGATGGTGGAGACGAGCTCGTCGCCGGGGGCGAGGAAGCGCGGCGGTGTGCGCGTGCCGCCCACCCCCGAGGGCGTGCCCGTGAAGATCAGATCACCCGGTAACAGCGGGGTGATCGACGAGAGGCGGTTGATCAGCGCGTCCACCCCGAAGATGAGGTCGGACGTGCGACTCTTCTGGACCTCCTCGCCGTTCACCGCGCAGCTGAGCGCGAGGTCGTCGGGGTCGTCGAGCTCGTCGGACGTGACGACCCAAGGGCCTGTCGGACCGAACCCAGGGAACGACTTGCCGAGGCTGAACTGCGGGGCGGGGGGACGCGTCTGAACGATGCGTTCGGAGAGGTCCTGACCGACCGTCACCCCGGCGACGTACGACCAGCCGTGGCCCTCCGGCACCTCGTAGGCGCGGTGGGCGATGACGACGACGAGCTCGACCTCCCAGTCGACGAACTCGCTCGGCAGCGCGACGGTCGCCTCCGGCCCGGTGAGGCAGGGCGGGAACTTGGTGAACGTCGGCGGGAACGTCGGCTCCTCGACCCCGGCCTCGGCGGCGTGGGCGGCGTAGTTCATCCCGATGGCGAAGACCTGGCGCGGCGCGGGCACCGGCGCCCGGAGGGCGGTCACGTCGAGGGGGCCGGTGGCCGCTGGCGCGCGGTCGGCGAGGGCGCGGAGCTTGTCCCAGCGGCCGTAGACGAGCTGGGGGTTCGCCGGCAGGAGGCCGCCGGACGCCGCGGCGATGTCGACGATCCCCTCCCCGGTGATCAGGACGGCCCGGCCGTCGGCGTTGGCCACTCTCATCGCACCCTCCCGTTCGCTCCGCCGGCGAGCGCCGACAGCTCGACTGTACGAGAACGATCTTAGGTTTGTAAATCACTTTCTAGTTGACAAATCGATTTCGACGGGAAACACTCGGGGCGGCAGCAGTCCGGGGGAGGAGTGACATGACGGGTCGCAGGAACGTTCGTCGGGGGGCCGCCGCGGTGGCCGCGCTCGTGGTGCTGGCGGCGTGCTCCAGCTCAGGATCGAGCGCCTCGAGCGGGGCCGGATCGTCGGCCCCGGCGGCGCCGGTGTCGACGCTGCCCGCGCCGAAGGGCGCCCCGATCGCCATCGCCATGATCGCCCAGGAGAGCGGGCCGGCCGCCCTGCCCGATTCGCGGCAGGCGGCGGCCGCCGCGGTGAAGTACGTCAACACCGAGCTCGGCGGGGCGGCGGGCCGACCGCTGCAGCTCGACACGTGCGTCACCGACGGCTCGCCCGAGCAGTCCTCGGCGTGCGCCAACCAGCTCCTCGAGAAGCACCCCGTCGCCTTCGTCGGGGAGAGCGAGCTCGGCACCGCCGGGAGCGTGCCGATCATCGAGAAGGCGGGCGTCCCGCTCGTCGGGGCCGCCGGCGTCACGCCCGAGCTCGTCCTCTCGCACGACGCGTTCGCCTTCGGTCTCGACGCCGTGGCCGACTGGGCCGGGTGGACGAAGTACCTCGCCACCGACGGCAAGGCGAAGACCATCAACCTGATCAACCTCGACATCCCGGCGGCGCCGGTGTTCGAGAAGGCGGTGCGCTCCGTCGCCGCCGCCAACGGCGCCAAGGTCGGCCGCGTCGTCTCGCTGCCCCTCAGCGCCACCGACGTGACCGCGCAGATGGCGGCCGCGGCCGAGGGTGGCCCCGATGTGATCATGGCCGTCGTCACCGCGCAGCTCTGCGTGCCGACCGCCCAGGCCCACGAGAGCATCAGCCCGCAGACGAAGCTCTTCCTGCCGGGCACGTGCAGCGGCCCGCAGACGATCGCCGCCGCCGGTTCGTCGATGGACGGCGCGCTCGTCGGCGTCGGCGCCCTCAACCCGTACGACAAGCGCCAGCCCGACGTCGCGACGTACCGGCGGGCGCTCGACACCTACGGCGACCACGTGCCGCTCAGCCAGTTCGCCGGCAACGCCTTCACCGCGGTGATGAACCTCAAGGCGGTGCTCGACAAGGTCGGGCCGACGTCGGTGACGCCCGACGCCATCGTCAGCGCGATCAAGGCCGGCGCGGACGTGCCGTCGTTCATGACCGACACGTACGCCTGCGACGGGAAGGTTCCCGGCTCGCCGAGCACGTGCGTGCGCGGTCGACGCGTGCTCGAGGTGAAGAAGGGTGAGCTCGCCACGCTGTCGGACCGCTGGTACGACGGCACCACCCAGGTCGACTTCGGCTGACGGCGGGCGACGTGAGCTCCGTCCTCCTCTTCGCCCTCCTCGGACTCGGCGGCGGCGCCGTCATCGCCCTGCTCGCCCTCGGCGTCGTCGGCGAGCACAAGGCCTCGGGTGTCGTGAACTTCGCCCACGGGGCGACGGCCATGTTCTGCGCCTACTGCTTCACGCAGCTGCGCTCGACCGGTGACCTCGTGCTGCCGGTCGTGGTGCTGCCGCACCGCGTCCCCTTGGCGGGGCACGGGCTCGGCACGGCGCCGGCGATGCTGATCACGGTCGTGTACGGCGCGCTGTTCGGCGTCGTGGTCTATCTCGGCATCTTCCGCTGGCTGCGCGGTGCGCCCGCCCTCGCCAAGGTCGTCGCGTCGATCGGGCTGATGCTCACGGTGCAGGCGCTCGCCGTCATCGACTTCGGGACCGCGGCGCGACCGAGCGCGCGTGTGCTCCCGACCGACACGGTCACGTTGTTCGGTGCGACCGTGAGTCGCGACCGCCTTGTGCTCGCGGGTATCGCGGTCGTGGCCGCCCTCGGCCTCGCCGCGTTCTACCGCTTCACCCGGTTCGGGATCGTGACCCGCGCAGTGGCGCAGAACGAGCGCGCCGCCGCGCTGCTCGGGTGGTGGCCGGTGCGCTCGGAGCTCGCCAGCTGGGCGATCGCGTCGGCGCTCGCGGGCATCGCCGGGCTCCTCGCCGCGCCCCTCACGTCGCTCACCCCCAGCGCGCTCACGCTCGCGATCGTGCCGGCCCTCGCCGCCGCGCTCGTCGCCGACCTGTCGTCGTTCACCGTCGCCGCCGCGGCCGGGCTGTCGATCGGTGTCGGCCAATCGCTGTGCGTCAAGGCGGCGACGACGTGGAGCTGGTTCCCGCAGCGGGGCATGGCCGAGGTCCTGCCGTTCGCGGTGATCGCCGTCGTGATGCTGCTCCGGGGCGACCGCCTGCCGACGCGCGGCGAGACGAACGACGGCCGCCTGCCGCGCGCGCCGCTCGGGCGTCGACCCTTGCTGCCCCTCGCCGTGTTCGCCCCGGTCGTGGCCGTCCTCGTGGTCGTGACGAGCGCGGGGTGGCGCGCCGCCGTGATCCAGAGCGTCGTGACGGCATGCGTGCTGCTCTCGCTCGTCGTGCTCACCGGTCTCGTCGGCCAGGTGTCGCTCGCCCAAGCGGCGTTCGCCGGCCTCGGCGGCTTCCTGCTCGCCAAGCTGCTCGGGTCGGTCGGCGTGCCGTTCCCGGCGGGCCTGCTGTTCGCCGGCCTGGTGACGGTGCCGCTCGGGCTGCTCGTCGGCGTCCCCGCTCTGCGCATCCGCGGCATCAACCTGGCCATCATCACGCTCGGCGCCGGCGTCGCGATCGACGCGTTCGTGTTCCGCAACGAGCGCATCTCGGGCGGGCTCGCCGGCGTGCACGTTCCCTCGCCCACGCTCCTCGGCGTCGACGTCGGCATCAGCGGCGCGCACGCGGGTGAGTACCCCCGGGTGGTGTTCGGTCTCGTCGCCATCGCGACGTTCACCGTGCTCGCGCTGCTCGCCGTCAACCTCCGGCGCAGCGCCACGGGCGCGCACTGCCTGGCGGTGCGCACCAACGAGCGAGCCGCGAGCGCCATCGGCATCAACGTGGCGGCGACGAAGCTCCTCGCCTTCGGGCTGTCGGCGTTCATCGCCGGCTCGGCCGGTGGTCTCATCGGCTACCAGCAGGGACGGCTCTCGCCGGAGAGCTTCTCGATCTTCGTCTCGCTGATGCTCCTGTCGATCGCCTACATCGGCGGCATCGCGACGGTCACGGGCGTGATCGTCGCCGCCTTCGCGCTGGCCCCCGGCGGTCTCGCCTACACGGCGATGGAGCGGTGGTTCCACCTCGGCCAGTACCAGCCGATCATCGCCGGCGTCGGCGTGATCGTGAGCGCCATCCTCAACCCCGACGGCGTGGCGTCCGCGTTGCGCCGGGCGCGGGTGCGCGGCCATCGCACGGCCGACGCGGCCGTTGAATCGGCGTCCGCGACCTCGGCGTCAGTCCTGGCCGGGGGGCGCGCATGAGCCCCCTGCTCGAGGTGGAGGACCTCCGCGTCGCGTTCGGTGGCGTCGTTGCCATCGACGAGGTGTCGTTCCACGTCGAGGAAGGCACGCTCGTCGGCTTCATCGGCCCGAACGGCGCCGGGAAGACGACGTGCATCGAGGTCCTCACCGGCTACGTCCCGCACGCGACCGGCCGGGTGGTGTTCGACGGCCACGACCTCGCCGGCCTCGCCCCGCACCGGCGGGCGCGGCTCGGGCTGGTCCGCACGTTCCAGGCGGTCGAGCTGTTCGACGACCTCACCGTGCGCGAGAACCTGCGGGCGGCGGCGAACCGCCGCACGTGGTGGCAATCGCTCGGCGATCTCGTCGCGCCGCGCTGGCACGGCGACGAGTCCGGCATCGACGCCGCCCTCGACCTGCTCGGGCTCACGGACGTGGCCGACGCGCTCCCGCCGTCGCTGCCGCAGGGAAAGCGCAAGCTCGCCGGCGTGGCGCGGGCGCTCGCCTGCGGCCCCCGGCTCCTGCTGCTCGACGAGCCGGCGGCCGGCCTCGACACCGCGGAGAGCCTCGAGCTCGGCGAGCGCCTGCGGGCTGTGGTCGACAGCGGCGTGTCCGTGCTGCTGGTCGACCACGACATGGGCCTGGTGCTCGGCGTCTGCGACCGGGTGATCGTGCTCGACTTCGGTCGCGTCATCGCCGACGGCGCACCGGACGCCGTCCGGTCGAACCCCGAGGTGATCGCCGCCTACCTCGGCGACGACACGCTCACCGCGGCCGCCGGGGATGCGGCATGACCGCCGACGTCCTCACCGTGCGCGGCCTCTCGTGCGGGTACGGCGCGTCGGTCGTGGTCCGCGACCTCGACCTCCGCGTCGCCGCCGGCGAGGTCGTCGCCCTGCTCGGCGCCAACGGCGCCGGCAAGACGACCACGCTGCTGACCATCGCCGGCCTGCTCCCGCCGATCGCCGGCGACATCGAGCTGCTCGGCGAAGCCATCGGGCGCTGGCCGGCGCCGAAGATCGCCCGCCGCGGTGTCGTGTCGATCCCCGACGACCGGGGCCTGTTCCCGAAGCTCACGGTTCGGGAGAACCTCCTTCTGGCGCGTCGTCGCGGCGAGGATGCGCTCGGCCTCTTCCCCGAGCTGCAGTCGCGCCTGGGCACCCCGGCGGGTCTGCTCTCGGGCGGCCAGCAACAGATGCTCGCCATCGCCCGGGCGCTCGCGCGCCAGCCGAAGCTCCTGATCATCGACGAGCTCAGCTTCGGCTTGGCGCCGATCGTCGTGCAGCGCTTGCTGCCGACGGTGCGCGCCGTCGCCGACGAGACCGGGGCAGGGGTGCTCGTCGTCGAGCAGCACGTGCACCTCGGGCTTGCCGTCGCCGACCGCGCCTACGTGCTGAGCCACGGCTCGATCGCGCTGAGCGGCACGGCGGCCGAGCTGCAGACCGACACCGCACTGCTCCAGGAGAGCTACCTCGGAGCGGGCGACGCAGAGAGGACCGCCCGATGATCCAGTCGACGATGAGCGACGCCCCGCTCTCGATCAACGCCATCTTCCGCCACGGTCGCCGGCTCCACTCGTCGTCGGAGTGCGTGACGCTCACCGGCGACGGCGTTCGGCGGGCGTCGTACGCGGAGGTCGCCGACAACGCCGATCGCCTCGCCGCCGCGCTCGGTCGCCTCGGCATCTGGCCCGGTGACCCGGTCGCCACGTTCATGTGGAACGACCAGGAGCACCTCGAGGCGTACTTCGCCGTCCCGTGCATGGGGGCCGTGCTGCACACGTTGAACATCCGCTTGTCGCGCGAGCAGCTCGTCTACGTCACCAACCACGCGGCGGATCGCGTCGTGATCGTGGACGCGTCGCTGCTCGGTGTCATCTCACCGGTGGCGGGCGAGCTCACGAGCGTCGAGGCGTGGATCGTGGTCGACGATGCCGACAGCGACGTGTCCGCGCTCGAGGCCACGGGGCGCCCGGTGCTCCGCTACGACGAGCTGCTCGCCGCCGAGTCGACGGGATACGACTACCCCGAGCCGGACGAGCGGGCCGCCGCGGCCATGTGCTACACGAGCGGCACCACGGGTGACCCGAAGGGCGTCGTCTACTCGCACCGCTCGACGTACCTGCACTCGATGGCGACGTGCACGCCCGCGGTGATCGGTCTCGATGCGAGCGACCGCATCCTCACGATCGTCCCGCAGTTCCATGCCAACGCCTGGGGCCTCCCGTACGCCGCGTTCCTGTCGGGGGCCTCGTTGCTGATGCCGGGCCGCTTCCTGCAGGCCGAGCCGCTGGCGCGCTTCATCGCCGAGGAGCGGCCGACCGTGTCGTCGGCGGTCCCGACGGTGTGGGCCGAGCTGTTCCGCTACGGCAACGACCACGAGCTCGATGTGTCGTCGCTGCGGTGCGTCGTGTGCGGCGGCTCCGCGCTCCCGCGATCGCTCATGGAGCGGTTCCAGGAGCGCGACGGTCTCCGGCTCCTCCAGGGCTGGGGGATGACGGAGATGTCCCCGGTCGGCGCTGTCGGTCACCCCCCTGCCGACGCCCGACCGGGGACCACCGACGAGATGGACTGGCGGGCGAAGACCGGGCGCATCGTGCCCGGCGTGGAGTGCCGCATCGTCGACGACGACGGCAGCGAGCTGCCGTGGGACGGAGCGTCGGTGGGGGAGATCGAGGTGCGCGGTCCGTGGGTGACCGCCTCGTACTGGCGCGACCCCGCGCCCGAGAAGTTCCACGACGGCTGGCTGCGGACCGGCGACGTCGGCTCGTTGACGGCCAACGGCTTCCTGCAGATCACCGATCGCGCCAAGGACGTCATCAAGTCGGGCGGCGAGTGGATCAGCTCGGTCGACCTCGAGAACACGCTGATGGGTCATCCCGGGGTCGTCGAGGCGGCGGTCATCGGGATCCCCGACGCCCGGTGGGACGAGCGGCCGTTGGCGTGCATCGTCGCCGACGGCGACGTCGAGGTCGCCGACCTGCAAGCGTTCCTCGCGGAGCGCGTCGCGAAGTGGCAGGTGCCCGACAGCTGGGTGTTCGTCGACGGGATCCCCAAGACGTCGGTCGGGAAGTTCGACAAGAAGGCGTTGCGCACGCAGTACGAGAAGGGCGAGCTCACACCCACCCGGGTGTGACGCGGGAGGGGGGCTCCATGTCGGACTCAGTGCCGGACTCCGAGGTCTTCGACGTGGCGATCGTCGGCTACGGCCCGGTCGGTGCCGCGCTGGCGATCCTGCTCGGCCAGCGCGGCCTCCGGGTGGCGGTGCTGGAGCGCCACGCCTCGCCCTACGCGCTCCCGCGCGCCGTGCACTACGACCACGAGGCGGCGCGCATCCTCCAGGCGTGCGGCGTCGCCGACCGGTGCGCCGACATCGTCGAGCCCGCCGAGGTGTACGAGTTCCAGAACGCCGAGCGCCGCCCGATCATCCGCTTCGGCCGGATCGGCAACGGCGTCTCCGGGTGGCCGCAGTCGTCGATGTTCTCGCAGCCCGCGCTCGAGGCCGTCCTGTTCGACCGCGTCGCCGAGCTCCCCGAGATCACGGTGCGCCGCGGTGCGTCGGTCGTCGACCTGGTCGAGGACGGCGACGAGGTCGTGGTCGAGCTCGACGGTGGCGCGTCGGTGCGGGCGCGCTACGTCGTCGGCTGCGACGGCGCCAACAGCACCGTGCGCGAGCGGTTGGGGATCGCGATGCTCGACCGCGCGTTCTTCTACGACTGGCTGGTCGTCGACGTCGTCTACGACGAGCCGCACGTGTTCGATCCCCTCAACGTCCAGATCTGCGACCCGGCGCGCCCGACGACGGTCGTGTCGGGCGGACCGGGCCGACGCCGGTGGGAGTTCATGGCGCTGCCGGGGGAGTCGGCGGAGTTCCTGAACGACGAGGCGACGGCGTGGCGGCTGCTCGAGCCGTGGGACGCTCGCCCCGACAACGCGGTGCTCGAGAAGCACGCGGTCTACCGCTTCCAGGCGCGCTGGGCCGAGGAGTGGCGACGCGGTCGGGTCCTCCTCGCCGGCGACGCCGCGCACCAGACGCCTCCGTTCGCCGGCCAGGGCCTGTGCGCCGGGCTCCGCGACGCCGCCAACCTGGCGTGGAAGCTCGACCTCGTCGTGCAGGGTCTCGCGCCCGACGCGCTGCTCGACACCTACGGGCGCGAGCGCGGGCCGCACGCGCAGGCGGTCATCGAGCTGGCGATGGACATGGGAAAGCTGATCTGCGTGGACGACCCCACGGAGGCGGCGGCGCGCGACGAGGCGTTCCTCGCAACCTACGACGGCAGCATCACCGACGTCCCGCCGTTCCCGCCGATCGCCGACGGCGTGGTGCTCCACGGCTCACCGGGGGCGGGCGACCTCTTCATCCAGGCCGAGGTCGACGGACCCGGCGGCCGCATGCGCTTCGACGACGCGGTCGGCGCCGGGTTCCGGCTCGTCACCTCGGCCGAGCCCGTCCTCGACCGCGACACCGCCGACTGGTTCGCCGGCATCGGCGGGACGGTGGTGACGCTCGGGTGCGGCGACAGCCGCCTCTACGACACGGACGGGGCGTATCGCGCCTGGCTGGCCGAGCACATCGCCGTCGCCGTGCTCCAGCGACCCGACTTCACCGTCTTCGGCACGGCGGCGACCCCCGCCGACGTCTCGCCCCTGCTCCGGGCCCTGCGCAGCGCGGTGACCGCCCCGTGAAATCGATTTCACCGAGGTACGGTGGGCGCGATGGCTCGTGAGCGACGGGGACGATCGCTGGTCGAGGACGTCTACGGCGCGCTGCGCGCCGAGATCCTGTTCGGCCAGCGGCTCCCGGCGGCGCGCCTCCAGCTGAACGAGATCGCCGAGGCCCACGGCGTCAGCTTGAGCGTCGTCCGCGAGGCGGTGACGCGCCTGGCGAGCGAGGAGCTCGTCGAAGCGACGCCCCAGCGCGGGTTCCACGTGCGGCCGCTCTCGGTCGAGCACCTGCGCGACCTGACGTGGGTCCGCGTGCAGCTCGAGACGTTGGCGCTGCGAGAGTCGATCGCCAAGGGTGACGTCTCGTGGGAGGCCGACCTCGTCGCCGCCCACCACCGCCTCGCCGGCACCCCGATGTACTTCGAGGACGGCTCCGGCAACGCCGAGTGGATGGCCGCGCACGGCGCGTTCCACGCGGCGCTCGCCGCCGCCGCCGGGAGTCCGATCCTCGAGCGCCTGCGGCGGCAGCTCTACGACGCGTCCGAGCTCTACCGCTACTGGGTCGGGAACTTGCCCCACCACCCGACCGACCGCCACGTCGGTGACGAGCACAAGGCGATCGTCGACGCCACGTTGGCGCGCGATGCCGACCGCGCCTGCGCGCTGCTCGTCGAACACCTCGAGACGACCGCCCACGCGCTCGAAGCCATCGCACCGGACGACGACCTGGTGCCATGAGCACGCCGCCGGCCCACCCGGTGCTCATCGTCAACCCCAGGTCGGGCGGCGGCACGGCGGCACGGTGCGACCTCGTCGAGGAGTGCCGGATGCGGGGTATCGAGGCGATCGTGCTCGAGCACGGCGACGACGTCGCCGCGCTCGCGACGGCGGCCGTCCGCGACGGCGCCGACGTGCTCGGCATGGCGGGCGGTGACGGCTCGCAGGCGGCGGTCGCCGCGGTC
>Ga0207644_10000616_pt1 | contig 22668 bp, 24 predicted proteins | sample KBSS73metaG_FD_184326 | JGI IMG/M metagenome (GOLD analysis project Ga0207644, IMG submission 184326) | Switchgrass rhizosphere microbial communities from Kellogg Biological Station, Michigan, USA - KBS S7-3 metaG (SPAdes) (version 2) | ecosystem: Host-associated > Plants > Roots > Rhizosphere... | reverse complement strand
GCAGGGGCCCATCGGTTCGACGCTGCTCAAGTTCGCCCTCCCGACGCTCGCTTCGTCCATTCTGCAGTCGCTGAACGGCACCATCAACTCCATCTGGGTCGGCCGCTTCCTCGGAGAAAGCGCACTCGCCGCGACGTCCAACGCCAACATGGTCATGTTCCTGCTGACAGCCTTCGTGTTCGGCTTCGGCATGGCGTCGACCATCCTGATCGGACAGGCGTGGGGCCGGCGTGATGTCGACCAAGCGCGGCGGGTGTTCGGGACGGCAATGGGCTCGTTCCTGGTGGTCACCATCCTCGTCGCGATCGCCGGCTATTTCCTTGCGCCCGGAATCCTCCACCTGCTCGGAACGCCCGGAGATGCCGCCCCGCTCGCGCTCGCCTATCTGCGCGTGATCTTCCTCGCGATGCCGGCTCTTCTGCTCCTGACGCTGTCAATGATGGCGCTGCGCGGTGCGGGAGACAGTCTGACACCGCTCTGGTTCATGCTGGTCGCGGTGCTTCTCGACAGTGGATTGAACCCCGTCTTCATTCTCGGCCTTGGCCCGGCGCCGAAGCTGGGCATTGCCGGCTCGGCGACGGCGACCCTGATCGCCAATTATACGGCTTTGCTGGGGCTGATCGGCTACATCTATCTCAAGGACCTTCCGCTTCGGCTGCGCGGCGGCGAGCTCAAATATCTCTGGTGCGACCTCAGCATTGCCCGGACGATCATCGTCAAAGGACTGCCGATGGGCATCCAGATGATCGTCATCTCGATGTCGGCGCTGGCGCTGGTCGGCCTCGTCAACCGCGAAGGCGTCGATACGACCGCGGCGTTCGGCGTGGCCCTGCAGCTGTGGACCTACGTCCAGATGCCGGCGATGGCGCTTGGTGCCGCGGTCAGCGCGATGGCCGCGCAGAACATCGGCGCGCGCCGGTGGGACCGTGTCGGACGCATCACACGCGTCGGCATCGTCCAGTCGCTGCTGATCACGGGCGGCCTCATCGTTGCGCTGACGCTCGCAGACCGGACAGTCCTCGCCTTGTTCATGGGGGGCGAAAGTCCCGCCCTTCCGATCGCGAAGCACATCCACATGCTGGCCACGTGGAACTTCCTCTTGTTTGGCGTGATGATGGTGCTGTTCGCTACCGTCCGCGCCAACGGCGCGGTGTGGGCTCCGTTGATCATTCTCGCCTTCGGGTTGGTCCCGGTCCGCTTCGGCTACATCCTTGCGACCTACGGCTGGCTGGGAGCAGATGCGATCTGGTCGAGCTTCCCCGTGACCTCGCTGTTCAACGTTGTCGTGGCCACGGCTTATTACCTCAACGGCAGCTGGAAGAAGGCGCACATGACGACCGAAGAGCTGCCGTGCGAGGACGAGTGCATCGAGGAGGCCGAGGCGACGCGCGAGCCGGGCGGGGCGCTCAATCCGGCTGGTTGAGGCACGCATTCGCGCTATAGGGCTCGCATGTCCGCTTCTTATCCCTATCTGCGCATGCGCCGCGGCCGCTCGAGCCCGTGGATGCGGGAGATGCTGGCCGAGAACCGCCTCCATCCCAGCGACTTCATCTGGCCTCTGTTCATCTGCGACGGCCGCGATTGCGAGGAGCCGATCGCCTCGCTTCCCGGCGTCAGCCGCTGGAGCGTCGACCTTGCCGGCGCGAAGGCCAAGGAGGCCGCCGCGCTCGGCATCCCCTGCATCGCGCTCTTTCCGAATACGCCCGAGAACCTACGCACCGAGCGCGCCGAGGAAGCGCTCAACAGCGACAACCTGAACTGCCGGGCGATCAAGGCGATCAAGGACGCGGCGCCCGAGATTGGTGTCCTGACCGATGTCGCGCTCGACCCTTACACAGCCCACGGCCACGACGGGCTCGTCGATGAGCAGGGCAACGTCATCAACGACGATACGGTCAGCATCCTTGTCGACCAGGCGCTGGTGCAGGCGGCCGCGGGCGCCGACATCGTAGCTCCGTCCGACATGATGGATGGCCGCGTCGCAGCGATCCGCGAAGCGCTCGAGCGCGAAGGGTACCAGAATGTCGCCATCATGGCTTACGCTGCGAAGTACGCCTCAGCCTTTTACGGGCCGTTCCGCGAGGCCGTGGGATCGCTCGGCCGCCTAAAAGGCGACAAGCGCGGCTACCAGATGAACCCTGCCAACATCGAGGAGGCATTGCGCGAGGTCGAGCTCGACCTCGCCGAGGGCGCCGACTTCGTGATGGTGAAGCCAGGTCTACCTTATCTCGATGTCGTCGCTCGAGTGAAGGACGCGTTTGGCGTGCCGACCTTCGCGTATCAGGTGAGCGGCGAGTATGCGATGATCGAGCATGCCGCCGCGGCCGGCGCCGGCGACCGCGCGGCTCTGATTCTAGAGACGCTGACGGCTTTCAAGCGCGCCGGTGCGACCGGCGTTTTGACCTATCACGCCGTTGACGCGGCGCGCCTGATCGCGGGATGATCGAGACCGAACGGCTGATCATCCGGCCTTGGCGCGACGGCGACCGCGCCGTCTATGTCGCGACCTGCAACACCGAAGCGGTCACCGCGAATCTTGGTGGCCCTGCCAGCGTCGAGGATATCGACGCCGGGCTCGGCCGCATACGCAAGAGCCAGGAGGACACTGGCTTCTGCTTCTGGGCGCTGGAGCGGAAGGCCGACGGCGCATTCCTCGGCTATTGCGGACTGAAGGTGACGAACTTGCCCGGGACGCCGGTTGCTGACGACGTCGAGATTGGCTGGCGCTTACGCGAAGATGCCTGGGGGCAGGGATACGCGACGGAGGCGGCCACCGCTGTCCTCGACTGGGCGTGGGCCAATCTCAACGCGCCGCGCATCGTGTCCTTCACCATCCCAACCAATCTTTCCAGCCAGCGAGTAATGGAACGGATCGGCATGCGGCGGCGAGAGGACCTCGACTTCGCGCATCCAAAATTCCCGCTGGACCATTCTCTCAGCGCACACGTCGCATACGCAGCCGGTCGGCCGCAGATTTAGATTCCCAGCCGCTTCTGGATCGCGTCGATGCGCGCGGCCTGCCGCGCGTCGAGCGCGCCGACTTCGGCCTGGGCGCTCTTGATCGCGGCAAGATCGTTCGGGGCGATGCCGGCATTCGCCTGCAATGCTGCCGCCGCAAGCGCATCGATGTCGCCGAGTGCTGTGGCGGTCGCCTTGCGTGCGGCAATAGCGGCGGTGAGTGCTTCCTGCGCCGCGATCCATCCCTCGCTCTGGGGAGACCCGGCTTTAGCGGCGAGACGCTCGGCTTCTGAGGCGGCGCCGTCGAACGTCGCATTGCCGCTCCGCGCAGCATCGACGAGCGCCGAAAGGCGGGTCGTGAGGGAGGCGCTTGCGGGGCGGTCGTTGATCGGCCGCACCACCGGCAGACGCGGATCGATCGCTTCAGCGGGACGCGGTTGCAACGAGGGATAAGGGCCGCCTGGCGCAGAGCACGCGCTGAGTGCAGCTATGGTGAGGAGAGCGGGGCGACGCATCGGTGACTGGCTCTAAGAGGAAAATGGCGCGCCCGAAAGGATTCGAACCTCTGACCCCCAGATTCGTAGTCTGGTGCTCTATCCAGCTGAGCTACGGGCGCGCGGAGTGCCGTGGGTAACGGCAGGCGCGCGACATAGGGGGAGGAATGGGCGCGCGCAACCCTTGGCTGCGTGCCTTCGGAAAGCCCGTTTGATCAGCCGTTGAGGATCGGTGCGCTGCAGATGCTCGCGGTGCAGGCCGTGGCCCGCTGCGCGAAGTCTTCCGCCAATTTGCTGTGCCACGCGCGCGCCGTTTCCGTCACTGCACGTTGCGCCGCCATCCGCTCCTCTATTGCACGCCGGCTGTAATAACGCTGGTTCGATTCCACTTGCCCCTCCGCCTTAGAAGGCGAATCGGACCATCACCCAGCACTGGCTAAAGGTTAGTTAATATCCACAGACGCGCGCACAGGTGGTCGCGCGGGCGAAACGGTCCCCCTTGGTTTGTCCCGCGCTGGAACAGCATCGTGACCGGACGGTGACACCCGGCATCGAAACACCGACCATCGATGAAACCTAACGATTCGCCGCTCGTTGACGGGTCAAATGGTTTCGAAGGAAGGCACCATGCTGAGTTCGATCGAATCTGCGCGTACCGCGTTCAACCCGAACGCACGGGGGTATCACGCCGTGTATCACGACGGCGAAGTCAATCACTGCCCCGGCTGCGGCCGGACCCACTGGATTATCGGACGTCTGTCCGCCGAATGCGCATTCTGCTCGACGGCGCTTCCGCTGAAGGAAGTGATGACGCAGGGGTCGGCATCCGCGCCTGTCTTCCGTACCAGGACTCCCCCCAACTACGCCGATCTGGCCGCCTAAGCAGCTGATCGAATTTTGATTTCTCGTTCATGCGTCAAGGTTTATCCTTGGCGCATGAACAGAGTCGCATCTCTCGGATTTCTCGCAATCCTCGCGTCGTCGCCCGCACTAGCCGCCGGCGCGTCCAACTTCACGCTGGTCAACGGCACGGGAGCGGCGCTCGCCGAATTGTCGATCCGCCGCGCGGGAACTCAGGATTGGAAGCCGCTCGGTGCGGCACCCGCGGCCGGTGCGCGCGGGTCGATGAACTTCAATGATCCGGATTGCGCGTTCGATATCCGCGCCAACCTCGCAGGCGCGGGGTCCGTCACCTGGGCCGACGTCAATCTCTGCGCCGTGAAATCCGTGACATTGAACCGCGACGGTTCAGCAGGCGCGTGGGTCGACTACGACCACTGATCATCCGGCGCCTGGTGGGCGCGCGATAAGGTCCAGCCGCAAGCGCCGAAGCCGGTGCACTCACGGAATCGAGCAGCTTGCCGCCGGCGACGAACACGACCGCAGTGCAGGCGACCGCCAGCAGCCAGCCGCCGAAGCCCGGATACACGTCGAGGTAGTGCCGACCGCGCTCAACCGCGCCGAGCGCGATGGCATAGATCACCAGCCACGCCTCAAAGCGCGTCTTGATCGTGAAGAGCCGGGCGACCTTGCTGAGCATTGTCATTCGTTAACGTTTGAACGTGCCAGCGGCGGTTTTGAGCCGTAATTTTCCTAAAGGACAGGGTTAAAATCCTCGAACTCGGAATCCCGTTTCGGGACAGAAGCTTAAGCCAGCTCGAGAAGGTCCAGGGTCTCAAGCAGCGCCACTCGGGCACGCTCGACATCGGCGATCAGACTCGGTCGCTGCAGCTCCGCGTGGTGGATCTGCTCGGGCCAATTATCGCCGATCACCTTAGCGATTCGGTCGAGCTTCGCCTCGTCGACGAGGAAGCGCGGATCGATGGTCGCGGAATCGGCCACGACGCGTAGGCGCAGGCAGGCCGGCCCGCCGCCATTGGCCATCGATTGGCGGACATCTACGACCTCGACGCGGCGGATCGGGCCATTGCCGGCAACGTGCCGCTCGATCCATCGCCATACCGTCACCGTCTCGCGCGCCTCGCTCGGCACGATCAGCGTCTGCTGACCGTCGGGCGGAGACACCAGCTGCGCGTTGAACAGGTACGACCGGATCGCGTCCTCCAGTGGTACTTCAGCCGCTGGAACCTCGACATAGTCGAACCCCGGGACCAGCCGCTCGCAGGCGGCGACCAGTGCGTCCTTGTCCGCGAAGGCCCGCTCATGGGCGAACAGCACGCGCTCATTGGCAACTGCGACGACGTCGTTGTGGAAAGCGCCGGCCGCGATCGCTTCTTCGGATTGCTGCGCGAAGAGGGTGCGCTCGGGGTCGAGCCGGTTCAACCGCGCGACCGCCTTCGATGCTTCGATATGCTGTCGCGCCGGGAAGGGGCCGCCGTACACGCCGTACACGAGGACCTCGATGCCCGGCTTGCCGTGTCTCCGGGTGAGCCGCATGTGATTGGCCGCTCCCTCGTCCCCGAACGCGGCCGGCACCGGTCCATGGACAGCGAAGTGAGTCCCGTCGGCGAATGCGAGCGCGCACTGCGCATAGGTGTTCGGCCATTCGTGGCTCCGGTGCGGCATGGTGCGGAGGTTGGCGACGGTGAGGTGGCATTTGCCGTCCGTGGTATCGGGAGCCGGCGAGACCGTCGCCGCATTGGCCGCCCACATCGCCGATGCCGACATTGCATTCGCGGCGATGACCGGCTCAGCTTCCTCGATCGTCGTCCCAAGCTCTGCCAGCCACGCACGATGCGGCCGCGGGTGCGGCACGAAGATCCCCTGAGCCAGCCCGAGCGCGAGGTTCGCGCGCATCTTGTCGATGCCCTGCAGCGCTGCAGCGCGCGGCTGCGACACGTCCCCGGCATTGCGCGTCGATGCGAGATTGCCGAGGCTCAGCCCGGCATAATTGTGGCTGGGGCCGACGATCCCATCGAAGTTGATCTCGACAAGGCTCACCGAGCCACCGCGAGGACTTCGCTGCCGACCTCCAGCTCAAGCAGCTCAGCGGCCTCCCGGTCGATGCAAAGGCCCTTCTTCGGGAGGCGCTTCACGCACGCGAACGCGGCTCGGAAGTCCTTCAGCCGCCCGGTCCCTAGAAGTGTCTTGTTGCGGCCGCCATCGCCGATCTCGCCGACGATCTCCGTCGTCGATTCACGTACGGTGCGGATCTGGTCCGTGCGCGACGTGACCGTTGGTCCACCGTCGAAAATGTCGATGTAGCGGTCGTAGCTGAAGCCTTCTTCTTCAAGCATTCGCAGCGCCGCGCGGCCGGTCGGATGAGGCTGGCCCATCACCGCCTGCGCCGATTCCGCGAGAAGCGAGACGTAGATGGGCGTCTTCGGCATCAGGTCTGCAATGAAGCGGGTGCCGTGGACGGCATTGAACTCGTCGGCGTCGGGGAAGCTCATCCCGAAGAACCGACCCGCCAGCCCATCCCAGAACGGACAATCGCCCGCCGCGTCCATCACTCCGCGAAGCTCGGCCAGCGTGCGATCGCCGAAACGGCCCCGGTGCAGCTTCATGAAGAGGTACCGGCTGCGCGCCAGCAGCGCGCCCCATCCGCCGGCGCGGGCCAGCGGATGCAGGAACAGGCCGCCGACCTCCGACGATCCTTCGAGGTCGGTCGTCAGCGTCAGGATCTGGTTGCGGAACGTCTTGCCGAGCTCAGGGCTCGTCTGCGTCAGCGTGCTGAGGTGATAGGAATAGAAGGGCTGGATCACGCCCACCTGGCCGAAAATCTGGCAGGTCCCGCGCACTGACTTCGCCTTCGGGTCCTCGAGGACGAACATATACATGTCGCCCTCCTGGCTGTCCTCCATGCGCGCGAAGCTCTTGTCCGACCGCGCCAGCTTGGCGACCAGGGTCCCGCGGTCGGGCGGCAGGTTGGTGAAGCCGCCGCCGGTCAGCTTTGCCATTTCGTAGATGGCGCCGAAATCCTCGGCATTCGCAGGCCTGATGCGGAAGCTCATGCGCCCTCCGCCAGCCGAAGGATTGTGAGAGCACTCAAGGCGGCGCGCTCCGCCAGGCTGTCGACGATCAGATATTCCTCCGGGCTGTGGATCTTGCCGCCGCGAACGCCCATCGTGTCCACGACGGGCACGCCGCAGGCGGCGATATTATTGCCGTCGCAGACTCCGCCTGATGGCTGCCAAGCGATCTCCTGGCCAAGGTCGGCGCCGGCCTGCCGGACCAGCTTGAATAGCTTTTCGGCCTCGGGCGTCAGGGGCTTGGGCGGGCGGCCAAACCCGCCGTCCGCCTCGATAGTGACATCGCGCTCGGCCGCCACAGCAGCGACCGCGTCGGCAATCGCGCGCTTTGCCTCGGCTTCGATCGTGGGATCGCGCGGGCGGAGATTGACGCGCAGGATCGCGAGGTCGGCGACGACGTTGCTCGGTCCGCCCCCTTCAATGCGAGATGGATTCACCGTCAGGCCGTCGCGTCGAAGGGCCTCCAGCCTTAGCGCGAGGTCCGCTGCGGCTGTCAGCGCGTTGCGACCCTCTTCGGGATTGCGGCCGGCATGGGCGGAGCGTCCCCGCACCACGAAGGCGAAATTGCCGCTTCCCGGCCGTGCGCCGGCGAGCGTTCCGTCCGGCAATGCAGCGGGCTCATAGGTCAACGCCGCGCGCTTGCCCCGTGCCGCCTGCGCAAGCAATGCCGCCGAAGCTGGCGAGCCCATCTCTTCGTCGCTGTTGATCACGACCTCATAGCCGACGCGGTCGGCAGATGGGCTTCGCTCGACTGCCTTGAGAGCCGCAAGCATCACCGCCAGCCCGCCCTTCATGTCGGCGACGCCCGGACCACCCAGCACGCCATCCTCCAGCCACTTCGTCTGCTGAAACGGGTGGTCGAGCCCGTAGACTGTGTCCATGTGGCCGGTCAGGAGCAGCTGTACCGGTGCCGTCGGACGCACCGTCAGGTGAAGGTGGCGACCGTGCTTGACGCCAACGGAGCGGCCCGAGGCATCGACCGCCTTCACCTCGGCCGGGTTCTCCAGCCGCAGCAATCCGGGCAGCGCGGCAAAGGCGTCGACTAGCACATCGGCCATTCGCTCCAGTCCGCCAAGGTTGCGCGAGCCGCTGTTGATCGCGGCCCAGCTGAGCACCTGGTCGAGCATTGGCTCCGCACTCGCGCGTTCGGCGACCGCGCGCTCTTTCGACGAAAGTTCCGCCATGGAAACGGCTCTAGCCGCCCCAAATCAGCCGCGCCACCCCGGCTAGACTGAGGCGATCACCGGCTTGCAGCCGAGCAGCTCGGCGAGCCGGATGAAGCGGCGCTCGACCTGGTCACCAATCAAAGCTTCCTCCCCGCGGCGGACGCTGAGCTCGATAGCGCCGTTGCGCGCTGCTAGGCTCGTCCGCTTAAGCACCGATCCGACGCCGCCTGAAAGCCGCTGGCCGAGCCGCATCGCCGCGCCCCAGCAATGGGCCCGCGTCAGCTGCTGGTCCTTGCACAATTGGGTGAGCCGATCGTCCGGCAGGCGGTCGCGGCCAAAGCTGGCAGCCAGCGCCTGCGCCATGACCACGCGCCCCCACGGGTTCACCGCGACCCAGTTGCCGTGAAGCGCCATCTCGATGCCGCGGTCGGCACGGAATCCGGGGTTGGACTGCCAGGCGACGTCGGCGAGCAGGCACGAGGCGAGGCGCAGCCGGCGCATCGCTGGCGGATCGTCGAACAGCGGCGCGATCCACTCGTCGAGCAGGTCGCCATGCTGGCCGAAGCGATGCTCGCTGCCACCTGCGTCGCGCGCTTCCTCGATCAGCGGGTCGATCTGGCGAAGATGGGGTTCCAACTTGGAATAAAGCAGGCCTTCGCGAATACCGTAGGTCGAGACGACCAGTTGAGACGGCTCCAATTCATCGACCAGCAGCTCCAGCAGCATCGCCGCGACCGGCGATGTGGCGAGGCGCGCGGAGGCAGCTCCAGCCAATCGCTCATCCGGGCCCCGCACCAGCTTGCGCAGCTCCTTCGCTCGCGCCGGCTTCATCCGGTACTGGTGGGTGATCGGCAGCGGGAAGTCGGTCGCGAGCATGTCGATCCGCGCCAGCGCGCGCCACGACCCGCCGACCATGTAGAAAGTGCGGCCCTTGGCTAGGTCGCGGAGCGGCGACTTCTTCAGCGCGGCCTTTAGCGTCTTGCGGGCCTCTCGTTCGCCGGAAGCGTCTGCCTCCAGCCTCAGCACCCCGAGCGGCGTCGAAATGCCGTTCTGCGCTCGCCCGTCGGCGACGCTCACAAGCTCGAGGCTGCCGCCACCGAGGTCGCCGACGATGCCATCTGCGTCGGGAATGCCGGAAAGTACGCCTTCGCCCGCCAGCCGCGCTTCTTCTTCCGCGCTCAAGACAGTGCAGGGAAGGCCGATGCTTTCGATCTCGCGAACGAACTCCGGCCCGTCCTCCGCGTCGCGGATCGCGGCGGTCGCGACCACGTGGGTACGCTTGACCTTCATGTGGCCGAGCAACAGCCTGAACCGCTCCAGCGCGCCGAGCGCTTTGTCGCGCGCATCCTCGGAGAGGCGGCCGGAGCGATCCAGGCCCGAACCGAGGCCGGCCAGCACCTTTTCGTTGAAGATCGGCGTCGGAATGCGCGGCGGACCGGCATAGACGACCAGCCGGACAGAGTTCGACCCGATGTCGATGATCCCAACGGGCTCGGTCAGCGCTCAGCGCCCACGGTGGAAGCGGAGCTTGGGCACTTTGCGGCCCTTCTTCAGCGCCTGGCCGCGCCCCGACAAGCTCGGGTTCGACATGAAATATTCGTGGAGGTTGAAGGCCTGACCAGGCTTCGGCTCGAGTCTCGTCGAGGTACCGTCCGGATTTAGCCGCCAGCTTTGCTCATTGTCGATCAGGTTGGCGACCATCACCTGGTCGAGGAGCTGAGCATGCACAGTCTTGTTTTCGATCGGCAGCATATATTCGATCCGCCGGTCGAAGTTGCGTGGCATCCAGTCGGCCGAGCTGATGTAGACCCTGGCCTCCGGGTGAGGCAGCTCGTGGCCGTTGGCGAATGCCCATAGCCGCGCATGCTCCAGGAACCGGCCGACGATCGATTTCACGTAGATGTTCTCGCTCATGCCTTTGACGCCCGGCCTCAGGCAGCAGATGCCGCGAATGACGAGGTCGATCGTCACGCCTGCGCGGCTGGCGTCGTAAAGCTTGTCGATGATCGCGGGATCGACCAGCGAGTTCATTTTCGCCCAGATGCCCGATGGCTTCCCGGCCTTGGCGTTGGCGATCTCGGCATCGATCAGGCGCATGAGGTCCGGCCGCATCTGTGCCGGCGAGAGCACCAATTGCTTCAGGTTTCGCGGCTCAAGGTAGCCCGTGATGTAGTTGAACAGCTTTGCCACATCGCGGCCGACCTGGGCATTTGCCGTGAAGTAGCTGAGGTCGGTGTAGATGCGCGCGGTGACCGGATGATAGTTTCCGGTCCCGAAATGGCAGTAGGTGCGGAAGCCCTTCTCCTCGCGGCGAATGACCATCGATACCTTGGCGTGGGTCTTCCAGTCGATGAACCCATAGACGACCTGCACGCCGGCCCGCTCAAGCGCGTTCGCCCACATCAGGTTCTGCTCTTCGTCGAAGCGCGCCTTCAGCTCGATAACGGCCGTGACTGACTTGCCGGCCTCGGCGGCGTCGATAAGCGCCTTGATGACCGCCGACTGCTTACCCGCTCTATATAGCGCCTGCTTGATCGCTATCACGTCCGGGTCGGCGGCCGCCTGCTGGATGAACGCCACCACCACCTCGAAGCTTTCGTAGGGATGGTGGACCAGGATGTCCTTCTCCTTGATCGCAGCGAAGCAGTCACCGCCATGCTCGCGGATTCGCTCGGGGAAGCGCGGATTGAATGCTGTGAACTTGAGGTCGGGCCGATCCTCTTCGACCAGCTGCGACAGGTCGGTCATTCCCAGGAACCCGCGACTCTCTGAGGTGATCGCGGTGGCGGCGTCGAGGCCATCCTTGACCTCGTTGACCAGGCTGTCGGGCATGTCGGGCTCGAGCTCGAGCCGGACGACGCGGCCGCGACGACGCCGCTTGATTGCGGTCCGGAAGTAGAGCGCGAGGTCTTCGGCTTCTTCCTCGACCTCGATGTCGCTGTCGCGGATGATCCGAAACGCGCCGCCGCGCAGCACCTCATATTTGGGGAACAGATAATCGGTCCTGCGCCGGATCAGCGTCTCGAGCGCGATGTAGCGGCCGCTCTCGCCCGGCAGCCGGATGAAGCGCGGCAGGCTCGCCGGGGCCATTATCAGCTCGCGAACGCTGTTCTTGCCCTTCTTCAATTCGAAAATGAGGCTGAGGCCGCGGTTCGGGATGAACGGGAAAGGGTGCGCCGGGTCGATCGCCTGCGGGGTCAGCACCGGGAAGATCTGCTCGCGGAAGTGGACGTCCAGCCAGGCTTCGGCTTCGGGGTCGAGCGCCTCCTCACCGACGACGACGTGCATCGCCGCCTCATCGAGCAGCACCTGGAGCGACGCCCAGACCTCGTGCTGGCTCGTGACTAGCCGGTCGGCTTCGGCGACGATCGCGCTCAGCTGCTGGGCGACCGTCAGGCCGTCCATCGACAGCTCTTCAACACCCAGCGTCTGGTGCGCCTTTAGGCCCGCAACGCGGACCATGAAGAATTCGTCGAGATTGCTCGCGGAGATCGACAGGAAGCGCACCCGCTCCAGCAACGGGTGCGACGGGTTCGACGCCTCCTCGAGCACTCGCCGGTTGAAAGCGAGCCAGCTCAGTTCGCGATTGAAGTAACGCGCCTCCGAGGCGGGCGAGGGCGCAACGGCCGCCGGACCGCTCGCAGGCGATCCTTCTGGTGGAAGCGACTCCATCAGTGCTTCACGACGCGAAAAGCTGCGGCTCTTGTGATCCAACCCATGTCGCCAAACTGAAACAGAGGCTCATTACAAACTTGTGACGGAAAGTTATATGAGCGCACGCGGTCGCAACGAGCACGAGGGGAAGCCAGTGCCCAAGGACAAGAAGAAAAAAGCCAGGCTCGACGACAGCGGCACCAAGAAACAGAAGAAAAAGGGTAGGGGCGGCGCCGCAAAGGCTGTCAAAGGCATCAAGTCTCTCGCCGAGAACCCCCTGGTCGCGGATATCGTCGCTGCTGCTCTCGTCGGCATGGCGAGTGCGCTCAAGGATTCGGAGAAGGCCAAGCGGATGGCGAGCAAGGCCGGCGACCAGCTCGACAAGATGTCGAAGCGTAGCAGCAGGCAAGGCAGCGCCATGTGGGATCTCGCCTTGGACATTGGCCGCCAGACGCTCGAAACGCTCGCCGCCGAGGCGAAGTCAGGCAAGCGCGGCAAGTCTCGCTAGGCTCGCGCCCATTGCTATACCTTGACGACCTGGCGGTCGGGCAGCGGTTCGAGAGCTCCCGGCATTCTGTCGATGCCGAGCAGATCAAGCGCTTCGCCGCCGAGTTCGACCCGCAACCCTTCCACCTCGATGAAGAGGCCGCGAAGGGCACGCTGTTCAAAGGCCTCGCGGCAAGCGGTTGGCATACCGCGGCGCTCACCATGCGCATGCTCGTCGAAGCCGTACCGCTTGCCGATGGGCTTGTCGGTGCCGAGCTCCAGCTAGCCTGGCCCAAGCCGACGCGCCCCGGCATGCGGCTGCGCGTCGTCGCCGAGGTCGTCGACATCACGCCTTCGCGCTCCAAGCCCAATATGGCGATCGTCACCATGCGCAACGAGACGCGCAACGACGAGGATGAGGTTCTCCAGATCTTCACCGTGAAGATGCCGGTGTTCAAGCGACCGGCCTAGACTCCTTGGTGTATTACAACTATAATACACACCTTAAGGAGCACAAGTCATGTTCGAGAATCCCGTAGCGAAGCGCACCGCAGTCGCCGCCGCCATCGGCGCGGTCATCGCAGTCCCGCTGCCCTTCGTCGGCCCGATCTTCGGCGCCCTTGTCGGCGGTGGTATCGGCTATTTCACTACGCGTCAGAGGTGATCGGCGAACTCTGCTAACAGCCGCCGGTACAGGTCGCGCTTGAACGGCACGATCAGTTCCGGAAGTTCACGCGGCTCGATCCATTTCCACTCGCGAAACTCCGGGTGCTTGGTAGCGATGTTCACGTCGCTGTCGCGCCCGAGGAAGCGGCACAGGTACCAGTCCTGGTCCTGGCCGATCCATTTCCCGCCCCAAAGCTTTCCGCGAAGCTCCTCCGGCAGATCATATTTCAGCCGTTCAGGCACATCGGCGACCCGTTCGACCAGGTGAGGAGGGATGCCCGTTTCTTCCTCCAGCTCGCGGAGCGCCGTCGCCCAGGGCTCCTCGCCCGGGTCGATTCCGCCCTGCGGCATCTGCCATGCCTCGTCGGTGTTATCGATGCGCGCGCCGACGAACACCTTGCCCTCGCGGTTGAGCAGCATCACGCCGACGCCGCGCCGGTACTTGCCGTGTTTGCTCATCGCGCGCGCTCCACCCAGGGTTTGAGATAGGCATAGCAACGCTCGAGGTCCTCGAACGCTGACGGCAAGGCCTTTCGTAGCTGGATGAAGCCGTGGATGGTTCCCGGCGCTTCCCAGTAGATCGTTTCGACACCGCACTCGGCACAGCGCGCGGCATAAGCGCGACCCTGGTCACGGATCGGGTCGAGGCCCGCCGTCGTGACGAAGGTCGGGGGCAGCCCCTCGACCCCCTTCAGCAGCGGCGAGTAACGCCAGTCCTTCTTGGGACCGGCATAGCTTTCCTCGTACCAGTCCATGCTCGGCTTCGTCAGCGCATAGCCTTCGCAGAACTGGTTGTAGCTGGGATAGCGAACACACGGGTTGGTCGCCGGATAGATCAGCCATTGACCTGCGACTGGAACTGCCGCGGGCTCATCGCGCAGCGCCGCTGTAACGACCGCCACCAGGTTGCCGCCGGCGCTGTCCCCGGCGAGGAACAGGCTCGTCGCCTTGCGCCCCAGCTCGGCTGGGCCTTCAGCAATCCATCTCGTCGCGGCCAGCGAATCCTCGAACGCAGCAGGGAAGGGGAATTCCGGCGCAAGCCGGTAATCGACCGCGACCACAGGCAGATCAAGCTCGATCGCGACATCGATGCAGAAAGGTTCATGCGTCTCCAGGTCGCCGATCACCCACCCTCCGCCATGGATGAACACCAGCACCGGCCCCGGCCCGCGCTCCTCCCGCGCGTCGTACAGACGCATCCGCACCGGCCCGCCGTTGACGTCGCGGAGCACCGCAATCTCCCGCGCTGGCGTGTCCAGCGCATAGCGGCCCTGCACGTATAATTGACGCGCGCCCTCGGGGCCTAGCTCGTGCCCGCGCGGCCCGGGAAGGTTGTTCAGGAAATCGAGCAGCTGCCGGACGTCCGGCCTGACAAAGGGCTCATCCATGCGCCGTCATTGCGGGCAGTGGCCTCGCGGCGCAATGCCAGGGGTGTAAGCTAGTGGCCGGAATGGGTGGAAGCGGACATTAGGCCTTCGACGAAATTGCGCGCTCCAGTCCGTGCAATCCCACTACTCGATTACTGGCGACTATCGGAACTGCAAGCACCCTGATCCAGCGGTCCGCCGATCCCTCGGGCGCAATTTCGGCATCGAGGATGAAGCTGACTTTCTGTTCGAGGCAAAGGCTGCGAATGCGTTCCAGTGTCTTTGCCGAATGCTTGCTGTAGCGTGCCAAGACCCATGCGCGTTCGAGCGGCGCTCCGACTGGCAGTCCAAATAGTTCATAGACCTTGTCGGTCCACATCATGTGATCATTTTCGACGTTTAGGTGCCAATACCCACTGTCGGGATCGTTGACAGCGCCGCTCATGTCCGGCCAACGCTCAATCACGTGTCCTTCCGTGAATGCGCCGGGCGGCGCCTCGTAGAACAGATCTATCGCGCCTGATCTTTCCATCGGACTTCCCGCGCCAGCTTAACGAGGCTGGGCCGACCTTAGTTGCTGGGACCGCCGAAAGCTTCGATAATCTCCAGGAGGCGGCCAAGATTTGTTCGCAGCCGCAGAGCTTCGGTATCGCTCACGTCATCGCCTCTAAGCATTATCTTCACATCACCAGCCTCGATCAGATGGAGTTCCTCGCGAATCGAGTGCGCGTTTTGCTCGCACAGGGCGACGACGAGATTTGCGCTCATTGGCATCGCTATCTCCTTGTTCGCACCACGCTACGCGACGTTTGCGTGGCAGGTCGGCACCCCATTTGTGTTCGGTCGTCAGAGACGGTCGAAGGTGCCGGGTGCAGCCGCGCCAGGTTCGGGCTCTTCGCGAAAGTCGTCGCTGGCCATTTGGCGCGTCCCGTTACGTCAACTTGAAGGCTCCCATAGGACAACCGAGGTTCGTGAACGAGTCAAAGTCTGCTTAACATTCGACGGCCTCAGTTGATGACAGGAGTAGTTCCGGCCGTGTCTGCGTCGCCCGCGGCCAGCTGAAATGCGGCTTCGACAGTGCCCAAAAGGGCATTTTGCGCGGGCAGTCTAATGTCCGCTTTGGGTCGAAAACGGACTCTAGCCCAGGCTTGGTGCTCGGCCGACGAAGACGGTGGCGAACGAAGACCGACAGGCCTAAAGAGGGCGTCCACTCAAACTCGCGTTTGTGAAGGACTCTTCTTTCGTGGCCACAGCCACCCATCTCATCACCGACAAGGAAGCCACGGCGCGTCCGCCGCAGGAAGCCGTAGTCGTCCGCTTCGCCGGCGACAGCGGCGACGGCATGCAGCTGACCGGCGGCCAGTTCACGCTCTCGACCGCGCTCGCCGGTAACGACCTCGCGACCTTCCCCGACTTCCCGGCGGAGATCCGCGCGCCGCAGGGCACGACCTTCGGCGTCTCCGCCTTCCAGATCAATTTCGGCTCGACCGCGATCGAAACTGCCGGCGACCAGCCCGACGTCCTGATCGCGATGAACCCGGCGGCGCTCAAGGTGAATGCCGATGCGTTGCGCGAAGGCGGCCTGATCATCGCCGACGAGGGCGAGTTCACGGCGCGCAACCTCGCGAAGGCCGGCTACGAACAGAGTCCGCTCGAGGATGGCAGCCTCAACAAATGGCAGGTCGTCCACTTCAACATCTCGCAGCTGACGCTCGATGCCGTGAAGCCGTTCGGCCTCGGCAACAAGGAGGCCCTTCGCTGCAAGAACATGTGGACGCTGGGCCTAGCGCTCTGGATGTTCGACCGCGACCGCGGCCCCATCGTCGACTGGCTTAAGGCCAAGTTTGCAAAGGCCCCGGAGCTCGCCGAGGCCAACATCGCCGCGCTTAACGCCGGTCATGCCTATGGTGAGACGGTCGAGATGGGCGCTCCGTTCAAGCAGCACCATATCGCCGCCGCCCCAGCCGAGCCCGGCCTCTACCGCACCGTCACGGGTGCCGAGGCGCTGGCGCTGGGCCTGGTCGCGGGCTGCCAGCTTGCCGGCCTCAACATGTTCTTCGGCTCCTACCCGATCACTCCGGCCAGCCCGCTGCTCCACCATCTCGCGCGGCTGAAGGAATTCGGAATCACCACCTTTCAGGCTGAGGACGAGATCGCCGCCATCTGTGCCGCCATCGGCGCCAGCTATGCCGGCCAGCTAGGGATCACGTCGTCATCGGGGCCGGGGATCGCGCTCAAGACCGAGGCGATCGGCCTCGCCTTCATGACCGAGCTTCCGCTGGTTGTCGTGAACTCGCAGCGCGGCGGACCTTCGACCGGCCTTCCGACCAAGACCGAGCAATCCGACCTCTACCAGGCGGTCTATGGGCGAAATGCGGACTCACCGCTCCCAGTGATCGCTGCCCGTTCGCCCGCCGACGCATTCGACTGCGCGATCGAGGCCTGCCGCATCGCGTCGCACTACATGACCCCCGTGATGCTGCTGACCGACGGCTACATCGCCAATGCCGCCGAGCCTTGGAAGGTGCCTGACATGAGCGGCTACAAGCCGTTCCCGGTAAGCTTCTTCGAGACGCCGCCCGCCGAAGGGCAGGGCGTGATGCCCTATGCCCGCGGCGATGGGCTTGCCCGGCCGTGGATCAAGCCCGGTACGCCCGGCCTCGAGCACCGCATCGGCGGCATCGAGAAGCAGCCCGGCACCGGCAACATCGACTATTCGCCGGCCGCCCACCAGGAGATGACAGACACCCGCCATGCGAAGGTGATGGGTGTTGCCAACTCGATCCCGGACCAGGAGATTTGCCTCGGGCGTGAAGGCGCCGAACTTGCCGTCGTGGGCTGGGGGTCGACTTTCGGGCCCATCCACCAGGCCGTCCGGCGGGCGATCGCCAAGGGGCAGGACGTCGCCCACGTCCATGTCCGTCACATCTGGCCGATGCCGAGAAATATGTCTGTTCTACTCAAGGGCTTCAAACATATCCTCGTGCCCGAGATGAACATGGGCCAGTTCAAGACGGTGCTTCGCGACCAGTTCCTGGTCGATGCCAAGTCGCTGACGAAGGTGTCGGGCCACCCGTTCCGCATTGCGGAAATAGAGGCAGCGATCGACGCGACATTGGGCGGAGGCACTCGCGAATGATGGCATCAACTTTGTGAACTTTGTTGGATTCATAAGCCGATGAAACCGATGAGCGTCGTTCCGATGATCCTGCTGCTGATCGTCGTCCTGTATGCAATTTACGCCCTGAGGCCGCACTGATGAACGATATGACTGCCGTCACCACCGCCAAGGACTGGGCGAGCGACCAGGAGGTCCGCTGGTGCCCGGGCTGCGGCGACTATGCGGTTCTGAAGGCCGTGCAGCGGACCATGCCGGACCTCGGTGTCGCGCGCGAGAAGACGGTGTTCATCAGCGGCATCGGCTGCTCCAGCCGCTTCCCCTATTACATGTCGACATACGGCTTCCACACCATCCACGGCCGCGCCGCCGCGGTTGCGACCGGGGTCAAGCTCGCCAACCCGGATCTCGACGTGTGGATCATCACCGGCGACGGCGATGCGCTGTCAATCGGCGGCAACCACACGATGCACGTGCTTCGCCGCAACCTCGACTGCCAGATCCTGCTGTTCAACAATGAGATCTACGGCCTGACCAAGGGCCAATACTCGCCGACCAGCCGTGTCGGTACGCGCAGCCCTTCAACGCCGTTCGGCTCGGTTGACCGCCCCGTGACGCCCTGTGCCTTTGCGCTCGGCAGCGGCGCGCGGTTCATCGCCCGCGGCATCGACGTCCACAAAAATTTGCCGGACGTGCTGAAGGCCGCACATGCCCACCGCGGCGCGAGCTTCGTCGAAATCTACCAGAATTGCGTCGTCTATAATGACGACGTCTTCGCTTCTTTCACCGAGCGCGACGTCGCGGCGGACAAGCAGCTTTGGCTGCAGGCCGGAGAGAAGATGCTCTTCGCCGGCGGTACCAAGGGGCTCGCGCTCGACGTCGATCGGCTGTGCCTTAAGGTCGTCCCCGGTGACGATCCGGCCGTCATCGTCCATGACCCGAAGAATAAGGGCATCGCATCCATGCTGATCGAAATGCCCGAAAGCTTCCCGGTCGCGCTCGGCGTGATCTACGAGGACCCTGCGCCGACATTCGAAAGCGCCGTCGTCGAGCAGAACAAGGCGGCTGCCTCAGGCAAGCAGCCCGACCTCCAGAAGCTCGTCGCCAAAGGCCAGACCTGGCAGGTCGAAAAGGAGCCGCACAAGCTTTGATCCGCGGCTGCTGATTGGACAATCTTACTCACTCGCTCGCCGGCTGGACGCTCGGCCAGGCCGGGCTGAAGACGAAGTCCCGCAAGGGCCTCGCCGCGCTGATCCTCGGGGCGAACATGCCCGACATCGACGTCTTCCTCGGCCGCGCGCCGTGGGACCCGCTGGCGATCCACCGCGGCTTCACTCACGGGCTGCCTGGCGGCGTGCTGTTCCTTCCTCCGGTCCTTGCGGGCCTATTGTGGCTACTCGATCGCTGGCAGCTGGGTCGAGGCAGGGAGTTCAAGAGCGGCCTGCCGATGCGCTTCGGCTGGCTGGTGCTGCTGGCATATCTGGGGACGCTGACGCACCCGTTCCTCGACTTGCTGACGACCTACTCGGTCCAGCTGTTCTCGCCCTTGTCTGCGGCCTGGTATCATTCGGATGCGCTGTTCATCATCGACATCTGGGTCTGGCTGCTTCTGGCCATCGCGATCGGCATCTCCAAGCGCCGCGAGCAGAAGGGGAGGGAATGGCGACGCATTCCGCAGGGGGCGATCGCGATCCTGCTCGCCTACGTCGGTGCGAACCTCGCGATCAGCCAGGCCGCCGACGCGAACGTCCGTTCGCTTGATCCTAAAGCACAGGCGATATTCGCATCGCCGCCGCCCGTGTTTTCGTGGCGCCGCGATCTCGTCTGGCGGGATGGCACCAACTACTGCCGTGCCAGCTACGACATCCTCGGTGCAGGGTTTCGCACTGGCTCATGCGCGCCGTCGAACATGCAGGACCCGGTGGTGCAGCAAGCAATCGCGCGCGACCCGCGCCTGCAGAAGTTCCTTAAATGGTCGATCCTTCCCCAGGCTGACGTGACGCGCGATCGATGCGCCATCCACGTCGCCATCGGCGATGCCCGCTACGGGGAGGGCCGGCGCTCGCGGCTGGCGCGGGAGAGCGTCATTCCGACGCGGGCTGCCGGCTGTTAGCTCGACAAACGGCCGGCGAATTCATAACTCGCGCGTCATGAGTACGCGCGGTGAGCATCTGGTTCGCGCGGACCGCGGTTTCGCGACCGGCGGGGGGGTGGTTGCGCGGCTCGCCGCGCCAGCTTTCACCAAGGTGCTCGACGAGATCGACCACCGCCTCGCATGCGGCGGCATCGACGCGACTCTACCGGGCGGCGGGAAGATGCGCCTGGGCTTCCATGCCAAAGGCCCGACGGCAGTCGTTCGCCTGTCGAGCTGGCTCGCACTGGTCCGTCTCGCGACCTCGGGCTCGGTCGGCTGGTACAAGGCGTGGACGTTCGGCGAATGGTCGAGCCCCGATCCCGTGACAGTGTTTGAGCTGTTCTCGGTCAACGCTGTCCCGCTCGGACAGGTCGGCCGCGCAAAGGGTCCGTTCCGCTGGCTCAACGCGCTCGCACATCGCCTCCGCGACAATGCGCCGGACAAGGCGCGGCAGAACATCGCCGCTCACTATGACCTCGGCAATGACTTCTACTCGGCCTGGCTTGACCAGACGATGACGTACAGTTCGGCGCGCTTTGCGTCTGCCGATGACAGTCTCGAAGACGCGCAACTGCGCAAAATCCACACGTTGCTCGACCGGCTTAACCTAATCCCCGGGCAGCGCCTGCTCGAGATTGGCTGCGGCTGGGGAACGCTGGCGATCGAGGCCGCCAAACGGGGCGTTTCGGTGGTTGGCTTGACCCTTTCGACCGAGCAGAAGGCGTGGGCGGAGCGGAAGATTGCCGATGCCGGCCTCGCCGATCGGATCGAGATACGACTTCAGGACTATCGCGACACGGCGGAGAACTTCGACGCTGTAGCGTCCGTGGAGATGGTTGAAGCCGTCGGCCGTCGCTGGTGGGGCGCCTATCTCGACAGCATCGCGCGGAACCTGAAGGCCGGCGGCATCGCCGCGCTTCAGTTCATCAGTATCGATCACCGGATCTTCGATCGTTACGCGCAGAATGCCGACTTCATCCAGACCTACATCTTCCCGGGTGGGATGCTGCTCGACGAACCGTCGTTCGCAAGCCTGGCGGTTGCGCGGTGCTTGTCGTGGCAGGATCGCACCGGCTTCGGTTTCGACTATGCGGAAACGTTGAAGCGGTGGCGAGATCGCTACAACCAGGCTGTCGCCCGTGGATCGCTGACCGGCTTCGAGGAACCCTTCCACAACCTCTGGCGCTATTACCTGATGTATTGTGAGGGTGGCTTCCGCGGCGGCGCGATCGACGTCGCGCAGGTGACGATGGTGAAAGCCTGAACGCTTGAAAGGTCGGGTGAGCTCTGCCGGCCTGAAAAGCTTGGCAGGGCTCACCCGTGCTCGGCACAGGGGCAACGTTGCACCGAGCAATTCGAAACTCGAGCAAGTCTTTCGACCCGACTGGACTGAGCGTTGCGAATTCGACTCGGGCGCCGGCGCGCGCCGTAGACGGCCTCCTCGTGCCGCGCTCATTCAATACGAGTTAACGGCTATTCGAGCAACGGCTAGTTGACAGAAATGTTTCAGAGGCGGTCCAAAACGGTCACGCCTCGATCCGTACTGTTTCACTCGTAGGAGCGTCGGAGCAAAGGCGTTCGACGATGCCCTCTGCCACCACCGCGGGAGGCTTGACGCTTTCCGGTTCCTCGCCGGGGAAGGCAAGGGCTCTCATGCGTGTCCGCGTTGCGCCGGGATCGACTACGTGGACCGTGATGCGGCCGGTATGTTCAGTCTCGTCGGCGTAAGAGCGAACCAGCACCTCAAGAGCCGCCTTTGACGAGCCGTAAGCGCCCCAGAAGGCCCGCGGTTCGGTCCCCACAGACGATGTGATCGCAACGACGTGCGCATGCTCGGCGCGCTTCAGCAGCGGATCGAACGCCGCGATAAGCGCCTGGTTGGCGAGCAGATTGAGGCTTAGCAGGCGTGAATATTCCTTCGGGTCGATGTCCTGGACCGGCGTCAGCGACCCCAGCATTGCGGCGTTGAGGACGAGAATGTCGAGTTTCGCCCAGCGCTCCGAAACGGCCCCGGCGAGCTTGCCGATGCTCTCGCCCTCGGTAAGGTCGAGCGGTGCGATGGTGGCCGTCCCACCGGCGTCGTGGATGCGCTCCTCGACCTCCTCGAGCGCGCTCGCGCTGCGGGCGACAAGGATCACGTGCGCGCCTTGCGCGGCGAGGGCTTCGGCAGTCGCAGCACCGATGCCGCGGCTAGCTCCGGTGACGAGCGCGATGCGCCCGGAAAATGGTTTCGAATCAGACATGGCGCCGCCTCTAGCGGCTTAGCGGCTCGCGACCAAAGAGAGGCCAACCCCGCCGTCCTTCTCAGTGACGTCGGTAAGCGTGGTCGGATAGGCGCCCGTGAAGCACGCGTCGCAGCGTTGCGGCTGCGCCGAATCTCGCTCCTGGCCAAGCGCGCGGTACAAGCCCTCGATCGAAATGAACGCGAGGGTGTCGGCGTTGATGTAGTCGCGCATCTGCTCGACGTTCATCTGCGCCGCGAGCAGCTTGGCACGTTCTGGCGTGTCTACGCCGTAGAAGCAGCTGTGCCGCGTCGGTGGTGAAGCGATGCGCATGTGCACCTCGCGAGCGCCCGCGTCGCGCATCATTTGCACCAGCTTCACGCTGGTGGTGCCGCGCACAATCGAATCGTCGATCAGGACGATGCGCTTGCCGTCGATCAGCGCCGAGTTGGCGTTGTGCTTCAGCTTCAC
>Ga0207644_10000615_pt1 | contig 22677 bp, 14 predicted proteins | sample KBSS73metaG_FD_184326 | JGI IMG/M metagenome (GOLD analysis project Ga0207644, IMG submission 184326) | Switchgrass rhizosphere microbial communities from Kellogg Biological Station, Michigan, USA - KBS S7-3 metaG (SPAdes) (version 2) | ecosystem: Host-associated > Plants > Roots > Rhizosphere... | reverse complement strand
CGTCAAGGTGCCGTGGACGCAGGCGATCGCCGAATCGGTCCGGCCGTGGGCCTTCCTGCCGGCGGGAACGAGCGGCAAGGAATACGCGGCGATGGTCGTCGCCGTGCTCGGAACGACGATCAGCCCCTATCTGTTCTTCTGGCAGGCGACGCAAGAGGTCGAGGACTGCCGGCGCCGGCCCGAAGGCAAGAGCCTGCGCCGTCACCCCGCCTATGTCCGCAAGCACCTGCGCCGGATCAAGATCGACACGATCGTCGGCATGGGCTTCTCGAACCTGGTCGCGCTCTGCATCGTCGTCGCCACGGCGGTGACGCTGAACGAGCGCGGCATCGTCAACGTCCAGACGGCGGCGCAGGCGGCGGAGGCCTTGCGTCCGGTCGCGGGCGCGTTCGCCTTCATCGTCTTCGGCCTCGGCATCATCGGCACCGGGCTGCTCGCCGTGCCGGTGCTCGCCGGCTCGGCGGCGTACGCCGTGAGCGAGCTGTTCGGCTGGAAGGCCGGCCTCTCGCGCGGCTTCCACGAAGCCCGCGGCTTCTACCTCATCATCGTCGCCGCGACCGGGATCGGCTCGGCGATGGGGTTCTTCGACGTCGATCCGATGAAGGCGCTGGTCTTGAGCGCGATCGTCAACGGCGTGATCTCGGTGCCGATCATGGTCGTGCTGATGCTCGTCGGCCAGTCGAAATCGGTGATGGGCCGCTTCACGATCAGCGCTCGCCATCGACTCCTCGGCTGGGCCGCGACGGGGGTGATGGCCGCGGCGGTCATCTTCATGTTCTTCGCCCGCTAGCGTTCGCGAAGCCGCCTGCCGGTGGCGGGATCGGTGCTTGCCAAAGGCAACGTGATGGCGTCGATGCACCGCCCCTCTGCGCCGCGGATTCGCACCCTCGTCTGGCGCTTCCTGGCCGCGCTCGCGGTGCTGCTGGCGTGCGAGAGCGCGTCGGGCCTGGTGCCCAGGAAGCACGGCAGTTCCGATCCGGCGAAGCACGGCAACGCCGATGCGGCGCCGAGCATGGCGGCGCGCCTGAGCGCCGACGCGAGAGTCCTCGCCGACTGGGTCGTCGCCGCGAACGACTCGCGCGGCCGGCCGTTCCTGATCGTCGACAAGCGGCAGGCCACGGTCAGCGCCTTCGACGCCGCCGGACGGCCGCTCGCGAGCGCGCCGGCGCTGTTGGGCCTGGCCCGCGGCGACGATTCCGTCCCCGGCATCGGCGAGCGCAGGATCGCCGACATCCAGCCGCACGAGCGGACGACGCCCGCCGGCCGCTTCGCCGCCGAGCTCGGCACCAACACCGGCGGCGAGGACATCCTCTGGGTCGACTACGACGCCGCCGTGTCGATGCATCGCCTGCGCACGGTCAAGGCCTCGGACCGGCGTCGCGAGCGGCTCGCCAGCGCGACACCGGACGACAACCGGATCTCGTACGGCTGCATCAACGTGCCGGCGGCGTTCTTCGACGGTTTCGTCAAGCCGCTGTTCTCGCCTCGCGACGGCATCGTCTACGTGCTGCCCGACACCAAGGCACCGGCCGAGGTGTTCGGCGCGGCGTTCGCGCGGCGAACGACGCAGCGATGAAGCGCGGGGGCCGCAGCCCCCGCTACCCTTTCGTGTCGGTCGAGTCAGTTGCGGTCGGCGCGCGCGCGACGCGAGGAGCGACCGTTGCTCATCGACGTGTCGCTCGACGAGCCCGAGCTGCTCATCGTCGAGCTGCTGCCGGTTCCGCCGGTCGCGCTGCCGGTGCCGCTGCTGCCCATCGTCGAGCCGCTCGAGTTGCTCGAGTTGCTGCCGGTGCCGCTCCCTGACATCGAGCCCGTCGTGTTGCTGCCGGATGTGGAACCGGTCGTTCCGCTGCCCGACGTCGTGCCCGTCGTTCCGCTGCCCGTCGTCGACCGCGACGTTCCGCTGTTCGTGCTCGAGCCCGAGGTTCCACTGTTCATGCTGGAGCCCGACGTGCCGCTGTTCATCGACGACCCCGTCGCGCTGTTGGTCGACGATGACCCCGTGCCGCTGCCGCTCATTCCCGAGCTGCCGGTCGCGCCCGTGCTGCCGCTCATGCCCGTGCTGCCGCTGCCGGTCGTGCCGGACGTGCTGCCGCTCGATCGCGTCGAGCTGCTTCCGCTCGTCGACCCGGATTCCGTCGTCGACGAAGAGCCCGTCGTGCCGGTCGCATTGGGGCCCGAGCCGGTCGAGTTGTTGCTGTTCGTGCCGGATCCGCCGCCGGGCGATTGCGCAACCGCGAGGCCGCTCCCGCACGCGATCGCGGCGGCAGCGGAAATGGCGAGGATTCGAAAAGTCTGTCTCATGCGTGTCTCCTGACTGAGATGAAGTAGGGCCAATGCCCAATGGCTGTCGCCGTGCTGGGGCACGCCCTTCGGTCGGCAATCGCTGTGCCGCTTGGCAGCGTCGTCGGTGCGGCTTCGCCGAATCCCTACACTTGCCCCTGCGCGCCTCGGCCACAAGTCGGGCCAGCGCTCTCGCAGCAGCTTCGACCGGAGTCGACCACGATGAATGCCCCTCTTCCCGAGGCCGTGCGCAAGGCGCTCGAAAGCGTCAGCCTCGACGACAAGTACGCCCTCGAGTCGGGCCGCGCCTTCATGAGCGGAGTGCAGGCGCTGGTGCGCCTGCCGATGCTGCAGCGAAAGCGCGACGCGATGTTCGGCCTCAACACCGCGGGCTTCGTGAGCGGCTACCGCGGCTCGCCGCTCGGCGGCTACGACCAGGCGCTTTGGGCCGCGAAGAAGCACCTCGCGGCGCAGAACATCGTCTTCCAGCCGGGAGTCAACGAAGAGCTCGGCGCGACCGCGGTCTGGGGAACGCAACAGCTCGACCTCTATCCGCAGACCAAGAAGTTCGACGGCGTCTTCGGCATCTGGTACGGCAAGGGGCCCGGCGTCGATCGCTGCTCCGACGTCTTCAAGCACGCCAACATGGCGGGCACGTCGAAGCACGGCGGCGTGATCGCGATCGCCGGCGACGACCACATCGCCAAGAGCTCGACCGCGGCGCACCAGAGCGACCACATCTTCAAGGCCTGCGGCCTGCCGGTGTTCTTCCCGTCGAGCGTGCAGGACATCCTCGACATGGGACTGCACGCGTTCGCGATGAGCCGCTTCGCCGGCGTCTGGTCGGCGATGAAGACGATCCAGGAGATCGTCGAATCGTCGGCGAGCATCTCGATCGATCCGGACCGCGTCGACATCGTCCTGCCCGAGGACTTCCGCATGCCCGCCGGCGGCCTGCACATCCGCTGGCCCGACCCGCCGCTCGAGCAGGAAGCGCGGCTGATGGACTACAAGTGGTACGCCGCGCTCGCGTACGTTCGCGCCAACCGGCTCAACCACAACGTCATCGAAGGCCCGGACGATCGCTTCGGCATCATCGCCAGCGGCAAGGCCTACAACGACACGCGCCAGGCGCTGCACGACCTCGGCCTCGACGACGCGACCTGCCGCCGCATCGGCCTTCGCCTGCACAAGGTCAACGTCGTCTGGCCGCTCGAGGCGACGATCACGCGCGAGTTCGCGGAAGGGCTGCAGGAGATCCTGGTCGTCGAGGAGAAGCGCCAGGTCATCGAGTACCAGCTCAAGGAAGAGCTCTACGGCTGGCGCCCCGACGTGCGCCCGAACGTGCTCGGCAAGTTCGACGAATCGGAAGGCGACAACACCGGCGGCGAATGGAGCCAGGCCAACCCGGCGCAGCACTGGCTGCTGCGCGCCCAGGCCGACCTGACGCCGTCGATCATCGCCAAGGCGATCGCCCGGCGGCTCGGCAAGCTCGGCGTCGACGGCGACGTCGCCGCCGGCATGGCGATGCGGATCGCGCTCATCGATGCGAAGGAGAAGAGCCTCGCGGTCGCGACGCTCAACGCGACCGGCTCCGGGCCGGCCGGCGCCGCCGCGGCGACCGGCGAGCGCGGGCCGTGGTTCTGCAGCGGCTGTCCGCACAACACGTCGACCAAGGTGCCCGAAGGCTCGCGCGCCGTCGCCGGCATCGGCTGCCACTACATGGCAGTCTGGATGGACCGTTCGACCGTCACTTTCAGCCAGATGGGCGGCGAAGGCGTGTCGTGGGTCGGCCAGGCGCCGTTCACGACCGAGAACCACATCTTCGCCAACCTCGGCGACGGCACCTTCTTCCACTCGGGGCTGCTCGCGATCCGGCAAGCGATCGCCGCCCAGGTCAACATCACCTACAAGATCCTCTTCAACGACGCCGTCGCGATGACCGGCGGCCAGCCGGTCGACGGCACGATGAAGGTTCCCGAGATGACGCGCGAGCTCGATGCCGAGGGCGCGGCGAAGGTCGTCGTCGTCACCGACGAGCCCGAGAAGTACGAGGTCCACGACGTCCGGGCGCGGCTCGCGCCGAGCGTCACCGTGCATCACCGCGACGAGCTCGACGACGTCCAGAAGACGCTGCGCGAGATCCCCGGCTGCACGGTCATCGTCTACGACCAGACCTGCGCGACCGAGAAGCGACGGCGCAGGAAGCGCGGCACGATGGAGGATCCGTCGCAGCGCGTCGTCATCAACGAGCTCGTCTGCGAGGGCTGCGGCGACTGCTCGGTGCAGAGCAACTGCCTCTCGGTCGAGCCGGTCGAGACCGAGTTCGGCAGGAAGCGCCGCATCAACCAGAACACCTGCAACAAGGACTACTCGTGCCTGAAGGGCTTCTGCCCGAGCTTCGTCACCGTCGAGGGCGGCCAGATGAAGAGCACGAAGAAGAGCGCGCCCGAGCGGCCGCATCTCGCCGCGGTGCTCGAGCCGCCCGAGCCCGCGCTGCCGCTCGCCGAGCAGCCCTGGGGAATCGTCGTCGCCGGGGTCGGCGGCACCGGCGTGATCACGATCGGTCAGCTGCTCGGCATGGCGGCGCACCTCGAGGGCAAGGGAATCGTCACGCAGGACGCCGCCGGCCTCGCGCAGAAGGGCGGCGCGACGTGGAGCCACATCCAGATCGCGAACCGGCCCGAGTCGATCTTCTCGACCAAGGTCGGCACCGCCGAGGCCGACCTGGTCATCGGCTGCGACCCCATCGTCACCGCCAACAGGGCGACGCTGGCGGTGATGCGCGAAGGACGCACCTACGTCGCGCTCAACACGCACGCGACGCCGACCGCGGCGTTCGTCAGCGACCCGGACTGGCAGTTCCCGGCCGGCAATTGCGAGGCGGCGATCGCCGCCGCGGCGGGGCCCGACCACGTCGGCGGCATCGACGCCGACACGCTCGCCGTGCAGCTGCTCGGCGACTCGATCTACACCAACCCGCTGATGCTCGGCTACGCCTGGCAGAGGGGCCGCGTGCCGCTCTCGCGCGCGGCGCTGATCCGGGCGATCGAGCTGAACGGCGTCCAGGTCGACAACAACAAGGCGGCGTTCGAGTGGGGCCGGCGCGCCGCGCACGACCCGCAAGGGATGAAGGCGCTCGTCCGCACCGGCCAGGTGATCGAGCTCGTCAAGCGCTCGGTCAACATCGACGACCTGATCGCCAGGCGGGTCGAGTTCCTCACCGCCTACCAGAACGCCGCATACGCGGCGCACTACAAGGCGTTCGTCGACAAGGTTCGCGCCGCCGAAGCCGAGATCGGGTTCGCGCGCACGCTGACGCGGCCGGACACCGCGCGGCCGAGCACGAAGCTGACCGAGGCGGTGGCACGCTACCTCTTCAAGCTCATGGCCTACAAGGACGAGTACGAGGTCGCGCGGCTGCACGCCGACACCGGCTTTCTCGCCAAGGTCGCGGCGCAGTTCGAGGGCGAGATGGGCAAGGACTACAAGCTCGCGTACCACCTCGCGCCGCCTGCGATCGCGAAGAAGAACGCCAAGGGCGAGCTGCAGAAGCATCGCTTCGGCCCGTGGATGCTGACCGCGTTCAAGGTCCTCGCCCGCCTGAAGGGGCTGCGCGGCACGCCGTTCGATCCCTTCGGGCGCAGTGAGGAGCGCCGGGTCGAGCGCGAGCTGGTCCGCGAGTACCGAGAGTCGATCGAGGAGGTGCTGCGCGCTCTCGGGCCGGCCAACCTGACGCTGGCCGTCGAGATCGCGCGGATCCCGGAGATGATCCGCGGCTACGGCCACGTCAAGGCGCGGCACCTCGCGGCGGCGCGGCCGAAGTGGGACGCGCTGATGGCCGACTGGCGCGCCGGCCCGCTGGCGCTCTCGGCGCAGGCCCTCGACCTGCGAGCGGCGCAGGGACCCGACACCCAGCCGCTCGAGGAGTCGACGCTGCCGATGGCGGCGCCGACGGGATCGCAGCGGTCCAGCTGAGACGCGGCGCGCTCGAGCGGACGCGGCCCGTGCCGGGTGCGCGGCGATCGGGACGGACATCCCGCGTTCGCGTCGCGGAGGCGCAATGGCCTGTCGGACGCCGCCGCACCCTGGCCCCTTCCCGCTGCGCCCTGTCGCAGCGCCGTGGCCTGGGCCGAGAGCGGCGCCTACAGTGCCCCCGGTGAACCGCACGAGCTTCCCGCAGCGCCGCCGATGACCTCCTCTTCCCCTTCGCCCGAAGCCGGCGCGACGAGCCCGGCGCGGCCGTCGGCCAGCGGCTGGCAACGCTTCAAGGCCGAGACGGTCCGGCTCTTCCGCGCGTACGCGAACTGGCTCGTCTCGATCAGCTGGAAGCGCTTCTTCGTGCTCTCGGTGCTGTTGCTGATCGCCGCCGTCCTGCTGAAGAGCCTGCCGCCCTTCAACTACCCGATCGGCAGCGTCGCCGATCGTTCGCGACCGGTCGCCGGCGTGGCGCCGGTGCCACCCGTGCCGCCCGTGTCGGCTGTGCCGCCGCTGCCGCGCGATCCGGCGGCCAAGAGCGAGGGCAAGGGCGAGAAGGACCGCGACATCACCATCTCGATCGACCGCGAAGGGGTGCGCATCACGCCGAACTTGCGCATCGACCGGCACGGCGTCCGCATCGGCCCCGGCGCCGCGCCAGATTCCGACGCGGCGGCGTCGCGGCCGGCGGCAGGGGCCAGCGGCGCGGCGTCGTCGGCCGTCTCGACCAGCGTCGACGAGAAGGGCGGCATCGAGATCAGGCTGCCGCCCGGCGCCGACAGCGAGCAGGTCCGCGAGGCCGTCGAGGAGGCACGTGCCGCCGTTCTCGAGGCGATCCGCGAGTCGCGCGAGAGCGCCGCCGAGGCGGCGCAGGAGACGGCGGCGGCGCGGGACATCCAGCGCGCGGTCGAGCGCGACGTCGAGCGCGCCGTCGAGCACGAGGCCGAGCGCACGGTCAGGCGCATGCGCGAGCGCCGCTTCGGCGACTTCCTGACCGACCTCGCGTTGCTGATCATCGTCGCCTCGGCGATCCTCAAGATCACCTACCAGCGGACCATCCAGGCCGAGGTCAAAGCCGCGGTCGCGACCGAGACCGCCGACTCCGAGCAGCTCAAGCGCCAGGTCGTCGAGGCGCGCATGGCGGCGATGCAGGCGCAGGTCGAGCCGCACTTCCTGTTCAACACGCTGGCGTCGATCGACCACCTGATCGAGACCGACCCGCCGCGCGCGAGCACGATGCAGAAGAACCTGATCGCGTTGCTGCGCGCGTCGATGCCGTCGATGCGCGACTCGAACCCGGCGCAGCACAACCTCGGCCGCGAGATGGCGGTGATCCGGCCCTACCTCGAGATCCTCAAGGTCCGGATGGAGGACCGGCTGCAGGCGAGCGTCGACGTTCCCGACGGCCTGCTCTCGGCCGAGTTTCCGCCGATGATGATCCAATCGCTGGTCGAGAACGCGATCAAGCACGGCCTCGAGCCGAAGGCCGAGGGCGGCACGCTGCGGGTCACGGCCGAGATCGTCCACGGCCGGCTCGCCGTCACCGTCGCCGACACCGGCCTCGGCTTCGGCCGCGCCGACACCGCCGGCACCGGCATCGGCCTGGCCAACATCAGGGAGCGCCTGAAGCTGCTCTACGGCGACAAGGCATCGATGGTCGTCGCCGACAATCAGCCGAGCGGAACGGTGGTGACGATCACCGTGCCGTATCAGGCGCTGCAGCGCGAAGGAGTGCCGTCGTGATCCAGTCGAGTCCCGCGAAGTCGGCGCGCCGCGTGTCGGTCGCGGCGGCGCTCGCCATCGAGCGATGACCACCGCCGTCATCGCCGACGACGAGCGGCTGCTGCGCGAGCAGCTGCGCGCCCGGCTCGCCGAGGTCTGGCCGGAGCTCGAGCTCGTCGGCGAGGCGAAGAACGGCGCCGAGGCGGTCGAGCTCACCGAGAGGCTCCGCCCCGACGTCGTCTTCCTCGACATCCGCATGCCCGGGATGACCGGCATCGACGCGGCCCGGGCGATCGCCCAGCTGCCGGTCGATGACGACGACGCCGAGACGTCGGCGAGCGGCGGCGGCCCGCCCTGGCGCGGACCAGAGATCGTCTTCATCACCGCCTACGACCAGTACGCGGTCGAGGCCTTCGAGCAGGGCGTCGTCGACTATGTCCTGAAGCCCGCCGAGCGCGGGCGGCTGCAGGTGACGGTCGAGCGCATCAGGAAGCGCCTCGCCGACCGCAGCGCCGGCGAAGCGCCCGACGCGACCGGCATGCAGCAGCTGCTGCAGAAGCTGACGGCCCGGCTCGATCCCGGCGCGCATCCACGCCTGAAGTGGATCCAGGCGACCGTCGGCGCGAGCATCCAGATGATCCCGGTCGAGGACGTCCTCTTCTTCATCTCCGACGAGAAGTACACGCGGGTGCAGACCGCGACGCTCGAGGCGCTGATCCGCAAGCCGATCAAGGAGCTCGTCGACGAGCTCGACGCCGACCAGTTCTGGCAGATCCACCGCTCGACGCTCGTCAACACCCGGATGATCGCCGGCGTCACGCGCGACCTGCGCGGGCGCCAGCTCGTCGCCGTGCGCGGGCATCCCGAGAAGCTCGAGGTGAGCCGGAGCTACGCGGGGTTGTTCAAGGGAATGTGAACGCGGCTCTCATCGATCTCAAGTCAGCGGCCTGATCAGCACATCCGGGTGCACCGCCCAGCCGAGCAGCCCCGCCAGCCCCATCACCACCCCGAACGCGCTCGGCACGACGGCGAGGAAGAACAGCCACCACTGGTGGGTGAGCGCCGTGACGGCGAGCAAGGCGATCGCGATCGCGATCGCCGCCGAGGCGAGGTCGAACTGGTCGTCGCGGAAGTTGAGGGCGTCGTAGGTCTTCTGCGCCTGCTCGGCCTGCGCTTTCAGCTCGCCCTTCTTGGCGTTCTGGTCTGACGCGATCGCCTGGTACTTCGCGATCACTGGATCGTAGGCGGCGCGTTCCGATTCCGGGCGGCCGGCGCGTGCGAGCGTCAGCTGGTCGACGGCGACGAGAGCGACCTGCTCGCGGATGTTGCGCGCCTGGTAGTAGCCCCAGAGGTCGATCTTCTCGGCCTGAGCCGCCTGCATCCCCTGGACGATGTTGTCGTCCTTGACGTTGCAGATGCCGAGGAAGGTGGCGAGCATCGCCACCATCACCGCGACCATCGCGTTGAGCCGGGCGTTGCGCTTGTGGACGGCGCTGTCCTCGCGCAGGTCCTCGACGGTTTCCAGCGGATCGATCTCGATGGCCATGGGTTCTCCCTTCAAGGATCGGCGCGCGTCGGCGCCACGGCCTGGCGCGCCGCTTCGGCGCGCGCGACCGCGGCGGCGCGCAAGGCGAGCAGCCTGGCGCGCGGATTCTCGACCTGGCGCGCCTCGTCGAGCTTCATCTCGGCGATGAAGCGGCTCGGCAGCGCCGCCTGCATCTGGCGGCCGCGCTTCCTTCGCCTCAGCGTACTGACCGCGAGCGTCGCGCGGGCGCGCGTGATGCCGACGTACATCAGCCGGCGCTCTTCCTCGAGCCTCGCCGCGGTGGCCTCCTCGTCGTCGCCGGCGAACGGCAGCAGCCCTTCGTTGACGCTGGCCAGGATCACGTGCGGCCACTCGAGGCCCTTGGCCGCGTGCAGCGTCGACAGCGTGACGACGTTCTGGTCGTCGCCGCGCTCGGCCAGGCTGATGATCACCGAGATCGTCTGCGCGACGGCGAGGACGCTCTGCGCTTCCTCGGCATCGCCGGTCGCCGCCGAGCCGGTGCCGCCGCAGCGCCGCGCGATCCAGTCGACGAAGTCGAGAACGTTCGTCCAGCGCGCGGTCGCGAGCGCGGGCGACTCCTCGCCCTCGTGCAGGTGCTCCTCGTAGCCGATGTCCTTCAGCCACTCCAGCAGAAGCGCACGCGCGGCGTCGGCGCCGGTGGTCTCGCGCGCGCTCTCCTGCAGCGCGTTGACGACACGGCCGAACTCGTGCAGCCCGGCGATCGCGCGCCGCGGCAGCGCGTCGGCGAGCGTTTCGGCGAAGAGCGCGGCGAACAGGCTCGACTTCCATCGGCCCGCGAACGCGCCGAGCGCGGCGAGCGTCTGGTGGCCGATGCCGCGCTTCGGGCTCGTCGCGGCGCGCAGGAACGCCGGGTCGTCCTCGACGTTGACGACCAGCCTCAGCCACGCGCAGAGGTCGCGGATCTCGGCGCGATCGAAGAAACTCTGCCCGCCCGAGACCTTGTACGGAACGCCCGCCTTGCGCAGCGCCTGCTCGAAGACGCGCGCCTGGTGGTTGGCGCGATAGAGGATCGCGATGTCGGCGAGCGCGGCACCGGCCGCGCGGAGCGATTCGATCCGCGCCAGCGCGCGCTCGGCTTCGTGCACCTCGTCGTCGCACTCGACGACGGCGACGGCGTCGCCGGCGCCGAGGTCGCTCCAGAGCTTCTTCTCGTAGAGCTTCGGGTTGTGGCCGATCACCGCGTTCGCGGCGGCGAGGATGCTGCCGGTCGAGCGGTAGTTCTGCTCGAGCGCGATGACCCGCAGCGCCGGGTAGTCGGCCGGCAGGCGCTTCAGGTTCTCGACCGTCGCGCCGCGCCAGCCGTAGATGCTCTGATCGTCGTCGCCGACGGCGGTGAAGAGGCCGCGCTTGCCGGCGATCAGCTTCATCAGCTCGTACTGGACGCCGTTGGTGTCCTGGTACTCGTCGACGAGGATGTAGCGCAGGCGCGCGCGCCACGCGTCGCGCACCTCGGCGTTGCCGCCGAGCAGGCGCGCCGGCAGGACGATGAGGTCGTCGAAGTCGACGGCGCGATACGCGGCAAGGCGCTCCTCGTAGCGCTGCATGACGCGCACGGCGACGATCGCGTCCTCGCCGCCGCGACCGTCGTGCTCGCCCGACAAGACTTCGGCTTCCGCCGCCCCCGACGCGAGGCCGCGGTTCTTCCACGCGCTGATCGCCCACTGCCAGCGGCGCGCGAGCGCGTTGTCGGTCGTGCCGCCCGCTTCCTTCAGCACGCCGAGGACGTCGTCGCTGTCGAGGATGCTGAAGTTGGGCGGCAGCCCGACCCGCCCGCCGTGCTCGCGCAGGATCCGCACGCCGAGCGAGTGGAAGGTGCTGACGGCGAGCTTCGCCGCGGCGCGGCCGCCGACGAGCGCGCGCGCCCGCTCCCGCATCTCGGCCGCCGCCTTGTTGGTGAAGGTGATCGCGGCGATCTCGGCCGGCGCGTAGCCGGCGTCGAGGAGGCGCGCGATCTTGTGGACGATCACGCGCGTCTTGCCCGAGCCCGCGCCGGCGAGGACGAGGCACGGGCCGCCCAGGTGGTGGACGGCCTCGAGCTGCGCGGAGTTGAGGGTCGCCGGCGGCGACCGGTCGGTGCTCAGTTCGCTTCGCCGCAGAGACAGTGGACGACGGCGGCGAACGGCTTCCTGCGCTCGGCGATCTCGGCGACCCAGCCGAGGTCCTTCGCCGCGCCGCGCAAGAGCGCCGGCGCGACGCCGGCGGCGGCGCCGATGCGCGCATCGATCGCCTCGGTCACCGTCGCCGCGACCTGGGTGTTGAGCATGCTGACGAGCTGCGCGAACCGGCCCGGCTCGCGCTCGATGTAGACGATACGCGGCGACTCGCCGAGATTGGCGCGCTTCGCCGCCGAGCGGAGCGCGTCGCCGAACTGGCCGATCGTGTCGACCAGGCCGCGCTCCTTCGCCTGCGCGCCGGTCCAGACGCGCCCTTGCGCGACCGCATCGATCTTCGCGGGCGTCGTCTTGCGCGCCGCCGCGACCTTGGTCGTGAAGTCGAGGTACGTGTGGTCGACGCTCTTCTGGATGAGGTCGGCCAAGCGCGGGTCGAGCGGCAGGCGCGGGTCGTCGGCGTTGAGCAGCCACGTCGTGCCGACTCCCGCCGGGTGGACGCCGAGCTTGGCCAGCGTCTGGTCGGCGCTCGGCAGGAGCGCGAAGACGCCGATCGATCCGGTGATCGTCGCCGCGTCGGCGACGATCTCGTCGGACGCGGTCGAGATCCAGTAGCCGCCCGACGCCGCGACGTTGCCCATCGAGACGACGACCGGCTTGCCGGCGGCGCGGGTCACCTCGAGCTCGCGCCGGACGAGCTCGGAGCCGAAGACGCTGCCGCCGGGCGAATCGACGCGCAGGACGAGCGCCTTGACGTCCTTGCTGTCGCGCGCCTTCTTGATCAGGTTGGCGGTCGAGAGGCCGCCGATCGTTCCCGCCGCCGCGGTGCCGTCGACGATCTCGCCCTCGGCGACGACGACGCCGATCGCATCGCCGGTCAGCTTGGGCCTGACGTGGGCGAGGTAGTCGTCGAACGAGATCTGGCGGAAGGTGTTGCCGTCGTCGTCGCGGGCGCCGCGCTCGATCATGAGCGCGCGCAGCTCGTCGCGGGTCTTCAGGGCGTCGACCAGCTTCTCGGCGAGCGCGACTTTCGCGGCGTCGCCACCGGCGGCGGCGAGGCGCTGCGGCGCCTCGTCGATGCGGCGCATGATCGATCCGGCGGGAAGCTTTCTTTCCTTCTCGACGGCGTCGACATACGTCTTCCAGAGGCCGCCGTAGCGAACCTTGTCGGCCTCGAGCGCCGGCGCCGACGGCTCGTTGGCGATGAACGGCTCGACCGCGCTCTTGAAGGTGCCGACGCGGATGACGTTGACGGTGACGCCGAGCTTGTCGAGCGCGTCCTTGTAGTAGTTGCGCAGGCTCCCGAAGCCGACGATGTGGACCATGCCGAGCGGGTGCAGCAGGACCTCGTCGGCGTGGCTCGCGACATAGTACTGGCGCTGGTCGTAGGACGAGCCCCAGGCGACGACCTTCTTGCCGCTCGCCTTGAAGCGGTCGATCGCCGCCGCGATCTCGCGCAGCGTCGAGAAGCCGGTCGGCCGCATCTCATCGAGGACGACGACGAGGCTCGAGATCTTCGCGTCGCCGGCGGCCGCGTCGAGCGCGTTCAGGACGTCGCGCAGCTGCACCTTCTGGATCGCTTCGCCGCGAACCTGCTCGAGCGCGGTCGAGCGCAGCGTGCCGGTCTTCTGCTCGCCGATCGTGCCGTCGATGCGCAGGACGAGCGCGGTCTTGTCGGCGAGCGGCAACGGCCCGCTCTTGGCGAGCGCGACGATCACCACGATCAGGATGATCAGGAAGAGCAGGTTAAGGACGACGCGCCGGCTGATGTCGACGACGCGCCAGGCGCCGCGAAAGAACCGCCGCACCGGGCCGGGAGAAGACGCTGACATGGGAGGGCCGCTCGGGAAAAGACGGCTAGCTTAAGCCACCGCGGCGGCGGTCCCGGCACAGGATCGGCACGCGCGCCGCCGCGCCTTGCAATACTCCTCGGCATGCAGGCGATCCTCGCCGTCACGCTCCCGTTCTTCGCCTTGGTGCTGCTCGGCTGGATCGCCGCGCGCGCGCACTGGCTGCCCGAGACCGCGGTGCCGGGGCTGAACGCGTACGTCCTCTTCTTCGCGCTGCCCTGCATGCTGTTCCGGTTCGGCGCGGGCCTGCCGCTGCGCGAGCTCGCCGAGCCGCGCCAGCTCGGCGTCTACGTGCTGTCCGCGCTCGCGGTCATCGCCCTGACGATCGCCGTGACGATCCGACGTGCCGGGCGTGCCGACGGCGTCGATCTGCGCGACGCCGCGTTCGGCGCCCTCGTCGCCGCGTTTCCGAACGCCGGCTTCATGGGCGTGCCGCTCCTGGTCGCCCTGCTCGGCAACGCCGCGGCGGGGCCGGTGATCGGCGCGATCCTGGTCGATCTCGTCGTCACCAGCACGATCTGCCTGGCCATCGCCGAGTCGAGCAGCCATCGCGCCGGCGCCGTCGATCGTTCGCTGGCGGCGGCGGCGCTGCTCTCGCTGCGCAGCGCGCTCACCAACCCGCTGCCGTGGGCGATCGGCCTCGGCGCCGCCTTCGCGGCGACGAGCCGCGAGCTGCCGGCGCCGCTGGCGCAGATCGTCCGCATGCTCGGCGACTCGGCGGCGCCGGTCGCGCTGTTCACGATCGGCACCGTGCTCTGGCGCGCCGGCCAACATGTCCACACGCGAACACCGGTCCGCCACTACCTGCCGGTGGCGCTGATCAAGCTCGTCGTCCACCCGGCGCTCGTATTCGCGATCGGCTCGGCCGCGATCGCGCTCGGCGCCCGGCTCACGCCGTTCGCGCTGACCGTGCTCACCCTCACCGCGGCGCTGCCGAGCGCGAGCAACGTCTCGCTTCTCGCCGAGCGCTACGGCGCCGACAACGGCCGCATCGCCAGGATCATCATGGCCTCGACCATCCTCGCGTTCGCGACCTTCTCGGTGCTCGCGTGGCTGTTCGGCGTCGGCCGCACGGGCTAGAGGGGTCACTGCCCTGGCTGTATTCTGTGCATGGAGTTCTGCCGCCACCGTGCAACCCGCCTCGAAAGGCCGCCCATGAAACTCACCCCCGAACAGCACGCGCAATTCGACCGCGACGGCTATCTCTTCTTCCCCGGCCTCTTCAGCAGCGAGGAGACGAAGACGCTGACCGACGCCGTTCCCGAGCTGTACAGCCGGCGCGAGGCCTACAACGTCCGCGAGAAGGGCAAGGACGCGGTGCGGACGAACTTCGCCGCGCATCTGTACAGCGAGCCGTTCGCGAAGCTCGCGCGCCATCCGCGCATGGTCGAGCCGGTGCAGGAGCTGATCGGCGAGGCGCTCTACATGCATCAGTTCAAGATCAACGGCAAGCAGGCCTTCGACGGCGATGTCTGGCAGTGGCACCAGGACTACGGCACCTGGAAGAACGACGACCTGATGCCGGCCGAGCGGGCGATGAACGTCGCCATCTTCCTCGACGACGTCAACGACTTCAACGGGCCGCTGATGTTCATCCCCGGCAGCCACAGGCGCGGCGTCGTCGACGCGAAGCACGACCTGACGACGACGAGCTATCCGCTCTGGACGATCGACAACGCGCTGATCGCGCAGCTGGTCGAACGCGCCGGCGGCCGCGGCGGCTTCGATGCATCGGGTCGCTACGTCCCGGGCGGAATCGTTTCGCCGAAGGGCCCGGCCGGATCGATGATCCTCTTCCACGGCTGCCTCGTGCACGCGTCGGGATCGAACCTCTCGCCGTGGGACCGGGTCAGCGTCTACCTGAGCCTGTGCGCGGTCAGCAACCACATCCGCCGCTTCAGGCGTCCGGAGTACATCGCCCACCGCGATTTCACGCCGATCGAGTGCCTGCCCGACGACTGCCTGCTCAAGGACTGTCCGGTCGAGCTGCCGTGGAAGAACGGCATGCCGGCGAGCGCGCTCGAGACGTCGAGCGAAGAACTGAAGATCGCCGCATGAGCCGCCGGGCCGATCCCGAGGCGAATACCGCAGCGCGAAGCACGGAGGGTCGCCGATGAGCCTGCACGCACAACTGCTCCGGCGCGAGGCCGACCACCAGCCGATCCGGATCGGCCTGATCGGCGCCGGCAAGTTCGGCTCGATGTACCTGGCGCAGATTCCGCGCACGCCGGGCGTTCACCTCGTCGGCATCGCCGACCTCTCGCCCGACGGCGCGCGCAGCAACCTCGCCCGCGTCGGCTGGAGCGACGCGCGGACGCGCGCCGCCAGCCTCGACGCCGCGGCCGCGAACGGAGCGACGCACATCGGCGACGACTGGCGCGCGCTGGTGTCGCATCCGGCGATCGACATCGTCGTCGAGTGCACCGGCTCGCCGGTCGCCGCCGTCGAGCACTGCCTCTTCGCGTATGCGAACGGCAAGCACGTCGTCAACGTCACGGTCGAGGCCGACGCGTTCTGCGGCCCGCTGCTGGCGAAGAAGGCCGCCGAGGCCGGCGTGATCTATTCGCTCGCTTTCGGCGACCAGCCGGCGCTGATCTGCGACCTCGTCGACTGGGCGCGGACGTGCGGATTTCCGGTCACCGCCGCCGGGCGCGGCCACAAGTGGCTGCCGCACTTCAGCGAATCGACGCCCGAGACCGTGTGGGGCAACTACGGCCTCACGCCCGAGCAGGCCGAGCGCGGCGGCCTCAACCCGAAGATGTTCAACAGCTTCCTCGACGGCTCGAAGCCGTCGATCGAGTCGACCGCCGTCGCCAACGCGACCGGCCTGACGGTGCCGAGCAACGGCCTCCTCTATCCGCCGGCGAGCGTCGAGGACATCCCGCTCGTGACGCGGCCGATCAGCGAAGGCGGCGTCCTCGAGAGAAAGGGAATGGTCGAGGTGATCTCGTCGCTCGAAGCGGACGGCCGCCGGATCCCGTACGACATCCGCATGGGCGTCTGGGTCACCGTCGAGGGCGAGACCGAGTACATCCGCAACTGCTTCGAGGAATACAACGCGCACACCGACCCGAGCGGGCGCTACTTCACGCTCTACAAGCGCTGGCACCTGATCGGCCTCGAGGTCGGCGTGTCGGTGGCGAGCGTCGCCCTGCGCCGCGAGGCGACCGGCGTGGCGACGTGCTGGAACGCCGACGTCGTCGCCACCGCCAAGCGCGACCTGCATCCCGGCGAGCTGCTCGACGGCGAGGGCGGCTACACCGTCTGGGGCAAGCTGCTGCCGGCCGAGACGTCGACTCGCATCGGCGGTCTGCCGCTCGGCCTGGCGCACGACGTCAAGGTGGTGCGAGCGGTGAAGAAAGGACAGAGCCTGTCGTGGACCGACGTCGCGATGGACACGTCGACGCCGGCGTACCGGACGCGGCGCGAGATGGAAACGCTCTTCGCCGCGCCGCGCCTGAAGACGGCATGACCGACCTCGCATGATCGACCTGCTCTTTCGCGACGCCCTCGTCGTCGACGGCAGCGGCGCCGCGCCGGTGCGCGCCGACGTCGCCGTCGCCGCCGGCCGGATCGTCGCGTTGGGCCGGCGCCTCGATGTCGCCGCCGCGCGAACGATCGATGCCGATGGCCTCGCGCTCATGCCCGGCATCATCGACAGCCACACCCACTTCGACGCGCAGATCACCTGGGATCCGACGCTCTCGCCGTCGCCCGCGCTCGGAGTGACGACGGCGGTGATCGGCAACTGCGGCTTCACGATCGCGCCGTGCCGGCCCGCCGATCGCGAGATCACGATGAAGAACCTGACCCAGGTCGAGGGCATGTCGATCGACGCCTTGCGTGCCGGAATCGACTGGCGCTTCGAGACCTTCGCCGAATACCTCGCGCAGTTGCGCGAGCGCGGCAGCGTCGCCAACGTCGCCGCCTACGTCGGCCATTCGTCGGTTCGCACCTACGTCATGGGCGACGATGCGTCGAAGCGTGCGGCGACCGACGCCGAGATCGCGCAGATGCAGTCGATCGTCCGCGACGCGATGGCGAACGGCGCGGTCGGCTTCGCGAGCAGCACGAGCCCGGCGCACAACGGCGAGGGCGGCTTGCCGATGCCGTCGCGCCTCGCCAGCGACGACGAGATGACCGCGCTCGTCGGCGCGATGGCCGAGGGCGGCCGCGGCGTCTACATGCTGACCAAAGGCGCGCACACGACCGTCTCGTTCCTCGAGTCGCTCGCCGCCGCCACCCGCAGGCCGGTGATGGTCGCGGCGCTGCTCCACAACAGCGTCGCGCCGCGCGCGGTGTTCGACGACCTCGACGCGATCGCCGCCGCCAACGCGCGCGGCCGTCGCCTGCTCGGTCAGGTGTCGTGCTGCGCGCTGACGATGGACTTCACCCTCGCCTCGCCGTATCCGGTCGAAGGCCTGGCGAGCTGGAAGCCGGCGCTCGGCAAGTCGGGCGCGGCGCTGAAGACGGTCCTCGCCGATCGCGCCTTCCGCGAAGCCGTCCGCGCCGAGCTGAAGACGGCGACGACGTTTCGCCTCTTCAACAGCGAGTGGGACAAGGTCCATGTCGTCGAGACGGCACGCCCCGACCTCGCGCGCCACGAGCAGCGCAGCATCGCGCAGGTCGCCGCCGACGAGGGTCGCGACCCGCTCGACACGATGCTCGACATCGCCCTTGCCGACGATCTCAAGACCGTGTTCACGGCCCAGCTCCTGAACAGCGACGAGGACGCCGTCGGCCGGATGCTCAACCACCCGCACAGCATCGTCAGCCTGAGCGACGCCGGCGCCCATCTCACGTTCTTCAACGACGCCGGCTTCGGCCTGCACCTGCTCGGCCACTGGTCGCGCGACCTCGGCGCGATGAGCCTCGCCGAGGCGGTGCGCCGGCTGACGTCGCACCCGGCGAGCGTGCTCGGCCTGGTCGGCCGCGGCACGATCGCCGAGGGACACGCGGCCGATCTGCTCCTGTTCGATCCGCAAACCGTCGCCCGCGGGCCGAAGCGGCGCGTCCACGACCTGCCCGCGGGCGCGGCGCGCCTGACGACCGATGCCGTCGGCGTGCACGGCGTCTGGGTCAACGGCCGCCAGGTCGTCGACGCGGGCGGGCTGCTCGCAAATGCGCCGCTCGCGGGTCAGCTGCTGACCGATTTCGCCGCGTGAGGGTGCCGGCCGGCGCGTTGGCCGCCGGCACCGCGTCAGGGCGCTGCCGGCAACGTGCCGATCACCGATTCGATCGCTTGTCGGTAGACCTCGGGGGCGTCGGTGTGCAGGCGGCTGTGCGTGCCGCCGGGGATCTCGACCCAATGAACGCCGGGCGGCGCCGCATCGCGGAGCTTGCGGCCGAGCGCCACCGGCACCGTGTCGTCGCGGTCGCCGTGCAGCATCAGGATCGGCGCGTCGATCCGGCCGATCTTGGCGAACGAGTCGAAGCGCTCGCCCGAGAGCCAGACGGCGATCGGCCCGACCGGTCCGGCCGCGGAGCCGGCGAGATCCGCCAGGTTCGGAAACGTCGACTCGACGATGAGCGCCGCGTAGTCGACGCCTCGGTGCCTGCGGCTCGCGAGATCGATCGCGACGGCGCCGCCGAGTGAGTGACCGTAGATCACGCGCTTGCGTGGATCAGGCTGGCGCCGCACCAGCTCGACCCACGCCGCCTCGGCGTCGGCAATGATCGTCTTCTCCGAGGGCACGATCGGCGTGCTATCCCCCCAGCCGCGGTAGTCGACGGCCAGCACGCCGAAGCCTGCCGCGCGCAATGCTTCGATCTTCGGGTAGTTGCGATAGAGGTTGCGAAAGGTCCCGTGCAGATAGAAGAGCGTCGGCGCTCGCGGGTCCGAAGGCGGCAGCCACCAGATCGCGACGTGGTCCGTGGTGCCGGAGCGCTCGCCCGGCACCGCGATCAGCGACGTCTCGCCGCCCGGGCCGAGTCCCGCGAACGAATCGGATCGCTCCGTCGTCGGCCGGTACATGAGGGTTCGCGACTTGACGTCGAGCCAGGCGCAGCCGCCGAGCGTCGAGAGCGCGACCAGCAAGCACAGCGCGAAGCCCGCAGTGCGCGCGCGCGCGCGCCGGCTCGTCAGTTCACACGATCGTGCTGAGACAATATCGGTCATGAGATTTCTGACGCCTGCCGCGGCCGCAGGCTTGATTTGGTGTGCCCTGCCTGCGGCCGCGCAGACGGCGACGGAACCGGCGATCGAACCGGCGGCGACTCCGATCATTCCGGCAGTCGCCATCGGATTGCCCGACGCCGCCCGCTGGCGTGTCGTGTTCTCGCCCTTCGCGCTGCACTACTCGGGCGACGCCAACCACAAGCCGGTCGTCCTGATCGGCGCCGAGCGCGAGCGACCCGACGGCATCGTCTGGGGCGGAAGTCTCTTCAGCAACTCGTTCGGACAGCCGAGCGTTTACGTCTTCGGGGGTCAGCGACTCTACGGCTGGAGCCCCTGGAACCCGCTTTACGCCGAGTGGTCGGCCGGCCTGCTCTATGGCTATGTGGGTGAGTACAAGGACAAGGTCCCGCTCAACTACAAAGGCTTCTCGCCCGGCATCACCGCAGGAGTCGGATGGCAATTCACTCGCAACCTCGCCGGCCAGGTCCATCTGCTCGGGACCTCCGGCCTGCTGCTCTCGATTCTGGTGGACCTGCCGTGACGCGGCGGCAGCGGCTCGGCGGCGCCGAGACGAAGCCCGGGAGTCGCCGCAGAATCGACGCATGACCGACCTTTCGCTCGCCCGCCACATCGGCGCGATTCTCGCCCGCAGCGGCGAGGACACCGATCCGGCCGAGACCGCCGAATGGTGCGAGGCGCTCGACGCGCTCACCGCCGCCCACGGCCCGTCACGCGCCCGCTTCCTGCTCGATGCGCTGCTCGCCCACGCGCGCCGGCGCGGCGTCCACTGGCAGCCTTCGCTGATCACGCCGTACGTCAACACGATCCCGCTCGCGGAGCAGCCACCGTTCCCGGGCGACCTGGCAATGGAGCAGCGCCTCGCCGCGCTGATGCGCTGGAACGCGCTGGCGATGGTGATGCGCGCCAACCGCGCAGAGAGCGGCGGCTCGGCCGAGCTCGGCGGCCACATCGCGAGCTATGCGTCGGCGGCCGACCTGTTCGAGGTCGGCTTCAATCACTTCTTCCGCGCCCGCAGCGACGAGGACGCGCCCGCGCCGGCCGGCGAGCTTGCCGGGTCCTTGCGGACCGGCGGCCCGGCGCCGCCGGGATCGCTCGGCGACCTCGTCTTCTTCCAGCCGCACTCGGCGCCCGGCGTCTATGCGCGCGCCTTCCTCGAAGATCGTCTCTCCGAGAACGACCTGGCCCACTACCGCCAGGAGCTCGTCGCGCCGGCGCACGGCGCGCGCGGCCTGACGTCGTACCCGCATCCGCAGCTGATGCCGGACTTCTGGCAGTTCCCGACCGGCTCGATGGGAATCGGGCCCATCAACGCGATCTACCAGGCGCGCTTCATGCGCTACCTGCAGCACCGCGGCCTCCTGCGCGGCGAGGGCGGGCCGGCGCAGCGTCGCGTCTGGGGCTTCTTCGGCGACGGCGAGATGGACGAGCCCGAGTCGATCGCCGCGCTCTCGCTGGCGGCGCGCGAGCAGCTCGACAACTGCACCTTCGTCATCAACTGCAACCTGCAGCGCCTCGACGGGCCGGTGCGCGGCAACGGCCGGATCATCGACGAGCTCGAGTCGGTCTTCGCCGGCGCCGGCTGGCACGTGATCAAGTGCCTGTGGAGCTCGGACTGGGACGTGCTCTTCGCGCGCGACCGCGGCCAGGCGCTGATGCGCGCGTTCGCACACACCGTCGACGGCCAGTTCCAGACGCTGTCGGCCAAGGACGGCGCGTTCAATCGCGAGTTCTTCTTCGGCCAGAACGACGAGCTTCGGGGGCTCGTCGCCGACCTGCGCGACGAGGACATCGATCGCCTTCGTCGCGGCGGCCACGATGCAATCAAGATCCACGCCGCGTTCGCCGCCGCCGTCGCGCACGCCGGTCAGCCGACGGTCGTCCTCGCCAAGACGATGAAAGGCTACGCGATGGGCGAGGCGGCGCAGGGCCGGATGACGACGCACCAGGCGAAGAAGCTCGACAGCGCCGGCCTGCTCGCCTTCCGCGACCGCTTCGCGCTGCCGATGAGCGACGCCGACACGCATTCGCTCGCCTTCTACAAGCCCGCCGACGACAGCGCCGAGATCCGCTACCTGAAGGGACGGCGGCGCGCGCTCGGCGGCGCGCTGCCGGCGCGGCGCGGCGATTGCCCGCGCGTCGCGGTGCCTCCGCTCGAATCGACCTCGGCGTTCGCGCTCGGCGCGGATGGCAAGGAGATGAGCACGACGATGGCGTTCGTCCGCGTTCTCGGCAACCTGATGAAGGATCCGGTGCTCGGGCCGCGCGTCGTGCCGATCGTCGCCGACGAGGCGCGCACCTTCGGCATGGCGAGCCTGTTCCGCCAGGTCGGCATCTACGCGCCGTTCGGCCAGCTCTACCAGCCCGAGGACTCGGGGTCGATCCTCTCCTACCGCGAGGACCGGAGCGGCCAGATCCTCGAGGAAGGGATCACCGAGGCCGGCGCGCTTTCGTCGTGGACGGCGGCGGCGACGTCGTACTCGACGCACGGCCTTGCGATGCTGCCGTTCTACATCTACTACTCGATGTTCGGCTTCCAGCGCGTCGGCGATCTCATCTGGGCCGCCGCCGACCAGCGCGCGCGCGGCTTCCTGATCGGCGCGACCGCGGGGCGGACGACGCTCTCGGGCGAGGGCTTGCAGCATCAGGATGGCACCAGCCACCTGATCGCCGCGACCGTGCCCAACTGCAAGGCCTACGACCCGGCGACCGCGGGCGAGCTCGCGGTGATCGTCGATCGCGGCATGCGCGAGATGCTCGAGGAGCAGAGCGACGTCTTCTACTACGTCACGGCGATGAACGAGAACGTCGCTCAGCCGACGCTGCCGGCCGAGGCGCACGAAGGCGTGCTGCGCGGCATGTATCGCCTGCGCACCGGCCGCAGCGACGGCGCGCGCCGGGTCCAGTTTGCTGGCGTCGGGGGCGATCCTGGGCGAGGCGATCAAGGCCGCCGATGCGCTCGAGTTCAGCCACGGCGTCGCCGCCGACATCTGGAGCGTGACCAGCTTCAGCGAGCTCGCGCGCGCCGGCGTC
>Ga0207644_10000614_pt1 | contig 22677 bp, 26 predicted proteins | sample KBSS73metaG_FD_184326 | JGI IMG/M metagenome (GOLD analysis project Ga0207644, IMG submission 184326) | Switchgrass rhizosphere microbial communities from Kellogg Biological Station, Michigan, USA - KBS S7-3 metaG (SPAdes) (version 2) | ecosystem: Host-associated > Plants > Roots > Rhizosphere... | reverse complement strand
CTATTTCAGCTCCGCCGCGCTCCTGGACGGCCGGATCGTGGATTATAAGGACCTGTACGGCCGCGACGCGAAAGCCATGGCTGCGATGGACATGAGGGATGGCGGAGCGAGCCTCGCACCGCCCAAGCCGAAGCCGCAGGACCAGATTGCCGGGCAGCCCACAAAGCCGAAGACGCAACAGCCCGCCACCAAGCAGCCGGGACAGGCCGCCGCGCGCTAACCCGCATAGGAACGCCCTGCTTGCTTGTGAATTCCGACGCATGACCTAAGGTTTGCACCGATCCTTGCGAGGGCTGCAGTGATCGGGGCGACGGACATATTCGTATCGTACAAAGCGGAGGATCGCCCTCGGCTGGTCCCCCTCGTCTCGGCACTCGAGGCCGAGGGCTTCACCGTCTGGTGGGACTCGCATATCCGCGGCGGCGCCGATTGGCGCGAAGACATCCAGCGGCATCTCGATGCAGCCAAGTGCGTGATCGTCGCCTGGAGCCGGCGCTCGGCCGGGCCGGAAGGCGACTTCGTCCGTGACGAAGCCAGCCGCGCACGGCGGCGCGGGGTCTATCTACCGATCAGGCTCGACCGGACCGAACCGCCTCTCGGGTTCGGCGAAATCCAGGCGATCTTGTTGAAGGGCTGGCGAGGCGATCGGTCTGATCCCCGCTTCGTTGCGATCACCGATGCCGTCCGGCGCCGGATTGCCGGTGAAGAAATTGGAGCGCTCACCGCCGCTGATGGTCAGTCAGGCGTCTCCCGCCGAACCCTGATCGCGGGTGGGCTTGGCGTTGGAGCGGTTGCTGCAGCAGGCGCTGGCTGGGTGCTGCTTCGGCCTGCCCCGGCCAATGCTCAGCGGATTGCCGTATTGCCCTTCGCCGATCTCTCTCAATCCCACGACCAGACCTATTTTTCTGAAGGGGTCGCGGAAGAGCTTAGAGCTGCTCTGTCGAGGATCGGACTGCAGGTGATCGGACGAAACTCCTGCGACGCGGTCAAGGACCTCGACATCCGCAAAGCCGCCGCGAAGCTCAACGTCGCCAATGTCTTGACGGGTAGCGTTCGCCGCTCCGCTCAGACAATCAGGGTCAGCGCTCAGCTCGTCAGCGGCAAGGACGGGGTGGAGCGCTGGGCCCAGACCTACGATCGCGCACCGGGCGATGCGATCAGGATTCAGACCGACATCGCATCCAATGTCGCCCAGGCGTTGAGCATTGAGCTTGAGGATTCCGGCCGTGCAGCGCTTACGCTCGGCGGCACGACCGACCCCGTCGCGCAGGATCTTCTGCTGCAGAGCCGCAAGGTTGGGCGTGAGTCGACCGGGCCCGAAGCGCTTCGCAAGAGCATCACCTTGGTCGAGGCCGCGATTGCTCGAGATCCCAATTATGCGGATGCCCATGTGGCGCGGGCGCGGAGTTTGACGGTCTTCGCGACGGGATTTGCGGCGACGCCAATCGAGGCGGCTTCCGATCTCTCCGAGGCATCCAGATCAGCCACCCGCGCGCTGGAGATTGCTCCAAGGCTCGGGGCCGCCGAGGCCGCCTTGTCCGGCATCGAGCGGGCGCGCCTCAATTTCAGAGGATCGCTGGTGCATCTCCAAAAGGCACTGACGCTTTCACCCGACGACCAGGATGTATTGGGGTCGGCCGTCGCGCTTTTGCCCTATATCGGCCAGGGCGAGGAGGGGTTGGTCCTCGCCGACCGGTTCGTGGCGCTCGATCCGCTTAATCCCACGGCCTTCCTCCGCAAGGCGCAGGTCCTTTATTTCCTCCGACGATATGAACAGTCGATCACGGCAGGTCGCGAGGCCAACCAGCTGGCGCCGAAGGTGTCCCGGTCATGGGTTGGGAATAGCCTGCTGCTGCTCGGCCGCCCGGCAGAAGCCCTTGTGGAATTCCGGGCAATGTCGGCCGACAATATTTTCCGGGTGACGGGCGAAGCGCTTGCTGCCGCCCGTACGGGAGATCGACCCGGCGCTGAGCACATTCTGACCGCCATGAAGAAGCAATTCGCGGCGGTAGCATATTATCAATATGCGCAGATCAGGGCCCAGCTCGGCCAGAAGGACGAAGCCTTAACTGAGCTCGATAATGCCTTCGCCAGTCACGACCCCGGCCTTATCAGTCTGGAAGTCGATCCGTTTCTCGATCCGATCCGGGACAGCCCTCGCTACGCGGCGCTTCTGAAAAAGCTCAATTTCCCGTGATGGCCTAAATGCCGCACACGGCCTGGTCGCGCGAGGACAAGCCCGACAGGGTGGACGTCGGCGAACTGCTGATTGCAACCGCGACTGATCCGCAGCGCCTCAGCTGGAAGCGAACCTTTCGCGCCTGAAAGTCGAGCGAGATCCGCCGGAAGGTCTCCAGGATATCGGTTCCGAGCAGCAGCGCCGGTTCGTCATGCAATCCGAAGACCTTGAAAGGCGGCACGTCGGCGAAGGCAATCGGAATGTTGCGGAGGGTGATCGAACCCACGCGAAGCTCGCGGAGCTGCCCAAGCTGCAAGTCGACGGTCTTGCCGGTCACCCCTGTCGTCGACACGGTCCAGTTGCGGTTGAGGTTCCGGCTAAGCAGCCGGTCGCGGAGGGCAAGGTTTCCGACCGTGATTTCGGAGCCGGTATCGACCACCGCGTCGAGCGACAGGCCGCCGGCCCGCACCTGGGTCAAGATCAGCTGGCCATGACGAAGCTTCGCCGTGATGACGATCTCATCGGTGAAATGTGGGGCCGGCCTCCGAGCATCCTCGACCTTCACCAGTCGATTTTCGAAATCCATCATCAGCCGTTGCCGGACTAGCGCATCGATCCCGATCATTCCGTCGCCGCCGAGATCCTCTTCTCGAAGCGCCGGCACTTCCAGATCGCCGATCGTGCTTGGTCCGAATGCCAAGGTGGATACCTTCACTCGGTCGACGATGTTGCGATCCGTCATCCCGTTCAGGATCACAGGGGTTCCGAGCGGCAGCTGCAAGTCGCGCGCGACTCGCAGTCCGACCGCCGACGTGTCCGCACCGCTGTCGACCACGAAATGATAGGGGCCCCTGCCGTTGACCTGCACCTCAACGGTCATGCGCGTTTCGATCTTCCGCGCATTGATGTCGTCGCCGCCGATGGCAAGCTTGTTATCTATGTCTGCGGGGGTCAGCGGCGGCATGGTCGACGGGCCCGGAGGTGCAGGCTTGGGTTTGCTGATACGGGGCGCCTGCGCCGCCACCCCGCCGGCGATGCCGGTCACGGCCACGCCCAACAGTGCAAATGCGACGACCAGACCGCGAGGCATGACCAACGCCTCATCTCCTCAGATGTACGAAAACACAGCTATTCCCAGGCGCAACGACTTTCCACGGTTATTCGACGTATGACCTGATGAGGGAATTCGAGGAGGACAGCGGAAGGATACGCCGAGTGAACGGCGGTTCCGTTCAGGCATTCGCCGCCCAATAGCGGCCCTTGCGGTTCACTCGAGCGGTGGCCATTCCGCCAGCCGCCTTTCTCCTGGAGATCAGGCCAGCTTCTCGGCGTAGATCATGCGGCCGCCGGCGAGCTTCCGCATCACGTCGTACTGGCTCTTGCGCGACATGGCGAAACAGCCTTCCGAACGGCCAAGCTTGCCGTGGAGCGGGATCATGTCCGGCTCTGCATACCAGGCATTGTGGATGACGATGGCGCGCGGCTCGGCATTGTAGTTGCTCCAGTCGAGCCCCCGGACCTTCATCGAAAGCCCGTACTTGCCGTCGTAGTAATCGGCCGTGACATAGGCGCCGTTCGAGCTCGCATAGGATCCGAAGTCGTTCGAGAAACGCTCGACGAAACCCGAGTGATCGGGGTCGGAGCCACGGCCGTGGCAGACGCGGTGCGCCTCCACATTGCCGCTTGCGAGATCGACGACGAAGAAGCGCTCCTCATTCGAAGGCTTGGAGAAGTCGACGATCGCGAGCGAATCGCGAGCATAGATCTTGTGGCCGTCCAAGGCGGCCTTCGCCTTTGCGAACAGCTGCGGGTCGATGCCCGCAGGTGCCGACGGTGCGAGAATCTGCGCAGGGGCCGGCGGAGCTGCCGGTGCCAGCGGGTCCGGAGACGCCGGAAGGACCAGCGACGGAAGCACGCTTGAGCTTGCTGCGGTGGAGATAATCGCGCCTGCAGCCCCGTAGGCACCAAGACGCAACATATCCCTACGATTCAACGACACGATTGTTCACCCTCCCCGGATTTGAAGCGGAGGTTCTACCATTCGGAGGGTTAATGGGGGATAACCCAAATGTTCAGGTTTCCAACTTCATCGTGCGATGCGAACGGTTCGCCGCAGGTGGCGTCGTTCGGCTACGGGTTGAACGCTTCCGCGGGCACTGCTAAGGGGCCGCGTCGCCGCGGAATACCTCGGAGGCCGCTAGACTATTGCTGACGTTCTGGAGCCAGGTGGCCCTTGCGTCTACTGGGGCCGCGAGGGCCTACACAAGGAGAGTGACGGGAGTTTATGCAGATCATCGTTCGCGACAATAATGTCGAGCAGGCGCTGCGCGCGCTCAAGAAGAAGCTGCAGCGCGAGGGCGTCTACCGCGAGATGAAGCTGCGCCGCCATTACGAAAAGCCCTCGGAGAAGCGCGCCCGTGAACGCGCCGCCGCAATCCGCCGCGCGCGCAAGCTCGAGCGCAAGCGCGCCGAGCGCGAAGGCTCACGTTAAGCCTTAAGCCAGACCATTGTCCGTCGCCGAAGCTGCCCACCGACCGGCCAGGACTGGCAGGGCCGTTGCCCTGTGGCTTGGTTTTCTCCTGGTCATCGGGCTTGGAATCGGCCTCGCCTGGATTGGTGCCGGATCACTCCGGCCTGAAATCACCACGAGCGGTCTTCAGTTCCGGACCATCAAGGCCGGCAAGGGGAATCAAATCGCCCGCTCTGATGCGGCATTGCTCGATTATGTCCTGACCGCCGATGACGGCACGATGATCGACAGCAGCGAAAGCCACGGCGGCCCGCAGCCGTTCGCCATGGATCATGTCTATCCGGGCTTTGCCGAGGCGATGAGCCGGATGCAGGAAGGTGGCGAATATCGCATCACCATGCCTCAGAAGATCGCTTGGGGCGAAGGCCAGGCTCCGCAGGGATGGCCCAAGAACAGCCCGCTTACGTTTGAGGTGCGCGTCCGGAAGGTCGTTCCCGGCGGCGCGGCGATGATGGAGCAGATGCAAGCTCAGCAGGCGCAGCAACAGCAGGCTCCACAGCCGTAAGCACGTCGTTCGGCACCACTTTCGGTGTCTCGCCCTCCCACGCCGCGTGGCGCTCGCTGAGGTCGACGAGGACAACCTTCAAGGTCGCGAGGATCGGATCCGCGAAGAGAACGCCGAGGATCCCGAACAGCGCACCCATCAGCAACTGCATTGCGAGAACGAGCGCCGGCGGAAGATCGACCGTTCGCCGCGCAATGTACGGAACGACCACATATCCGTCGATATTCTGGACGAAGAAGTAGACGAAGATCGCATAGACACCCTGATGTGGTCCGGCGCTGAATCCGACCGCGACCATCAAGACGCCCGAAGTGATCGCGCCGATATTCGGAATGAAGGCGAGCACGCCAGTTACAAGGCCGAGAAGGGCGGCCATGGGCACTCCGCCGATCGTCAGCATGGCCCAGGTGAAAATACCCTCGAACAACATTCCGACCAGGCGTCCGAACAGCAGCCGCCGCAATGTGAAGCCGAGATGCTCGGCGATACGATAGAAGCCCGAACGATGCCGCAACGGCAGCATCCAGGCGATCCCGCGATCGTAGATGCGCGGCTCGGCAGCGAGGAAAATGCCGATCACGATCATCGCGATGACGCTGCCAACGGCGCCGATTGCGCTGCCGACGGCGCTGGTTAGGCGACCGACTGAGCCGAGAAGCTCACCACCGATGTTCGTCGACTTGCCCTCCGGCAAGATGCCCAGCGAGCCGGCGAAGTTCATCAATCGGGTGAACTGCGCAGTGACGACCTCGCGCAGCGCTTCGAACTGAGCTCCGATGGTCGTTCCGGCGAACCAGACGACCCAGCCGAGAAAGCCGAACCCGAGCACCAGAACGAGCATAAGGCGCCACCCGCGCCGAATCGGGAGGAAGCGGCCGAGCAGTCGCACCCCCCCGTCAAGGAACACCGCGAAGATCGCGCCGCCGATGATCAAAAGCAGCGGCTGCGCAAGAAAGATGACGCCGACGATGACCAGCGCCATCCCGAGCCAGACCGCAGCCTTGGCTATTTCACGGCGGACGAAGGGATCGCGGAACTCCGCTGGACCGGGCCGCTCGACATGCGGCTCGATCGTAGGCGGGCGATCCCGAACGGACATCAGCTGTTCCTGAGCGAACGTCCGGCGCGGCCGTGGCGCAGCGCCTCGATCCAGGTCAGTGGGTTCCACCAGACGGTCGAGCCGTCGAGCGAAAAGGTGATGAACTCGGCACGCCCGCCGATATTTTCCCATGGAACCGGGCCGCCGAGTCCGCCCTGCCATTCGGGAACACGGCTGTCGGCGGAATCATCGCGATTGTCACCCATCAGCCATAGGTGGCCGGAAGGAACGGTCACTGGCCCAAAATTGTCCTCGCTGGACCGGCCGAGCTCAACAGTCTCATAGCTGCGCCCACCCGGAAGCGTCTCGCGGACGATCGGCACCCGGCAGTACATGTTCCCATCCGGACCGCGGACCCGGAAATCGTAAAGCGCCGGATCCGTATTCGATCCACACGGCGAGTTGATGTCGATCGGAACCATGTCGGGCGATTCCGCCTGCCGCTTCACGGGTTGGCCGTTGATGATCAACTGCCCGTCCACCATCCGGAGCGTGTCTCCGGGTAAGCCGATCACTCGCTTGATATAGTCGGTTCGGGTCCCCGGAGGCGTGACGATGACGATGTCGCCGCGCTTCGGCATGTTGCCGAACAGTCGACCGCTGGTCGCCGGGAAGACGTGAAAGCTCGGCGACACCCACGACCAGCCGTAAGGATATTTCGAGACGACAAGGCGATCCCCCGTAAGAAGCCCGGGCATCATCGATTCGGAGGGGATGTAGAAGGGCTTCGCGATGAAGCTGTGGAAGGCGAGCACGGCCAGGAGCACCCACAAGAGTCCCCTGATCTCGCGCCACAGGGCCGAACCCTTGCTTTCCTGCTGGACTGGAGTGGTCGCGGTCTCTTCCACGGGCGGGGTGGTCGCCTCTGGTACGGTGTCGTTCAGCTTATTGCTCCAGCTTGCGGGCGGTCAGAATGACGAAGGCCTGTGCCCAGGGGTGATCATCGGTCATCGTCAGATGAATGTCGATTGCGTGGCCTTCCGGCGCAAGGGCGTCAAGCCGCGCTTTTGCACCACCGGTAAGCTGTAACGTCGGGGCTCCTGACGGCAGATTAACGACGCCGATATCCTTCATGTAGACGCCGCGCTTGAAACCGGTGCCGACCGCTTTCGAGAAGGCCTCCTTTGCCGCGAACCGTTTGGCCAGGGTCCCGGCGATCGTGTGAGGCCGTGACGCCGCCTTCTTGCGCTCAAGCTCCGTGAAGACCCGATTGAGGAACCTGTCGCCCCAGCGGTCGAGCGAGTTCTGGATTCGCTCGATGTTGCAGAGGTCGGACCCGATGCCGAGGATCATCGTGCCGAATCCATGAGCTCGCGCATGTGCCTCACGCTTGCGTCCAGGCCCGTGAAAATCGCCTCGCCGATCAGGAAATGGCCGATGTTGAGCTCGGCGACTTGCGGAATCGCCGCCACGGGAACGACGTTGTCGAACGTGAGGCCATGGCCGGCATGGGGCTCGATGCCGTTCTTGACTGCGAGGGCGGCACAGTCTGCGATCCGCCTCAATTCCCTTGCTCGCTCCTCTCCGTCGACATGTGCGAAACGTCCGGTGTGGAACTCGACGACAGGCGTACCGAGGCGGACGGCGGCGGTGACCTGCTCCTCGGTCGGCTCGATGAATAGGCTTACGCGGATGTTCGCCGCGCCCAGCTTGTCGACGTAGTAGGCGAGGTGGTTGTGCTGGCCCGCGGCATCGAGCCCGCCTTCCGTGGTGCGCTCCTCGCGACGTTCGGGAACGATGCAAGCGGCATGCGGCTTGTGGCGAAGTGCAATCGCCAGCATTTCCTCGGTCGCCGCCATCTCTAGGTTCAACGGAAGCGCAATCTCGGCCATCAGCCGGTCGATGTCCTCGTCGGTGATGTGGCGGCGATCTTCACGAAGATGAGCAGTGATTCCATCGGCACCGGCATCCGCGGCGATGTGCGCCGCGCGGACCGGGTCTGGATGATCTCCGCCGCGCGCGTTCCGAATGGTCGCGACGTGATCGATGTTGACGCCCAGGCGAAGACGTCCGGTCACGCCGCCGCGCGGCTCCCGGGCTTGATGGCCGGAATAGCCGCAAGCTCCGGTGGAACGGCGTCCGCCTTATAGGTCGGGACATCGATCCGGATGAGGGGGATGAAGGGGACCCCAAGGTCCGCCTTGCCGGACGAGCGGTCGACGAGGGCGGCCTCGGCAATCACTTCGCCGCCGGCTTGGCGAACCGCGTCGATCGCTTCCCTCGACGAAAGGCCGGTGGTCACGACATCCTCGACCATCAGCACGTTCGAGCCGGGATCGAGGCGAAAGCCGCGCCGCAACTCGAACAATCCCTGCGGGCGCTCCAGGAACATGGCCGGCTTTCCGAGCGCCCGACCCATCTCGTGGCCGACGATCACTCCGCCCATCGCCGGCGAGACCACGGCATCGATGCGGTCGCGAACATCGACCGGCAGTTTCGAAGCAAGCGCCTGGGCCAACCGCTCAGCCCGGGCGGGATCCATCAATACCCTTGCACACTGCAGGTACCGTGGACTTCGAAGCCCGGACGAGAGAATGAAATGCCCTTCGAGAAGGGCGTCGGCTGCGCGGAACTCCGCCAGTATGTCTTCGTCGGTCATCATCGGTGGCGACGGCGTTTAGGCTGCGGCGCAACGGCCTTCAACATTCCTCCTGAATTACATCGTGGAACACCGGCTTGAGGGTCCGAAAACCCGCGCCTATAGAGACCGCCAATCAAGGGGCGCGGTTTCTCGCGTTTCCGTCCCAATGCATTTGAAACCGGGGTGAAGATGAGACTGATTGGATGGGCGATCGCCTTGGCCGCGGCCGGGCTTACTCCTGCAGCCGCGCAGACCGCGGCGAGTCCGCCCGCCCAGAACACCCCGGCTGCGCCAGCTGCTACGGCGACGCCTCCGGCCGGAACCGCGCAGGACGCGGCAAAGCCCGACGCCGCCCAGCCGGCGATCGTTCCCGGAAGCGTAGGCCACGCAATTCCAACGCCCGGTGTCGGAGAGCCGGACGGAAGGAAGGGCATTCAATTGCAGGTCACTCCGATCGGCGAGGAAGCGGTCGGTTTTCATGATTACTGGCTGCTGCCGCTTTGCGCGATCATCAGCGTGTTCGTCCTGGCGTTGCTGCTCTACGCGATCGTCCGCTTTCGCCGCGGCGCGAATCCTACCCCGTCGCGCAACTCCCACAACACGCTGATCGAGGTCATCTGGACCCTCGTCCCGGTCCTGATCCTGGTGGGAATCGCAATCCCATCCATCCGGTTGCTGCGTCACCAATATTCGCCGCCTCCAGCGGATGTCACGGTAAAGGTGACGGGGCACCAATGGTACTGGTCCTACGAGCTTCCTGACTATGGCGTGAGCTTCGACAGCTACATGCTGAAGGAGGCGAATGACCCGACCCGCCAGGCGAACCAGCGCGCGCGAACGGACAACGACGGCCCGCCGCTTCTCGCCGTCGACAACCGCCTCGTGATTCCGCAGGGCAAGGTCGTGAAATTCATCGTCACAGCCGACGACGTGATCCACAGCTTCGCCATGCCGGCATTCTGGATCAAGCAGGACGCCAACCCGGGGCAGCTTCACGAAACCTGGGCCAAGGTCGACCGGCCGGGCGTATATTTCGGTCAGTGTTCCGAGCTTTGCGGTGCCCGCCATGGCTTCATGCCAATCGCCATCGAGGTGGTTCCCCAAGCGCAGTTCGCGCAATGGGTGGGATCGAACGGCGGCCACATGCCTAGCGCTCAGCCAGCTGCTGGCTCGGCGCCGACTTCGACATCCGCTCCAACGGCCGCGAGCGCAACACCGGCGGCCGCCGAGCCCGCAGTCCAACAGCCCGCGACCAATCAGGCCGCGACCGCGCAGAATTAAGAGCGAAGAGAGTTTCTAATGAGCACCACTGCCGATTCGCTGCATTTGAAGCCGCACGAAGCGCATGACGCGCACCACGATGCGGATCACAAGCCGGGGTTCTTCACCCGCTGGTTCATGTCGACCAACCACAAGGACATCGGAACGCTCTACCTGATCTTCGCCATCATCGCGGGCGTGATCGGCGGCGGCATCTCCGGGATCATGCGTTGGGAGCTGATGGAGCCCGGCATCCAGGTGCTCAACCGCGCATGGCCGATCGGCGCGGGGACCGCCAACTTCGACGAGTGGGCGCATCACTGGAACGTGCTGATCACCGCGCACGGCCTGATCATGGTCTTCTTCATGGTCATGCCGGCGATGATCGGCGGCTTCGGCAACTGGTTCGTGCCGTTGATGATCGGCGCTCCGGACATGGCCTTCCCGCGCATGAACAACATCAGCTTCTGGCTGCTGGTCCCATCGTTCCTGCTGCTGCTCGGCTCGACCTTCGTTTCGGGCGGTACCGGGCTCGGCGCCGGAACCGGTTGGACGGTTTACGCTCCGCTTTCCACGTCTGGCTCGGCCGGGCCGGCGGTCGACATGGCGATTTTCTCGCTCCACCTTGCGGGCGCCAGCTCGATCCTCGGCGCGATCAACTTCATCACGACCATTTTCAACATGCGCGCGCCCGGCATGACGTTGCACAAGATGCCGCTGTTCGTCTGGTCGATACTGGTCACCGTCTTCCTTCTTCTGCTCGCATTGCCGGTCCTCGCCGGGGCGATCACCATGCTGCTGACGGACCGCAATTTCGGCACCGCCTTCTTCGACGCGTCGGGTGGCGGTAACGTCGTGCTCTACCAGCATTTGTTCTGGTTCTTCGGCCACCCCGAAGTGTACATCATGATCCTGCCCGGCTTCGGCATGGTCAGCCAGATCGTCGCGACGTTCAGCCGCAAGCCGGTCTTCGGCTACCTCGGCATGGCCTACGCCATGGTTTCGATCGGTGTGATCGGGTTCGTCGTGTGGGCGCACCACATGTTCACGACCGGCATGAGCGTCGATGAAAAGATGTACTTCACCGCCGCCACGATGATCATCGCAGTTCCGACCGGCGTGAAGATCTTCAGCTGGATCGCGACGATGTGGGGCGGATCGATCACGTTCGAGACGCCGATGCTCTGGGCGATCGGTTTCATCTTCCTGTTCACCGTCGGCGGAGTCACCGGCGTCGTACTGGCGAACGGAGGCGTCGATAATTACATGCACGACACCTATTACGTCGTGGCGCACTTCCACTACGTGCTCAGCCTTGGGGCGGTGTTCGCGATCTTCGGCGGCTTCTATTACTGGTTCCCGAAGATGAGCGGCCGCATGTACAATGAGCTGCTCGGCAAGCTGCACTTCTTCCTGATGTTCATCGGGGTGAACGTGGTCTTCTTCCCGATGCACTTCCTGGGCCTCGACGGAATGCCGCGACGTATTCCCGATTACACGCCGGCCTTCGCTTATTGGAACAAGATCGCGACCATCGGCTACATGATCACCATCGCGGGCGTTGCGATCTTCTTCGTGAATATCCTGTGGTCGTTGTTCGCGGGCAAGAAAGCCCCAGGCAATCCATGGGGCGAAGGTGCAACCACGCTCGAATGGACCTTGTCCAGCCCGCCGCCGTTCCACCAATATTCGACCCTTCCGCAGATCGACTGATCAAGACCGTATCGATGAAAAGGGGCCTCGTCCTGCACCCGCAGGACGGGGCTTTTTCCCGCCTGCGGTTGTTCCGCGTCTTCTGCGGACATTTCGATTTACCGGTGGTATGGGCGAACCGGGTGTCCAGAATGTAACGACGGGAGGAGTCATGCCCCAGTTCGTGATCGAGAGGGAAATGCCTGGGGCGGGCCAGCTCGGCCCCTCGGATCTGAAGCAGGCTTCGCAGACCTCATGCTCCGTCCTGCGAGACCTCGGGCCGCAGATCCAGTGGGTCCACAGTTATGTAACCGACAACAAGATCTATTGCGTCTATCGAGCGCCGAATGAGGAATTGATCCGCGAGCACGCGCAGCGCGGTGGATTTCCGGCCAACAAGATCTCTCAGGTGCGGGCCACCATCGATCCTACGACGGCCGAATAAAGCGCGCTGGGCTGGGGCCGGTCTCGCGCATGCCGCACGTATTCATTTCCTATGCCCGGGCCGATGAGCCCATCGCGAGCCTGGTAGCGGACGAGCTTCGCGAGGGCGGGTTCGAGGTCTGGAGGGATGACGAAATCCCCGCGCATCGAGCTTATGCGGAAGTCATCGAGGAGCGGATCAGCGGCGCCCAGGCAGTCGTTGTTCTCTGGTCCGCCGAGGCGGCGAAATCGCACTGGGTCCGAGCGGAGGCCGATGCGGCCCGCAACGCCCTGACTTTGGTCCAGGCGACGCTTGACGGGACGATACCGCCGCTCCCCTTCAACCAGATACAGTGTGCCGACCTCAAAGGGTGGGACGGCCAGAGAACGGCAGCCGGTTGGCGCAAGCTGATCGGGAGCGTTTCCGAACTCGCAGGACCGACCAAGCCGGCGGCGGATGAAAGCCGGAGGGCCACCACGCGCGACGTTTCGGTCTGTGTGCTGCCGTTTCAGAACATGAGCGGCGATGCCGAGCAGGAATATTTCAGCGACGGCATCAGCGAGGATATCACCACCGATCTGTCCAAGATCTCCGCCCTCGAAGTGATCGCCAGGAATACGGCCTTCACGTTCAAGGGCCAGTCCGTAAACGTGTGCGAAGTCGCGAAGAAGCTGGGTGTCACGCACGTTCTGGAAGGAAGCGTTCGCAAGGTCGGCAATCAGGTGCGTATCAATGCGCAGCTGATCGACGGCCGAACGGGCGGGCATGCCTGGGCCGAACGCTTCGACCGCGACCTCACCGATATATTCACGATCCAGGACGAGATTTCGAAGGCCATCGTCGCGGCATTGAAGCTGAAGCTGATGCCCGAGGAAAAAAAGGCGATCGCGCAGCGCGAAACCGAAAGCGCGGAAGCCTACAACCTTTATTTGCTGGCGCGGCAATATTGGGTGACCGGAAACCAGGGCGACATGCGCAGGGAAGAGCGTGTGATGCGGATCTGCGGTCGGGCGGTGGAGATCGATCCTTATTATGCGCGCGCCTGGGCCCTGCTCGGGATGGCCCAGTCGAACCTCCGCTACGCATTCCGGTGCCAGATCGATGATGGCGTGGTGGCGGCGCACAGCGCACTGACCATCGACCCCCATATCGCCGAGGCACGCCTTCCTAAGGTCCGGCGGCTGGAGGATCGCCAGCAATATGCGGAGGCGGAGGCGGAGATGGAGACCGCGCTCCGGCTCGATCCGGACTCATGGGAAGTGAACAAGGAAGGCGCGCGCGTCTTCATGCGTCAACGGCGATTCGCCGAGGCTGCATCCTTGCTCGAGAAGGCCGTCGCACTGATGCCCGCAGACGTCCACGCCTGGGCGCGGCTCGTGACGCTTTACCACGCGCTCGGCGCGAATCCTGCGAAGAAGGTGGCCGCGGAAAGCGCGCTCGGGCAGGCGGAAAAGGTGCTTGCGCAGGATCCGAGCAATGGCGCTGCGCTAAGCTTTGGAGCGCTCGCTTATTCGGCCATTGGCCAGCTGGACCGCGCCCGCGAGTGGACCGAGCGGGCGATGCTCGTGGATCCGGACAACCTTGGCATGCGCTACAACTTTGCTTGTGCTCTTGCGGCGCACGGTGGCGACAAGGAAAGTGCTCTGAGGCATCTGGAACGGTCGCTGACGACGGCGGGCATCTTCCATATCAACATGGCGGAAGCCGATCCGGACCTTGATTTATTGCGCGACGATCCGCGCTTCAAGGAGATGCTCTCAAGGGTGAAGAAGAGACTGGGAATCGACGAACCGGCCGCTGCTATTTGACGCGCTCCGCGTGGAGTATCTTGATCGTCGGCTCGAGCATCTGGCCTTTCATCGGGCCTTCGCCTTTGGTCGGTGAGACCGGCGAGTCGAAAATCTTCTTCACGACCTCCATGCCCTCGGTCACATGACCGAAAGCGGCAAAGCCGTTAGCATCGCCGCCGGGTCCATTGGCGTCGAGACCGGGCATGTCGGAAAGCAGGATGAAGAAGTCGGCCTTGGCAGTGCCGGGCCCGGCATTGGCCATGGAAATGGCGCCCGTGACGTTGTGAAGACCTGTCTGAGTGGTCGGCTCGTGAGCAATCGGCGGAAAAAGCTTGCGGGCGTCGGTGGTGATCCCGCCCTGAATCAGGCCGCCGCCACCTTCCATGCGCATGGCCCGATAGAAATTCTGGCCGTCGAAGCGATGCAGGTCGACATAATGGAGGAAGTTGGCAGTCGTGACGGGGGCACGGCCCCGGTCGAGCGCAACGACGATCCGTCCGACGCTGGTATCGATCGCGACGGGGACGAGGTCTTCCTTCGGCGCGGGCGGTTGCGGAGCGAGAATAGAGACCTGGGAGAGAACGGGCCCGGAAAGGGTGGCGAGCAGCGCTGCGGCGAGGAATCGGTAGGTCATGGCAGCGTCGCATAGCAAAGCCGGGATGAACTTCGCCACAGCGGATGCCTTGGGGCTTTTCCCCTATGCGCCAACCCCTTATAGGCCCCCTCATGCCCACCCTGGAGATGGCGAATCCAGCCGCGCTGCCGGCCGACTGGCGCGATTTTGTCGCGCTGACGAAACCGCGCGTCATGAGCTTGGTGGTCTTTTCGGGTCTCTGCGGTCTCCTTGTCGCTCCGGTTCAGCTGCCGCTCGTCCTCAGCTTTACGGCGATCCTCTGCATCGCACTCGGTGCCGGCGCCTGCGGAGCGCTCAACCAATGGTATGAGGTCGAAGTCGACGCGAAAATGCGCCGGACGGCAAAACGGCCGCTGCCGGCAGGCCGCATGGACCGCCAGACGGCGCTCCATTTCGGCGTTGGCCTCGGCGCCTTCTCGGTACTGCTGATGGGCCTTGCGACCAACTGGCTTGCGGCAGCGATGCTTGCCGCTTCGATCCTCTTCTACGTCCTGGTCTATACCGTCTGGTTGAAGCCGCGGACCGCGCAGAATATCGTCATCGGCGGAGCTGCTGGTGCTTTCCCGCCATTGATCGGTTGGGTCGCCGCGACGGGCCATTTCGCGACACTTCCAGTCCTGCTCTTCGCGATCATCTTCCTTTGGACCCCGCCGCATTTCTGGGCGCTGTCGCTGTTCGTTCGCTCCGATTATGCCGCCGCCGGGATCCCGATGCTGCCCGTGGTTGCGGGCTTCGAAAGCACCAGGCGCCAGATCCTCATTTACAGCCTGCCGATGGCAGCCGCTTCTGTTGCACCCTGGCCGCTTGGCCTGACCGGCCCGATCTACGGTGCGTGCGCGGCTGTGCTCAGCTTGGTCTTCATCGTGCTCGCCTGCCGAGTGGCGACCAACCGCGCGACCGAGCCGAAAGACATGGAGGCGGAAAAGCATTTGTTCGCTTATTCGGTCTTCTATCTGTTCGCGCTTTTCACGGTACTTGTGGCCGACCGATTCCTCGCATGACGATCGAAGACGAACACAAGGGCTCGATGAGCCAGGGCCGCTGGGCTCCCCCCGTCTATCGCTGGCCGAAGATGAGCGACGGCGAGCTGGAGATGATCCGCAAGCGCCAGCGCGAGCGGGCGCGGATCACCGCCTGGCTCCTTGGTGCATTCGTGATCCTGTTCTTTCTCATCACCATCGCCAAGACGGGAATGAACTGGTGAGCGCGACTGCGACGGATCGCACCAACGGCAAGACGGCGCTCATAATGTTTGCGATCGTGGCGGCAATGGTCGGGCTCGCCTTCGCTTCTTCTCCACTTTACCGCGCGTTCTGCGAGGCGACCGGCTTTGGCGGGACGACGCTTCGCGCCGACAGGGCTCCCGGAGCGATCGCAGGCGAAGTCGGTGTCCGGTTTGACGCGAATATCCATCCCGGATTGCCCTGGCGGTTCGAACCCGAGCAGACGACCGTCAAGGTCCAGCCCGGCGCGCAGACGAAGGTTTTCTACAAGGCCCAGAACCTCAGCGCGCGCACCTGGACGGGCCAGGCCGTCTACAACGTCTCACCCGATCAGGTTGGCAAATACTTCAAGAAGATCCAGTGCTTCTGCTTTTCGGAGCAGACGCTGAAGGCCGGCGAGACCGTCGACATGCCCGTGGTGTTTTTCGTCGATCCCAAGATCAAGCAGGATCCGGATACGAAGGACATCGACGAGATCACGTTGAGCTATACATTTTATCCGGTGGAAACCGGGACATCTGGCCGCTAGAGCCAAGTCAAAGTCAAAGAGGGAAGCTTCACGAAATGGACGGTACGAAGAACCACGATTACCATTTGGTCGATCCGGATCCCTGGCCGCTGATCGGCGCAATTTGCGGCGGGCTCCTGTTCACCGGTCTGGTGATGTGGTGGCACGCAAATCCATACGGCAAGTTCGTGTTCGCGCTCGGGATCGTGGGCGTTCTCGTCACCATGTATAATTGGTGGTCGAACACGATCCGCGAAGCGCACACCGGCTATCACACCCCTGTCGTCCAACTTCATCTTCGCTACGGGATGATCCTGTTCATCGCGTCCGAGGTGATGTTCTTCCTCGCTTGGTTCTGGGCCTTCTTCGACAGCGCCATCTTCCCGTCGGCCGTCGATGCCGTCGGCGGCGTGTGGCCCCCCAAGGGCGTCGAGGTGCTCAACCCCTGGGGCTTCCCCCTGCTCAACACGCTCATTCTTCTATGCTCGGGCACGACTGTGACCTGGGCGCACCACTCGTTGATCCACGGGGACCGCGCCGGCCTCAAGCTCGGCTTGCTACTCACGATCCTTCTCGGCCTCACCTTCACCGGCGTGCAGGCCTATGAATATGCGCACGCGCCCTTCGCGTTTAAGGGCAGCATCTACGGTTCGACCTTCTTCATGGCGACCGGTTTCCACGGCTTCCACGTGATCGTGGGAACGATCTTCCTGATTGTGTGCCTGATCCGCGCGAACCGGGGCGATTTCACGCCAAGGCAGCATTTCGGCTTCGAAGCCGCGGCCTGGTACTGGCACTTCGTCGACGTCGTGTGGCTGTTCCTCTTCACGTCGATTTACCTCTGGGGCGGCTGGGGCGCGCCGCACGCCGGGTGAGCCCAGCGAACGAGGTCAGCAAATCTTCGTCGTTTCACACGGCGATCGCCGGAATATGTCCGCGATGCGGCTCGCGGACATTGTTTCGCGGCCCGCTGACCTTCGCCGACCGATGTCGGGCATGCCGGCTCGATTATTCGACGTTCAATGTCGGTGACGGGCCCGCGGCTTTTCTGATCTTCATCGTCGGAACGCTGACTGTCGTTGGCGCGCTTTTGGTGGATGGCGCTTTTTCACCGCCTTGGTGGGTACATCTCGTGTGGATCCCGGTGGCCACGGCGCTGACGGTCGGCGGCCTGAGAGTGTCCAAAGCCTGGCTTCTCGCCCAGGAGTACAGGCATCGTGCCCGGGAAGGCCGGATTGTCGAATGACGAAGCGCCTGCCGATCATTTCGACGATCGTGGTCCTCGCCGCTGTTGCGGTCATGATCGGACTGGGGGTTTGGCAGCTTCAGCGCGCCAAGTGGAAGGAAGGTCTGCTCGCGCGCTACGCCGCGGCCGAGAAAATGCCGCCGATCACCTTCCCGACGGCGCCGATCCAGAACGACCAGCTGCCGCTATTCCGCTATGCGACCGGAATGTGCATACGCCCGGTGGAACAGCGGGCTCAGGCTGGCGAGAATCGCGCCGGCGAGCCGGGTTACGTCCAGATCCTCGATTGCGCGACCGGTGGAGAGGGACCGGGCATGAGCGTCGAGGTTGGCTGGTCGCAAAATCCCAACGCTAAGATCAATTGGAACGGAGGGCTCGTCAGCGGGATCATCGTGCCCGACCGACGCTCACGCATCAGGCTGGTCGCCGATTCCGCGCCTCCGGGCCTACAGCCGAGCAAGGTTCCGGAAGTCAGCTCCGCGAGCGCGGTGACTCCAGCCGGACATCGCGGCTATGCGGCGACCTGGTTCAGCCTGGCTGCCGTTGCGCTCGTCATTTATGGGCTCGCAGTGCGCAAGAGGGCCGGCGAAGGAAACAGACGTCCATGATGACGCTCACGGTCTTGACGAATGGACTGCGCGTGGCGAGCCGTCCGATGCGGAGTGTCGAGACGATTGCAGTGGGACTCTATGCGCCAACCGGCTCCCGTTATGAGCCGGCGCAGCTCAACGGTATTGCCCATTTGTTCGAGCATATGGTGTTCAAGGGCGCGGGCGGGCGTTCCGCGCGCGAGATCAGCGAACTGGTCGAAGATGTGGGCGGCGACCTCAACGCCTCGACTGATCGCGAGCTCACGGCCTTTTATGCAAGCCTGCTGGCTCCCGACCTCGAGCTTGGCGTGAGGCTGCTTGCAGACCTGATCCGGCGGCCGCACTTCGATCCGAAGCATCTGGAGCTCGAGAAGAAGGTCGTGCTGCAGGAGCTGGCGGAGGCGCGTGACACTGCCTCGGACATGGTGTTCGATCATCTGCAGGAGGCGGCGTTCCCCGAGCAGCCGCTTGGCCGGCCCGTGCTCGGCAGCGAGGAGAGCATCGACTCGCTCACCGTCCAGGATCTCAATGCCTGGCTTGTTTCCCATTACGGGCCGTCGAGCCTCGTTCTAGTCGCAGCCGGCAAGCTCGAGCATCAGCAATTGGTCGATCTCGCCGAACGAGTTTTCGGTGACATGAAGGCGTCGGAATCGCCACCGGCGCCACCGGCGGATTTCGTGGGAGGAATAAGGTTCGAACGCCGACGGAGCGACCAGGCGCATGTTGCGATTGGGACGCCGGCTCCCGCCTTCGGCGATAGCGATGCCTATGCTTCGCAACTGTTTGCCGACGTCGTCGGTGCAGGGTCTTCCTCGCGCCTTTTCCAGCAGCTTCGCGAGGACCGTGGTCTTGCCTACTCGGTCGCGGCGGGCACCCAAAATTACAGCGGTACAGGGATGCTCTGGACCTACGTTGCCACGGATCGCTCGAACGCGGGCTTGGTGCATCGTGAAATCGAGCGGGTTCTCGCTGAAACGGCATCGAGCCTCGACCAGCGCGAGCTCGAACGGGCTCGCGCCATGGCCAAGGCTGGAATGATGATGAACCTCGAAAGCTGCTGGGGCCAGGCAAGCTATCTTGCTACTCGGCTGCTTCGCGAAGGTGAGCTGGTCGAGCCCGCGGAAATCGTCGCGCGCCTCGACGCCGTTGCCTTGGACGAGGTGCGTGCGGTCGGATCTCGCATGCTCGCGGGCCCGAGGGCGGTGGCTTCAGTGGGCGCGAAGCTCGCGCTGGCTGCGTGAGCGAACTCATCACGATTGTTGCCGAGCCGTGGGCCGACTGGGGCCTGCTCGACTGCGGCAATGGCCAGAAGCTCGAACGTTATGGTCCCATCACCGTCGTCAGGCCCGAGCCGCAGGCCATGTGGGCGCCAGCCCGGTCGGACTGGGATCCGGATGCCACCTTCGTTCCCGGCTCGGACGAGGAAGGGGGCGGCCGCTGGGTCCAGCACCGGTCCGTACCCCAACACTGGGAACTTTCACGCGTCGGCGTGAAGTTTTGGGCGTCACTAACCCCGTTTCGGCACCTCGCGTTTTTCCCGGACATGGCGCCACAATGGGACTGGATGAGCGAACGTGCGAGCGATGCCGATGTCCTCAACCTGTTCGGATATACCGGGGTCGGCAGCCTGTTGCTGAGCGAGGCCGGGGCTCGGCTGGTCCACGTCGACGCGTCGAAAAAATCGGTCGAGCAGGGCAAGGAGAACGCGCGCCTGTCCGGGCTCAGCGACAGGCCCATCCGCTGGATGGTCGACGATGCAGGCAAGTTCACCGCGCGTGAGGTGCGTCGCGGGCGGCGATACGACGGCATCCTGCTCGATCCGCCGAAGTTTGGCCGCGGTCCTACCGGGGAGGTCTGGCGGCTCGAGGACCATCTCGCATCCCTGCTCGCCGACTGCCGCAGGCTGCTCGATGAAAACAGCCGCTTCCTCGTGCTCACCGTATATGCCGTGCGCATGTCCGCGCTGTCGATCGGGGAGCTACTCCGGCAGACGATGGCCGATTTGGGCGGCGTGATCGAAATCGGCGAGATGGCAGTTCGCGAGGAGGCGCGGGGCTTATTGCTCCCGACGGCGATCTTCGCGCGCTGGTCTAGGTCCTAGACGCGCGGATCGCGGCGCCCGCGACGAATGGCGCCCCGGCGGTCAACAGAAGCGAAAAGGCTGCTTCGAGCAGCAGCGCATTGGCGGCGCCGAAGATGAGCAGCGGTACGGCAAGCGGAAGAAGCAAGAGACCGGCGAGTGAGCCGGCCCGAGGCAGCCCGGCTGTGACCGCTGCAATCGCCACGGCGAGCGCGGCCAGTCCCGGTGTTCCGATCGCCAGAGCGATTTCGACGCGCACCAATGAACTACCATCCATCGCCAGCAACGCCGCGGCGGGAAGTGCTGCGATGAGCAGCAGGGGACCGAACGTCAGCCAGTGCGCCGCGATCTTGGCGGCGATTATGGTCTCTTCAGCGAGGCCATGGAGCGAAAGCTGGTCCAGGAAGCCGTCGGCGCGATCCGGCTCGATCAGCCGCTCGACCGGAAGCAGAGCGGCGGTGAGCGCCGCGACCCACAATGTTCCGCCGCCGATCCGGCTCAGCAGTCGCGCGTCCGGTCCCACCGCGAACGGCATCAAAGCGACGACCAGTAGGAAGAAGGCGACCGGCAGCCAGGCGAGGCCCGTCGATGCACGGCGGATTTCCCGTCCGATCAGGGCGCCGATCACGCGCCGAGCTCCATGCGGCGCCACTCGCCTGCAAGAGCTTGGTGCGACGCAGCGAGCACCGCGCCCCCGGCCGCGACATGATCATCGACGATGGACGCAAGGCGCCCGGCGCCATCATCGTCGAGCGCATTGAGCGGCTCGTCGAGCAGCCACAACGGGGCGCCCGATGAAACGACGCGTGCAAGCGTGGCGCGCTTGCGCTGTCCGGACGACAGCAGCCGCACCGGCACGTCGGCCAGGATTGTTAGCCCAAAGGCATCAAGGCCACGGTCGGCCGATTTAGACCAGAAGCGCAGCGCGCGCCCGAGAGGCAGATCGACGTCTAGCGCCAACAAATCGTCGGCAAGCGCGAGCGGCGAACGTTTGACGAGACCGCGCTCGGCGCTGAGGAGTCCGGCGGCCAGGCGGATCAAACTCGACTTGCCGCTACCGTTTGGTCCGATCAGCTGCAGGCGCTTTCCCGGACTGAGTTCCAAGTCGAGTCCCTCGAACAGCAGCTTCCCACCGCGGCGCAATGTCACACCGTCGAACCGCAGGAATGCGCTCATGCGATGCTGTCCTCGAGGGCATGCATGTCGTCGTCGCTGAGACCAAAATGGTGGCCGACTTCATGGATAAGTACATGGGCCACGAGCCGCTCGAGAGTCTCGTCCCGCGTGGCCCATTCGTCGAGGATTGGCCGACGGAACAGGCGAATGCGTTCGGGGAGGGTGCCGGACTGATCGATGCTCCGTTCGGTCAGTGGGATTCCGTCATAGACTCCGCTCAGCTCGAACGGGTCTTCTATTCCCAAACTGTCGAGCGTCGCATCGTCGGCGAAATCCTCGACCAGGAGAACGATGTCCCCGAGGCTGTCGGCAAAGGGTCGCGGCAGCGCTTCGAAGGCCGCGCGTGCCATCGCTTCGATCTCGTCGTTAGTGGGCGGAAGTCCGATGCGGCGCATGATCGTGGCATAGGGGCTTGCCGCCAAAAGCTGCAAGGTTGCCCCGCGCTCAAGGCTTGCCTACAGGGCGCCCTTCCAGCGAATTGCGGAGCGGTGGCCGAGTGGTCGAAGGCGCTCGCCTGGAAAGTGAGTATACGGCAAAACCGTATCGAGGGTTCGAATCCCTCCCGCTCCGCCAATTCCTTTCTCTTAGCTCGTAGAATAATGAAATTCGTGTCCGGGCGGTTGGAGACGCGCCACACGGCATCGGCAAATACGATCCGCAATGGGTGGAAGCGGGCACGGGAAAGGCGCCTACGATCACAAAATGGAGCCAACCTTCTCGCCGTCGAGAAGAACGTCGCAGATTGGGCAGTCCGGACTTTCCGTGGCCTGCTGCACCGCGTCTTTGTCGGATGGTGCGAGGATGTGTTTCTTTTTGATTATCGCGCCGTTTGGCCTGGCAAGCTTGTTCACGCGATACAGTTTCATCGTCAGTCCCCACTCAAGGCTGCACGATCAATCAAACGCGAACGCGATGCAAGTGCCCGCCTTTCAGTCCGGGGCTTGCCCATCGGACGCAGGATTCTCGTCCTGCGCCGTCAAACGTTGGATGCCTTGCTCCCCCTAGTCGGCCAATTGGTGACCCCGTTCGATGCGGGCTGAGATACGCCCGATGGGATCACGAAGCTTCACGCCTCCTGCGATTCTTCGGCAGCATCCGGCCTCTCGGCTTCATTCGAGTTTGCGGTGAGCCTTACCTCGTAGTCGTGCAGCAGACGACGA
>Ga0207644_10000610_pt1 | contig 22747 bp, 26 predicted proteins | sample KBSS73metaG_FD_184326 | JGI IMG/M metagenome (GOLD analysis project Ga0207644, IMG submission 184326) | Switchgrass rhizosphere microbial communities from Kellogg Biological Station, Michigan, USA - KBS S7-3 metaG (SPAdes) (version 2) | ecosystem: Host-associated > Plants > Roots > Rhizosphere... | reverse complement strand
GCCCAACAGCATCGAAGACGACGATCGGGACAGTCCGAGTGGCCCGAGCCGCTGCGACCATCGCTTGTTGATCGTTCGCGCCGCAGAGAATGACATCTACTCGTTTGCGCACGAGCTCTTGTGCAAGCTGCGGAAGGCGGTCTGACTTCGCGTTCGAGAAGGCCCGCTCGACGGCGATGTTCTGCCCTAGAACCCATCCGCGCTGCGCCATGACGGGCCAGAAGTCGGGCTCCCAATCGACCCCCGCCCGAGTCGCTTCTGCTTCCGAGAGGATGCCCACCAGCTTCAAGGCAACAGCGCCTGATGCGGCGGGCAAGCCCGACGTGGAGGCGATCAGTGAAAGCTGGCGTAGGGCCTGCCGCCTAGTGATCATGTTGACAACCGCCTGCAAGTACCGGCTTGCACAGAAATCGTACTCCGCCCGCGCGCGCGCGGCCAACCGCGCCCGCGCAGAGATAACACGCGCCACGCATGTGTCGCCTCCTTTCGAGGCGATTGCAGTGGGAGTGCCAGCATGGGCAGCGGGTTGGCGCCGCTGCTGTCCGCGACCGACGGCTTCTGGCCGAGCGCAGCCCTAGGGCCGTCGTCGGCTATCGACCCACACGTCCTTGCAGCGGGCTCGGTCCGTGTTCCAGGCCACGCCACTAACTCGTTGCGTTCGTTCGCCCTTAGAACTGAAGACCGGAGCACCGAACATTGCGGATCGGAATTCGCTCGGTCGGCCCGTCGCGTTTGCTCAACGACCGGCCTCTGTCAGTCGTCCTGTTAATCCGTAGGTCCCTGGTTCGAGCCCAGGTCGGGGAGCCACAAAATTCAAGGGGTTGCGTCGAGAGGCGTACCCCCTTCTTCTTGCTGATACCGGCGCCGGGATGACCGGTATTGCCGTTTCTGATCAGCCGCGTTCATCCGCTCTCGTTTCCGGTGATCTCGGACCGCCCTCTCTGGGATCCCGTTCGATCGTCTTCGCGTAGGCCTCCCTGGCGTTCTGAAGCTGCCAGTCCGTGATGTGACCCACGGAGTGCATGCGCTCGACATCGCGGAACAGATCAGCCAACACTGCGGGCTGAATGGCACTGGGACTGGCCAACTGGCGCAGAACGTCGGTGTATACCTGTTCAGCTGTCTTTTCCATGATGGGCTCCGGCTGACCTGACTCCAGCAGACTTCAGTTCACATGCGGTCGTAACAAAGGCGGCCCGGCCCCCATTAAGCGGTTAGCCACGCAGCAGTTGAGAGCAGTCGCAAGGCGGGGAAGCGTTCTACAGGAGTGGGCCACCGCTAGCCTCGCTGATCGTTCGGATCCAGCCCCGCCGCCGTCCCGCGGACCGTCCCGCCGGATCCGAAAGTGACCGAGAAGATCTTCACCCCGGTGGTTCCGTCGGCATAGCGCCAATCCCAGACTTCCTCGCCCTTCAGCTGGTAGGGCTGCATCTTGGCGGGCTTGCCCAGCATGCGACGTACCTCGTCCTTCGTAAGCCCCGGAGTCACCTTGGCGAAATAGTTCGGGTGCAACACCTGTCGCAGGGAGGTCATCCGTCCATCGCGTCCGATCGAAATCATGTAATTGGCGTGGCCAGCTGGTTGGCGCGGGTACTCGAAGGTCCGGTCGCCATTCGATTCAGTCCAGATCGTTTCCGGCGCACCGAAGCGCGCGCGAACGTCCTGCTCAGTCGAGACGCCCTCTTCCAACTCAGACACCTTCTGAGGATCGCATCCAGCGAACAGGACCAGTGAAGCGACGATGCCGGCAAGGAAGCGTAGCGGGAGCATGGGCCTCCTGCTCGGCGTGTTGTCCGAGACCTCCGTAGAGAGCACAGCGGGACGGCCTACAACCGGGCTTCACCGGCGAAATGGAACGGCAGGCGTCGACGCCGCCCGTGCCGAGAGCTTGCGCCATAGATAGCTGGCGACTGCAAAGAATATGAGCTTGCGCATGGTTGTGGCTCCTTAGTTGGGCAGGCACTCACGGTGGCCACAACAACGTTAGCAAGGACGGAATGCTTCGGTTGTAGGCGAACTTCCGATCGGCGTGTGCGACTACGTCAGTCGGCGTGAGCCTGATGCCCAACGTTAGCTGCGAAAGGCGGTGCAAGCAGTGAGGCCGCCGGGCGCCCTTCCGGATCGTGAAGATCGTCTGCACCGGAAGCGCCTTACCCCTTAAACGAGGGTTCACGCCTGACGCCTGGCGCCTCTAGCATCACATCAGACGGTGGCGAGGCGAACCCAATCATCCTTGCCGAACAGCCTGGCGATGACGCTCGTGCCGGCACCGTCTCCACTCAAGCAATGTTCGCGGCGTCAACGCGAGCCGGACACTCGTCGTTGGCTTGGCGCCAACTCATCGCTGCACTTTGCGTTTAGCCGCTCGTACTCCTGACCGCACGGTCATGGCAAGCAGGCCCATCAACAGCGCTCCTGTGGCGGCTGCGATCAGGACCGCCCTGATGGGGTCCTCCTTGGTGTACGTCGCCACGGCCGTTGTCGCGCGCTCGCGGACCTGGGCAGCGGCCGAATGCACCGTGTCCTTCGCCTTGCCCAAGGCCCAGCTCGCGGCTTCGCCGATCTTGCTGCCTGGGGTTCGCGCGTATGCCTCTTGCGCGTTCTGCAGCTGCCAGTCCGTGATCTGACCAATCGAGTGCATGCGCTCGACTTCGCGAAAGGTGTTAGCGAGGGCCTCCGGATCTGTCCCCGCAGGACTTGCCAGTTGGCGCAGAAGGTCGGTGTAGACCTGCTCGGCTGTCTTCTCCATGATGGCCTCCGTTGCAGCCGCAAATCTACACGTCCGTGTGCTGGTGGGGGTGGGGAGGCATCCTGGCAGGACAATCTAGTTCAGTGTCGAGCGCCAGAACCTCACAGCTATCAACCTTCAGCTACGGCGCCACTTTGCGTGCTGTCGTTTGCGCTCGTTTGACGTCGATTGCGCTCGGGACGAAGTCATCTGACCACAGGCGCTCGGGGCGCTCCCGAACCAGGGTCGAGGCGGTCTACGGTCCCCGGCTCAACGGCGCGCACGTCGGCGTCGTCCGCGGGGTGCTCGCGGCCATCCGCGCCAACCATGCCGACGCGCGCGAGCTGGTCGTGCGCTATTCGTTGTAGATCCTGGGGCCACCCGCGGCCTGCCTGAGATCTTCGTCTGCGAGATCGGTGATCGTGCTGATCTCGTTGTAGACCCTGGGTCCACCAGCTACGCGTCCGAGGTCAACATCGGACAGCTCGCGCTGCACGCCGCTGATCGTCGCGCCGTTGGTGCGAGATTGATGTGGCGTCGGTGTAATCGTGATCTGGGCCTGCTCGGCCGGCTTCAGTTCTTCGTTCTTCATTGCTCTCTCCTTTGGGTGACGCTGATCCGTAGCGCCTCGGTTATCGTCAGTCGACGTTGTAGATGATCGGGCCACCCGCGACCTGCCGGAGGTCTTCGTCGGCGAGGTCGGTGATCGTGCTGACGTCATTGGCTATCCGGGGACCGCCTGCAACGTGTCCGAGATCGATATCGGACAGCTCTCGCTGCACACCGCTGATCGTCGGCCCGCCGGCGGGGCGCGCCTGATCTGGCTCTGGCGTGGTCGTGCTCTGGCTCTGCTCGGCCTGCTTCAGTTCGTCGTTCTTCATGGAGTCTCTCCTCAAATGACGCTGATCCGCAGCGCCGCGGTCACTCGCCATCGGATCATAGAGACCCACAGCTCCCTTTTGAGCGAGGAGCCAAGACGACGTTCGGGCTTCCGGTTCGTCAGGCGAGCCGGATCTCTTGCACCCCGAGCCCCTGGATCGTCGTCGTGATGCGATCGCCGGGCTTCAGCCAGACCTGCTTCTCCTTCGGATAGCCGACGATCACGCCTTCCGGTGTGCCGGTGAAGATGACGTCGCCTGCCTGCAGCGTCAGGTGCCGCGATAGGAACGCGATCTGCTGGCGCACGTTGAAGATCATCCGGCTCGTGTTCGACGACTGGCGCACTTCGCCGTTCACCCTGCATTCGATGTCGAGGTTCTGCGCGTCGACGAGGTCGGCGCCGACAAGCCACGGCCCGACCGGTCCCCAGCCGTCGCCGGCCTTGCCCATCATCCATTGGCTCGTCGCCATCTGCACGTCGCGCCCGCTGAAGTCCTGGCCCACCGCGTAGCCGAGGACATGGTCGAGGGCATCGGCCTCGCTGATGTTGCGTCCGCCGCGGCCGATGACGACGACCATCTCGGCCTCGTAGTCGAACGCCTTGGTCGCCTCGCTGGACAAGCGGATGAAGCCGTTGTGCGAGTTCATCGACGAGTTGAACTTGTTGAAGAAAATCGGCGTGGTCGGGATCTGCTGGTTCGCTTCGGCGACGTGCGCGCGGTAGTTCAGCCCGATGCACATGATCTTCGGCGGCGCCGGCATCACCGGACCGAACCGCACCGCCGACTCCGGCACGACGAAACGTGCCGCGTCGGCGCCCGTCATCGCCGCCAGGCGTGCGAGCGCCGCGAGATCGCCGTCCTGGCGCACCACGGCGTCCATCGTCGTCGGCGCGCCGAGGCGCAACGCCCGCTCGGCGGCGGCGACATCGAGGACGCCGTTGGCCGTGCGCAGGCCGAGACCCCAGCCGGCGTCGCTGCCGATGGTGGCGTACGTGAGCCTGCGCTGCATCGGCTGGCTGGGGGTGGACCGCGTCGCGGCCGGCGCGGCCGGTGCCTGCGCGACCTGCGTGCTGCCGCAACCCGCCAGCGCGGCCGTCGCCGCGCCGCCGACGAAGTGGCGTCGATTGATCTCCATGATGTCTCCTCCTGCTCGCCCGGGGTGGGCGGGAGGTTCATCCTACGCAGCGCCGATGCCCCCGCTGCGCGGCTTGTCTCTCGGGTGACGTTCGCTCAGGCGAGACGCAGTCCCCTGCGCCGCGGACGTCCCGCGTGCCTTCGGACTACCGGCGAATCGGCTTCGCTTCGGCGAACAAGGGAACGAGGAGCGTCCCCGTCGTCGCCGAGTGATCCTCGGCGAGGGGAGCCTTGGAGGCCTTGGGGGGCCGAGCGGCGAGCCGGGTTCCTGCGGACATGGGAGGAACGCTGGCCGGCACGTAGGAGCCGTTGCGGGTCCGATGGGCAGGGATGACGGTATCTCCAGGCGCTGCGACCGCGGGCTCGGCGAACATGACGAGCGCGAGCAGTGCGACCGAGGCGACAGGGGCGATGCGCAGCAACATGCAGCCACTCTATCCGTCGCTTGAGCCCGGGTGTGGTTCGCAAGGGTAAGTAAGACCTCCTAACGTGACGCGCGCCCGCTTCTGCCGGTACTGTTGCGTCCATCCTGATCACGCGGGGAGAAAAGAGGTGTCAGCGCAAGAGGCCGAGTCCGTCCGTCGGTTGAGGATCTTCGGCGTCGTCCAGGGAGTCGGCTACCGCTGGTCGATGGTCCAGGAGGCGCGCCGACTGGGCGTGCGCGGCGGGGTGCGCAACTGCCGCGACGGATCGGTCGAGGCCGTCGTGGCGGGACCGCGAGAGGGGCTCGACCGGATCCTCGATTGGGCGCGAAAAGGCCCTCCGTCGGCATCCGTCACACGGGTCGACGTGCTCACCGGCGAAGGGACCTTCGAGTCGTTCGAGGCGTGGGCCACTGAATAGCCCACCCTCCGATTGCTCCGTCAGCGCCGACGACCTTTCGCTGCACCCGCCTTCTTCGCCGGAGCGCGAACACGCTGGGCCGCCTGCGCGTTCACCGCCTTGGCCATCGCCTCTGCGTTCCGCGCCGATTCCTCGATCAGCTCGCCGACCGCGCGGCCGTCGATCGCGGCGAAGCGCTGCGCCAGCGCATCGGCGACCGCGAGCGACTCGAGCAGCTTCGCCGACCAGTCCGGCGGCGGATCCGGGATCGGGTGCCTGACGATGTGATCGTCGACCAGGAGATACCTGCTGAGAATCGCGCGGATGATGTCCGCGAGCGTCGGCGCCTTCGTCAGGTAGATCTGCGTCCCGCAGCCGACCGGCTTGTCGCCGTACTGCGGGTCGTCGTAGACGTTGGCGTACTCGTAGGTGTCCGAGTAGTTGAACGCCTCCCTGACGCTGACCCGTCCGTTGGCGTTGGTGTCGGGGTTGTGCGCGAGGCTCGCACCATATGCCGTCGCGCCGTTGACGGCCTCGAGCCAGGTCTGCGCCCATTGGTCGAAGTGGGCGGCGCCCGCGCTGACCTTGTCGGCGGGCACCGCGCTCGCGAACGAGGTTCGACTCGCCTTGCTGTGGTCGAGCGTCGGCTGCAGGAACGCGCCCGAGTAGCACTGCTCCATCGTCACCACGAGGGTCCCGAACGGCGACATGCCGTCGAGCATCGTCGACCACTCGGCCGGCGTGACGACCGAGGAACTGTCGACGCACAGACCCGACGGCGACCCGTGGTTGTTGGTGTGGACGAACAGCAGGCTGTCGGCGTTCATGCGATTGCTGATCGTGGTGAGCGTCGACTGCAGGTGCGCCTTCGTCGCCGACCCGGTGACCTGCATCTGGTAGGCAGTGCCGTCGCCGACCCAGTTGGCGATGTTCGCGCCGTGGAAGTCGGTCGAATCGATCGTCCCGTTGTAGCAAAGCACGAAGATGTTCGAGGCCCGGAACCCGAACTTGTGGCGCAGGATGCGATAGGCGAGCTCGGTGTCCTCGACGTGGCGCCGGTTGCTGATCTGACTCGTCCACAGCAGCGCGAAGCGGTTGTCGTCGACGAGCCAGGGGTAGCGTGCGACCTTCGACCAGTCGAACTTCGCATAGATGTTCGGGCGAAGATCCGGCTGCGCGAGCGGCTCGTGGAAGAACTGCGGCAGCAGCGCGACGTCGGCGACCTCGGGCGGGAACATCGCCTCGACCGTGTGGAGGAGCGAGCCGTCCTTCGTCGAGTGGAACAGGTAGCGGCACGGATGGCCGAAGTTCGCGCCGGGCATCTGGTCCTCGAAGACGAGGACCGAATCCTCCGGCACCTTGATCCTGCGATCGACGAGCTTCAGCGTCTCGCCCTTGGCCAGGATGCGCGGCACCACGCCGAGATGGTGGACAGCCGCGGTCTGCGGAGTGAGCGTGGCGTAGGCATGCGAGCGAACGCGGTCAAGGATCTGCGGGCTCGCCTTGCGGCGTGGATCGGTGGCCATGAAACCTCCTGGTGGTTGTCGTCAGGGCGCGAGGTCCGCGCGCCCGTGCGGGTCCACCGCCACGACCCAGGTTGCCGGCAACCTGCCGAACACCGGTGGACGATCAGCGGGGACAGTGAGCAGGGATTCGCCGGTCTGTGCATCGACCAGGGCATACGTGCAGGGGTGCATCCAGTTCGCGCCGGGCATCTCGTCGCGGAACACCATCACCGCGGGCCGGGTCAGCGAGAACGTGCGCGGACCGACGACGACGTCGCCGGGCTCGCGAACGGCACGATCGACGTAGACGACGCCGGCACCGGACGTGCCGAGCGAGCGCACGCCGAGATCGACAGCGACCGCTTCATCGACGAGCGCCATCCCCATGGCCGTGCGGACGGGGACGCGGTGCGTCTACTGCGGGTTGTCGCAGGTGCCGACCTTCTTGCCGGCAAGCTTGATCGTCATGTTCATGCCCTGCGCGGTCGCCTGGACCACGCCCGTGTAGGCATCCGGACCTTCGAAGTTGATCTCGCCCGTGCCCTGCATTGGCATCTGCCCGCTGCACTGCATCTTCCAGGTCGCCTTGCTGCCGACCATCTTGTAGTCCGAAGCCACGCAGGACTTGTCGCCACCCGGCGGAGGCTTCGTCCACGTCTTCGGGGAGCAAACCTTCTGCGTCTGCGCCGGCATCTGCGTCGGCATGCCCGCCATCGCCATCTGCGAAGTCGTTTCCCACAAGACGCCGGGCGGATCGGCCGCGAGCGCCGAAGAAAGCACCAGGAGAAGAATCAGCGCAGCGGCCGCGGCATGGCGGCCCGTCGATGCCGTGATCATGAGTTCGTCTCCTTGTTGATACCGAACCGCGATGCGCGGGGGTATGCGCTTCAAGGGAAAGCCTGTCAAGCACAACGCGCGTTCAGGTCACGGCCCACGGCGCCCGAGAACGTGGCGGCGGCCGCGTCTGGCTGGCCGTCCCAGACCTGGGGGGGCGAGCGTCGAAGAGTCGATGCACCTCTCGCACCGGCCAGGTGGAGGGAGTGTTGATGCGCTGGCCCGACAGCGCGGCAATCAAGGACAGCCAGGGATTGTTCATGGCCGCAAGAGTAGGTCGCGAGCCGGGCCGCGACTTCCCCCAGAAGGGCGCTCAGACCCGAGCCTTCCTCAATCTTGAGGATTCGAGCCTCGGGCCGAGGACGAGCAAGCCCGGCCGCCTTCAATCCAGCCGCGGCGATGCGAGGCAACTCGCGCCACGGCGCCGCCGGATGCCGCGTCGTCAGGGTGCAGGCGCTTGCGCGGCCTCGCCCGACCCGCTATTTTGGGCAGGTACCAGCACTAGCCGGAGCTCTCCATGGACAACTCGAAGATGCAACTCAGCGATGCCGAGAAGTCGCTGCGCGATGCCGCGTTCGAATACCACCGCGCGCCGACCTTCGGCAAGATCTCGGTGACGCCGACCAAGGCGCTCTCGAACCAGCGCGACCTCTCGCTCGCCTATTCGCCCGGCGTGGCCTATCCGTGCCTCGCCATCGAGGCGGATCCGAACATGGCGGCCGAGTACACCTCGCGCGGCAACCTCGTCGGCGTCGTCACCAACGGAACGGCGGTCCTCGGCCTGGGCGACATCGGCCCGCTCGCCGCCAAGCCGGTGATGGAAGGCAAGGGCTGCCTCTTCAAGAAGTTCGCGGGCATCGACGTGTTCGACATCGAGCTGGCCGAGAAGGACCCCAAGAAGCTCGTCGAGATCATCGCTTCGCTCGAGCCGACGCTCGGCGGCGTCAACCTCGAGGACATCAAGGCGCCCGAGTGCTTCTACATCGAGAAGGCGCTCAAGGAGCGAATGAAGATCCCCGTCTTCCACGACGACCAGCACGGCACCGCGATCATCTCCGGCGCGGCGCTGCTCAACGGCCTCGAGCTGGTCGGCAAGCCCATCGAGACGATCAGGCTGGTGTCGTCGGGCGCGGGCGCGGCGGCGATCGCCTGCCTCGACACCATGGTCGGCCTCGGCGTGAAGATGGAGAACATTTTCGTCGTCGACTCGCGCGGCGTGATCCAGCACGAGCGCGAGGACGCGCGCAACGGCACGCTCGACGAATCGAAGCAGCGCTACTGCCAGAAGACGTCGGCGCGCACGCTCGCCGACGTCGTGGCCGGATGTGACGTGTTCCTGGGCTGCTCGACGGCCGGCGTGCTGACGCCCGAGATGGTCGGCACGATGGCAGCGCGGCCGATCATCCTCGCGCTCGCCAACCCCGAGCCGGAAATCCGACCCGAGCTCGCCAAGCAGGCGCGCCCCGACTGCATCATCGCGACGGGCCGCTCCGACTATCCGAACCAGGTCAACAACGTTCTCTGCTTTCCCTACATCTTCCGCGGCGCGCTCGACTGCGGCGCGACCCGCATCACCGAGGAGATGAAGATCGCGTGCGTGCGCGAGATCGCGGCGCTGGCCAAGGCCGAGCCCAGCGACGAGGTCGCCGCCGCCTATGCCGGGCAGGAGCTGCGCTTCGGGCCGGACTACATCATCCCGACGCCGTTCGATTCGCGCCTCATCCTGCGGATCGCGCCGGCGGTGGCGAAGGCGGCAGCGGAGAGCGGCGTCGCGACGCGGCCGATCACCGACATCGACGGCTACCGGCGCTCGCTCGACCGCTTCGTCTACCAGACCGGCATGGTGATGCGGCCGCTGTTCGCCGTCGCGAAGTCGAAGCCGGTTCGCGTCGCCTACGCCGAAGGCGAGGACGACCGCGTCCTTCGCGCCATCCAGGTGGTGCTCGAGGAAGGTCTTGCCAGGCCGATCCTGATCGGCCGGCCGGCCGTCATGCAGGCGCACATCCAGCGCGCGGGCCTGCGCCTGCAGGCCGGCCGCGACTTCGAGTTCGTGGACCCGGAGGACGATCCGCGCCATCGCGCCTATTCCGACGACTATCACGGCCTGATGGGCCGACAGGGCATCACGCCCGAGATGGCGAAGGCGGCGGTGCGGCGCTCGAACACGCTGATCGCGGCGATGATGATCCGGCGCGGCGATGCCGATGCCATGCTGGCGGGACTGGTCGGCCGCTACGACGGCCACCTCGAGCACGTGCGCGACGTCATCGGCCTGGCGCCGGGCGCGCAGACCTTCGCCGCGATGAACGTGCTGATGCTCGGCGAGCGCACGCTTTTTCTCACCGACACCTTCGTGAACGAGGCGCCGAGCGCGGAGCAGCTGGCCGAGATCGCACGCATGGCCGTCGGCGAGGTGCGCCGCTTCGGTCGGCTCGCCAAGGTCGCGTTCCTCTCGCACTCCAACTTCGGCTCGTCCAAGGCCGGCTCGGCGCAGCGCATGCGCGAAGCCGCCGAGCGCTTCCGCGTGCTGATGCCCGACGTCGAGTGCGAGGGCGAGATCCACGGCGACGCCGCGCTGTCGGAGACCGTGCGCAATCGCTACCTGCCGTCGAGCCGCCTGAGCGGCGAGGCGAACATCCTCGTCATGCCCAACATCGATGCCGCCAACATCCTCTTCAACGTGCTGAAGATCGTCGGCGGGCACGGCGTGACGGTGGGGCCGATCCTTCTCGGGGCGGCGCGCGCCGCCCACATCCTGACGCCCTCGGCGACGGTGCGACGCATCGTCAACATGACCGCGCTCGCCTCCGGCAGCGTGGCGCAGGAGGGCGCGGCGAACGCGGAGGCGCGACCAGTGGGCTGAAGCGGGCCGAGGCCCGTTTTTGAGGGCACCTCCCTAGGTTTGTTGCAGCGCAACAAATTCGCTTGCAATCCGCTCCTGTACCTCTACACTTGGGTCATGTTGCACTGCAGCATAAAGGCGACCCGAGAGGCTGTCGCCACCCACCCCTCAGGAGACCACCAAATGATCACCGTCGAACAATTCGTGAACACGCAAAAGACCAACATCGACATCCTGTACGGCCTGTCCAGCAAGGCATTCGAAGGCGTCGAGAAGCTCGTCGAGCTCAACATCTCGGCCGCCAAGACCGCGATGACCGAGGCCGCCCGGTCGACCCGGCTGGCGCTGTCGGCCAAGGACCCGCAAGAGCTGGTCGCCCTGCAGACGAGCCTGCTCCAGCCGGCCGCCGAGAAGGCTGCCGCCTACGGCCGCCACGTGTACGAGATCGCCGCCTCGACCGGCGCCGAAGTCTCGCGCGTCGCCGAGGCGCAAGCCGCCGAAGCGCAAGCCAGGTTCATGGCGATCGTCGACACGGCCGTCAAGAACGCGCCGGCCGGCACCGAGAACGGCGTCGCGCTGATCAAGTCGGCCGTCGCCGCTGCCAACAACGCCATCGAGACGGCGCAAAAGGCCGCCAAGCAAGCCGCTGAAGTCGCCGAGGCGAACTTCAACGCGATGTCGACGACCGCGGTCCGCGCGACCAAGGGCAAGAAGGCCTGAGCACGACAAGAAGAGTCTGAAAAGACCCGTCGAGCAAGTCAGGACCGGAAGGCTCGGAACCCGAGCCTTCCGCCTGCTGCAACATGAACACTGCCGACAGACTGAAGCTGGCCCTGGAAGACGTTCTCGCCGACCTCTGGCATGCGAGGCGGGCGGACGACATCGGGCGATTGGCCCTGATCAGCTACTGCGAGGTCCGACGCTGGGCGCGCATCGCGCACCACCCCGGGCTGGCGGCGCATTCACAAGACCTCGTCCTCGGCTCTCCGCACCCCGACCGACAGGAATTCCTTTCCGCGGTCGATCGACTCATCGCCGAGATGGAGCAGGCCCACGCCGACCTGAGCGTCGCTGCGTGTATTCATCACCGCGTGATCGCGGTCGAATAGGCAAGCGGCACGATCGGTTGTCGGCGTACCCTTGCCCGCAGCCATGATCCTGCTCGATCCTCGTGCCAGGCCGGTCATCGGCCATCGCGGCAACCGCGCCCACGAACCGGAGAACACCCTCGAGTCGTTGCGCCAGGCCGTGGCGCTCGGGGTCGATGCCGTCGAGTTCGATCTGCGCGTGTCGCGCGACGGCACGCTCGTCGTGATGCACGACGAGACGCTCGACCGGACGACCAACGGCAGCGGACCGGTCGCCTTCAGGACGGTGACGGAGCTGAAAGGCCTCGACGCCGGCGCCGGGTTCACGACCGACGGCGGGCGCACCTTCCCGTGGCGCGGTCGTGGGGTAAGGGTCCCGACCTTCGACGAGACCATCGAGTCGCTGCCGCGCGAGCTGCCCTGCATCGTCGAGCTCAAGACGCCCGCGGCGACCGAGCTCCTGCGGGTCGCCGTTCGACGTCACGACATCGCGCACCGCATCATCGTCGCGGGATTCGATCCCGCAGCGACGCGTCCGCTCCGCGGCGCGGGCTTCGCGCTCGGTGCGTGCACGCCCGATGTCGTCGGCCTGGTGCTTCCGGCGCTGCTGCGACGGCGCATCGATCCCCAGCCCTTCCAGGCGCTCTGCATCCCGCCGCGCTGGAACGGCATTCCGGTGCCCATCGCCGCCCTGGCGCGCGCGCTACGCGACAGCGGCACCGTGATCCACGTCTGGACCGTCAACGACCCTGCGTACGCGCTGCGCCTCTGGCGCGAGGGCGTGCAGGGAATCCTCAGCGATGATCCGCGCTCGATACTGGCGGCGCGAAAGAGCGCCCAGGTCGCAAAGAGCCAGTAGATGCACGACACCGTCGAGGCTTTCGATGCGCTGGGCATCAGCCTGCCGAGCCCCGCCTACCTGATCGGTGTCGTCGTCTTCAGCCTGGTCGGCATCGGGGCCTACTACCACGGCAAGCGCCAGGGTCGAAACCGCATGCGCTGGCTCGGTCTCGCGTTGATGCTCTACCCCTACGTGGTCTGGCAGACGTGGCTGCTCTACGTCGTCGGCGCGGGTCTGTCGATCGCGGCCTGGCTCGACCGTGGCTGACTCGCCCTGCGGCACCCCCGCCGTATCATCGCCCTCGCTTCAAGGATCCCCCATGCGCAACTCGTTCCTCGCTCGGGCCTTCGCGGCCGCCCTCCTCGCGCTCGGCCTGGCCGGCACCAGCGTCGCCCAGCAAGCGGTGCGCGTCGGCTCGACGCCCACCGGCGTTCCGTTCACCTTCCTCGACACCAAGACCAACCAGATCTCCGGGATCATGGTCGACCTGATGAAGGCGATCGGCAAGGACCAGGGCTTCGCGATCGAGATCACGCCGATGACCTTCAGCACGCTGATCGCGGCGCTGCAGGCCAACAAGATCGACGTGATCGCCGCGGCGATGTACATCACGCCGACGCGCCAGGAAGTGGTCGACTTCAGCGACCCGATCATCACCTACGGCGAAGGCCTGTTCGTCGCCGCGAAGGACGGCAAGGACTACACGTCGATGGCCGACCTGAAGGGCGAGATCGTCGGCGTGCAGATCGGCACCGCCTACGTGAAGCCGCTCACCGACTCGGGCCTGTTCAAGGAAATCAAGGTCTACGACACGATCCCCGACATCATCCGCGACGTGAACCTCGGCCGCATCAAGGGCGGCTTCGCCGACTACCCGATCGTCGCCTACCAGCTCCTGCAAGGCGGCTATCCCGAGACGCGGCTGGCCAAGAACTACAAGCCGGTGCTGCCCGGCAGCGTCGGCATCGGCGTGAAGAAGGGCGACAAGGCGATGCTCGACAAGATCAACGCGTCGCTCCGCAAGATGAAGGCCGACGGCTCCGTCGACAAGATCCTCGCCCAGTGGGGGCTCAAGTAAGCCGGCGCGGCCGCGCGTCGTAGCCGCCGCGTGTTCGCCGCGAAGGATCTCGCCGAGTACCTGCCGCTGCTCGCGCGCGGCGCGCTCATCACCGTCGAAGTCTTCGCCCTCGCGCTGGTCGTCGCCACCGTGCTTGGCCTGGGCTGGGCGCTGATGCGCGTGTCGAGCGTGCCGGTGCTGCGCGGCTTCTCGAAGGGGCTGATCAACACGATCCGCGGCATTCCGATCCTGGTGCAGCTCTTCTACATCTACTTCGTCTTCCCCGAGATCGGCATCCAGCTCTCGGCGTTCGAGGCCGGCGTGATCGGCCTCGGCTTCGCCTATTCGTGCTACATGGCCGAGGTGTTCCGCTCCGGCATCGAAGGGGTCGACCCGGGCCAGCTCGAGGCGGCGCAGTCGCTCGGCATGGGCCGCGTGAAGATCCTGTGGCGGGTGGTGCTGCCGCAGGCCTTCAAGATCGCGCTGCCTCCCTACGGCAACACCTGCGTGATGCTGCTGAAAGACACGTCCCAGGCCTCGATCATCACGGTGGCCGAGCTGTCGTTCCAGGGCAAGCTGATCGCCTCGTCGACCTTCAAGAACACCGAGGTGTTCACGCTGGTCGCGCTGATGTACCTGGCGATGTGCGTGCCGCTGATCATCATCGTCGGCCGGCTCGAGAAGCGGATGGCGCGCAAGTGATCGCCCTTCGCGACGTGCGCAAGTCGTTCGGCACGAACCTCGTGCTCGGCGGCATCTCGCTCGAGGTGAGCCAGGGCGAGGTGGTGTGCGTGATCGGCGTCTCGGGCTCGGGCAAGTCGACCCTGCTGCGCTGCGTGAACGGCCTGGAGTCGTACGACTCGGGCGAGGTCGTCGTCGACGGCCAGCGCGTCGACCGCGACAAGCACCACATCGTCGCCATCCGCGAGAAGGTGGCGATGGTGTTCCAGCGCTTCAACCTCTTTCCCCACCGCACCGCGCTCGAGAACGTGATCGAAGGTCCGGTGTACGTCAAGCGCGAGCCACGCGCGCAGGCGATCGAGCGGGCGCGCGCACTGCTTGTGCGAGTGGGCCTGGCCGGCAAGGAAGACGACTATCCGCACCGGCTGTCGGGCGGCCAGCAGCAGCGCGTGGCGATCGCGCGGGCGCTGGCCATGCAGCCCAAGGCCATCCTGTTCGACGAGCCCACCTCGGCGCTCGACCCCGAGCTGGTGGGCGAAGTGCTCGCCGTGATGCGCCTGCTCGCGGCCGAGGGCATGACGATGATCGTCGTCACCCACGAGATGGGCTTCGCCCGCGAGGTGGCGGATCGGGTCGTCTTCATCGACGGCGGCAGGATCGTCGAGCAAGGCGCGGCGCGCGAGCTGCTGAGCGCGCCGCAGCACGAGCGCACGCAGGACTTCCTGCGCCGCGTCACGCACCCGATCTGACGACAGCGAGCCATGGCGAACGACCGCGCTTCTCCCCTGCCCTTGCCGCCTTCGCTCTGGGCCGCGACCGCGCGCGCCGCACCGGCCACGCCGCGGCTCGCCGAGTCGTGCCGGGCCGACGTCGCCATCGTCGGCGCCGGCTACTCCGGCCTGGCCGCCGCGCTGCGCCTTCGCGGGGCCGGCGCTTCGGTGGTGGTGCTCGAAGCCGGCGAGCCGGGCTGGGGCGCGTCGGGCCGCAACGGCGGCCAAGTGATTCCCGGGCTGAAGTGGGACCCCGACGAGCTCGTCTCGATGTTCGGCGCCGAAGCCGGCGAGCACCTGGCGCAAGTGGCCGGCGGCGCACCGGCGACGCTGTTCGAATTGATCGCGCGGCACGCGATCGATTGCGAGGCGACGCGCTGCGGCTGGATCCAGCCCTGCTTCGCCGACAAAGACCGCGCCCTGGCCGAGCGGCGCGTCGCGCAGTGGCAGAAGCGCGGCGCCGATGTAGCGCTTCTCGACCGCGACACCGTACGCACGCTCGTCGGCAGCCCGATCTATCAGGGCGGCTGGATCGACCGGCGCGCCGGCTCGGTGCAGCCGCTCAGCTATGCGCGCGGCCTGGCGCGGGCGGCACAGGCGGCGGGCGCGGTGGTGTGCGGCGACTCGCGCGTCTCGGCACTCGCGCATGGTGGCGGTCGCTGGAGCGTGACCACCGCGCACGGGCCCGCGGTCTCGGCCGGGCAGGTGCTGCTCGCCACCAACGGCTACACCGACGGCCTGTGGCCGCAGCTGCGCCAGACCGTGATCGCCGCCAACAGCTTCCAGGTCGCGACCGAACGGCTGCCCGCCGCGCTGAGCGGCACCGTGCTGCCGCAAGGCCAGGTCGCCTCGGACACGAGAAAGCTTCTTCTCTACTACCGCGCCAACCACGACGGGCGCCTGATCATGGGCGGCCGCGGGACGTTCCGCGAGCCGGCGGGAGCGGGCAAGTTCGGCCACCTCACGTCGGTGATCGCCCTGGTGTTCCCGCAGCTCAAGGGCGTGCGCTGCGAGTACCACTGGTCGGGCCGCGTGGCGCTGACGCGCGACCACCTGCCCCACGTGCACCGGCCCGCGCCCGGCCTCACGCTGCTGCTCGGCTACAACGGGCGCGGCGTCGCACTGGCGACGACCCTGGGCACGCTCGTGGGCGCAAACCTCGCGCAGCCCGGTGCCCATCCGCTGCCGTTGCCCCTCACCGGGCTGAGCCCCATCCCGCTGCATGCCATGCATCGGCTCTATGCGACGGCGATCCTGCAGATGTACCGGGTGAAGGACCATCTGGCGGTTCGCTAGGAGATTGGCCATGTCATTGTTCTCGCTCGCCGGCAAGACCGCCGTGATCACCGGCTCGACGCGCGGCATCGGCAAGGCGATCGCCGAGCGCATGGCCGAGGCCGGCGCGACCGTCGTCATCTCGTCGCGCAAGCCCGAGGCGTGTGCGGCGGTCGCCGCGGCGATCTGCGCCGCGCACGGCGCGGGCCGCGCGATCGCGATCCCGGCCAACATCTCGTCGAAGGACGAGCTCAGGCACCTCGTCGACGAGACCAATCGCCAGCTCGGGCAGATCGACGTCCTGGTCTGCAACGCGGCGTCGAATCCCTACTTCGGGCCGATGGCGGGAATCGAGGACGGCCAGTTCCGCAAGATCCTCGAGAACAACGTGCTGGCCAACCACTGGCTGATCGGCTTCGTGGCGCCGCAGATGCTCGAGAGGAAGGACGGCTCGATCATCATCGTGTCGTCGATCGGCGGCTTGCGCGGCTCGCCGGTGCTCGGCGCCTACTGCGTCTCGAAGGCGGCCGACCTCCAGATGGCACGCAACCTCGCCGTCGAGTACGGACCGAGCAACGTGCGCGTCAACTGCATCGCGCCGGGGCTGATCAGGACTGATTTCGCGCGGGCACTCTGGGAAGACCCGGAGGCATTGAAGCTGCGCACGTCGACCACGCCGCTAAGACGGATCGGCGAGCCGGACGAGATCGCCGGGGCGGCGATCTTCCTCGCCTCGCAGGCCGGGTCGTTCGTGACGGGGCAGGCCGTCGTCGTCGATGGCGGCGTGACGATCTGAACTCGTCGCTGCGGCTGCACAGGTTGTCGCTTGCTCGCTCAGATCGCGAGCTCACGCCCTACTGACTTTTCGCAGGTGCACCGGGCAGGACCGCAGCCACGCCTTCCGGGTTGATGTTGAACGCCAGGAACGTCAACGGCGCATCACCCGGGTTTCCCCATTGATGCACAAGGCCAAACGGTTCGTAGATCAAGGAACCTGGGTTCTGGGCAGCCAACTTGCCTTCGACCGTGTTTGCGCCCGTTCCAGAGACGATGAAATAGAGCGCTGCGCCTGATCGATGGTGCGGCGAATTGGAGGGCATCTGCGCCGGAAAGGTCACCCGGGTCAGGTTGAGGTCATAGCGGCCCGGCTTCAGCGCGGGAAGAGGTGCTGGGGTTCGATAGAGTTCCTGCACGATGGCGGGTGGCGCTTCGAGCGGTGCATCGAGATCCGCGGCACGGGCGAGCAGGAAGTGCAGAAAGGTCGAAGGGCCGCTCACTCCCGCCTTCAACGTCGCTGCGCTGCCGCTGGCGACGAATATGCCTTCCCCGGGGCTCAACGTCCTGACCTCTCCACCGATCCACACCTCGGTCGACCCCGAGAGCTGGTAGAGGATCCCGTCGGCCGAAGAGACGCTGCTACCTATCCCCGCCGGGAGGGTGACGCTGACCGCCTTGAAGTGGACGGGCGTTTCCCCGAGCATCGGCAATTTGGTTGCGGCCACCACCGTTCGGGCGGTTGCCGGTGCAGGCGCGGGGGCTTGACCACTGGCGGGGGCGGCGAGTGCCGCGGCGCAAGCCAGGAAAATTGCACTCGTGATGGGCCGCATGTGCGCTCCTTGAGTCGACATACAGATCGTATCCGGGCGAGGCGTAAGTTCGAGGCGCAGTCCTCAGCGAACAATCGCTGGGACATCAGAACTGACCTAGGTCCGGCTCGAGCTCATGAACCCATCCTCGCTCCATCTCTCGCTCCCCACCCCGTGGTGTACTACGAACAACCCATCCGGGTCATACCTGTCCTTCACCGCCAGCAGCCGCGCATAGTTCGCCCCCCAGAACGCGTTCCGCCAGTCCGCCTCGAAGTAATCGCTCTCCGAAACGTACGACCCTGGTGACAGCATGAGCTTGCGCAGCTCGCCCGCCGCTCGCCCGATCGCCTGCGCGTGCTGTCGCGCCGCGGCGGCGTCGGGCTCGTGGCCGGCGACGCCCGGATACGCCGGCTGCTCTTCGGCGCCGAGGATCGCGAGCGCGAAGGCATCGAGGACGGCCGGGTTCGTCGCCGTGTCGCGCGCCGCGGCCACCGCCTCGGCCGGCGCCCCGGCGAGGCCCTTGTTCAGGTGCAGCGAGACGCGCCAGTGCCGGCTCGCCGCGAAGAGCGCGTCGGCCAGCGCAGCGCGTCGCGCAGGCTGCAGCAGCGCCGCGGGGAGCCAGGTCGAGCTGTAGCCGTGCAGGAACTGGCCCGCCTGCCCCTGGTCGCCCGGCCAGAACACGTTGGTCGGCGATGCGCCCGGCCGATCGTCACGCTTGATGAAGCCGAGCGTGCGCTTGACGAAGGTCGGCGCGAAGAACTCGCGCGCCGACGTCGAGACGATCTTCAGCAGCGAGAACTCGACCTTCCATTCGTCGCTGCCAGCGTCGAGCGCGTCCATGAACGGCTTCCACACCGCTTGCGCCTGGCCCCGCGTCAGGCCCTGGAAGACCATCGCGATGCGCAGCACGTCGTTCGAGAAGAAGCGGATCTGCTCGCCCCAGTGCGGACCGACCAGGTGCTCGGCGCAGAAGTCGACCATCAGGCCGACGAGCTTGCGGAACGCCGCCGGCGACGCGGCCTTGATCGTCATGTTCACCGCGCCGAAATCGTCCGGCAGCGGATGCACGCGCAAGGTGACGCGCGTCACGACGCCGAAGCTGCCGCCGCCGCCGCCCTTCAGCGCCCAGAACAGATCGGGGTGGCTGCAGGCATTGGCGATCCGCACCTCGCCGTCGGCGGTGACGACCTCGGCCTCGAGCAGGCTCGCCGCCGCGAGGCCGTACCGCTTCGAGAAGCTGCCGAAGCCGCCGCTCTGGATCAGGCCGGCAACGCCGACGGTCATGCAGCCGCCGCCCTGCACGTAGCCGCCCGTCTTCGTCGTGACCGCGTCGTAGACGTGCGCCCAGATCGCGCCCGCGCCGACCGAGACCGCACGCACCGGCGCACCGCCGGCCGCGCAGCCCTGCGCGATGAACGCGTCGTGGAGCGTGATCGCGTTCATCCTGCGCGTCCACACCATGAGCGAATCGGCCGCGTTCGACGTGCCCTGGTAGCTGTGGCCGCCGCCCTTGACGACGAGGCGCACGTTGTTCTCGCGCGCGAAGTTCACCGCGGCGACTACGTCGGCGGTGTGGCGCGCCGCGACGGCGTAGACGCTCGGCGACGACTTCCACGCATCCACCCAGCCGAAGGTCTGCGTCAGGGCGACGTCGTCGCCGAGGGCGTAGGGGTTCTTGGCAGTCTTCTTGAGCAGCTCCGTGCAGGCCGCGCTGGCAGGCGCCTTGATGCATTCGTCGAACGGCGAGCGCACCTCGACGAGCGCGCCGCCGACCTGGTCGGCGAGCTGCTTCCATTTCTCGCCCGAAGGCCATGCGGGGTCGCCGGGGCGCACGCGCGAGGTGGATGCGACGGCGAACGCGCGCCGAGCGAGGCCGAGCCACGCGATGCCGACGCTCGCGACCCGAAGAGAGGCGACGACCCCAAGCAGTCGCCTCCTGGTGCGGTCCGGATTCGCCACCGGGGCGTCAGTCCTCGGCCGCCCGACGCCCCGCTCTCGCCGCGCCGGGCTTGCGGTAGTCGCTCTCGACCCACGCCAACGCGCTCGCGCTCGTCAGCCGGAAGCCGGCGTCGACGCGCACGCGCGCGAGCTCCCGGCCGGCGGCGTCGAAGGCGCTCAGCTCGGCGTACGGATCGTCGTCGTCGGGCGTGACGTCGAGCTTCACCGTCACGCGCCCCGATGCGGCGGTGACGGCCATTTCCCGGTGCCGCTCGGCGTGCGTGTGCTGCTCGTGGCGGCGGATCACCTCGGCGGCGGTCTTCACGAGCGTGTTGAACGCGGCGCTGTCGAGCGGCTTGGGATTCTTCTTGTCGCGGCCCATGGTCCACGGGCCGACCAGGGCCGGCTCGGGCTCGCCGTCCTTGATCATCGCGACCGCCCAGCCCTCGTCGTCCTCGTTCTTGATCACGCGCGCGGTCCAGCCGTTGTCGCGCCAGAGGCGGTCTTCGTGGATGGCGGCGGCGTTGTCGCTCGCAGGATCGTCGTCCGAGATCGTCATGGGGCCGATGTTGGCATGGCCGATCACGCTCCCGGGAGGGCCGGAATCCAGACGCTCGCCCCGTGCCACGAGTGCTCTTCGCAATCGATCTCGCCGATCGGACCGACACGGTCGATCACCAGGAAGTCGGATTCGGCGCCGAGAGCGAGCAACGGATGGTGCCAGGTGCCCGGCGCGTAGTTGACGCCCTGGCCGCCGGTGCAAAGAAAGCAACGCAGCGCGGACAGCTCGGGAATGGGACCTGCCGGCGCGACGACGACGAGCCAAGGTCGTGCCGACAGCGGCACCCATGCCTGGCTGCCGAGCAGGTGTCGCTCCAGCATGACGACGTTGAAGGGAAGCGCACGCGGAACGGCCTGCACGATGGCGACCGCTGTCGTCCCTCCCGCGGCCGCCGTGTCGATCGCGGCGAGACTGTCGGATCGCCTGGCGAAGCCGCGGTTGATCGCATGAAACGGGGTGTCTTCGCGCGCCTCGATGACGTCGCCGTACGGCGCGAACTCGCGCGCGGTGAGGGGTTCCACCGACAAGCTGACACGCGGACCGTCCACTCGATGCTCACCTGTGCAGGCCGTGACGCGCCGAGGCTATCAGGCCCGGCACGCGGGTTCCCCCGGCCGCTGGTGCGGTCGCATGCCGGGTAAATTGCATCCACGACAACGCCGCTTTCAAAGGTGCTTCCATGATCGTTTCTCGCATCCGCTCGCTGGCCACGCTCGCAGCGGCCGCCTGGTTCGCCCTGCCCGCGCTGGCACAGCAGAACCCCATCCTGATCGGCGTCAGCCTGACGCAGTCGCCGCCCGGGTCGGTGGTGCAGGGCACGCAGGTCAAGGACGGGATGGAGATCCTCAAGGACATCGTCAACGCCAAGGGCGGCGTCCTCGGGCGGCAGATCAAGATCCTCTACGAGGACAACCAGGGCATCCCCGAGAAGGGCCGTGCCGCGGTCGAGAAGCTGATCAGCAGCGACAAGGTCGTCGCCCTCGCGGGCGGCCACCAGAGCTCGGTCTGCCTGGCCGAGATCGAGGTCGCGCACCGGCTCAAGGTGCCCTACGTCAACACCAACTGCTGGTCGGACGACGTTCGCAAGCGCGGCTACCCCGAGGTCTTCAGCACCTCGCCCTACAACACGCTGGTCTCGTCGTCGATGGCCTCGACGCTGGCGACGATGGGCGTCAAGCGCGTCGTCGCCTTCGCCGAGAACACCGACTACGGCATCGGCCAGGCCAAGCTCACCGGCGAGATGCTCAAGCAGAACGCGCCGCAGATCGAATACAAGTACGAGACGCTCGACCGCACCAGCAAGGACTTCACCGCGGCCGTGCTGCCGCTGCGCGCCAATCCGCCCGACGTGATCGTCCTCTCGATGCTGCCGCCGGCCGCCTACCTGGTGATGAACCAGGTCTACGAGCAGGGCGTGGCGCCGACCGCGAAGACGCTCATGTACGACGGCGGCGGCCTCGCCGACTATCCCGACTTCTGGCAGAACGTGAAGGAGTCCGGCAAGTACCTGCTGTCGTTCGCGCTCTACCACCCGCAGATGAAGCAGACGCCGCTCGCGAACCAGATCGCCGCCGAGTACAAGAAGCGCACCGGCAGCGACATCAACCGGCTCGTGTTGCAGGCGGCCGATTCGCTCGAGCTCGTGATCCAGGGCATCGAGGCCGCCAAGAGCACCGATAGCGACAAGCTGATCAAGGCGATGCAGACGATGAAGTTCGAGAGCCTGCGCGGCATCGCGAATTTCTCGACCGCGCCGGGCTATTCGCACCAGCAGTGGCTCGAGATCCCGTTCGTGAACTACGAGCTCACCGCCGAGAAGCAGCCGATCGGGCAGACGGTGCTCATCCAGGCACCGGGCCAGAAGTTCGACCCTTCGAAGATCGTCCACCCGAAGTGACGTCGCGCGCTCGCGGCGCCCGCCACCCGGCGGCGGGCGCGAGCGCCCTTCTTCCTCGCTGAAGCGCGATCCGACCGCATGCTGGCGCTCGACCTCCTCGCCAACGGCCTGATCTACGGCTGCTTCTACGCGCTGATGGCCGTCGGCCTGGCGATGATCTTCGGCGTGCTGAAGGTGGTGAACTTCGCGCACGGCGAGTTCTTCATGATCGGCGCGTACACGTACGTGCTCGTCAGCCTGAAGCTCGGCGTCTCGCCCTGGCTCGCGCTGCCGGGCGCGGCGATCGCCGGCGCCCTGCTCGGC
>Ga0207644_10000609_pt1 | contig 22752 bp, 18 predicted proteins | sample KBSS73metaG_FD_184326 | JGI IMG/M metagenome (GOLD analysis project Ga0207644, IMG submission 184326) | Switchgrass rhizosphere microbial communities from Kellogg Biological Station, Michigan, USA - KBS S7-3 metaG (SPAdes) (version 2) | ecosystem: Host-associated > Plants > Roots > Rhizosphere... | reverse complement strand
CGAAGTTCGCCCATCCTCCCTGGCCGTCGGCGTCGGCAAGGGAGGATGGGCGAACTTCGACTACGTGAAGATGCCCGAGTACCGCTGGGGGATCTTCCTCGCCGATCCCGAGCCGAACAAGACGATCGGCTTCGGCGACGTCGCGGGCGAGCCCGTCTGGCAGGTCATCCCCGGCGAGCTGCGCAACCGCGCGCGGCGGCTCGTCGTCACGCAGGGTGACACCGAGCCCGCCTCGGTCGAGCAGCAGCGCCTGCTGGGGCACACCGCTCCGTCTCTCTACGACCTGCGCAATCTCCTGCAGGTCAACGTCGAGGAGGGACGCCATCTCTGGGCGATGGTCTACATCCTCCACAAGTTCTTCGGCAAGGACGGACGCGACGAGGCCGAGGACATGCTGCGCCGCCGCTCGGGCGACGCCGACAATCCCCGCATCCTGCAGGCCTTCAACAAGCCGGTCGATGACTGGCTCGCGTTCTTCTGCTTCACCACCTTCACGGACCGCGATGGCAAGTACCAGCTCGCCTCGCTCGCCGAGAGCGGATTCGATCCTCTCGCCCGCACGACGCAGTTCATGCTGACGGAGGAGGCGCACCATCTCTCGGTCGGCGAGAACGGCGTCGGACGCACCGTGCAGAGGACCGCCGAGCTCATGAAGCAGGGCGTGGATCCCCGCACCGTCGGCGCCATCCCGCTGGACATCGTCCAGCGCTACATCAACGAGTGGGCGAGCGCGAGCTACGACCTGTTCGGCGGCGAGGACTCCTCCAACGCGGCCGAGTCGTTCGCCAGCGGGCTCAAGGGACGCTACCGCGAGGGCGACGGCATCTACAAGGACCCGAAGGCGCTCGACCAGATCTACGAGACGCAGACGCTCCTGGACGGCCGGCTCTCCAAGCTGGAGATCCCGCTGCGCCGCGCGATGAACGCGCTGCTGCTCGACGCGTACGTCGCGGACATCACGCGCATCGTGGCGCGGTGGAACAAGACGCTTTCGGACCAGGGGATCGACGCCGTGCTCAAGGTGCCGAGCCTGCGCTTCAACCGCCAGATCGGCCTCTACGGCGGACTGTCGTTCGATCCCGGCGGGAACCCCATCTCGAAGGAGGAGTTCGACCGCAACCTCCCGGGCTGGCTCCCGAGCCGGGCCGACTACGACTACGTCGCCTCCTGCATGGTGAAGGTCAGAGAGCGCGGCAAGTTCGCGAACTGGATCGCGCCGCCCCACCAGGGGATCAACGGCCAGACGGCCGAGTTCGAGTACGTGAAGTTCCACTGACCATGAGCGATCCCAAGACACCGGGCGATCCCGCCCCGCCGCAGCCCGCGGATGCAGGCGATGCGGCCCATGCGCCCGTCGCGGCTCCGGCCGTCCCGCGCCTCGTGTACGTCTGCGAGGGGGGCGACTGCAGCGAGAAGGGGTCGATCGAGGTCTTCGAGGATCTCAAGGCGACCCTTCACGAGCGCGATACCGCAGGGCTCAACCGCGTGCGCAAGTACCCGTGCTTCGGGGGGTGCGAGCACGGGATCAACATGGTCCTCTTCCCCGACCGCTGCTTCTACAGCAAGGTCACGACCGACGATCTTCCTGAGATCGTGGACCATCTCGTCGGCGACGGCCCCCGTGTCGAGCGGCTGACCGGCAAGGTCCCCAAGGACGTCGAGGACATCACGTACGACCTGCTCACGACGGGGTTCTGATCCCGCGGCGCGGGACCTTCGTGCCATGACCGGCCCGCTCCTGACGCGCCCTCCCGGATCGGCCCCCGAAACCCTCGCGTCGTACCGCGCCGCGGGCGGCTACGAGGCGCTGCGCCTCGCGCTGAGCGAGGGGACCCCGGCGGGCGTCGTCCGCGAGATCGCCGAGTCCGGGCTGCGCGGGCGGGGCGGCGCGGGCTTCCCCACCGGACGCAAGTGGGAGCTCGCCGCCGCGTCCGAGGGGTCGCCCCGCTACGTCGTCGCCAACGGCGGCGAGCACGAGCCCGGGAGCCGCAAGGACCGCCTTCTCGTCACGGAGTATCCCCACAAGGTGCTCGAGGGGATCGCGCTGTGCGCGTACGCGACGGGCGCCTCCGAGGCGTGGATCTACCTGATCGAAGACATGGCCGAGGCGCTGGCGAGCGCGCGCGCGGCAATCGACGAGGCGCGCGCGGCGGGACTCCTGGGACCGTCGGTGCTCGGGACACCGTTCGCGCTCGAGGTGCGCGTCGAGGCCGCGCCGACGACATACGTCGCGGGCGAAGAGACCGCCGCGCTCGAGGTCATCGAGGGGCGCAAGGCCTGGCCGCGCAAGAAGCCTCCCTACCCCGGAGTGAGCGGTCTGTTCGGCAAGCCGACCACCGTCAACAACATCGAGACGCTGGCCCATGCGCCGGGGATCGTGCGCCGCGGCGCGGCGTGGTTCCGCGGCCTGGGCGAGGCCGGAGGGGCGGGCACGATGCTCTTTACGCTCGACGAGCGCGTCGCGCGTCCCGGCGTGTACGAGCGTCCCCTGGGATCGACCTACCGGCGGCTGATCTACGATCTCGGCGGCGGCCCGCGCAGCGGCCGCCCGATCCGCGCGATCCTCCCTGCGCTCTCCTCCAGCTTCCTGCCCGCGGACGCGCTGGACCTTCCCCTCACCCCCGAGGCGCTCAAGGAGGCGGGCTCCGGGCTCGGCTGCGGCGGCGTCAGCTTCGTCGAGGAGGGCGAGTGCCTCGTCTGCCGGGTCGCAGGCATCGCGGGATTCTTCATGGCCGAGCAGTGCGGGCAGTGCCCGCCGTGCCGCATGGAGACGAACACCCTCGCCGCGGTCCTCGGACAGGTCAAGGCGGGGACCGCCGGCGACTATGCCGCGCAGATCGAGAAGATCACGACCTTTGCGCGCGGCAAGGGGTATTGCAGCCTGATCGAGATGGCGGCGGCGCCGGTCCTGAGCGCCCTGCGGCTCTTCCCCGACGACTTCGCGAGCCACGCGCGCACCGGGGCCTGCCCGGCCTGACGCGCGGCGCCCGCACGATCAAGGAGGCTCCATGGCGTCCCTCTTCACGAGGATCATCGAGGGCGATGCGCCCGCCCGGTTCGTGTGGAAGGACGAGCAGTGCGTCGCCTTCCTGTCGATCCATCCCCTCAAGACGGGCCACGCGCTGGTCGTGCCGCGCGTGGAGGTCGATCACTGGATCGATCTCGACGCGGCGCTCATGAGCCGCCTCGTCCACGTAGCCCAGATCATCGGCACCGCCCAGCGCACCGCGTTCCGGCCCGAGAAGGTCGCGCTCATGATCGCCGGCCTGGAAGTCCGCCACGTCCACCTTCACCTGGTGCCGATCTGGGACCTGCACGACATGGATTTCGAGAGACAGGATCGAGATCCGGATCCCGCCGCGCTCGACGCGGCAGCGGCGCGGCTCAGGGCGGCGCTCATCGAGTTGGGCCGGACGGAAGTCCCTGGCGCCTGAGGCGCCGGAGCGCCTGACGTCGAGGCTCTTCGCTCGAGGACGCCGCGGCGGCGCCCTTAGCCGGCGCGGTGCGCGACGAGTTGGCCCGCCAGACCCTGGACCTTGTCCATCCACTCCTTGAGCTCGGGCGCGTAGTCGCGCGGAACGCACTCCCCGCAGATCTCGTTGGCAAGCCCCGAGATCGAGGCCACCCGCGACTCGAGCATCCCCGAGCGCTCGCGCAGCTGGGGGAACTCCACCAGGATCTCGTCGAGCGCGCCCATCCCCGCCGCGAGGTTCGCGAGCAGGGCTTCGAGGACGGGCTCTTCGGGGATGAGCTGCGGCCGGTAGAGGAGGTCGTGGATGGACTGCAGCTCTCCGCTGAAGACCATCGCGGCGCTCTCGAGCCGCGGCAGCATCTTCTCGGGCGTCAGCCCGCCCGGCCCGCAGTCGGAGGACATCGTCTGGAGCTCGGACAGGACGAGGTGCAGGTTCGTGCGGATGCGTCCGAGCCGGGCCTCGTAGGCGATGCGGTGCGTCTCCTCGATCAGGTCCTCCTGGCGCTTGGAGACGAGCTTCGAGATGATCGCGCCGAAGATCAGCAGGCCGGACGCGCCCTCGAAGACCGCGATGACGCGCGCCGCGCCCAGGGGAACGACGTCGCCGAAACCGATCGAGGTCGCCGTGACGAAGCTGAAGTAGATTGCGGTCAGGAGCCCCTCGAGGGTCGCGGGAACGCCGCTACCGGCTTCGCGGAGGTCGGTCCCCGCCATGAGGTCGATGGCCCAGTAGAGGAGCCCGCAGCCGACGACGATGGCGAGCCACACGCCCAGCAGTCGGGTGAACGTGGTCCCCGCGATCCGCTCGAGGACGCGCGCCACGAGATCGTTCGAGGCGCGCGGCGCCGAGTGCCGGGCGCGCGACATGCGCCCGACGGTCCCCGAGGGCGCGGACGGGGCCGCCCCGGGCTCTCCCGGAGAAGAGGTCTGGCCGGGATGGGCCTCCAGCGGAATGAGGTCCGCCCCGCCTTTCTCGATGGGGGCCCCCGACGCCTCCCACCCGGAGATCCCCTCCGCCAGGTGCCGCACGTGCGGATAGCCCATGGACCGGAGCAGGCTCACGGCCTGCGCGCCGAGCGGTCAGGTGGGTCCGCCGCAGTAGACGACGATCTCCTGATCGCGCGCGGGGAGAACGTGTTCGGCCCGCTTCTCGATCTCGGCGAGAGGAAGGCTGATCGAGCCGGGGATCCGGTCCTCCTCCCACGCGGGACGCGGGAGGACGTTGACCACGATGAGCCCCGGCTCCTGGAACCGCCGGCGCAGCTCCTCCAGGGGGATCACCGTTTCGGGGCTCAGGACGTCGCTCTCGGGCATCACTCCATGATATTCGAAGACCGGAAAAAGAGAGGCGCGGCCCGAAGGCCGCGCCCGAGAAGGAGGTCAGGAGGAGCGAGTGAGGGAGGGTGGGGCGATCAGTGGTTCTTCATCATGCCGGAGGGGCTCGGGCGGGCGGATCGCATGGTTTCGGAGGCGAGGCGAGCCGCCTGCCGCGCGGTCTGGGGTTTCTTCGAGGGCGCCTGGACCCGCTTCCAGTCGTGGATCGACTGGCGGATCTTCTGCTTGGCCTGGACCTCGATCTGGCGGACGCGCTCGCGGCTGATCCCGAGCTTGATGCCGATGTCGCTGAGCGTGAGGGACGGCTTGCCGTGCATTCCGAAGCGGTCCTTGATGATCTTGCGCTCGATCTCGGTGAGCTTGTCCATCGCGCGGCGGACGAGCTGTCCGTCCTCCTCGCGGAGCATGCGGGACTCGGGGCAGACGGAGGTGGCGTCGGCGATCAGCTCGCCGACCGCACGGTCGCTGTCCGGAGCGAGCGCGTCGTCGATGGAGACCTCGCGCGGGTTCGTGCGGAGCAGCTCGTCGAGGGTGGCGACGGCGCCTTCCAGGCGCTCAGAGAGCTCCTGACGGTCCGGCGTTCGCCCCAGCGAGCCGCGCAGAGCCTGCTCGGCGTCGCGCACCTGGCGCATCTTCTTCCGGCGATAGCTCGGAACGCGGACGACCGTGGAGTGATCGGCGACGGCCTTGAGGATCGCCTTGCGGATCCACCAGACCGCGTACGTGATGAAGCGCACGCCGCGGGCCGGATCGTACCGCTGCGCGGCCTCGATCAATCCCAGGTTGCCTTCGTTGATGAGATCCTCGAACGGGATCCCCAGTCCGCGATACTCGCCGGCCACGGTGATGACGAAGCCCAGATTGCTCGTGATGAGAAGGTCCTTGTCCTCCGGATTCTTCTTCTTGAGACGGGAGGTCAGCTCGACCTCCTGCTCGCGCGACAGGGGGGGATGTTCGCGGATGTCAGAGAAGTACCGGCTCAGCTCCATGGGTTCATTGGCCTCCGACCGTGGACTCGTCCACGGACGTCGTCACACCGTTCACGGCTCCCGAGTCGTCCTCCCCTACCGCAAGGTCCGTGCCGGACGCTCCGATCGAGTGGGACTTCGGGAAATTGCTTGAACCTGCGGGCTCGTGGCCGTAGGTTTCCGAGCAGAACTCGTGTTCTCTTGATTCGCGGGCCGGAAACGGCGTCCGCGTTCGGACGCTCTTAACCGAATTTGCCGCGCGGGTCGGACGCCGCGGGCGTATCGGGTCGATCGGCCCGGCTTCGCTAGAGCAGGTCCTTGGCCTTGAAGAGCGGGTAGAACGGGTATTTTTTCAGCGCCTCTGCCCCGCCTTCTTCACGATCGACGATGGCCACGATCCCCGCCACCGTCGCACCGGCCTGCTCCACCGCGGCGATCGCCTCGAGGCTCGATCCGCCCGAGGTCACGACGTCCTCCACGATCAGGGCGGGCTTCCCCTCGGGGAGCCACCCCTCGATGCGTCGTCCTGTCCCATGATCCTTGGCCGCTTTTCGGACAATGAATGCCGGGATCGGGCGCCCCGCCTGCCAGCTCACGACGGCGACCGCGGCCGCGATCGGATCGGCGCCCAGCGTCAGCCCTCCCACGGCGGCCGGCCGGATCCCCTCGCGGTCGATGCGATCGAGGATGCAGCGGCCGACGAGGGTCGCGCCCTCGGGATCCAGCGTCGTCTTGCGGCAGTCCAGGTACCAGGTGCTCTCGCGCCCGGAAGCCAGGGTGAAGCGGCCGCGCAGGATGGATCGCTCTCGGAGAACGGTGGCGAGACGCTGGAGATCGGACATCAGCGCTTCATCGTAGCAGGAGGGGTCCGAGTCGTCGAGTGGGGAAGACCCTGATCCGGGCCCGGAAATCCCCTGCCCCGGTCCGAGCGCGGGCGGTTTGCGCGCCGACCAGGATGCGGGCGCGGGCCGGGGCACTCGAGCCGCGACGTCCGGGCGCTGACTCAATTCAGGCGCTGGAGATGATCGCTGGCGGCCCGGGCGACGGCCGGGTCTCCCTTCCAGAGCGAGAGGAACCGGCGGAATGCGTCGGCGGCCTCGGGACGGCGGCCGAGCGATTCGAGGACGAGCCCGCGATCGAAATGGAGCTGCGCGCGGGAGGGGTCCGCGGCGATCGCGCGGTCGAAGCGGACGAGCGCGCCGGCCGGGTCCCCAGACCGGGCGAGGCTGATGCCGAGATTCTCGAGGACCTCGGGATCGCCCGGAGCGGCGGCGGCTGCGGCCTCGAGCTGTGCCCGGGCCCCCTTCGCGTCGCCGCCGGCGGAGAGCAGGCGCGCGAGGGCCAGACGCGGCGGAACGGACGCGGGATCGAGGGCGACGGCGCGCACGTACGACGAGGACGCCTCGGAGACGCGCCCGGCGCTCTGGAGCGCGAGCCCCAGGTTGTAGTGCAGCGCCGCCTCGTTGGGCCGCTGGGCGATCGCTTCCTGGAAGGACGCGATCGCCTCTCCCTGCCGCCCGAGCCGCGCGAGCGACGCGCCGAGGATCGAGCGGCTCTCGGCGTTGCGGTCGTTGAGCCGCAGCGCCTCGCGCGCCTCGACGACCGCGGCCTCGTACTCCTTGCGCGCGTAGTGCCCCTCGGCGAGGCGCCGCCGGACCTCGTAGTCCCCCGGGTCCACGGTTTTCGCCCGCTCGAGGACCGTCATCGCGTCGTCGACCCGCCCCCCTTCCATGAGGGCCTGGCCCAGAAGATCGAGGACGGCCACGCTCGCCGGCCCGCGCGCGTCGAGCCCGCGCAGGATCGCGATCCCCTCATCGCTGTGTCCCGACCGGAGCAGGTCCTTGGACCGGTCGATGCCGTCGAAGAACGGAAGCATCTCCCGGGGATCGGGCCCCGACTCGATCGGGCCCGTGCGCGCCGCGCCGGGCGAGACATAGCCCAGGGCCATGAGCCTCTCGCGCGCCTCCGCCGAGAGGCCCGGGTTGTCGGCGTGGGCGGAGGGAGCGAGCGAGTCCCCCTCGGCGGCGGCCTTGTCGAGCGCCGCACTAAGGGATGTCGTCCGCTCGGGACTTCGTCCCGTGAGATCGGCGCTCTCCCGCGGGTCTGCGGCGAGATCGTAGGTCTCCGTATGGACGGAGCGGATCAGCTTCCAGCTCCCCGAGCGATATCCGCGAAGTCCCGCCCAACCGAAGGAGACGCGCGGCAGGAGGTTCTCGATGTAGTAGCCGGCGCCGCCGCCGGAGCCGCCGGATCCCGCGGAGCCTCCGGAGGCTCCCCCGGGCGCGATCTCGGCGAGCGGGCGTCCCTGCGTCGGGCCGCTCCAGGGGACGCCCGCCACCGCGAGGATCGTCGGAGCCACGTCGACGAGCCCGACCGTGCGCGCCACGCCCCTCCCCACGGGCGCCGCGGCGCCCGCGCCCGGCGGGCGGACGATGAGCGGAACGTGCAGCGTGCTCTGATAGAGGAAGAGCCCGTGCGTGCTCTCGCCATGCTCTCCCAGGCCCTCGCCGTGATCGGCGGTCACCACGATCAGCGCCCGGTCGAGGATCCCCGCGCCACGCAGCCGCTCGAGGAACTTTCCGATCTCCGCGTCGACGTACGCGACCTCACCGTCGTACGGGCGGCCGGCGAAGCGCGCGGCGAAGGCCGGAGGCGGATCGTACGGGGCGTGCGGGTCGTAGAGGTGCGCCCAGAGGAAGAAGGGAACGTCCTTCTTCGCGACCGCCCAGTCCCCCGCGCGTCCGAGGACCTCTTCGGCGCGCCTCTCCGCGAACTCGAACTTGCGGTCCTGGCTCTGGCGCGGAAGCGCGTCGTCGTAGGTGTCGAATCCCTGGTCGAGCCCGAACTCGTGCGAGAGCACGAACGATCCGACGAAGGCCCCCGTGGCGAACCCGCCCGCCCGCAGGCGCTCGGCGAGGGTCGTCACCTCGGCCGGGAGGCGGAACGAGCCGTTGCTGCGCACGCCGTGCGCGGGAGGGATCAGTCCCGTGAGGATCGTCGCGTGGGCGACGAGGGTGATGGGCGCAACCGAGGTGGCGTCCTCGTAGAGGAACCCTTCACGCGCGAGCGCGTCGAGCGCGGGCGTCGCCGCTCCCGCCGCGCCGTAGCAGCCGAGATGGTCGGCCCGCAAGGTGTCGATCGTGATGAGGACGACCTGATGGCACCGCTGCGGAGCGCCGCCCCGGCAGCCCGCCGCGAGCCACAGAAGGGCCGAGAAGGATGCGACGAGCACCGCCAGCGCGACGAAGCGCGGGAGAGAGAAGCGTGACATTCCCTTGTCAGTCGGTCCCTTGTCTGTCGGTCCCTTGTCTGTCAGTCAAACCGCCCGGCATCCTCGAGTTGGATGTGCCCGCGATCAGCCGCGGCCGCGCAGCGGCCGTCGGCTGCATCAGGGCCGGGTGATGTCCGCCCCGAGCACCTAATTATAGGATGCGTCGCGATTGCGGACGGTTCGCCGCAGTCCCGAGCGGGTATCACTTGCGTCGGGGCTTCTGCCTCGATACAATTCGCGCGATTCATAATTGAGGGAGGTCGATCCATGCGGCATTTTTCACGAGGACACCGGGCGCTCGCGACCTTGCTCGCGCTCACGATCGTCACCGCCGGAGTTCCGGCCTTCGCGTCGCCCTCTTCGGCGCGCCTGTCCGGCCGGATCCTCCATGCGGGCTCGAGCTCGGGCGTTCCGAACGCGATCGTGAAGGTCGCACTGCGGCCGGACGCGAAGGTCTACGAGAGCGCGCGGACCGATGCGAAGGGTTCCTACTCCCTGTCCGGGCTGCCGACGGGGACCTACGACGTCGCCGTGCAGTCCACCGGCGGCCTCTACGTCTCTACCGCCCCCGTGAGCCTCGTGGCCGGTGAGAAGCGCGACCTGAGCCTGTCGATCCGCCCGCAGGAGCCCAAGGGCGGTACGAGCGCCGAGGGCGAGCCGGCACCGGCTCCTCCGCCGACCGAGCCCCCGCCCCCCCCGCCGACCGAGCCCCCGCCGCCGCCTCCGGCCGAGCCGACGGCCCCTCCGCCGGAAAAGCCCGCCGAAACCACCAACAAGAAGAAGCCCTTCTACCGCACGCCCTGGGGCGGCGCGCTCATCGTCGTCGGCACGGCTCTCATCGTCGGCGTCGTCGCGCACTCTTCGGACAGCAGCGAGCCGGCGACGGCGAGCCCCTCGGAGGACTAGACGCGCGGACCCTCGGCGGTCCGGCGGGGACAGGATCCCCGCCGCCCGCCGCCGGGGAAGGGCGCGCGGCCACCCCACGTGACTCCGCCGCCGAGAAGGTCCCTCAAGACCCTGGTCCCATCCGGCCTGTTGGCCGCGGCCGCGATCCTCGCGAGCCCGGTCCTGGCCGGAGTGCGCTCCGACTTCGAGCCGCCCGCCACCGAGCGATGGAACCGTCTCGGGTTCTTCACCTACAAGCCCGCGTTCGCGCTCCACGACATCGGCCAGGACTCGAACGTCTTCTACGACTCGGATACGGGCGACGCGCGGAGCGACTTCACGGCCACGGTCACCCCCGCCCTCGACGGGCTCGTGACGTTCGGGCACCGCGGGTTCCTCACGATGCACACGAACGCCGACTTCGTCTGGTACGAGACCTACGCGAACGCCAATCACCTGAACCTCGACTTCTCCCTGCGGGGCAACCTGATCTTCCGCAACCTGCGCCTGTTCGCGGCGAGCGGCTACCAGCACGCCGACGAGCGGCCGAGCAACGAGCTCGACCAGCGCTCCAAGCGGACGAGCCGCATCACCAGGGGGGGCGTCGGCTACGAGGTCTCGCCCGCGACCGCCATCGACGTGATCCTCTCGCGCGAGGGCATCACCTACGACGACCCGGACGCCATCCCGCTCATCTCGTGCGGGAAGCCCGGCGCCAACGGCGAGCCCCGGTGCAGCGCCTACCCGCTCGGGGACCAGCTCTCGCGGGATGAGACCTCGGCGACCCTGCGGTTCACCCACCGGATCCTCGGGCGCACGCGGATCGTCCTGGACGCCGCGGAGCTCGACCACGATTTCCGGAGCGACGTTCCCCCGCCCGACGCGGACGGTAACCTCCCGCCGGTGGGCTCCTTCCACGACGCCAAGGAGAGCCGCATCCTCGGCGGATTCGAGGTGGACCGGGGCGGGTTCCTCTCCGGGATCCTGCGCGTCGGCGTCACGTCCTTCAAGCCCAGCGTGGCGACCGAGCTGGCCACCCGGGCCACGGTAGGGTCCGCGACCCTCAATTGGCGCGTCAGCGGGCGCATCGGGCTCACGACCGCCTACGACCGGGACCTCTATTTCTCGGTCTACGGAACCAACCTCTACTTCATCCAGAGCCACGGGGAGGTAGAATGCCTCTTCTATCTGAACCGGGTCCTGGCCCTGGACGGCGGCTACGGCCGGTATTGGCTGGACTACCCGCGCACGGGACCCGAGGAGCCGCGCAATGACGAGATCCGCACCCACAAGGCAGGGCTGCGCTTCAAGATCGCGAACCGCACGGTGGCGACCCTCTCCGTGGCCAACTGGGTGCGAAGCAGCAACGTCCCCAACAACGACAGCCACCAGCTCCTCGTGACGACGGGCGTGGAGACGAACTTCTGATGCGATTCTTCGGGATCTCACCCTTGCGCTGGATCTCCGCGCGCCTTCTGCCGCTCACGGCGCTCCTGACCGCGCTCGCCTTGGGGACGCCCTGCCTGAGACCCTGCCTCGCGGGGACCGCCGCCCCGCCACCCGCCGCGTCGCCGCCTGCCGCGGTGACGCCCGCTGCCGCGCCGGACCCCGACCCCGATGCGCCGGCGCCTGCGGCCACCGCGTCCCTCACGACGCACGGCACCGCATCCTCCCCCGACTCCCTCACCAAGGCGGCCTCCGAGATCGAGGTCCTGGGGCCCCACGACCTTCTGGAGATCTCCGTCTTCGACCTCGACCAGTTCAGCCGGACCGTGCGGGTCGCGGACGACGGATCGATCACCCTGCCGTTCCTCGGGCGGATCGAGGTCCGGGGCCTCACGCGCAGCGAGCTGGAGCAGACGATCGCCTCGCGCCTGGGGGACAAGTACGTCAACGATCCCCAGGTCTCGGTGTTCGTCAAGGAGTACGAGAGCCGCAAGATCTCGGTGAGCGGCGCGGTGAAGAATCCCGCCACGCTGCAGCTCATGGGATCGCGCACGCTGCTCGACGTCGTGTCCGAGGCGGGCGGGTTCACCGAGGAGGTCGGCCCGACGGTCTACGTCATCCGACGCCTCGCCGACGGCTCGACCGACCGCATCACGATCGATCTCGAGAAGCTGATCTACGGCGGGGACACCTCGCTCAACGTGCCGATCCTGCCGGGCGACGTCGTATACGCGCCCATCGAAGAGAAGATCACGATCTATGTCAACGGCGCCGTGAAGGAACCGGGCGGATACGATTTCAAGCACGGCGACCAGATGACCGTCCTGCGCGCGATCACCAAGGCCGGGGGAACCACCGAGCGCGCCGCGCGCCACGTGCAGATCCTCAGGCGCCACACGGACGGCAACCAGAGCGTCATCTCCGTGGACCTGAAGAAGGTCCGCGCGGGCAAGATCCCCGACCCGGTCCTCCTGCGCGAGGACGTGGTCGATGTCCCCGAGGCCTTCTTCTGATGAACGAGACTCCCCCCGGCTCGCGTCACGAGGCGCATCTCTCCGACTACTGGCACGTCATCGTGCGGCGCCGCTACGTGGTGGCGCTGTGCGCGGCGGCCGTCCTCGCGGGCGCGGCGATCGTGACCTTCCGCACGACGCCGATCTATCGCGCGTCCGCGACGGTCCTGATCGAGCGCATCGACCCCAACATCATGAAGTTCCAGGAGGTCATGACCTTCGACCCCTCCTACCTCTCCTACCAGGACTACTACCAGACGCAGTACCGCCTCCTCGAGAGCCGCGCGGTGGCCCAGAGGGTCGTGCGCGAGCTGCGGCTCGCGTCCGATCCCGTGTTCCTCGTCAAGAAGGACCCGGGGATCCTCTCGCGGCTGTGGACCGGCTTGACCGCGTCCCTGCGCCGCCGCCCGGGCGGCGGGGACCCGAACGATCCCCAGGCGCCGTACGTGGACGCGGTCCTGGGCGGGCTGCGCGTCGAGCCGGTCAAGAACAGCCACCTCGTCTCGGTCGGGTTCGTCTCCCCCTCCCCGGAGCTCGCCGCGAAGATCGCCAACGGCGTGTCCGAGGCCTTCATCGACTTCGGGATGGAGACGCGCGTGGGCACGAGCGAGAACGCGGGGGATTTCCTCACCGAGCAGATCGCGACGCTGCGCACCGACGTGGCCGACCTCGAGCACCGCCTCCAGCAGTACGGCGAGAGCAAGGAGATCATCCCGACGTCGGGCGAGACGAACACGACGGTGACCGCGCTGGAGGACCTGCAGCGGAGCTACTCCGCAGCCCAGGCCGATCGCGCGGAGAAGGAAGGCGCGTGGACGGCCCTGCGGACCACGCCCGACTCGGCCGTCACCCAGGTCATCCAGAGCACCCTCATCGAAAAGCTCACGTCGGAGACGGCCAGCCTCGAGCGGGACCAGGCCGAGATGGCGCGCCGCTTCAAGCCGGAGTGGCCCGCGCTCGAGCGGCTGACGTCGAAGCTCGAGCAGTCCCGCAAGAGGCTCGACGAGGAGACGTCGCTGATGGCGACGAGCGCGCGCAAGTCCGCGGAGGGCGCCTACCGGGCCGCGCTCGAGCGCGAGCGCAACCTCCAGGGAATGCTCGATTCCCAGAAGCACGTCGCGATGAAGCTCTCCGTGGACTCGATCGAGTACACGAACCTGCGCAACGAGGTCACGAAGAAGCGCGAAACGCTCAACGAGCTCCTGAAGCGGCAGAGCGAGATCACGCTCTCGTCGCACCTCAAGGACACGCGCCAGAGCAACACGCGCGTCATCGATCCCGCGACGATCCCGCGCGACCCCTACCGACCCAACAAGAAGGTCAACCTGATGCTCGGCCTGATGACGGGGCTCGCCCTCGGCGCGGGACTCGCCTTCGCGATCGAATACCTCGACAACACGGTCAAGTCCGCCGAGGAGATCCGCCGCTACACCGGGTACGCCGCGATCGGCATCATCCCCGAGCACACGGCATCCGGTCCGCGACCGATGCGCAAGGGCGCCCCGCTCCCGGAGATGAACGCGGACCTGGTCACCCACGAGGACCCCCGCTCGCAGCTCGCGGAGGCCTACAAGGAGCTGCGCACGGCGACGCTCCTCGCCTCGCCGGACCAGCCGCCCCGCACGATCCTCGTGACGTCGTGCCTGCCCCAGGAAGGCAAGTCCCAGACGAGCCTCAACCTCGGGATCGCCCTCGCACAGGCGGGCAAGAGGGTCCTGCTCGTGGACGCCGACCTGCGCCGTCCCCGGCTCCACAAGGCGCTCGGCGTCGACAACGAGCGCGGGATCTCCACCTACCTCAGCGGCAACTCGCCCGTGAAGCCTCTCATCCGCACGACGGGAGTTCCCGGCCTCGACGTGCTGACGAGCGGGCCCATCCCTCCCAATCCGTCCGAGCTGCTCGGCTCGCGCAACTTCCTCGCCCTTGTCCAGGAATTCGCCGAGAGCGGCGGGTACGATCACCTCATCTTCGACTCTCCCCCGCTCCTGTCGGTGGCGGACCCGATCGTCGTCGCGACCGTGCTCGACGGGACGATCCTCGTCGTGCAGAGCGGGCAAACGCCGCGCGATGCGCTGATGCGCGGCGCCGGCAAGCTCCACCAGGCGAACGTCAAGGTGCTCGGAGCGGTCCTCAACAGCGTCACCGACGGCGACCGCTCCTACTACTACCGTTCGCGCTACCGGTACGAGCCGGAAGGCGCGAACGAAGAGCCGCGCGCCGACACCGGCGTCTAGCGGGCCGCGTCTTCCTCCATGCGCGAGACGCACGCGCCCCCAACGCCCGCGTCCGCCGGCTCCGTCTCCCGGCTCGCGGAGCGTCTCGGGGAGGGCGGGCTCGTCCTCCTGCTGCTGCTCGCGCCGCTCCCTTTCGGCGCGGTCCAGAAGGGCGCGAGCTTCGCGCTCGTCGCGTGGGCCGCCGCGCTCGCCTGGATCGTTCTCCCCGCGCGCGATTCGGCGCACTCCCCTCTCGCCGGTCTTCGGTGGACGGCGGCGATCGCCCTCGGCGCCGGTTTCGGGATCCTCCAGGCGATGCCTCTCCCGCGCGCGGTCGCCGCGGCCCTCTCCCCCGGTGCGGCGCGGCTCTACGACAAGGTCCCGGGCCTGACGCCCGCCGCGTGGCTTCCGCTCTCACTGCGCGCCGCCGCGAGTCTGGAGCTGGCCGGGCGCCTCACCGCGTACGCCGCCGTGTTCGCCGTCGCCGCGGCGCTCGCCGCGCGCGGGAGGGGGGCCGGCAGGCGCATCCTGACCGCCGTCTTCGCCGTCGGGCTCTTCCAGGCCCTCTACGGGAGCTACGAGTACCTCACGGGGCACCAGCACATCTTCGGGTACGCGAAGCGCTTCTACACGGACTCCGCGACCGGGACCTACATCAACCAGAACCACTACGCGGGCGCCCTCGAGATGGCGCTCCTGTGCGGGCTGGGCCTGTTCCTCGCGAGCGTTCGCGGCGCACCGAGCGGCGGGGGGCGCCGCGCCCCCGGCTGGAGGACGCGCGTCGTCGCGCTCTTCGACGGACAGGGGCCGCGCACGTTCGCGATCGGCGGTGCGCTCGCTCTGTGCGCCCTGGGGCTCGTCTTCTCCTACTCACGGATGGGGCTCGCGGCCGCGTCCCTCGCGAGCGCCGGCGTCGTCCTCGTGGCCCTGCGCCGATCGTCCGGCCGACGCCGGGGCGCGGCCATCCTCCTGCTCGCGGCGGCGGGGCTCCTGCTGGCAAGCCTCGCCGGATGGAACCGGATCGCCTCGGACCTTTCCCGGCAGATGACGCCGGTCTCCTGGGACGAGGGACGCCTCCTCGTGTGGCGGGACAGCACCGCGATCGTGCGGAATCATCCGCTGGCGGGCGCAGGGCTCGGGACCTTCCGCGACGTCTATCCCGCCTACCGCAGCCCCCGCATCGTCACCTTCTACGACCACGCGCACAACGACTGGCTCGAGCTGGCGGTGGAGACGGGTGCGGCGGGGTCGCTGCTCGCGCTCGCGATCCTCGCGCTCTACGGCATCGCTGTCGCGCGCGGTCTCGCGCGCCTGCGCGGGCCGGACTTCCCCGTCCTGCTCGGCGCCGCCGGCGCTCTCGTCGCGCTCCTGCTCCACGAGATCACGGACTTCAACCTCCAGATCCCCGCCAACGCGGTGCTCTTCGCGGCGACGGCGGGGGTGCTGCTCGGCTCGCTGCGCGCCGCCGACCGCGCCGCCGGACGCGTCGTCAGCTTCCGCGCCTCGGGGCCCCGCGATGAGCGCCCGCGCCTCTCGCTCGGACGCGCCGCGGGCGTGGCCCTGGCGATCGCGGCGACACTCGCGGCCGCGGGCGCATGGAGGGAGTTCGAAGGCCGCCGCCTGCTCGGCGTCGAGACTTCGATGGAGGGCGGCGCAGCCGCGGGCGCCGACGCCGGCGCCGCGCCGTCCGGCGAGAACGATCCGCCGGTTGCCGCGGGCGAAGCGGCGCAGCGCGAGCGGCTGGATCGCCTCGAGCGCGCCGCGCACCTCGGCACCGCCGCCCCCGAAGCCCGCGCCGCGATCGCGGACGTCCTCGTGGACCGCGCCGCGGCGAAAACCGTCTCGGATGAAGCGACGGGAGGAGGCGCGCGCGCCGCGGGCGAGGACCTGCGGCGCGCGCTCGGGGAGGTGCAGCGCGCGCTGACGGCCTCGCCGGCGGACACGGACGCATGGATCGCGGGCTACCGCGTCGCCCAGGCGGCCTCCCAGATCGGCGCCTTCGCGGGGATGGAGGCGGGCGCCGGACGCGGCGGATCGAGCGAGCCGATGGCGCAGCGGTTCGCCGAGGGAGCGCTGCGCAGCGATCCGAACGGAGGACACTCCCGCCGCCGTCTCGCCTCCCTCATGCTGGCCGCCGGTGAGCGCGATGCCGCCCGCGCGGGCTTCTGCGCCGCCGTCGGCGATCCTTCGGAGGACGTGCGCGCGGTCGGAGCCGAGATGCTCGACGGAGGGTTCGCTCCGGAGGAGGTCGCCGCCTGCTTCCCGGAGCTGTACGAGCCGCGAGCCGCGCTCGCGCAGCTCTTCGCCGAGCGCCGCCTGCCCGAGGACGCCGAGCGCGTATGGCAGCGCGCCGCCGCGCTGGATCCTTCGGGCGGCGCGGCCGTGTGGGCGAAGCTCTCGAACCTGGCTGCCGCCCAGGGGCGCTCCGCGGACGCGCTCGCCTACGCCCAGAAGGGACTCGCCCGGCTCGACCAGGCGTCCCCCGGCCTGCGCGCCGAGGTCCTCTACGCCGCCGCCATGGCCGCCCGCGATGCGGGGAACCCGGCCGCGGCCATCGACTACGCCGAGCGATCGCTCAAAGAAGATCCCCGCCAGCTCTTCCTGTCCCACTTCGCCGCGACGCTGCGCTTCGAGCGCGGCGACACGGCCGAAGCGATCAAACTCTGGAAGAGCCTTCTCGAGGACCACGCCCAGGACCTGTACGTCATCGAGAACCGCGCGCTCTTCCACCGCTCTCTCGGGCAGGCCTACGAGCGGCTGGGCCTCACCGATCCCGCCGCCGACCAGTACCGTCAGGCGCTCGAAGCGTCCCCCAACGACGGCGCGGCCCGAAAGGGCCTCGAGCGCGCGACAGGGCTGCGTCAACCGCGCTGACCACCTGGGAGCATGCGGCTGTTAACCGCAGGGTTGTAGGTTCGAGTCCTACGTGGGGAGCCACCCAGACCCAGACACGAGCCACGGGTTCTCGCCGAGCGTCGGCGTGCGCCTTGGGCCGGAAGTTCGGCGCGCCCGTACGTCATTTTGGGTCAACGAGTTAGGCGGGTGGTGGCCTCAACGCGTAGCGGGCCGGTTTGTTAACCAGAGAGAGCCCGAAGTCGCCCTCTCCGCGCCTGGACTCTCGGCGCTCTCGCTCGGGCTGTTGACCACCGGGTCGGGCGTTTAACAGCGAGAGCAATTCTGTTTTGCTCTCCCTGTTAACCGGGGGGTTGTAGAGAGCGAGATCCAGAGCCGTTGGAAGCTGATTCGTGTGATCCCAAATGGGGGTAGGATCGCGTGGTGGGGATCTGCCACAGGCCTTCCGGGGCTCGAAGAGGACGCGCAAGGCGCGCCCCCGTCTCGTCCCGCAGGTTACGCGCGGCGTTATGCGAAGGCGATGAAAGCCTTACCTAGATGGATTGACTGCCATGGTCGTATCACTAGGGCGCCATGAGGTTCGCTCCCACACGCAGGATGATAGTGCTAGCCACCTCAATTGGCGGTGTCACTGTTCTTGTAGGGCTCGCGTTTCTATTCCTGTCTTTCATCCCTCCGCGCCAGGAGTCGGTCCTCGCCGCGAGAGAGATTGTGTTGCGTGAGGAGTTGCAGACTCTTCGACGGGCGATCTCAGACTACAAGCGCGTAAGAGGGCAGTATCCTAGGTCGCTGGAGGCATTGGTACAGCAACAACTGATCGTCGGAGTACCCATCGATCCGATTACCAATTCCGATCGGACGTGGACTTTCCACGGTACGACCGATAACCCCGCGATCGTTAACATCCATAGCGGCTCGACCCGGCTTGGTCGTAACGGAACAGCGTACAGCACGTGGTAGTTTCTAAAACGTACGGCCGCGCCTAGCAGTGGCATGAAGAACGAAAGACCGGCCGACCATGACGGTCTACAATCCGGGGGCGGACGAACGGAGGCAAGCGGACGCCCGCGTTCTGCGTTAGGCTCCAGCTCGGAGGCAGGGCATGCGAAGGCTCTATTTGTGCTTGGTGGTCCTGCTGATCCCTCTCTCTTCCTCGCAGGCGGCAAACAGTCCTGGAGCTAGTTTCGACGCCGGCTTTTCTAACTCGCTTTTGGAGCGAGGCATTCGACTCGCCATCCAGGAATCGCCAAACGATTACATCGCAGCTGTCGTCGAATCAACCGGTGCTCCACCAGAGTGCGAGGAGAGGGATCACAAGCAGATTTGTCGTTCAAGGGTCCGAGTGCTCGAAATGCTCGCGGCCAAGCCATCCTTCGATCTCGAGGAGTTCTATCTCATGGGTGGGTCTGAGCCGTGGAGCTCCTCAGACCGCATTCTCCTATTCGCCATTCCCATGCCTGATCTTGGGAACGGGTACGGCGCCACATACATGTCGGACGGGACTGCCCGGAGGGCGGTTGAGCAATGCCGCAGCGTATTAAAGAACGTTCTGGGCAACTAGGGCCGGCCTTCATGCGCCTTGCTGGTCTCGATCTCACCGCGGACTGGACCGGAACCCGCAGGGCGCGCACCCGTCTCGGCCCGCCGGTTATCGCGGGAGTTGCCCGCCACTACTGAGGTGTGTCATGGAACTATCAGTCCGAAACCGAGTACGCAGAGCGGCGGTGATCCTCATCTCCTGCAGCCTCGCGTCAATCGCGTTTGCGGAGGTCCCTGCGCCTCGCCTCGTCCGTTCAGCCCTCTACGATCTCGAGGAGACTGGCAGCATAGGCGCGGGCAGTTTTCTGCAGGAAGTGCGCCTTGCCTTCGGACAACCACCTGACGAGAGCGATGGTTCGTGTTTCTGTATGGATGGTAGCGGGGCAAGTGTGGACGGCATCGCCAAGATGCTGTTCTATCCAGGCTTTGACGTTACCCTCGAGAAGTACCCTGGCTCCTCCGACTACGTCACAACTCGTATCGGTATCCGTGCCCAGAATCTCTGGGTCACTCCTGGCCTCGCCGTGGGCGTATCACTCGGCTCCCTCAAGCCCCTGTTAGGTAAGCCTGACGTAGTCGGTGTAGACGGTAGCTCCGGGGAACGGATTCAACACTATTCGTTCGCTCCCGAGGGCGACCTGCGCGTTCATATTGACCACGGTGTCGTCTCACTGATCGAAATCTACTCCCGAGGGGGTACCAAATGCGGGCTAACATCGCGGTGAGCGTGACGTTCCGGCCGGTCACGCGCCTTGCTGGTCTCCTACTTACCGCGGACTCGCACGGGAGCGCGCAAGGCGCGCGCCCGGCTCGGCCAACAGTTATCGCGGGCGCTAGGTGGAGCCACCGGTCGTGAAGTCAATCCTCAAGTCCTTTGTTGTAGTCGTCGCCACACTCGCTGGCACCCTTGCACTCACCTGGGTCCTTTTTCTCGTGCTTCGCCCATGCCGGTCCGGAACGCAGATGGGTCTGCTCTTTTATGGACTCAGCATCCCACCGGCCGTTACCTTCTTCGCATTTCATCTGAGAAGGACAGGCGAGATGTGGGGCTCCGTCTTCTGGTCTTTCGGTCTTTGGGTGGTCCTTGCGATCGTCGCGTCCGTTGCGATATCGGATCTCTTCGGTTCGATTGATCGGTCCCGTCAGAAGCTAGCCATGGTGCAGTTGCGAGACCTCAGCCAACCATATGAGCAGAAGCGCCAAGCCGGACTCCTCGCACCCGCGCGTGAGGTTGGCCCCCAAGATCCTTGGGGAAACCCAATCATCATCGCTACAACCTCAACCCATTATGTCCTGGTCAGTTGCGGCGAGTGCGGCGAGGCGGAACAGACTGATCCCTTTGGGTACACTCGCGGGCCCATTCAACGCTTCGACAATGATATTGTCTTCTCGGACGGACAGTGGGTTGCATATCCTTCTGGGATCCAGACTTAGATTTCCAGGGCAGCCTTATGAAGGCATGAACCTGACGGTCCGGCCGGTCACGCGCCTTGCTGGTCTCAAACTCCACGGGGACTCCAACTGGAGCGCGCAAGGCGCGCGACCGACTGCAGGTTACGCGCGGTGTTGTGCCTCTGGTGGACCGGTGACGGGCAGACCCCGTAAGGTTCTTCAGGGGCACGGATTGTCGTTGGGGATCGCAATGCCGTCGCTGTTACGTCCGATCCCCGATTCGCCGCAGACGGTCCGGCGCGAGACGAGATACCAGGTGAAAGCTCCGGGGAGAGGCATGACACCGTCCTTGACGGGCCCCAGAGTTCCACTTTCCAGGCAGCGGGCGTCGTACATCCCTGACGGCTCGTTTCTCGATCCCCAGTAGACGTTGAACAGCCCGCCACTGTCGGACCACGTGACGGCCGCACCGGTGCTGCTCTTCGAGACCGCGAGGGAGTCGTTCACTTCCGGCACGACCACAGGCCGGGATACGCAAGCGCCCGCTGTGCACGTATCGCTCGTGCAAGGATCCGCGTCGCTGCACAGATCCGGGCCCCCGTCGTCCATTGTGCCGTTGCACTCGTCGTCAATCCCATTGCAGACCTCGAACGCACCGGGATGGATCACCGGGTTCGCGTCGTCGCAATCGAGCCTGTTGGCCGCGTAGCCAGCCGGAACGGATCCGTCGCAGGACTCCCTTGGAGCGCGCGGGTCCCCGAATCCGTCCGCGTCCATGTCGGGGTACACGAGCCGGCCCATAGGGCATGCGCAGTAGCGCGCCCCCGTGGAGGTGAGGGGCGTGCCTCCCCAGACGATCATCTCCGAGCCGGTCCAGACGGTCGATTGCTGGGTTCGGGCGGACGGTGCTCCCGTGCTCGCCGTCGTCGTCCAGGTGTCGCTCGCCGGCGAATATCGGGCGCCCGAGGAGAGCAAGATCCCGGATTGCCCTCCACCGCCCCAGACGATCATTTCCCTACCGGTCCAGACCGCCGAATGGAAGGCGCGCGGTGCGGGGACACTCGCTCCCGTTGATGTCGGGCTCCACTCGTTGGACGCAAGGTGGTAACGCCCGCCGGTATTGAGATAGGGGCCGAACTGAGTGCCACCCCAGACGATCATGTCGCCGTCCTGCGTGACGACCGCGGACGCCGACGTGCGACCTTCAGGCGCCTTCTCGACGCTCATCGGCTGCCACGTGTCGTTGGATGGATCGTACAGAGCGCCCGTCGATAGTAGGAAGTCCGAAATGCCACCCCAGACGATCATCCTGCCGTTCAACCACGCCGCCATGTGCTCGACTCTCGCCTGTGGAACACCGGTCCCGCGGCTCGACGGCATCCAGGTATCTTGCTGCGGGTCGTAAACTCCTCCCGTATCCGTGAAGGTGTCCCATTCGGGACTGTAGGTTCCGGCCTTATCGGCCTTCGCGCCAGATGATGGCGCGAGGTCACCGCCCCAGACGATCATGCTCCGACCGGTCCAGACTGCGGTGTGTTCACGACGTGGCAGAGGCGCGGTGGCGTCGGCACGCGTCGGAGACCAGACATCTCGAGCAGGATCGTAACGACCGCCCGTGTTCACGACGGTCGCGAACGTCCCTCCACCCCACACGATCATTTCCCTGCCGGTCCAGAGGGTCGTCTGACCGTAGCGGGCCGAAGGGGCGCCGACGGTCGTCATCGGCCGCCACTCGTCGATGACAGGATCGTACGCTCCCCCTGTATTCACCACGCCATCCCAGACGAGCATCTCGCTGCCTGTCCAGACGGCCGATGCCGGGTTGCGCGGCTCGAAGATCCCCGTGCTCGTCGGGACCCAGGTATCGGTGTCCGGATCGTAGCGGCCTCCGGACGAGGAGGAATAACCGCTGTGGCTCTGCCCACCCCAGACGATCATCTCCGTCCCCGTCCATACGGCCCGCTGATCGGAGCGTGCGGCGGGAGCGCTGACGAGGCTGGTGGGCCTCCATGAGTTCTGCGCGGGATCGTAGCACCCGCCGGTCCCCACTCTCGCGGCTCCCACGGCTCCCCCCCAGACGAGCATCTCGCGTCCGGTCCAGACGGCCGATGCGCCGGTTCTTCCGCTGGGCGCGCCGGGGGCGGGCGCGACTGCCGCCCACGAATCGTTCACGGGATCGTAGCGGCCGAGGTCCAACGGGTACTGGCTCCCCCTATGACCGCCCCAAACCAGCATTTCGTGCCCCGTCCACACGGAGACATGCTCCGACCGCACGGCAGGAAGGTTGGCTCCGGTGCTGGTCGGACTCCAGGTATCCGTCGCGGGGGAGTAACGACCTCCAGTATCGAGGGACTGACCGGTCTGC